>Ga0306910_1000918_pt1 | contig 11354 bp, 14 predicted proteins | sample AntRauMFilla2698_FD_190438 | JGI IMG/M metagenome (GOLD analysis project Ga0306910, IMG submission 190438) | Saline lake microbial communities from Rauer Islands, Antarctica - Metagenome Filla 2 #698 (v2) (version 2) | ecosystem: Environmental > Aquatic > Non-marine Saline and Alkaline > Saline ... | reverse complement strand
GTACCTTTTGGGCCCATCACCTCCTTCACATCAGCGTCGCGCTCTTTTAACATTGTCAAAATCTGCTGCTCGGCTTTGGTTTCAGGTGTTACCTGCGAATGAGCTAAGGATATACTGCTCATCAATATCGCTATAGAAAGTAAAATTGCCTTAATCATAATATCTATTGATTGAATATGAACGAGGATAAAATTCCTGATGAATGTAACAGTTTCCCAAGCTTAATATTGTTCTGATAGACAGCCTCATTAAACTCTGCCTCCAGTTCAAGGCTGGTCTTTGTGGCGTCGACAACATTCTCAACATCCCCCAAACCTAAATCATAATCAATTTGCTCGGTTCTGAGCCATTCCTTAGAAAGTACAAATGCTTTTTCAATTTGTTTGGCTTTTGTTCTGTTCACCATATAGTTTTTATAATCATTCCTCACTTCCAGAATCACGCCCTGCCTGACCGCTGTAATCCCGTGCTGAGCTTCCCTTAGCTGATATTGCCTCATATCAATTTGTTCTTTCTGCACCCAGAAGTTCAAATTTTGCCGAATTCCAAACGAGTAAACCAAATTCAGGTAATTGTATCTGTCACCTAACAAGGGTTGGTTTTGCGCGGGACGAGGCGTACTCACGTATTCTCCGCCAAAACCGAAATAAACTAGTGGAAGCATTTGTGCTTTCTCAGCCCAAACTCCCTCTTTCGCGGCTGTTATAGAAGCGTCAAGAGCTTTAATCTCGTTCCGCTGCATAGTTGCCGCCTGTTCAAAATAGGTTGCATCGAAGGTTTCAGGTTCAATGATTGAAAAATCTTCTCCTTTGGGCAGAACTGTAACAGTTGTGTCTTCATCGAGCGCAAGTTGCCACGAGCGTTTGATAAATTTTAAATTCTGTTCTACTTCCTCAATTTGGATCAGAAACTTTTCCTTTGATATACGGAACTGAAAGAAATCCTTGGTTTCAAGATCACCCTGGTCGTACATTTTCTCAATTCGTTTTTCAGCTTGTCTGAACGTTTCTTTCGCTTCTACAACCAAGCCTTTGAGATTATCCGCTAATAACCTCGATTGATATATTTGAAACAGATTGTACATCAACTCAGCTTCATCCATCTGAAATTGATATTCAGCGGCATCAGCACCTGCATTGGCAGCCTTCGAAGCACTTGAGAGAGCACCCCATGTAAAGAGTGGCTGAACAGCTTTTAAATCGGCTTGTGTAAATATACTCCAGTTACTCCAGTCATTTTCAAGATTGGGATCTAAATGCCATTCGCTTTTAGGGAGATCACTATTGCTTTTCACACCGGGCACTAACCCATGATTGGTGGTAATACTAAAAGTCGGCAAATAGCGCTGCTTTCCTATTTTCTCAGCTTTTTGAATTGCTTGCTGCCATTTGGCTTCCGATGATTTCAACTGATTAGAACGCTCAATGCCGAGTTGCACAAACTCTTGTAAACTCACATACATTGTGTCCTGAGCTGCAATAAAACGGGCGGGAATGAAAGAAATAAGAATAACCGCTGCCGTTACAAATTTTCGTAGATAGGCTGATATCATAAAAAGAGACTTATATTTCTACTATAAACTAAAAAAGCCCCAACGGATGCGGGGCTTTTTTGTTGCGGAGAGTGAGGGATTCGAACCCCCGGAGACTTGCGCCTCAACGGTTTTCAAGACCGCCGCATTCGACCACTCTGCCAACTCTCCAATCGGCGGTTGCAAATATACAACGCCATCAATAAAAATGCTACTTTTCTTTTAAAGCTTCTGCACCGGATACAATTTCTGAGATTTCAGTTGTAATAGCTGCCTGTCGAGCTTTGTTGTAATCAAGCTTAAGATCTTTAACAATCTCCTTGGCGTTTTCGGTTGCGTTATCCATCGCGGCCATTCGTGCACCCTGCTCTGAAGCATTAGACTCAAGAATTGCCTGCCAAACGATAAGATCAATAAATTGTGGTATGATAGCATCAAGGATAGAAGCTACATCGGGCTCAAATATATAGTCAACATTCGGTACATCTTCTTCAGAAACTTCACTGGTTTGAACAGGAAGAACTGTTTTGATAACACGATTCTGAGCTATAATGGACTTAAATTCATTGAAAGCAACTTCCACTCTGTCAAATAATCCATGAGAGAAATCGTGACGAACTTCTTTCATGAGGCTTGAAATACGCTCATACTTCAGATCATCGAAAAAACCGGAATAATTGCCAACGAGATTGTATCCGCGCTTCTTATAGTATTCATGCGCCTTACGACCAACACACACAAGTGTCAGATTACCGGCTGATTTGATATCTGACAATTCAGAACTGATATGCTGGTCTATCTCCTTAAAGAGATTATTGTTAAAACCACCACAAAGTCCGCGATCAGATCCGACAACAATTAACAGAACTGACTCAATTGACTCTTTTTGGGTCATGAACACATTACCGTGATCATTTGACTGAGCCAGATTGGAAACCGTTCCTGATAATTTCTTAGCGTACGGACGGGTGTTTTCCATCCTCTGCTGTGCCTTACGCAACTTCGCGGCAGCCACCATCTTCATGGCAGATGTAATCTGCTGCGTATTTTGTACCGAACTGATTCGGCTGCGTATGTCTTTTAAGTTTGCCATCGATGAATGTGCGTTTTGATGCTATGCAGTTACTCTTATTCTTCTGTAGAGATTTTCTGGTTGATCAGGCGCTTAGCTTCTTCAAGCAGTTTTCCACGCAGATCATCATCAAGTTTACCTGAATTTCTGAGTCCCAACATCTCATCACTGAATTTCATGGAAACTGACTCCAAAAATTCTTTCTCAAACTCACGAATCTGATTAACGCCAAGTTTATCAAGCAATCCTTCATTATTCACAAGAAGAACAGCAATCTGTTTGTCAACTGACAATGGTTGGTTGAGTCCCTGTTTCAGTAACTCAACAGAACGCTCACCACGGCTCAATTGACGCTGTGTTGAAGGATCAAGATCAGAACCGAACTTAGCAAAAGCCTCAAGTTCACGGTACTGAGCAAGATCAAGCTTGAGTGTACCTGAAAGTTTCTTCATTGATTTAACCTGCGCGGAACCACCCACACGAGATACTGAGATACCAACGTCAATAGCCGGACGTACACCTGAGTTAAACAAGTCGGTGTCGAGGAATATCTGACCGTCAGTAATAGAAATTACGTTTGTTGGAATATAGGCGGAAACGTCACCAGCCTGAGTTTCAATAATCGGGAGCGCTGTTAATGAGCCTCCTCCTTTTAACATTGGGATAAGTGACTCGGGAACATCGTTCATGTCTTTGGCAACCCTGTCATCCTGCGTAATTTTTGCGGCGCGCTCAAGAAGACGACTGTGGAGATAAAATACATCACCGGGATAAGCTTCACGGCCCGGAGGACGACGAAGCAGGAGAGAAACCTCACGATATGCTACAGCCTGTTTTGACAAATCATCAAAAACTACAAGTGCGTGACGACCGGTATCGCGGAAAAATTCACCAACGGCGGCGCCGGCAAAAGGAGCGATAAACTGTTCAGGTGCAGATGCGGAAGCAGACGCGGAAATTACAACGGTGTAATCCATTGCTCCGTTATCTTCAAGTGTTTTTACAACGTTAGCTACCGTAGAACCCTTTTGTCCAATAGCGACATAAATACAATATACAGGAGCGTCTGTTTCGTGCGTGTCAATCTGGTTCAAAATGGTATCAACAGCGATAGAAGTTTTACCAGACTGTCTGTCTCCAATAATCAACTCACGCTGTCCACGTCCGATAGGAATCATAGAGTCAATTGACTTGATTCCGGTTTGAAGCGGCTCATCTACAGGTTGACGATAAATTACACCGGGTGCTTTACGCTCAATTGGAAAACGAAACGTATCTCCGGAAATGGGTCCCTTACCATCAATGGGCTCACCAAGAGAGTTGATAACACGTCCGAGAAGCCCTTCACCAACCGGGATAGAGGCGATATTTTCGGTACGCTTTACAATGTCGCCTTCTTCAACAGAAGAAGATGAACCGAAAAGTACGATACCAACATTATCCTCTTCAAGGTTAAGTACCATTCCTTCGATAGGATCTCCGTGTCCATCCTTTGAATCGGGAAGTACTACAAGCTCACCGGCCTGTACCTTAGATAATCCGTAAACACGGGCAATTCCATCACCCACCTCCAATACGGTTCCAACATCGTATGTATCCGATTCTTTTTCTAAACCGGAGAGTTGTTTACGTAAGATTGCAGAAACTTCGTCGGGTCTTACTTGACTCATTATGTATTTCCTTTAAAAACGTTCGTGATATTAATTAGACTGCGTTGTTGTAGAACAGCTCTTCAAGATTATCAAGCTTATGCTTAACAGAGCCATCGGTGACGGTATCATCAATTTTAATTGTAATTCCGCCTATGAGAGAAGAATCAACTTTACTTGAGAGCAGAACCGTTTTCCCGGTTTTCTTCTCAAGGGCTTTTTTCAAACTTTCTATCTCTTTATCAGACATATCCAGAGCAGATGTAACTTCAACATCAATTATGCCCTGATGCTTCTTATATGCTTCGATAAATGCGTTTGAGATACCAAAAATCAGGTCTTCCCTGCCCTTACGGATAATAATCTCAAAAAAAGTATTTGAGATTTCGTCAATTTTTTTGCCAAATATTTCCTTCAGAGCGTTGTGTTTTTTGTCCTGCTTGATAATCGGACTTTTCAAAAACAGATCAAGCTCTTTTGAAGAAGTAATTGTATTGCAAACCAAGCTCATGTCGTTATAAATCGCCTCGAGTTTTTTTTGTTCGAGTGCGACTTCGAGCAGGGCTTTTGCGTATCGTCGGGCTGCTTTTGGTATAATTACGCTCATCAGTTTTTAACTAATTCATCGATGAAATCATCGACAAGTTTTTTGTTCTTTTTCTGATCGAGTTCAGCATCCAGAATCTGTTGAGTAGCCTGAATGGCTAAAGAAGCAACTTCGTTGCGGAGTTCTAAAAGAGCTTGTTTCTTTTCATTCTCGATAGTTACACGAGCGTTTTCAAGCATCTTATCAGCTTCCTCTTTGGCTTTTTCAACACGAGCATTACGCATTTTTTCAGCCTCTTGAATAGCTTCCTTTCTGATTTTCTGTGCAGTGGCTTCGGCTTCACGTAGAGCATGTTCGTTCTCTTTAGAAACCTTCTCTGCTTTTTTTAATGCTTCGTCAGCAGCTTCGAGTGACTCCTTAATATTTGTCTCTCGTGTTTCAAGTGCCTCAAGGATTGGACCCCAGGCGAACTTTTTAAATAAGAGTACAAATATGACAAAAGTGACAACAACCCAGATAAATAATCCGGGATCTACACTCAATAGACTACCACCAGCTAAAATGAGACCCATGTTGCGTCTTTTCGGTTTTAATTGTAGTTGAAGCGATAGAGCTCAAACATGTTTAATAACTTTTGTTTGAGCTCCTTCTTAGTTCTGAATGTTGAAGGACAATTAATTATCCAACCAACAAGAAACAAACTACCTGGCCGAACAGCGCAACACCCTCAATCAAAGCTGCGGAAATAAGCATTGAAGTACGAATATCATTAGCCGCTTCTGGTTGACGGGCGGTGGCTTCCATAGCACCTTTACCAATCATACCAATACCGAATCCGGCACCGATAGTTGTAATTCCTGCACCAAAACCTGCTGCTAATTGTGCAAATTCCATGTTCTTTACTCCTCTATGTTTTGTTAAACGTGTGTTTATTGATGTTGTTTAGTGATCTTCATGCTCGGCTGTTGCCATACCTATGAACAAGGCGGATAGCATGACGAAGATATAAGCTTGTAGAAAGGCTACCACAACTTTTATTACGTAAATGAATAGCGCAAAAGCGATCCAAATAAAAGATGTTGTGTACGCAAGTGCGGCGCCATACAAATTATAAAAGATAAAAATGAGTCCTATTATACTGAAAATCAGCACTTTACCAGACGCCATGTTTGCAAACAGACGAATAGCGAGCGCAAATGGCTTTGTAAACAAACCAATGAACTCAACCGGAATCATGATAAACTTAATTACCACAGGAACTCCCGGAAACCAAAATACATGCTTCCAGTGTTCTTTATTTGCAAATACCTGAGTAGTTAAAAATGTGACCGTTGCCATTGCCGCTGTTACAGTTACATCAGCGGTTGATGATACTCCCCATGGCAGTAATCCAAATAGATTCATGAACAGAATCATAAAAAATGCGGTAAGCAAATAGGGAGCAAATGTTTTGTATCTCGCCTCTCCTATATTTGCAATCGTTACTTCATCGCGAATAAATACTACAAGAGTCTCCATCATATTATGAAAAACGCCTCTTGGTTCAGTATCACGACCTATTCCCCTGTTATATCTGTTTTTGAGCGGGATAGCGACAGCACCTACCAATATCCCGGAAAACAGGAAAAAGACAAGGTGGGATGAAAGTGAAAAATCAAAAGAAGGATAGGTTCCGTCAGCCTTTACAACATGATAAGTGACAGGTTTAATCGTCCCGGATGAGACCACAGGCTCATTCTCCAGATAATATTCATCAGTAAAACCATCGCCACTGTTAATGGCTGCTGTGGTTGAACTATAAATATGTAGCTGACCATCTGCGATAAAAATTCGCGGAAGCTCAATCTTTCCCTTTGGTATAGGTCTGAAATCGAGGTAATAATGGTTGGCTAATTTGTCTAATACATCTACAGTGTTGTTGTCGGTACTCTCTGCTTTTCCAGCCGCTTCAGCTACCATACTTCCGGCCGCTAATACAACCAACACTAATAATAGTCGTCTAATGATGTGACTCATTCGTTAAATCCGCTTTCCGGCTATCCTAATTTTGTGCTTTGTTATATATATAAATCAATTCCGTTACAGATTGACAAATATAGGAAATAAACAAACTAATTATAAAACCCTTTTTCTCTAATTCAGTGAAAAATATGACGGAAAATATGACTGCCATTAACATCAGTATTCGGAAAGTCATACTACCATACACTTTAAACATAAAGTCCTGAAAATCAGCATAGAAATATTTTTCGATAAAGTAATATCCTACTAACGTATTCAGAGTTGTTAATAAAAGTGCTGATCCCCCGGCTTTTAGGCCTGTAACTCCATAGGCATCATAGAGTGGAAATCCGCCCAATAAGGCAAGCAGAATAGTTATTAAAAATATCTTTTTGAGAAACGGGCTCACTAAGAGTTATTTGTCTCTTGATCTTTTTTCTGTTTGTTTTTTTTAAGCTCCTGCTCTCTCTCCTGATCGCGTTCAAGATCTTTGGTTACTTTGTAGATGTTCCAGAATACGCCGGTGAATCCAAGGAAAGCTCCAATTAAGGTAAGTACGGGACGTGTGTCGAAATACTTATCACCATAATACCCGCCAAGCAGAGGAATAACCATAGCTCCGGCCAGCTCGATGCCCAGACTCATATACTTAGCGTATTTATTCAATCCTTCTAATTTCATTACTTAGTCTGAACACTCTGCTTAATTATTAATTAGAGGCTGCTTCTTTCCCGGAAACCGTAAACTTTGTCACGTTTCCGTTTTTCTTAGAGTTCTTATGGTTTTTTTTTGAATGGTCAGATTTACCAGATGAACCCATGGTACAAGCACCGTCGAACCGGGCTCCTTCTTCAACAAGCAGTGATTTCGTAATTATATCTCCCTTAACATTAGCAGATTGACGCAAAATCAATTTATGTTCAATGTGAAGCTCGCCATCAATGGTACCGGCTATATCCGCTTCTTTAGCTTTTACATCACCTTTTACCAAGCCACCTTTAGAAACGATTATTTTCCCTTTCGTTGTTATCTCTCCTTCCAGATTTCCTGAAATGCGGATATCATTGTCTGTCGTGAGGGCACCTACAATGTTAGTACCACTACTGATCATATTTACATTAGGTGTAGAACCTGATTGTTCTTTCATGGACTTAGTTTTGTTGTTAGAAAACATAGATTGCTTATGAATTTGATATTAGAAAAAGTTCGGGATCAAGCGCTATTCCATTGCGCCAGAGCTCGATATGAACGTGAGGACCTGAACTTATCAATCCTGATTCCCCAATAATTCCAATAATGTCACCTCGTAAAACGGTATCCCCTTCCTTTTTTAACGGCAACGAACAGTGTTTGTAAACCGATGTGTACCCGCCGGCATGCTGTATCTGCAGAACATAACCGTAGTTCATTGTCCAAACTGATGTCATTACAATACCATCGGCAATAGATGAAATCAGCGCTCCTTCAGAAGAAGCGATATCTATTCCAAAATGTTGATTTTCGGGCTCAAATGTGCGGGTCAATGTACCATCTACAGGCCATGGTGCCGGAAAACTAACACTATTATCCAGTAAACGTGACCCGATTATGTTATTTGCATCAAGCGTCGGAGTTGAAAAATCTAAATCTGAATTGCCCTGTTGTTGTATCTCTTGCTGAAAACGCTGTTGCGGCGGCTGACTGATTTCAGACCCGATATAATCGGTTTCAAATACGGTATCCTGATTGGTTATCATCACATTTTTGATAATTGACAGTTGTTGGTCGCGCAGTAAAAGAGAATCGTTCAGAGCCATTACATTTTGCTGAAGTTGAACTGCCCGATTACGTAAAACCTCATCTTCTTTATCGAATAAAAATGGTCCTAAAGGCGTGAGTCCGAAAATTGTAATCAGAATTACAACCAGTAATGTCGTCAGAATAGCGGCAAATTGAAAAATTGACTCCGGTTTTAACACATACTCATTCACTTCATCCGGATGATCTTCCTCTATCAGGATCAATCGGAGCAGCAGTTTTCTCTTCCAATAAAGTGTGCGCAGAAAATCTAACATGTGAATATTTGGGCAAACAGTCCTTTGCTTATAGAGTGCCTTAGCCTTTCAGACGGTCAATTACAGGCATTTGGGCATCCCAGTGATAATGATTTCGCATTTCGTGGATGAAACGGTCAAAGTTACCGCTATTTTTTGATTTTAACATATCCTCAATTTCGAATGCTAATCTTTATCTGCTCACTTTCTGAAAACATATTTATAAGCCGGGATCACCTAACAATAGAAAAACTATTCGATCAAAAAGGATTGATCAGATACTTCACTTCCGTTTACATCAGTTTGAATCCAATAATAATTATAAATAGTCTCGTAATACAAAAAGTAAATCTTTATCGGAATTTCTTCATTGAAACAGAAAAGTGACAAATAGTTCCAATGAGAAATGAAAATTCACTATAAACTTCGGTCATTTCACTGAAGCCCTTTCCAGAAATACATCTATTTTCTTTGACTCCTCTTCCCAATTATATCTACTTGCCACTTTTTTTGCTCCTTCCTGAAATTTGGCGTACATATCCGGTTGGGTAATCCGATCTATTGCTAAAATGATATCCTGAGTCGTGTATTTTGGAGAAATGATGATCCCACTTTGATTTTCATTTACCACCTTAGCCATTTGTGGCAAATCAGTTACAATAACGGGCGTGCCGCACATAGCATGCTCAAAAAGCTTATTGGGAAGCGCGTATCTTAAACTCTGTGTCGTATCATCGATTAGAACCAACCCGACATCAACAGATGCACTCCAGCTAAGTAATTCATCATAAGGTACCCAGCCAGTACAATGAGTTCTTTTGCTCACTCCGATTGATTCAGCTTTCTTTTGAATCTTTTCCTGTTCCGGCCCGCCGCCAATCACACAAAAATGAACATCATCAAGCTCTTTTATGGCCTCTAAAATCTTTTCAAATCCCCTGCCTGGCAATAAAATTCCCTGATAAGCAACAATGGTATGATCAGCGGGAATACTGAATTCTTCTCTCAACCTGTTATTTGGGTCAGGCTCAGAATACCGTGGGACATTTAAAAGCACTTCCGGCTCCGATATCTGATAAAGCTGTTTCAGATAGGAAGAATCGAGCCAGCCTGAGGTATACACAAGATCAGCTTCACGAATAAATAACGACTCCATGTGTAAAAAAAACGATGCTTTCACTGGATGATCTTTCGTTTCTCCCAAATCTGAATAAATTTCACGGGCGTCATACAACAACCTTCCGCCATGTATCCATCTGAAAAACCAGCCGAGGCAAAGCATAAAAACATCCATGGCCCACCAGAAATTCGACCGTATGAGATGAACCTTGCCAAGTGTATTGTAAATGAAATGAGTCCACAATCGAAAAGCACGGACATTGCCGGGATTATCTACTTTTAAAATGATTGCACGGTCATAGTCTGCCAGAATCTTTTCATCATCTTCTAACAAACCGATGATAATAACAGAATCACCTCGTTCTAAGAGTGATTTCGATAAATTGAGCGTTCTTGAATCGTTTTGGAGCCGAACCATAGCGAATAGCACATGATCAGCTTCAATCCGATTGCCAAGATTTTTGATATTTATTACATCAGACATCGTTTCTAATTATTATCATAGGCTCTGATTTGTTTGTCTTCAGACCAATTTTCAAAATACAGACTTAAATTGTGAAACTTAGTATTGTTGTTCCTTCTTATGATGATGCCCATGAACTAAACGGTTTTCTCACATCCGCTGCACACGTTTTGAGTAAACAGAAAGCTGAGATAATTATTCAGGATGGAGCTTCAAATACAGATGTTCGTTCTCTGGCGGAAGATTTTAAATCTAAATTGAATATCACCTACACAGCTGAACCGGATGAAGGTATTTATGATGCCATCTTAAAAGGCGTTGAAAAGTCGCAATCTGATTGGATCCTGATTATGGGTTCTGATGACAGACTTTCGACAGATATCACCAACCTCATTGAAAAACTTGATGATGTTTGTGAGATTCATTACGCCAACGTTCGATTTAAAAACAGCGGCAGAATATACGACGGGCCATTTTCATCAAAAAAACTTTATCTGAAAAACATCTGTCAGCAGAGTGTTATCTATCCTAAAAAAGCCCTCAATAAATTGTCAGAATACCGGTTGGACTCGATGTACTGCGACTACATGCTCCACATCAACCTTTGGTCCGACCCGGACTACACATGGATTTTTCACGATTTGGTTATCGCTGATTTTGATGAGTCGGGAGTGAGTTCATCAATAAAAGAAGATTATTTCTACAGACATCACAGATTACTGAAAGAGCCGCTGATTGAACAAGCGAATTGTTCTTTTTTAGAGTCGGCTCTACTCAGGATTATCAACGTTTTGAATATGCGATGGAATCAGCTTCAGCGGAAATGATTTAACTCACCGAGTAATTAGGCGATTCTTTCGTAATCTGAACTGTGTGCGGATGCGATTCTCTCATTGAAGCGGGTGAAATCTTCACAAATGAAGCTTTCTTGAGTTCATC
>Ga0306910_1000917_pt1 | contig 11355 bp, 11 predicted proteins | sample AntRauMFilla2698_FD_190438 | JGI IMG/M metagenome (GOLD analysis project Ga0306910, IMG submission 190438) | Saline lake microbial communities from Rauer Islands, Antarctica - Metagenome Filla 2 #698 (v2) (version 2) | ecosystem: Environmental > Aquatic > Non-marine Saline and Alkaline > Saline ... | reverse complement strand
ATGATGTTGGGTTTTTTAGAATCGCTCATAATACCGTTGATTTTCTTTTTTTTGATAGAAAAAATATCGTCTTCCTGAATGTACGTTTTTTAGGATAAAGGAATAAGAGCGGGATTGATTTATAGGCTTCAAATTTTTTGACGGGAGACATGCTCTCCTGCCTACTCTCTTACTATGACTCAAAATCTCATTCAGGAGAGCTGTCACATGAGCCTGCAAACTAAAATCAGGTTTACGAATTTAAACGAATGTGACTGAGAGGACAGACATAGAATTGTGTCGGGCAGTTTAGTTTGTTGTAAACAACTTTTGCCCTCTCAGTCAGTGTCGATTAATATGTTCCAATAGCTCCATCCTTGTGGGCTCCACTGACAGCTCTCCCGATTTAAGCTGCGTAGCCAATCCATCTTTTTGGGCGGGAGAGCATTTCCATCAACGTATAAACGCATCAACAAATCAACCAATATCTGCCTTATTGAAACGGACGATAAATTTTGCTCCGCCGAGATCTTCTGAATCTTCTACTTTGAGCGTGCCGCCGTATTTTTCTACAATTTGCATAGAGATTGGCAACCCGAGTCCGAGGCCGAATTCGCCTTCAGTGTGTTTAGTGGTTACGTTGACTTCAAAAACTTTTTCCTGCATTTCTTCCGGAACACCATTACCGCTGTCTTCGATAAAAACCACGATATCATCACAGTCCATTTTGGAAGATATTCTGACTTTATCGTCCTGAGTAGTGGCTTCGCAGGCATTTTTGATGATGTTGGTCCATACCTGATTAAGTTCTCCGGTGCGTGCCCGAATGGTTTTTACAGGTTCGAGCTCGAGGCTGAGCGTGCGTTTTTTGAGCAAATTCCCGAGGATGAGAATAGTGTCTTTGATGCCGTCGTTTACGTCCACAAATTCAAGATCGGCAGAATTGGTGCGGCTATAGGTTTTCAGGCTTTTCACCATAGCCCCGATGCGGTCGCTTGTAATCTGCATTGTTCTGAAAGCTTTACCGAGTTCAAACATCTCGTGTTTTTCCTGCAGGTCACTTCGTTTTTCTTTCTTGTTGATTTTATCAACCAGATGATCGGGCCAGGCTGAGATTTTTCTCAATATTGATCGATCAAACTGTCTGAATTTCTTTTCCAGCTCTTTCTGTCGCTGCCGCTGAGAGGCGGTGTTTTCAGCTGAGGATGAAAATCCTGCGTCAAACCACTCTTTATTCTTGTTACTGTAATGGGTAAGGAGGGATTGAATAGTATGTGCCGCAAAATCGGAGCTGCGGGCCATAGCAGCAACCGGGTTGTTAAGCTCATGGGCAACTCCGGCCACTAATTGTCCCAAAATGGCCATTTTTTCCTGAGTGACAAGCTTCGCTTTGGAAGCTTCCATCTCAACGTGCATATCCAGCAGATAACGGTAACGATCAACAAAGGAGTTGATCACAATCTGTAAAACCAGATCGTTGAATTGCTCGTGAAGCTGTTCGCGCAGGATATTGTACGCCCGTTGAAGGGAAATCACATATGAGGTGTCGTGAGCTACAACTGAACTGGCAATCTCCTCGCCCGACATATATGAAATAATTCCGACGAGATCACCTTCAGAAACTTCATCCACCACTTTAGGCTCGTGGTTTTGGATATTCTTGATAAGCTTGAACGATCCGCGTACTACAATGTAGAATGAGGTGTTTCGTCCGCCTTCGGTCAACAGGTATTGACCTTTTTTTACTTCAAGAAGTTTACCTTCTTCAATATTCGCCCGAATAAAGTGAACGAGATTACGCTTCAGCCATTCGCGGCGTTCATAAGTGGGACGAATATCAGAAAGACGCATGGTATTAAGCTGTTGCATTAAAAGTGCACCAGCACCTGTCAGCCCGCGGGCAGTTCAGCCGGGCGAAGCTGACAGATGTGATGGTCAGAATGCAGCTAATTCTTCACGCGATTAGCTGCTGGTAAATCGACCTAAAGATCGGTTAATTGTGATGACGTTCGTAGAAAATCGGAAAGTTCACCCGCATTTAAAACTCCCATAACCGGAAGTGGATTCAAATGTTGATTTATGATGAATTGTGTCAGCTCATCCCGCACTACTTTTTGCAGTTCTTCTGGTTTCCAGGGTTTGGCTGTGTAGTGATGGAGTCCCGCTTTGTTGATGGCTTTAATGGTGTCATCATGGCCGGCCTGACCCGTAATGAGAATTTTACGGATGCCTTTGGTCGGGGCGCTATCCGGCAGTTCTGTCATAAAATCGACTCCTGACTCACCTGTAAGAACGTGATCGCACAATATTAGTGCCACCCGGTTGTCCTGTTCTTTAATTTCATCGAGTAGCTCTCGGGCTTCTTCAGCCGATTGGGTGGCTTCGATGCGAAATGTTGGTTCAAAAAGTTCAATGTCACGGACAATGGCATCGAGTACTTCGGGTTCGTCTTCTACAACTAAAATGATCAATTCGGTATTCATAATATTCCTCCAATAAGTCGTTTAGAAAAAGAGCGGCCAGTAGATTTGAGATGCCAGTGTGAGAACGATAATTGCCACGATTCCAATCACGATACCAAATTTAGTCATATCGCGCGTATCAAGCAGGTTTGTTGAGATTGCGATAGCATTTGGTGGTGTGGAGATGGGCAGTAGCATGGCGCAGGATGAAGCCAGGCCAATGGCAATAGCGCCGATAATAAAGTTGTATCCGGCAATATCTGTATTCAAACCGATGCTGATACCGATAGGAACAAGCAGTGCCGCGGTTACGGTGTTGGAGAGGAAGTTTGACATCATCAGCGCCAGGAATGCCATTGAGAAAATGAGCAGAAGTGCTGTGAACAGATTCCAGTCAATCAAAGAGATCAAAAACTTAGCCAACCCGGTTTGATTGATCACCAATCCAAGGGCAATACCACCGGCCACCAGCCAGAGAACTTCCCAGGGAAGGCTGCGAATATCTTCTTTATCGAGAATGGTTGTCAGGCTCAAAAACGTGACAGGGAAAAAAGCTACCATCGAGCTGGAAATCCCATGTTGATTTTCTGTAATCCAAAGAATTACGGTTAATCCGAATATGAGATATAATCCGATAGCTTTTATGCTGGTATCAAAAATTGAATCGACAGAGAGTTTTATTTGTTTTATGTCTGCCTTGAACATGAAACGCAATATAACCCATGAAACAACCAGTAAAATCAAAACAACGGGTGTTGCCAGCATCATCCAGTCGGAAAAAGCGATATCGATTCCACGCTGATTTAAACCCGCAATCACAATAGCATTTGGTGGTGTTCCGATCGGGGTTGCCATACCGCCGATGTTAGCCGCAACGGGAATGGAAAGTGCCGCTCCGACTTTGAATTTATCCTTGGGATCCACTTTGCTGATAATGGGAATAATCATTGTCATCATCATAGCCGTGGTGGCGGTATTACTCATGAAAGCGGAAAGCAGCGCAGTAATCGCCATCAATCCCATCATAATCATAGAGGGTTTTTCGCCAAAAGGTTTGAGCAGGATGCGTGTGAGGTTGGTATCGAGATTGTATTTAACCGCTCCGCGTGCCAGCATAAATCCACCTAAAAACAAGATAATAATCGGGCTTGCCATGGTGGCGAAAATGTCTTTTGCCATTAGCGCGGTGGATCTTCGTTGGGCGTATTCAGCATCAGAAGCGAGAGTAGATACTTCGCGTCCTTCAGGAAGCTGTACGGTAACTTTTCCATTTACATCACTTAAAACCGTAACGGAGACTTTTGAGGCGATACCATTCTCAACGGTGAAAACAGCATCATTATAAACCATACCATCCGGCAATACGATTACATCGTCATCGGTGTACTCAAACTGCTGAACGGTATCGATGCCGGGTTGAAAGGGGGCTTCGGTTGTTAAAGTTAAAACGGCACCAAACATTACGAGCAATGATGTGGCATAAATGGGCACCGGCTGGGCTATGTAATAAATAGCAGCGATAAGAAATAGTCCACAAGCGATCTGAAGATCAGGAGCTATTGTGTCGGGCAGCACAAGGAGGGGGATGAAAAAAGCAATAACACCGGCTGCCAGCGAGATGATACTGCTCAGGGGAAGTATTTTTAAGAGTGACTTCATATCTGAGATTTGTAGGGTTAGGATTTCAGTATAAATCCAATGCAAAGATACGAATTATTAAAGAGTACAATGTCTGAATTGAATTTCAGGAAAATAAATTTGTGGAAACGCTTTTATCATAATTCTGTATATATCCCTGTCATTTAAATAGTACAGTCAACTTAAAAGCAATATCTAAGAGTTTCACTTACAAAATGTATAAGAGCAGCCAGAGGGGGGGCAAGAAGAATGAGAAGAAAAAAGGCTAATTACCTGAGTTCGATTCTTAATCCATGAAATTTTCATGACTGTGGCAGATCCAGCCCAAAACCGGATTAATTCCACGGGGTGGATCAAACCTGTTTAAAATTGTTAAAAAATAGAAATCAGTAATCAACTGTCACTTATAAACACGTTTAAATAATCGAACTCATGCTAATTTGAAATAGCGGTATTTAAAACTCAATCAAAGGAAAAGAATGAATTTCAGAAAAATAAACACAGTGCTAATCTGCTCAGCAATGATCATCGTAACAACTGCTTGCAATCAATCTGAAACAGAAACCCGGACAGCTCAAAACTATTCTGAATCCATAGCAACCCCCGATTGGTACAACGCCTCATCATTCGATACAGTTAAAGTCCTTTCGTGGAATGTGGAGCATTTTGTGGATGATTTTGATAATCCCTATATCCAAAACCGAAGAGAGAACGAGCCATCTGAAGAGCTAAAGAAAAGAAGGACATTGCTGGCGGAGGCAATTAAAAGAGCGGATGCCGATATAGTGATATTGCAGGAGATTGAAAGTCAATCGTTTGTCCAACAGTTTGCCGAAACCTATTTGTCAGAAATGGGATATCAGGCTTTTGTCGCGGCCGAAAGCCCCGATTGGTACATGAATGTGGTAGCTATGAGCAGAATCCCACTTGGAATGACCTACAGCTACGCCAATGCGCACACATCTTATCAGGAAGAATCGGATGATGACAGCACGAAGATGGAAGAAAAAATCCAGAACTTCACCAATAACAGAATGTGGTCGGTAGATGTGCTTGTGAATCCTGAATATTCGTTTACACTTACTGCGGTGCATCTGAAAGCGGGAAGGGGAGAAAGAAACGCGAGCTGGAGAACGGGACAAATGAGTTTACTTCGTTCATTTTTAGCCCAAATGCTTCAAATAAATCCACAACGAAACTTTTTGATTGCAGGAGATTTCAACGCCACGCCTGAAAGTGAGGAAATCCAGTATCTTTTGGGAAATGAATCTGATCGTTTATCATTTATCGATCCGCTGGCCGGGACTAACATCCATTCTCATCCATCCGACTCAACATTTTGGAGAATCGATCACATATTACCGGATAAAAATATGTTTCCTGAGGTTGTGAATGGTCAAACACAGGTCATTAAACCGATGGCAGGAGATACCATGGCTCAAATTAGTGACCATCTGCCGTTAATGGTGAAAATTGTTGCTGAAGATCAGTAAAAAATAAGTAAATCCGTTATTTAGATTGATATAATGCGTTTATAACGTTATTGTTCTAATTGCACTACTATTAGAGTGCGTTGAAAATCTCAATAACTTAAAAGCGAAAGTAAATCTATGCCAAAGTGTGAAATCTACACCGATATGAAAGGTGAATGGAGATGGAGAAAAGTTTCTACTAAAGGAGAAATTGAATCCTACGCCACAGAAGGATTCAAAACCCGTGAAGAAGCTGAAGAGAATGGAAAAGAAGCAGGTGCCTGCACCAGTTATAAAGTGGTTTAGGCAGCTTATTCTTTGTCTCTGAAATTTCTTAAAATTACGATTAGCATGAAAATCCTGCCTGTTGAACAGAGGGCAGGATTTTTTTTGTCTGTTATTGGACCTCATTTGTACATCTAAGCCACGAGCAAAACTATGTTGCTTTGTATAGGGGGAAGGTTTGAAAGATTATGGGTGGGGAATAACATCTTTTTCACTATAATAATTATCAGGATAAGCAGAATCTCCGGGGTTTGAATAATTAATGAGTTCTGTTTCTATTGCTAATCTGCTAAACATATTCTCCATAAAAAAAGATGAAAGATAAAAGTACGCAATCAGCTGTGACTGATAGACAGGAGTTGAATGAGGAAAAGTCTCACGGGGTTAGCTCTGAGTCAAAATCAGAAAATAAGGATGTGCTCTCCAATCATTAAATATTCAGACGTATGTGTATGTCGGCTATGCTTATCTCCTGTTAATGGGAATCGCCAACGATGCTATTTATTATGGCTTTCTGGGTATAAACATCATCAGCTATTCAAATATTTTGGATGTATTGCTTAGTCCGTTAGTGCGTATGATTGATAACCCGAAGTTGCTGGTCACCATATTGGGCCTGCCTGTTATTGCATATTTTTATCTGAAGCTTATTCGATTTTTTGCCAGAAAAAAGAAAAAGAAGACGAAATTACACTCCCACAAACTTGTGACAGATTCCATGAAAAACCAGGTATTTGTTATGACAGCTATAATGGTTTTCTCGGGATATATTGGCTTTGGCATTGGAAACGGTAATAAAACGAAAGCGAGGCTGGAGAAGAAAAGTCTTAAGACAGATTATGAACTAACGTTTCGAGGTGGTGAAACGAAGAATGTTCATTTAATTGGTTCTAATTCAGGATTTGTTTTTTACGTGGAGGAAGATGCTACGGTAGTGAGTATCTCACCGTTTCAGGAAAATATCTCTGTCCTGAAAAAACTCATTCCGGATGAAAAGGAAACGGAATAATGTGAATTTAGGAGTATTTAAAAACTATTGAGAATTTCCCCTCTCAGTCTCACTCGATAAGCTGTTTATTTGTGCACGAACTTTTGCGGCTCGTGAGCCAGCTCTCCCAAAGTAATTTTGTCACCTGTACAAAGTAAACGGGCGGGAGGAGAGCATTGTCCCCGTCTCAGCCTCAACCCAATATGTTGGCTGCGCCCACTGCTCTCCTGAAAACAAAGCAACCAGTGCATAAAAATCCAAATCAGGAGAGCTGGCTCCGACGCATGAATTGCACTACAGATGATGTTCCGAAACGTCGGAGACTGAGAGGACAAAGACAGATTTTTTCATCAAAATAATAGCAATAAGTGTTCTTGCTTTCCCTCTCAGTCTCACTCGGTAAGTTATTTTTGGTGCACGAACTTTTGCGGCTCGTGAGCCAGCTCTCCCAAAGTAATTTTGTCACCTGTACACAGTAAATGGGTGGGAGAGCATTGTCCCCGTCTCAGCAAAAGATTCACTCTCGCCCTCACTCTCGCCCTCAACCTCACCCTCACCCTCAATTCCCTTTATTCCATTACAAAGCGGAAGGTGATTGTTCCCCATTGGGCTTGTTGAGGAACACCACTTGGAAGCTCTGAGAATTTCCATCTGCGCAGGGAGGTCAGAATTTGTTGTTCAAGCTCGGGATTCATTTTTTTGAGGGGGATAATACGTCCGATACTGCCATCAGGGCGAACCTGAAAACGAATGGTGATTACAGCTTCCACACCTTGTGTATTTAAGGGAAGTGGCTGAATAACGGGGCTGCGCTGGATATTGCCTTCCCACTTCAAAGAATAGGGAGCGGACTTGTCTTCATCATTGCTGGTGCCCTGGTCCACGTTGGTTTCGCCGGTTAATCCTTCCACGTCTCCGGTTTCATCGGCGCCTTCCAGCTCTTCTTCATCCTGCTGAACATTCGGGGCTTCTGAGGCTTCCTGTTCATCTTTTTCGTCGCTTACTTCCGGCTGAATTTCCTCGGTTTCGGGAGTGTTGACAACATCTTCGCTTTCTACTTGTTCTGTTTGGTCGGGAGTATCAACGGGTTTTGAGATGTCTTCGCTGGCGGTTTGTTCTTCCTGGACTTCCGGTTCGGGCTCAGGATCTTCGGTGGGTGTTTCAGAAACCTGCTGGCGTGTTTTTACCTGCTCATTTTGTTGTTCAGCCTGCTCGGCTGGTGAGCCGCTTTGGAATGTTCCGAGCTCAACTTCAATAAAAGCAACGCGGTCTTTTTGATCGCTATCCATGGTGATAAAAACGAGCAACATCAACAACATAACATGCACCCCAAAGGCGATGCCGAAGCCAAATTTCTCTTCGTCTGTCCAGTTGTTCAAACTCATGGTTGGTGATTTTTTAAGCTATGCGGAAGCGTCTGCAAGTGTAGTATAAAAGCTGTTTGATGATACTGATATTATCTTGTGCCTCTTTCGGTGGCCATAATGATGCGCATATTAAGCGCTTTGGCGATATTCATAACGCGAACGGCGTCATCCACACGGGCATCTTTATCAGCTCGTAAAACGAGTGCGCGCTCAGGAAATTGCTGATGTTCGTTTCTGATGGCGTTGGCCAATTCTCCTTCTGACACAAGATTATTTCCCACATAAAACTGATTCTTATCGCTGATAGCTACCGTAATGTATTGCGATTGTGCCGGAGAGCCCGTTTCTGCTTTCGGAATATCTACCTTAATCCCAAAGTTTGAAACAAACGATGAGGTGAGCAGAAAGAAAATCAGCAGTAAGAGTACAATGTCGGTGAGTGATGATTGTGAAAACATCACCAGCGGTTTTTTCTTTTCGCTTTCGTCTCTGAATTTCATGATCAGGATGCGCTGGTTTTCTTTTTGCCGGATGGAGAGCGAAGGACTTCAATAAAATCGGCCGATGCGTTCTCGAGCTCAAATACGGTTCGGTTGATCTTCTCCAAAATGTAGTTGTAGGCGAAGTATGCCAAAATACCAACAGCCAGTCCAAAGGCGGTGGTTACCAGCGCTTCCCAGATTCCACCTGCCAAAACAGAAGGATTTACATTTCCCTGAAGATTTTGAATCTCCTGAAACGCTTTAATCATTCCGGTTACAGTTCCGAGAAATCCCGTTAGCGGAGCGATACCTGCGATCGTTGCCAGCCAGTCAGTTTTTCGCTCTAAAAAGTACGTTTCTTCTTTTCCGGCTGTGTGGATAGCGTCTTCAATATCGGTGATTGATTTACTTCCAAGGCGGCTGATTCCCTTTCTCAGAATGCGGGCAAATGGCTTGTCGGTTTCATCACAATAATCCATCGCCTGTTGAGGCGTGCCGGTTTTAAGCATCTCTTTGATGGTATCAAGAAACGAGTCGTTGTCCATCTGCGCGTTTTGAAGAAATTTCCAGCGCTCGGCCATCACGTAAATGGCAACGAAGAGCATGATGGTGATAGGATACATCAAAAATCCCCCGTCGAGGAACATTTGAAGCAGGCTCATGCCTTCTTCCTGAGTGGTAACAATTTGCTCGCCCGCAAGCGTGTCTGCCTGAAAAATCCAGGTGAGTAGCGTAGCTGTGAATACAGTCATGATGAATATGGTAAGTAGTTAAATACGTTTGACAAAATGTTCTTTGTTATAGGGAGCGGGAAGCTCTTTGGCCGCGCTCTGTGCGTTTGGTATAGTTTCAAATTGTCCTACTCCAACGCGAAAAAACGACTTTCCGTCTTTTTGATATCGATCAATTACACTTCTATAGCCTTTCTTTTCAAAACTCTGAGCCTGCTGTTCGGCCATCACTTCACTTGTGAGGGAATGAAGGATTATGCTGTAGTAACTTGAAAGATTGGGATTAAGCGTGCCTTTTAAGCCGTAGCCCGGAGTTCCCGGCTCAGCCATTTCGGCTTTTGGAAGATCGCTATTGGTTGATTCTGTTGTCGCCTCAGCTTCTGCAGATTTTGTTTCAGTAACTTCAACGGGTTCATTTTGATCGTCGCTTTTTGAAGCGGTCTCAGCATCGGCACTCTCACTCTCTTCAGAGGATGTTACTTTCTCAGCCGGCTGACTTTCTGAAAGGTCTTCAGGCTCAGTGGTCGTTGCTGAAGTTTCAGTCTGCGCAATCTCTACCTGTGAAGGCGTTGTTGCTGTATTGTCATTATTTCTGTTCAGGAAAATGATAAATGCTATTAGTATAATCGCCGCAATGGCAACGGCTCCGATAATCAATCCCTGATTATCATTCTTTTTAAATTCCTTCTTTCCGCCTTTTGGCTTTTGTTTTGATGAAGACTTTTCAGAATCGTCTTTCTTCTTCTTATCCGCGGATGCAGCTTCTTTCTTTTCGGAGTTTGTCACAGAAGTTTTTTCTTTAGAGTCCGGGGTAGTTTTGGGTGCTGTTTTTTCTTCCTTTTTGGCAGGTTCGTCTTTTTTCTTTTCTGTTGATGCAGCCGTAGTTTCTGCCTTCTTTTTCTTACCGTCAGATGCAGGTTTTTCAGTTTCTTTTACTTTTGAAGCCGAACCTTCTCCGCTTTTGTCTGTTTCTTCAGAAGATTTTTTCGTGGATTTCGTCTCTTCTTTCTTTTGATCGTCCAAGGGTACTTGTTCTTCAGCTTGCGTATCCTTTTTAGATTCTTCTGCCGGAGTTACTTTTTCTGTGGATGATTCCTCAGATTCAGCATCAGAAGCAGGTTTTGTATCTGTTGATGTGACTTTTCCGGTTTCTATCTTTTCAGATTCGGCGGCCTCTTTGTCGGCAGCTGATTCCTGAATCACAATGGGCGTCATGCCCGCGTAACGATAATTGATTTCGATGCCGAGAACTTCGTCAGTGTCGAATGAAAGACGGCCTTTTTTCAGACGAAAGGTTCCGAATCCCTCAATTTTAACAGGTTTGCCTTTTTCAACGGATGTAGCTTCTTTAATGAGATTTTTGAGTTGCTCATCAACCACCGATGCTTCAACACCGGCTTTTTTTGCTATTTTTTCTACGAGCTTTTTTTGGGAGATAGACATGGTTATTTATTCTGCGGTGTGAAGAGGATGTAGTCTTTAGGTGGCATCAGAACAAGATCGCCACTGGGATCCTGCTTTTGATACTGTTTGATATGAACCGTTTTAAACGTGCCCAGATCGTCCACTTCAATGGTTTTTTTCTTAATTAACTCCTCACGAAATACCGCAATGAGAGCTTCCCTGATATTATCGTCCATGCTCTTTATGTGTGATTGATTGAATTTCTAAAATTTAAAGGTAATTCCTCCTAAAACCGTAAGCGGCAACTCTTCATATCCCGACCACAGTTCGTATGACTGATTCAGCAAATTTAACGCTTTTACGTAAATACTGAAACGATCGCTTATCCAATACTGACTGTCGAGTCCGGCCAAAACATATCCTTGTGATGCGCGGGCCTCTTCGCGTCCGCCCGAAGCGTCAATCCAAAACCGATTTTTCCATTTTTCATTATAAGAATAGATGATGCTGATATCTGTTCCGTACTTGGGTAAATAGGGCATCTCAG
>Ga0306910_1000916_pt1 | contig 11375 bp, 6 predicted proteins | sample AntRauMFilla2698_FD_190438 | JGI IMG/M metagenome (GOLD analysis project Ga0306910, IMG submission 190438) | Saline lake microbial communities from Rauer Islands, Antarctica - Metagenome Filla 2 #698 (v2) (version 2) | ecosystem: Environmental > Aquatic > Non-marine Saline and Alkaline > Saline ... | reverse complement strand
CCAGGCGTTTCGTCCGGTATTGATCGAAGGAAACGCGATCCAAGTGCACCCACTGGTGTGTACTGCTTTCAACGCCGACTTTGACGGTGACCAGATGGCGGTTCACGTACCGTTGTCAGAAGAAGCGCAGATGGAGGCGCGAGATATCATCTCAGCCAACCACAACATCCTCAAGCCAGGTTCGAGTGAACCAGTAGTGTCAGAAGGATTTAAAGATATTGCTCTGGGAGCTTTCTGGATGACCAAAGTGATTGAAGGTGCCAAGGGAGAAGGGAAGTATTTTTCTTCACCAAATGACGCGATCAATGCCCATGATTATGGACTGATTGATCTGCGCGCAAAAGTGCACGTCATGGCCACCGACACCGACAAGTATCAACAATACGAAGGCAAACTATTCGAGACCACTGTAGGGCGACTCTTGTTCAACGCGGTATTGCCAAGCAATCACAACTTTGTGAACGAACAACTCGGCCAGCGAGAACTTTTCCAAATCATCATCGATTTGATCGACGAACAGGGAACCGACATCGTGCCAAAAATGGTCGACAAGATCAAAAAGAACGGATTCAAATACGCCACCAAATCAGGTGTTACCTGGGGAATCGACGAAGTGGTCGTACCAAAGAAAAAAGCGGCAATTGTGGAGGCGTCACGGGTACTCGAGCGTGAAATTCTCGAACACTTTGATGAGGGATTGTTGACAAGGGAAGAACGAAAGCGCCAGATCGCCGCAATTTGGCACCAGACCAAAGACGACGTGGAAAAAGAAATTGAACACGAAATGGATAAGAATGGTTCAGCCTACACGATGTGGAAATCTGGAGCTCGAGGTTCGATCCGCCAGATCTCACAGATGACCGGTATGAAAGGGTTGATTGTCAATACTCGCGGTGAAACAATCGAGGCGCCAGTTATTTCTTCTTTCAAGGAAGGACTATCACCGATTGAGTACTTCAACACGACTCACGGGTCACGAAAAGGACTCGCCGATACAGCCCTCCAGACTGCCAAAGCTGGATACCTAACTCGTCGACTCTTTGTGGTTGCCCAAGACGCGATTATTTCGGAAGAAGATTGTAAAACAAAATCTGGTACGACAATTAACCGCATCTCTGCGTCAGGAATCGAAATCGCGTTTAGTAAAGCGATCAAAGGACGTATTCTGGCTGACGATGCGGCTGATAAAAAAGGCAACGTGATCTTTAAGAAAGGACACCTGCTATCACGTCGAGATGCCATCGCCGTAGAAGATACCACTTGTGAATCAGTGGAAGTGCGTTCGCCAATGACCTGTAAAACCATGCGTGGTGTGTGTCAGAAGTGTTACGGCATCGACCTGACTAAAAATGCGTTGGTAGATATTGGTGAGGCGGTGGGAACCATCGCAGCTCAGGCGATTGGTGAACCGGGGACGCAGTTGACGATGAACACCAAGCACAAAGCCGGAACCGCGTCTGCCGAAGGTGACGTAGCCCAAGGTCTTCCGCGAGTGGAAGAAGTGTTTGAAAAACGACAGCCAAAAATCCCAGCGATTATTGCCAAGTACGATGGGCTAGTCACAGACATCCGAACGGAGGGAAGTGAAAAGATTATCGTGGTCGCTCCAAACATGGAAGCAGAAGGTGCACCAAAGAAAAAGGACGCGACAGAATACACGGTGCACCCACGCCGAGTCTACACTATCAGCAAGGGTGACACGGTTACACGTGGACAGTTGCTCACCGACGGTTCAGCGTTGTTGCCAGAACTATTCAAGTACGCTGGACAAGAAGTGACACAAGATTACATTATTTCTGAAGTGAACAAGATTTACGAGCTTCAAGGAGTGACGATCGCGCGTAAACACATCGAACTGATCGTCAAGCAAATGATGAGTCGAGTGAAAATCAACGAGCGCGGAGATTCCAAGTTCACGCCCGGTGAAGTAGTCGAAGAATGGGTGATGGAAGCAGAAAACATCCAGCTCAAAGAAGCTGGTAAGCCAATCGCCAAGGGAGATCGCTTGATCCTTGGAATCACCGAAACTTCACTGTCACGAAAGAGTTTCTTGTCCGCCGCGTCATTCCAAAACACGACGAGAGTCCTCATCAACGCTGCTGTCCGCGGTAGTGACGACAACCTCGCCGGTCTAATGGAAAACGTCATCATCGGGAAATTGATCCCAGCTGGAACCGGGTTCAAAGGCAGTGCCAAGTACCAGATGATCGAAGACCTACAGAAGACGAAGTAGTAAGTATTGCAAAAAAGAAAAACGCGCGGCGTGCCAGTGGCACGCCGCGCGTTTTTCCTATAAATAAGTATAATAGACAAACTATGTCCGACACGATACAGCAAATCAAAGACAAACTCGACATTGTCGACGTGATTGCGCAGTACGTGGAACTCAAAAAAGCCGGGAAAAACTACAAAGGCAAATCGCCGTTCACGTCTGAGAAAACGCCGTCGTTTTATGTGTCGCCTGACCGGGGGATGTACTATTGCTTTTCTACGTCCCAAGGTGGTGACATGTTTACGTTTGTGCAAGCAATGGAAGGAGTTGATTTTAAGGGTGCGCTGGCGCAACTGGCGCAGAAAGCTGGAGTAGAACTAGTGGCGGAAGACCCTAAAAAACGCTCGGAACGCGATCGATGGTACGCGTCGCTCACTGCCGCTGTGGAGTTTTACCAAGCTGAACTCAAGAAAAATTCTGAAGCTAAAACGTACCTACTCAACCGTGGTGTGACACAGCAAACTATTGGTGAGTGGAAAATCGGTTACGCTCCTGGACCACCACAGCACGGCTGGCGCGAAACCAAAGAGGCGCTCGAAACCCAGGGCTACACTCGCGAGGAACTGATCACCGTCGGACTCATCAAAACTACCGAAGGCGGCAAGGAGCCGTTTGATGTGTTTCGGGATCGGATTGTGTTTCCGATGAGTGACACAAGCGGTCGAGCGGTGGCGTTTTCTGGACGCATTTTGACCAAAGACTCTGACGCGCCCAAGTATGTCAACTCGCCCGAAACTCCGTTGTACAAGAAATCTGAATTGTTGTACGGATACGACAAAGCCAAAACCGGCATCAGGAATTTGGGCTTTTCACTGATAGTAGAAGGGCAGTTTGATGTGGTGATGGCGCACCAGGCGGGGTATCACAACACCGTTGCGGTGTCTGGAACGGCACTGACTCCACAGCACGTACAATTGCTCGAGCGCTTGTCAGACAAAGTCGTGCTGGCACTTGATGCCGACCGGGCAGGGATCGCCGCCATGAAAAAGGGTGCGCACGTAATGTTGGGTCGAGGATTGGATGTAAAAGTAGCGCCCTTGCCTGAAGGTCAGGACCCGGCTGATATCATTGCTAGCGGTGTTGCGAACTTTAAAAAAGTGATTGGCGAGTCGGTGCACGTGATCGAATTTTTGCTCAATGTATTGAAGAAGTCTGAAACTGATCCGCGCACGCTCAAACTAAAAGCCCGGGAAGAAATTCTACCGTTTGTGTTGTTGTTGCCTAACCGAATCGATCAGGAGCATTTTGTGAGTGTGATCGCCGCCGCAATCGGTAGCACGACCGACGCGATTCGGTTTGAAGTAGACCGCCTGCGCGAAGAACAAAAATTAAAACGACCCGAACCGGTCAGTCATGTAGCGTCAGTAACGACAACGGTAGCGCCGGAAAAAGATCTCGGCGGTAGTATACAGTCAGCGTTTGCGTACTTGTCTTCGGTAGTTGATTTGCTCGACGAGCAGCAGTCAGCGGTGCTACGTGAGCAGCTTGCCAAACTACCGACGCAACATTTAGAGCTTGATGTATCACTACAAGCCAAAATCACTTTTATGCTCGAAGAGCAAATGGCAAAACAACCCAAACTAGGTTTGCAAGAAGATGTGATCAGTCGCCTAAATTTTTTACGCCAGAAACTATTGCAGCAACAGCTGACCACGATGCGGGCGGCATTAACCAAGTCCGAACAATCAGGCGAGGAGACTGAATCATTGATGAAGCAAATTCAGGTGGTCCAAGAAGAGCTGCGGATACCAGCTTTGACCATAAATGTATTAACACAACAAGGCTAGACAAATTGCGCATTTTCTGCAATAGTACCGGTCACATGCCGACGAAAAAGCAGGCCACAACAAAAAAAGAAAAAAAAGCGGTCAAAAAAACCGTTACCACCAAAAAACAAACCCCGGTCAAGAAAGCAGCTGCCACAAAAAAAACAGCTCCGACCAAAAAAACCAGTTCAAAACCAGAAGTCAAAACCGAAGTAACGAAAACACCAGTAGCCAAAACTGCTCCTAAAAAAGCAGCTGTGAGTGCGATCGGTCCCAAGGTTTTAACGAAGGCCGAAAAAATTCTGCAAGTCAAATCAAAGGAATTGATGCGACTCGGGAAAGAGCGCGGATACGTTACCTACGATGAGCTGTTGCGTCAATTTCCTGAAATCGAAAACAATGTCGAGTACCTCGATGACCTGTACGAAAACTTCAGTATTGCCGGGATCGACGTATTGCAAAGCGGTGGACTACTCGGCGCTGACCCCAGTGAAGCGGTGATCGCCCAAAAAAACGCGTTCAAGCGCAGTGATAGTGGATACGATTCCATCCAAATGTACTTGCGCGAAATCGGACAGTATCCGCTCTTGAACGCGCAGCAAGAAAAAGATCTCGCCAAGCGAATCGAAGACGGCGACGAAGAAGCGCGGAACTTGTTGGCTCGCGCCAACCTGCGACTGGTGGTATCAATTGCCAAAAAATACGTTGGACGTTCACCTGATCTGACGTTGCTCGATTTGATCCAAGAAGGAAACTTGGGACTATTCAAAGCGGTCGACAAATTCGACTTTACTAAAGGATTTAAATTTTCAACCTACGCGACGTGGTGGATTAGGCAAGCGATCACGAGAGCCCTCGCCGACCAGTCACGAACGATTCGGATTCCGGTACACATGGTGGAAACGATGGCAAAGTACAAACAAGTCTCACGCCGTTTAGCGCAAGACTTGGGACGCGACCCAATGCCCGAAGAAATTGCCACCGAGATGGGTGTTGAAGTAGAAAAAGTCTACCAAATCGAAAAGATTTCGCAGGACACTATTTCTCTTGAGTTGCCGGTTGGTGACGACGACGATCGGTCACGGCTGTCTGACTTTATCGCCGACGACCGCATCACCTCACCAGACCAAGAAGTCTCACACAGCATTTTGACCGACCAGATCACCGAGATTCTCGACACACTGTCTGACAAAGAACGCAAGATCCTCGAAATGCGTCACGGTCTGCTAGATGGTACGTACCACACCCTAGAGGAAGTTGGAAAAGAATTTGGCGTCACCCGAGAACGAATTCGCCAAATCGAAGCCAAGGCGTTAGAGAAAATCCGCCAACACGAAAAAGCTCGACGGCTCAAGTCTTATTAGCGAGTGAATTGCTTCGCTACGTTTCAGAAAGTAATCGTCACCGTACACTTGTGCGTCTCCTATTATTTTCTTCACGCGTCTCGTACTTCATCTCACTACAAAGCCCGGAATGTCAGAGTGACAAAAAACCACCGGTGTAAGTGTTTTTTTTGTTATAATATTAGATATGAATAGAAAGTTGCTATTAAAATCATTCTTACTATTGGTTGTCTGTTTATCAGCTTGGAATTTTTGGCTTTCTCCACTGAACGGCAGTTCGCCTCTAATAAAGTCAATTTATTATGCTGATCAAGCTACAGTTTTTAGAGAAGGTTATTTTGGCCAAGTTTATGTTTTACAGCTTGGACAAGGAATATTTACAAGTTCTAAAAACATTAAGCTCGAAGGGGTTAATGTTAGTGATTTTGAACTGCTAAATCCTGTTTGGGCAAAAACTGATAGCGAGGTGTATAACGCATATGAAATTATAAGAGGAGGTCCTTCGTTTCAGCATTTGGATGCATTAAGTTTTCAAATGGTTGATGAGAGAAATCTTGAGTGTGTTCGTGATAAATATCACGCTTATTGCGGCTTTCGTGCCAAAGTATGGGATCTCAGAGACCCGCTAGAATTTCGTATTTTAGAAAGCGCTGAAGATATGCCTGATTGTTGGAGCAATGGTAAATATATTTGCGGTTGGTACCAAAGCGACACTAATGTATTTTGGTGGAATCGCGAGTTTAAAGGTTTAGACCTTGAGAACTTTAAGCTTCTTGATAGAATCACAGGAACTGATGGTAAGAATATTCTTGACATGCGAGTTCAATGGATTGATCCATCTTGTGATAGCTATAAGTCTTGTAAACTTAGAAATACTGCCCCGGATGTTACTGATTAAATCTTTCTTAAGATCTAAAATATAATTTTTACTATACTACCTTTATGACTAACACCATCTCCACTCCGGCGTTTGATGAGGCGTACGCAATGCTAAATGTGCAGCAAAAAGAGGCGGTAGATACTATCGAAGGCCCCGTCATGGTGATTGCTGGGCCAGGGACGGGGAAGACGCAGATTCTTACCTTGCGGATTGCTAATATTCTCAGGCAGACCCAAGCGGACCCGGAGAATATCCTAGCCCTGACATTCACTAATTCTGGCGTACAGGCAATGCGTAAACGCTTGCGGGGCTACATTGGCGACGAGGCGTACCGAGTGGGAATTTACACCTTCCACTCCTTTGCTGAACACGTGTTGCAAAAGTACCGTGCGTATTTCCCAGCGCAAGAATTCGCAAACGTCATCAGCGAGATAGAAAAAGCCAAGTTGATTGAAGCGATTTTGGAACAGCATGATTTCACGGAAATCGTATCGACCTATGATCGGTTCAGTTCGCTCAAGCAAGTCATGAGTGGGATTGGCGACATCAAGCAAGAAGGCTTGCGTCCGGATGAATTTGAAGCCTCGATCGCACCGTGGGAAGAAGAACAGCTGCAAGCCGACACGATGTTTTATAAACGAGCCAGCGGTCCGCATAAAGTCGGCGATGTAAAACCAACCGAACGACAAAAAGTCCAGAAACGCGTTGCCAAAGTCCGAGAAATTGCCACGGTGTTTGCCGCCTATCAGCGGGCGCTTAAAGAGCAAAATCTGTACGATTTTTCGGACATGATTTTGACGGTGTTGGCCGAGCTTGAATCAAACGAACATCTCAAATTTGATCTGCAGGAACAGTATCAATATTTACTCGTTGACGAACACCAAGACACGAACGACGGACAAAATAAATTGATCGAACAACTGGCTGACGCACCGCACCTCGATGGTCGACCAAACTTGTTTACCGTCGGCGACGAAAAACAAGCCATCTATCGTTTCCAAGGGGCTTCTGACGCAGCTTTTTCGCATTTCAAGCAACAGTACCAAGATGTTGAAATAATTGAACTTGAACAAAATTATCGCTCGACCGCACCGATTCTGGCTTCTTCGCACGAACTGATTACAAAATCTCTACCGACCGCGCAGGCACTTGTGAGCAATATGATCGACGAGCGGTTGATTGCGGTGCGAGAATTTTCTGATTACAAATTTGAACTATTGTTCGTCGCCAATGATATTGCTGATAAAATAGCGTCTGGAGTTTCGCCCGATGAGATCTCGATTATCTATCGATCAAACAAACATTTGCTCGAGATCAAGTCACTGCTGCAAGCCAGAAATGTTCCGTATCAAGTCAGGTCGCGCGATACGTTGTTGGACGATCCGGCGATTCAGAATTTGCTGCTGTTGGTGCGAGTGATACATAACCCGCTTGATGATCACAGTCTGGGTAAAGTGTTGTTTGCAGATTTCTTGGGTCTGGATGCGCTTATGGTCGCCAAGACCTTGAACGCGTTTCATCTGGCAAAACGAAGTGACCAGAGACCAGCGTCACTGGTAGCGTTTTTGGAGTCAGATGAGCGGTATCAGACGTTGTTACAGCTGATCACACAGCTGCAGACCTACGAAGCCAACCACACGTTTGCGGAAACGTTCAAAGAATTATTGCAGCAAAGTGGGTTTTTGCACGCGTTACTACAAAAACCAGATAGTCGCAGTGCCTTGCGAAAAGTCGAGGTGTTGTTTAATGAATTCAAGCAGCAGTCCGAACGTTCGCTGTCGTATCGAGCGGCTGATTTTCTGACGTTTATTGATGCGGTGTTGTCGTACAGTTTGAACATCGAAGTGACCGCCGCGCAGGTTGGAGTGGGAGTGCAGTGTATGACCGCGCATGGATCGAAAGGGCTCGAGTTCGAACACGTGTATATGTTGAATACTGCCATGACGAACTGGGAAAAGAGCCGCGGCTTTTCCTCGATCACGCTGCCGATGGAGCGCTACAAAAGCGATCTGGATGATGAGCGGCGGTTGTTTTACGTGGCGCTCACCAGAGCAAAAACGCACCTGGCGGTCTCATCTTCGAAACAAGATTGGTCCGGCAAAGCGCTGGAACCAAGCCGGTTTATTGCCGAACTGGGTACCGAACACGTCGAGCTGGTTGATACGGCAGCGTTTGAAACTGCCCAAGAATCAGCCCTGGTGGAGTTTTTTGGAAATCCTACCATCGAGGATTCGGTCTTTAATACCACGTATCTGGCAGAGCGGTTCCGGTCCGAGAATTTGAGTGTGACGTCACTTAACAACTATCTGGATTGTCCGATCAAGTATTTGTTTAGAAACCTGATCCAATTACCAGACGTCTATACGCCGACATTGCGGTATGGAAATGCGGTGCATGGCGCGCTCGAGCACTTTTTTACGGAATCACACACAGCTGGGAGTGTGTTGCAGAAAGAAACTTTGTTTGCCCACTATCAAACTGCCATGCAGGCGGCTGGGTTTACCGCAACAGACTACGATACGTTTTTACGAAAAGGGCGGCAGTCGCTCGGGATGTATTATGATTATTATCAATCAGACTGGAGTGTGTCGGTAACGCTTGAAACTTATATCAGACGAACCCTGGCGCTGCCCGATATTGAACTGACGCTTAGTGGCAAAATCGACAAACTTGAATATCTCCGCACGTTTGGCACTGGTCCGGTGCGCGTGGTTGATTACAAAACTGGGAAAGCATTTAGTAAAAAATCGACCAAAGCCCAAAAACAAGCCCTCGAGCGACAGATCCAGTTTTATCACTTGCTACTTGATGGATATAAACAGGGTGATGTCTATGTAGAATCAGCCATGCTTGATTTTGTTGAGCCGACTGACAGTGGTGAGTTTGAGCAAAAGACACTACAAGTAACGGCGGCAGATCTCACCGCACTGCAGTCCGAGATTGCGGCGATGGCAGCGAGTGTGCTCGATGGTTCTTTCTTGACCAAAGGGTGTGCCAAAAAAGATTGTCAGCACTGCGCCTTTTTTGCGACGGTGCAACGTTAGATCGCTGTTTCTGGTGCGGCGTTTGGATCAAATGTGCCGTCAAGCTGCTCGATCAGGTTGTCAATCATGCCCCTGAGCAGGTCGTATGATTCTGCGCCGACAATCTCAACTTCTTGGTTGCCGACTTTTATGATCGTGTGCGGTGTACCCTGAGCGCCCGCCACCAAACCATCAGCCAGATCGGCCCGCAAGCTGTCGAGCATACGATCGCTCTCCATACATTCTAAATACGCAGCCCGGTCTACTCCGGCAGCAGTCGCGAACTGTGGAAGTTTAGTTACGTTGGTCGGTTCGGTTTCAAATCGACTGTCAAACACCGCATCAGAAAATGTCCAAAACGCGTCGTTGCCGCCAATATCACCCACGCACAGCGCAGCTTCAGAGATGATTGGTGCGTTGGGGTGTAGATCGATCAAAGGGAATTGGCGATAGACCCACGCAACCCGACCAGTCACGCCGTACTCATCCATGATTTGGTGCATGGTGGTGTGGAATTGTTTACAAAACGGACAGTCGTAGTCAGAGTATTCAATCATGACGATTGATGCGTTGGGATTGCCCAGCACGTAGTCTTGGTCAGAAATTGGTCGGATTTCGGTTGGCGCCTCTTGGGTCATGACGGGAGCGGTAGTTGGCGCACTTTGTCCGCTGGTAAAAAAGATTGCGATCGCAATCATTGCAAACCCGGTGACGATTGCAACGGGAATAGCGACTGACTCTTTTTGGTTGGTTGGTTCCATATATTACGATTACCTGGTTACAAAAAGTATACCACGTAGTTTGGCATGCTATACTCGCATATAATGGAATTACTTGATGCAATTATTCTGGGATTTGTCCAAGGGGTGACCGAATTTCTGCCGATTTCGTCAACCGGACACTTGGTATTTGCGCGCGAATGGCTGCAGGTTGACGAGTTTAATGGTCTGGCGTTTGACGCTATTTTGCACTTTGCGACAACGCTGGCGGTAATGATTTACTTCCGGTCTGATTTGTGGCGTCTGTTGCAGACTTTGTTGCGGAAACTTGGTCGGTTGCCCGTTCGTGAAAAAGACATGACGCTGTTGTATGGAATTGTGATCGGTACAATTCCAGCGGTGTTGGTGGGACTATTTCTCGAGTCGTTTATCACCGAGCATTTGCGCTCGGCATTGCTCGTGGCGGGGGTTCTATTCTTAGCGTCGATTTTCTTTTTATATGCGGAATGGCGCTACTCGGTCGCTCCACCACACGGTCAGCTCACCCTTAAACGAGCCGGGCAGATTGGGTTGTTTCAAGTATTGGCGCTGTTGCCGGGGATGTCACGTTCTGGCGCGACGATTGCTGGTGGAATGCTTATGGGGCTGACCCGGATCGAGGCGGCGCGGTTTTCTTTCTTGCTCGCGATCCCGATCACTCTGGGAGTGGGAACCAAAAAGACGCTCGACCTAATGGCAGAAACTGGTGTGGTTGAATGGACGCAGATTGCCATTGGTGCCGCGGTGGCGTTTATAACAGCCTTGATCGTCATTCATTTCTTCCTAACATTCATCAGACGCAACACCCTCTGGCCGTTCATCTGGTACGGGATTATTTTGTCAGGGTTGGTTGGGTACAGTGCGTTGATTGCGTAGATGCTCCTAAAACAACAGCGAGTGCGTCATCGCGCTGTCTTCCTTTTCTTCCCAGTGGGCGGTGTCTAGAGGGATTTCTTTTTTGCGGTGCCCGTCTTTGAATTTTACGTGACCATGGGCGCGGGCGTAGTCAAAAATGTCTTTAGTGACCTTAACGTCTTGCTCGCAGTATTTCATGATTTCTTTTATTTTGCCTTCGCGCCACCAGCGAACGGCTTGCAAACCGTCAGCGGATTTTTTGCTGCCCAGGGTGGCTTGGGCGATGCTGTCCAGGCGTAGACGCCTGCCGAGCGATAGTTTGATGTCAGCCAGCAAGTCGATACTTTTGATCTGGGTCAGATCGCCCGGGTAGTATTTGTTCAAGAGTGGGACGTCAAAATGATCGCTGTTGTATCCGACCAAGGCGTCGGCTTGCTCGATGATGGGCCATAATTGGTCGAGATCTTCGATGGTGACG
>Ga0306910_1000911_pt1 | contig 11413 bp, 6 predicted proteins | sample AntRauMFilla2698_FD_190438 | JGI IMG/M metagenome (GOLD analysis project Ga0306910, IMG submission 190438) | Saline lake microbial communities from Rauer Islands, Antarctica - Metagenome Filla 2 #698 (v2) (version 2) | ecosystem: Environmental > Aquatic > Non-marine Saline and Alkaline > Saline ... | reverse complement strand
AAACTCACCGGACGAGGTTGTCGTGGCGCATGTTTTTTGGGTAATTCTACTCGCCCGATGAGGATTCCAGCCCTCGTCCGGCGACTTGACGGGGGAAAAACTACAGATCCATATTTTATTGTTGTTTGAGGAAGAAAACCAGTAACCAGAAGAGTCGTCGGGCGAGTTTAACGCGACAAAACCCCGTCTGACGGGTAAACCAGCAAATTTCCCATCAAAGCCCATAATTCAATAACCCAAAAATGAGCTGGAGTTGAGCTTTTGGAAGTAGTGTTGGAAAGCGTTGAGCTTGCTTTCAAGTGGCAAAAACTCACCGGACGAGGTTGTCATGTCACATTCGCCATCGGGGTAGTACAGACACTCATTTTTCTGAATCTGCGAATCTATATCACCATTTGTGCCAACTAAACAGCGATTTGGCACATCTGCGCAGATTATTGGCACACCTTCGCAGATGATATTATATAGTTTGTGAGCAATCAATCTACCAACAATGGGTTAACACTATGAATATCTCAAGGATCATATTTCTCTCAGCAGCAGCGTTAATTCTGAACGTTATTTCAGTACAGGCACAGGTTCCGTCAACCAATCTTGAACTCCATCTCAAACCCGATGCGGGCGTCACGCTGTCGGATGGAAAACTATCTGAGTGGACAGATCAAAGTGGTAACGGGAATCATGCTGAACAAACGACCGTATCCAATCGACCTGTAATTGAAAGCGGTGTGTTTAACGGATATGATGCCCTCTATTTTGATGGCGTGGATGATTACATCAATTTACCCACACCGACCAGTCTGAATATCTCAAATTCCTCCTACGAAATATTTATTGTAATGGAGTCAAAGTTATCCAACACGGATGTTGAATTCGTTCTGGCCGGTGCAAGTGAGCATTTTGAATTGCATACTAACGGCTCGGGCGGAATGCGCTATATACCTCGTTCAAGTCAATATATTGATGCGGGTACTGCCGGTGATTTCACTGATCAGAATATTCACCTGATTAACCTGCGGGCCACCGGGTCGAACGCTGAGATCGTGATGGATAAGGTGACGAGCCAATCATCGGGAGCAAGTGGACTGAGCAATGATAATACACAGCTGCGTATCGGAGCCCGGGCGAATAATTCGTTGTTTTTCGATGGGTACATCGCCGAAGTTATCATCTATAGTACCACTCTTTCAACAACAGATCGCACGGCTGTGGAGGACTATCTCGATACCAAATATTTCGCATCAACAACCTCGGAACCAACAGCAAATCCATCTTCTGTCAGCTTTGAAAATATTAGCGGAAGCAATATGACTGTTCGAATCGATAAAGGTGATGGGCAGCGCCGATTAGTGTTAGTTAAAGAAGGGAGCGCGGTGGATGCGTATCCCTCTGATAATACATCCTATACATCTGATCTCTCATTTGAGAGTGGTGCACAAATTGGTACGGGCAACTATGTGGTCTATAACGGATCTGACAGCGTAATTACTATCAACGGGCTAACACCTGGTACAAACTACCATGTTGGTGTGGTTGAGTTGAACGGGGAACCGGGGAGTGAAAACTATCGAACATTTGACCCGCAAACCGGATCGGTGACTACATCGATCAATCCACCCGAAATTGTAGATGTATCTCTCACTTCATTGACGTCGACAAGCGTAACGGTAAACGCTGTGGTGAATCCACAAAACAGTCTTTCTGATGTGTATGTAAGTAGTGGAACCGATCCCACAAATTTCAGTGATTCAACGTTTATCGCAACGGTTCCAGCCGGGACTACGGATGTATCCGTAGATACCGACTTGACGGGACTGGATCTAACCAACACGCTTTATTACCGAATCTCAGTATTATACGGTAGCAATAGAGTATTTAGCAGAATTTATGCTGTTCGGTATAAAGATCAGATCTCAGGAAATCACCTGGCTTTATGGGCTTCAGCTGATGCCGTCCCAACTGCCGATACGGACGGGGATGCTCTGAACTATTGGGAAGATATCTCGGGAAATCATCATGATATCGTACAGGAATCAAGCTCGAGTCAGCCGAAATGGTATGATAATGTGGTTAACGGAAAACCCGTGATTCGTTTTGATGGCGGAGATGAGTTGTTGACTCCCAAAACGTCTGTGCTCGGACTGCAAAACAGTGATTATGAAATATTTGTAGTGTCAAAGACCAGCGATACCGGAGTCCAGTTTTTGTATAGTGCAGCCGAAGGTATCATGGAAACACATCTGAACGGGGGGCAGGGGATTCGGTTCATTCCCACCGCTGAGAACTATCTGGATACCGGATCAGACTTAGCCTACAGTGACGGAAATGCGCATATAATACACAACAGAGCAACCTCAACAGAAGGCGTTGCACGGGCTGACAGCACAACCGGAGTAGTGGAAAATGCCAATTACAACTCATCAGTGGATCAGGATTTTCATATCGGGAGGCGTGCTACCTCTGTTTTCGGATTTAACGGGGATATCGCAGAAATACTTATTTTTAAAAGCGCATTGACGAACGAACAATACAATGCCGTAGCCGATTATCTGGAAGACAAATACGCGTTGACGGGTTACAATCGTGTGGTCCCCGAAACTGCCGGCACCGGGTTCGTGACCAGTGACATCTCTGATGATGAAGCAACCTTAACATTTACGCCCGGAAATGGCAGTCACAGACTGATTGCCGTTCGCAAAGATGGTGCTGTGGATGCTGATCCGCCAAATTTTAAAACCTACACGGCAAATTCGGTATTCGGATCGGGTGCTCAAATCGGGACGGGTAATTACGCGGTGTACAACGGAACAGGGAATGAGGTAACCATAACCGGACTTGAACTCAATTCGACCTATCATGTTGAAATTTTTGAATACAACTCGACCGTCAGTTCTCAATATCAGACCGCATCCACACTCACAGGATCATTTACGACGCTGAATTACACAGATCCAATAGCAAAGTTAGGGGAAGTGTCAAATCTCACCGCCACGACCACAGATGTAGGGATATCAGTAAATCCACAGGGAGACCAGACCTCTTATCGTTTTCTGTACGGCACCGACCAAAACTTTTCAGATACAACAGCCGCAACCGTTGCCGGCAGCACCTTTACGAGCACTGATACCGACATTTCTCTTTCCGGCCTCACAAGCAGCACGCTCTACTATACCAAAGTGATGGCCTACAATACACAAGGTGACACGGTATATAGTGAAACGGGCACCTTCCGATATCAGGAAGATATTCCATCCGACAGCCTCAGCTTCTGGCTCGATGCGGGAACAGGGGTTCAAACCAGCGGAACGGATGTGACCGCGTGGTATGATCTTTCAGGAGCGTTTAATAATGCGACTCCCGGTTCGGTCAATCCTGAACTTCAAAGCAGCGTGATCAACAGCAAGCCTGCTGTGAACTTTGCCGCATCCGGCACCTATTTGTACATGCCGAAAACCGGTGAAATGAATCTGACAAACAGTGAATATGAGTTCTTCGCTGTACTTAAATCGAATACCACCGGCTATGTGTTCAGCGGGAGAGATAACAACAGCTTTTCACTGAATATGAATAGCGAATTAATTCACAAAGCAGATCAGGTTCATCTGAAAGAAACCGATACGAGTCTGTTCAGAAACGACAATACTTTTCTCGCAAACGGACATGCTGATAATTCAGGAGCCTATTTTAATGTGAACTACGTGACTTCCGCAACGCAAACAGGCGACTATCGATTCACCCGATCAACGGAGCGGATTCGCATCAACCGGAAAGACTCGACGGCCAATGACGGTTTCGATGGACAGTTAGCAGAGATGATTGTGTATCACCGAAAGCTGACCGTTCAGGAACGCAAGGATATACACACCTATCTGTCTGACAAATACGGGCTGAATCTGAATATTGCGACTCCAACCGTACAGGTTTCAAATCTTGCGATTGCAGATACAGCATCTGATGAGTTGACCATTACCTTCAGTCCCGGAAACGGCAGCAGCCGATTGCTACTTGTCAAAGAAGGCGCTGCCGTAGATGAAACGCCTTCGAATGGCACGACCTATTCACCGAATACGGTATTTGGTGACGGGACGGAGATCGGCACGGGAAATTTTGTGGTCGCCGCCGGCAAAGATACCTCCATAACGATCACCGGACTTAGTACAGGTACAACCTACCATATGAAAGCATTTGAGTATTCCGGTGTGGCATCAGACGAACAATATCTGTTAACCGGTGCAACTGATTTTTCTGCAGTTACAGCCGCTTTAGCTTCCATCACAAATATAGAACCGGAACGTAATTCCCACACTCTCGCCACAGATTCAGATATCAGCGTTACATTCAGTCAAGCTCTCAATACGGGATCTGTGAATGATGACACCAATTTTCGTGTCTTGAGCAGCACACGTGGTCATCTGCCGGGTACGTTCTCGTTCTCAAACGCTAACCAAACGGTAACCTACACTCCGGATGCGGATTTTAAACCCGGCGAAGAACTAACGGTCTCCGTAAACAACAATGGAATCTCATTTGCTTCGCCAGCCACATTCAATAGTGAGAATATTGAATACAAAGTTAAAACCAATCGATCTACAGCACGATTTGATAGTTCTCGTGTCCAAACATCAGTACTAAGATCAGATTCATTTATTCTGCATGATATTAACGATGATGGATGGAATGATGTGATTGGACCAACCGGCTCAGATATTGTCCTGTACCAAAATGATCAGGATAGTACCTATACCTATTCTTTATTGGTTGATGATTCTGATGCGACGTTGATATCTGCCGGTGATATCAATAACGACGGTTATACGGACATTGTATATACATTGGATGATTATGAGGTCAAAGTTTATCACGGTCAGTCAAATGGATCGTTTACTCATTCAGAAGATCTGACGAGTACAAATGGTGATATCAACTCAATCGACCTGCTTGATATGAATGGTGATGGCTGGCTGGATATGGTACTTATACTCGATTCCAGTAGTAAAACCGTTAATATCTGGCATAATGAAAAAGACGGCACATTTGTCGATGAAACAACCATCAGCATTAATGGCTATGTTGATTATTTCACCAGCGCGGATTACAACAATGATGGCATTACCGATCTGGCCATGATCGAATATACCTCCGAAGAGCTTCATATTATTTCTGGTACTGACAGCAGTAGCTACACTGTTCAGGAAACGGGCTCAACCATTGGTAACGGTACTTATAATGATGGAATAATTTCTGCAGATCTCAATAATGACAATTATATGGATATCGTTGTAATTGATGATCAAAATGATAAGATAGTCGTCTATACAAACGACGGTGATAATACCTTTTCATCGAGCGACATTAGTATTTCACGTGATCCAGACAAAGTAAAAGTCGGGGATGTCAATGGTGATGGAAACCAGGATCTTCTTGTTTTGTATGGTTCAAACACTTATGACTTCGAAATTGGGGTTTATAAAGGGAAGGGAGACGGCACAGTGATTCTTGATGGTGTGTATTCTACACAAGCCCGCGGTGATACATTTGAGTTAGCTGATATGAATGGTGATGGTACGCTTGATATCGTTGTAATCTCAAATTCTTCGGGAAGCTACGGCCTTCGCACCATATATAATACGCCAAACAGCGTCTCAGAAGTCACACTCACAGGCAGTGAGGGTTGGAGATTAATGGCTTCTCCTTTTACCGACGCCAGCTATGCTACCACCTTTGATGGATTATGGACGCAGGGAATAACCGGGAGCGACACGGAAAACGGTACAGAAAATATCTATACCTGGGGGACCGATTCAGCCAACAGCAATGTCGGAAACTGGAAGGAGCTCACATCTATGTCTGATTCGCTCAAACGAGGAAGCGGAGCCCTGGCCTATGTGTACAGCGATGATAACGGACCTGAATCAGGCGATGCAGGATTTCCCAAAACTCTTTCTGTTGACGGAACACCTAACGAAACGACTCTGGATCTCAGCAGCACGCTGAATACAAATGTCAATGGATGGACACTGCTCGGTAATCCCTTTATGCAGGATATTGACTGGGATAAGATTACCAAGTCAAACCTATCAAATGCGGTTTATGTGTATGATCCCGCTTCAGGCTGGAAAACCTGGAATGGAGCGACAGGCTCATTGACTAACGGAGTAATTGGTGTTATGAATGCTTTCTTTGTGCAGACATTCAGCTCTGGCCCGACAATATCCATCAGCGATACAGCCCGAACGGGAACGCAGACAGGCTTTGCCGGAAAGAGGGCTGGTAACGAAATCGCTGACTTTTCACTCAAACTGACAGACAAACATATGAGTGCAAATCAGGCCTGGTTTCAGTTCAGTGAAGATGGATTGCCTGAGTACGATGCCGGTGATGCCGTTCAGCTTGTCCCGCTAAATCCCGGACAAAATGTTTTGGCCTCGGTACTTAACGATTCTGTATCTCTCGACATTAATCACCTGCCGATTGGTTTTGAGCGGCTTGAGATTCCGCTCCACGCACAGACAGTGAGCAACGAAGTGCATCAAATTCATCTGGATAACAATAACCTGCCGGAGGGTTGGAGTATTACGCTCATCGACCACAAAACAGAACACTCAACGGCACTGGATAAACCGTATTCATTTGAAGCATCAGAGCAGGTGGCCAAGTCAGTGGGAACAGCAGGGCTACAGCAACCTCAAACCGTACAGCAGGAAGCAGTAGAAGCGAGGTTTACCGTGGTCATCGAAACGGGTGAGACGGTTGATGCAGAAAATCCCCTCATGCCGGAAACCTTTAGTCTGGAACAGAATTATCCCAATCCATTTAATCCGGTCACCACCATTACCTATAGTTTGGCGGAGCCGGTAGAAGTGCAGCTTGAGGTGTTCAATATGCTGGGACAGCATGTTCATACACTGGTTAATTCCAAACAGCAGGCAGGCAAACACTCTGCTACATTTGACGCTAACCGTTTATCAAGCGGTGTGTATATCTACCGACTGAGAGCGGGAAACTTTACTCAGACAAGAAAATTGACGCTGATTAAATAGACCAGAAACTTATATCCAGCCATTTTTAACTTTAAGATTTAGCATTATGAAAACAACAGGAATCCTATTAGCCGCAATCATTATTGTACTATTTGTGTTAACCGGCGATCTCATCGCCCAGCCGGGATTACCGGAAAATCCCTCACAAGCGCCCATTGACGGCGGACTCGGGCTGTTAGCACTTGGAGGCGGTGCTTATGCGTGGAAAAAAATCAAAGAAAAGAGCAGGGAATAATCAATCAAATTGCGACCATTCCCATTGATTGCCCATATTTCTTGCCCTCGTCCGGCGACTTGACTGGGGAAATACTTCAGATCCATTTTGTTGTTATCTGCGGAAGAAACAAAGAAACCAGAAGAGTCGTCGGGCGAGTTCAATGCGAACGTATCCCCGTCTGACGGCTGTAAAGGGCAAAAAACTATCCCACAGAAAAGGAATTTCATTCAGGAAACAATCTCCATTTCCACCATGAGCCGCCTGACGGGTGAACCAGCTGGTACTTCATCATGGACCATAAACAGTCGCCCAAATGTTTGAATAGGAGTTGAGGTTTTGAAAGCGATGTGGAAAGCGTTGATTGAATTTTTGGGCGGCAAAACTCACCGGACGAGGTTGTCGTGGTGCATGAAATTTTGGGTGGTGCTACTCGCCCGATGAGGTCATAGTTCAGGCTCAAAGGCTATTTTTGCCTTCTCTATTTTAAAAGATTTAATCCCGTCTCACCGTCAAAAAGGTGAATTTTATCTGATTGTAAATAAGGGGTTACTAAATCGTTTATCTCAATATTTTCAACGGGTGGAGTTTTTAACGTCCATTCAACTCTTTCTTCGGGTGAAACATGAATCATTGAGATATCTCCCATATGCTCCACCAAGTCCACTTTTGCGGGTTTCAATGGTACAGCCCCGTCTGTTTTGGTCAGCGATGTATCCTCGGGACGAATACCCAACGTCAGATTCTTTAAAGATTTTTCCGGAATTCTTTTCACCATTTCGTTTGTCAAATTGATCGCAGTATTTGAGCTCTGACTTTCAAATTGATATCCCGATTCGCCCTCTGTAATTTTCCCGTGTAAAAAATTCATGGAAGGACTGCCAATAAATGTAGCCACAAAAAGATTATTGGGATTTTTGTACACGTTCATCGGAGTATCAACTTGTTGAATGACTCCTTTGTCAATAATGGCTATTTGGTCAGCCATGGTCATGGCCTCAATCTGATCATGTGTTACATAGATGCTGGTCGCATTTTGCTTTTTGTGCAGTTTAAGCAGATCGGTCCGCATTTTTACCCTCAGTTTAGCATCGAGATTGCTGAGGGGTTCATCAAATAAAAAAGCTTTGGGTTTTCGCACAATGGCTCTTCCTACGGCAATGCGTTGTTTCTGTCCTCCGGATAATTGTTTAGGCTTTCTATCCAGCAGCTCTTCAATGTTCAAAAGCCTTGATACTTCTTTTACCTGCTTGTCGATTTCCTCTTTGGACATACCACGCATTTTCAGTCCAAAAGCCAGATTTTTATACACGCTCATATGGGGATACAACGCGTAATTTTGAAAAACCATGGCTATATCGCGGTCTTTAGGGGCTTTATCATTGATCTGTACTCCATCAATAATAATTTTTCCCTCATCAGTAGTTTCCAGGCCTGATATCATTCTCAGCAATGTTGATTTCCCGCACCCGGAAGGTCCCACCAATGCCAGAAATTGCCCATTCGGGACAGTGAAAGAGACGTTATTCACTGCAATAGTTTCTCCAAAAAATTTAGAAACGTTCTTAAGTTCAATTTTAGCCATGTTGATTTAGTTAGGTGAGAAATTTGAGATGCTGGCATTATTTTTAGCTTCATGTGCTAAATGAACAGCTTTTATAGCATCGTCGAGGCTGACTTTTAACGGATGTGAATCGTCATAGATTTTTTTAGAAAAATCCTCAAAGAGATCTCGTACTGCATTTGAATACAATTCTTGTTTCGTCAACGAAGAACTGAACCTGCCTTCAAACAGATGAGTAAAATCGAAAGGTTTCCCGCGAATGGGTTTATTAGTGACGGCCTCTTTTTTGGTGATTTCTAAATTCGGAAAAGTTGCCAGTTCATACTCCGTTTTGTGGGTACCTAACAACGTGAAATGGCCGGATTCGGGAATCCATCCGTCAAAGTCGAACTGCGCATTTGAAAATACAAACCGCATCTTTGTCCGCTCGAAAATTTGGGGTCGGCAAAAGGAGTGATAGTGTGAAGCGATCAATCCATTCTGATAGTGAATAGTGGCAAAAACACGATCTTTCTGAGTATTGTTGCGATAATCAAAATTGCCGTTGATGGATAAAACAGGTTGGTCATCAAACCAATGAACAAGGTCAATAAAGTGTACTGCATGTTCTGTTATGATTCCGCCTGAAATTTTCTCGTCCCAAAACCAATGCTCTGCCGGCAGTGATTCATCCTGCGCATAATTTTCGACATAATACCGCTCAAGCGGGCCGGTAAGGTTCTTTAAACAGAGTTGATATAGTTTGTTAAGCAGAGGATTGAACCGAAGCATAAAGTCAACAATCACTATTCGGTTAAACTCTTCAGCCAACTTCCTGATGATAACAGCTTCATCAGGGGTAATAGTCAATGGCTTCTCAACGATTACGTGTTTATTGGATTCAATAGCATATCTGGTGATCTCAAAATGGGAGGAAGGCGGAGTTGCCACAAAAACGGCCTCAACAGCGGAACTTGATAACATTTTCTTCCAGTCGTTGAAAAAAATTACTCCATCAGGCACTTCCCCGGATGGGATGTTTGTATCGGCGATGGCAATTATATCAACCAATTTTGATTCGGAAACAGCATTACAAACGAATTTGCCGAATCCACCATAACCTATTAATCCAAACTTAATTTTTTTATTCATTTAGCAAATTGTGGAAGGAGGCGGAAAATAGTTGTTGACTTTGATTTTTATTTCCCTAAATTTATGGAAGCGCTTCTATAAATCAAAAATATATTTAGACTCTTGAAGAAATCTACCCGAATAAAGAAAGTTACGATTAAGGATGTGGCCGAGCATGCTAATGCCTCTATGTCCACTGTGTCTATGGTTATAAACGAGAAAGGTTATGTAAGTGATGAAAAGAAAAGGGAGATCAGGAATTCTGTAAAAGCCCTCGGTTATATACCGTCAAACCCGGCAAGAAATCTGGCCTCTAACCGGACCAATAATATCGGTTTTATACTGCGGGAATCTCACTTTACACTTAGTGAACCCTTCTATACGCGTATTTTTCTTGGTGCAGAGTTTGAATCTAAAAATCACAACTATTATGTCCTGCTGTCTACCGTTGCCGGTGATTATGAAAAAGGGTTGGATACTCCACGGTTGCTTAAAGAAAGAAATGTGGATGGAATAATAGTGGCAGGCAAGGTTGATGAAGGTTTGCTTGAAGAGGTGGAGGAGTCGGGTATTCCATATGTATTAGTCGACTTTAAGTATAAAAATGCTCCCTGCGTAATGGTTGATAATTTAAACGCCAGTATCGAAGCGCTTCGATATTTAATCGAAAAAGGATACTCTAAGATCGCTTTTATGGGTGCCGATATCAGTCACCCAAGCATTTCTGCCCGTTTAGAAGGGTATCAATTAGCAATGTTGAAGAATGGGAAAAGTGACAGTGAGCAGCTGTTGATTATTGACGAAGAGTCCTCCCCGACATTACAAACCGGATATAAACTGGCTAAAGAAATGTTTAAGGCAAAAAAAATTCCTGATGCTGTTTTTTGTGTAAACGATGCCATGGCTTTAGGGGTAATAAAATATGCTGATCAACATCAACTTAAAGTGCCTGAAGACATCGCTGTAATGGGGTTTGATGATGTTGAGGGCGGAAAATTCTCTTCACCTAAGTTAACAACGGTAAGAGTATTTAAAGAGCAAATGGGTGAATTAGCATTTAGTCAGCTTTCCAAAATGCTCGAAAGAGGAATGGATGAAGACCAAAAATTCGAACGAAGTACTCATATGCTAACGGTGCCGACGAAATTAGTAATCAGGGATTCTGCATAAAATGTCACAAAAATGGATGGAAACGCTTTCTGTGGAATTAAATCACATAAAATTTTACGAAGGCTCAACGCTAAAAAACAAAACCAATGAAAACAATTACAGTAAACCTAATGAGTGTGCTGTTACTGCTTGGATTATTATTCAGTAACAACGTAAACGCTCAAACAAATGATGATGGAGTAAATCTCCTCACAAATGGAGGATTTGAGTCGGAAGTGCCGGCTTACTGGACCCCGGAAGGAGCAGGAGCGGAATGGAGCACAGATCAAAGCCGGACACCAAATTACAGTTTAAAACTCAGTGGCAGCGGAACGT
>Ga0306910_1000908_pt1 | contig 11430 bp, 11 predicted proteins | sample AntRauMFilla2698_FD_190438 | JGI IMG/M metagenome (GOLD analysis project Ga0306910, IMG submission 190438) | Saline lake microbial communities from Rauer Islands, Antarctica - Metagenome Filla 2 #698 (v2) (version 2) | ecosystem: Environmental > Aquatic > Non-marine Saline and Alkaline > Saline ... | reverse complement strand
ACAAGGTGGTATATAAACAACGTTTTGTTGTGTGGTTTTTTGATGTGTTGTGGAGTCCCCTTCATCACTTCCTAGTGTAGCAGGGTTTTCCCCGATGCAAGCATGCGGGGTAATTTGGTGGAATATACAATGTCACTATTTTCAACACGTGCATACAGGATGCCGGTCAGCGCTGTACGATCTCCCTCAAACACCCCTTGTTGCCTGGCTGCTTTATTAGCATCTTCAAAGATTACTTCGCCAGTGGCCTGATTGATTAAACTGAAGCAATCGTGCGGGTATGGATTTTAAGTGGTTTTGCAGTTAAATTTTTGAATCATCAAAGCCTCAGACGTCGATACTGCTTCTTGTTCTTCGCCATACATATCATAGAAATCTTTATTCATACGCTCTGTATCTGTTTTTTTCTCCACCACATTCTCCGGAGCAAACATATAACCGATGTAGCCACCCACAAACGGCAATGTAATGAACAAAAACATCGCTAGGTATTTCGATAATGGTGTCACTTGATGTAGTGAGCTCTTGTGCTCGTGGTCATGTGGTTGAATAACTTCCTGCTTTTGAGTTTTATCTTCCATAGCAAAATTATATCACTTGAACGCTTTGGCTTTTTCCTAACTAAATGAGAAAAAATACTCACTTTCTATAATACTGGTTCGAACTTCTTGAGTCCCGCAAACACCACACTTGACAGAAAAAAATATACCGTATATTCATAAAGTATCAGCACCTCAAATAGGAGTCTCCGATGGGGAAAAATCGAGAGCGCGCAGATCGTTTATTTCAAGCCCTTGAAAAAGAACTTGCAATAGCATCAGGCAAGGACGAGGCGAGACTCGGTAAAAAAGCTCGCGCGCAACTTATTGCAAGAGCAAAAAAGAAAAAACTACCTCTTGAAGCAATAATTGAAGAAGCCAAGCCTGCTCTGATGGAGGTGGCACGCATTACGAAAACAGAAAAATCACCAACCCTCCATTGAAGATATTGTTTTCCAGCACCGATTAACGGAGGGTAACACCTCCAGCTTTCGGTGCTTTTTATATATTTAATTATTAACTCGAAAAGTACTAGCACATCAATACTCGCAGTGACTTAATTATATATTTCTTAGCGCACGAGATTATACATAAAGTAACAATCATTAGCACCCATCTAGAATTATTACTTAAGCAAAACTTATACTCACCGCTAATTCATTCAGCATCGGCTTGCGATGATATAATTTGATCAATATGGATACAGATACATCAGAGCTTGAAACAGCGGTAGAGGAAGCGCAGCGAGACAGACTAATAGAAGTGCTTGAATCACTGGAGTCACTAACTAAAAAACAAGTTTCGATTAAATTCATTTTTCTACGTGGGGTAATATATGGTCTCGGGACTGTTATTGGTGCGACGGTACTAATTTCAATCTTATCGTACTCTGTGGTGCAAATTTTTGGCTTCGAGGCCATTGATACCAATGCGGTAGAGAATCTCCAGAATCAAGTCTTGAACTAAAGATGAGATTCTGTATGTCTGGATGGCTGGATGGCTGGACAAGATTCATCTTTGCAGTCCTCTCACGAGGATTATCACAAACTCCCTGCTCACTTGCGTAACAGGGCGATCGTTCGGCTTATTTTCTCATACAAAAAATGACACACAACCCCCAATCCTAAACTTCCCACCAAACCACATACAACAAACAGTAGGATTTCACGTGGTGTCGGTGATTCGTTTACGCCCACTGTGAAATACAATACGACTTGCAACCAGGTAAAGTGCGTTAAGAAGATCCATAACGAGCGCTGACCGATAAACTCGCTCCACTGACTGAGTCTGGCAGAAATATAATCTTTTTGATAGAGCCACCACAGCGCCATAATCACAGCAATCCCGTAGAAATACTGGCCGTTGTAATACCGTTCAAGTCCAAAATAAAACTGCAAACCGACAAACATCAAAATAATAAGCGACCAAATCAAAAGCGGTCCACTTGATTGCTTTTGCAAAAACCACTGTCGCATATATATACCCCACGCAAAGAAAAATACATACGGCGTGGCATAGGATAGGTCTTGGTAAAAACGCAACGCTGGCTCAAGATACGCAACGATAGAAATAATAAGCGTGACCCATACAAACCATTGCCGTTGTGCCAGACTATAAATAAACGGATATAGTACATACAGCTGAAATAAGACCGGCACAAAATAGAGTGGCACCCCTGCGTTACCAGTCCAGAGGTTATACCAGACTTCAGCTAAGCCAGCTTCGTGATACCAACTCAATGCTACAGTCACCAGTACGTACGGTATACCAAGCGCCACAAAACGCCGCTGGAAGAAGGCGCTCAGCCAGCGCACATTCCATTGTGGAGCTGTCAGAAGCACGCCCGAACTCACAAAAAATACCGGCAACGCGAAGCGTAACAAGTTATTAACAACATCATTAAGCGGCGCAAAATCAGTGACGTAGGGTGTCAACAAGTAGGTAATGTGAATCACAACAACTCCTAAAATTGCCACGCCACGAATCAGGTCAAAGAAACCTGAACGACCCGACTCGACCACTGTCGATCGATCAGGCTGATCTTTTAGACGCGGTACAAATGCCTGGCTCACAAAAGGCACAAACGCTACCACCGCTAAACAAATCAACAATACCGAATATTCTGCTGGCATATACCAAGTATATAGTAGTACGAGTGAAATCTCACACACAAACAGCTGCCTTCCGGCAGCTGTTTGTGTGTGTATTACCAACCACCTTCTATCTAAGCGGTCGCTTTTTCACGTACCTTTTTAATGGTTGACTTGGTACTGGTTTTTTTCTTGAGATTGGTGCGACCTTTTTTCTTGATATCAAAGTCGAGCTCGCCTTTCTTCATAGTCACTTTGACCGTTCCACCCTGCACCATTCCCTCTCCTACCATGTTATTGGCTACCGGAGTCAGGATCTTGCTCTGAATCAACCGCTTGAGCGGCCGCGCTCCATAACGGGCATCATACCCTTCAGTCGCTAGATACGTATAGACTTCTTTACTCAACGAAAGCTTGATTTCTTTCTTTTCGAGTCGCTCTATCACATCTTGTACTTGGATTTTTACAATGTCAGCAATCACCTCAGGAGTGAGTAAATCAAAGGTGATAATTTCATCGAGTCGATTAAGGAACTCCGGGCGGAAATGTGACTTGAGACTTTCCATCACTTTATCTTTTGCTTGTACAAATTGTGCCGCATCGCCTCGATCATCAGCAAAGCCAAAGTTTGACATACGATCAATGTGCTCAGCTCCGATATTTGAAGTCATGATAATGACGGTATTTTTGAAGTTGACCTTGCGACCTTTAGCGTCAGTAAGATGACCAGAGTCCAGTACTTGGAGCAGGATATTGAACACCTCTGAGTTAGCTTTTTCAATTTCGTCTAGCAAAATAACCGAGTATGGTCGACGACGCACTTGTTCAGTTAAACCACCGTGATCATCGTGACCAATGTAGCCGGGTGGTGAGCCAATCATCTTAGATACACTGTGACTTTCCATATATTCAGACATATCGATTCGCAATAGTGCCTCGGGATCATTGAACATAAATTCCGCTAGTGCCTTGGTCAGCTCCGTCTTTCCAACCCCAGTAGGACCAAGGAAGAGAAACGAACCAATCGGTCGATTAGGGTCACTGATCCCAGCTCGCGCTCGTTTGATCGCATTTGCGACCAGATCAACCGCGTGATCCTGACCCACTACCTTTTCTTTCAAGACCTCACTCATCCGGGCGAGTTTTTGCACTTCAGCTTCGAGCATGCGCGACACCGGAATCCCCGTCCATTTAGCTACTACCGTCGCAATGTCTTCTTCGGTAACTTCTTCACGCAAAAGCTGCCTTGTCCGTTGTAATTTTTTGAGACGGTTTTGCTTAGCTTTTAGATCTTTTTCTATATCAGGGATCGCGCCGTACCTTATCTCAGCTGCTTTACCGAGATTAGCGGCAGCTTCAGCATTATCAGCCTCCATACGCAGTTCTTCCAATTGCTTTTTGTAGACACCAATTTCATCAAGTGACTCGCGCTCGTTATTCCACTTGGTTTCAAGGTTGGCGGTTGTTTCTTTAAATTCACCGATTTCGGCATCAATCTCTTTGAGACGCGCTTTTACCTTTGCTTTATTAGTGGTGATTTCTAGCTCTTTATTGAGCGCTTCCCGTTCGATTTCTAGTCGCCTAATTTGTCGATCGGTCTCGACGAGTTCATCTGGTTTGTTTTCAAGTGAAATTTTAAGCGCAGAAGCCGCCTCGTCGATCAGATCCACCGCTTTGTCCGGCAAAAACCGATCGGTAATATACCGACTAGACAAATCAACCGCTGATAAAATCGCATCGTCGGTAATACGGACACCGTGGAATAATTCATACTTTTCGGCCAAGCCACGCAAAATCGCCACCGCATCTTCATGATTAGGTTCGTTTACATACACTGGCTGGAATCGTCTAGTGAGAGCGGGGTCCTTTTCAATGTATTTCTGATATTCCTGCATCGTCGTCGCGCCAATCACGCGCATTTCCCCGCGCGCCAGAGCCGGCTTGATCATATTACTCGCATCCATCGAGCCATCAGCTTGTCCAGCCCCTACAATAGTGTGCAGCTCATCAATGAATAGAATGATTCTACCCGCAGCACTTTCAACTTCTTTCATGACAGATTTGAGGCGCTCTTCAAATTCTCCCCGGAATTTTGTCCCCGCGACTAATAGCCCTAGGTCAAGCGACAGGATTTCTTTTTCTTTGACACTTTGGGGCACTTGCCCCAGTGCAATTTGTTGAGCAAGCCCTTCCGCAATCGCGGTTTTCCCGGTTCCGGCATTTCCGATTAATACCGGGTTATTTTTGGTGCGACGCGAGAGAATCTGTACCACCCGTTGAATCTCAACATCACGTCCAATCACCGGGTCAATCTTGTTTTCTTGGGCTAGCTTGGTGAGATTACGGGTGTACTTGGCCAACGATCGATAGGTTTTGGGTGCGGTGGCGTCGGTGATGTCGCTCTCTCGTAGTTCGGTAATAGCTGTTTCAACCATCTTTTTCTTGACGCCGGTGCGCTGCATGATCTCTATTGCAGGACCAGGATTGTCTAGTGCTGCGACAAACAGGTGCTCTACCCCAACGTAACTATCACCGAGTGACTCAGCGAATTTACCCGAAAATTCGAGCGCTTTGGCGAGCTCAGGTGTTAGATACAGCTGATACCCTTGCGAGACATTGCTCGACATATCCGGCATCTCCAGAGCTTCAAGTAGTAGATCAGTAAAGGCGATAATATCAACATCAAGCCGATCAAGAATCGCCACTACCGCTGATTCATCCTGCATCGAAAGAGCCGTCAGTAAGTGGATCGGGCTGACGTGGTTTTGACCGCGCTCAATAGCGAGTTCATGAGCTTTTCGAATAGCTTCTTTGGCTTTGGTAGTAAAATTGTGAAAATCAGGCATGTTTCTATATGTTTAGCTTCATTATACGGCAGCACAGTTGATCAGTCAGGTCAGTTATAAAGGGATTGGCAGTACATCTAATACTACGCCGTATATCTGTCTATATTGCAACGTTTTACGTTATTAGTCAAAATCTAAACAAAAGAAAAGAGCCGGTCAGAGAGACGGGCTCCCTTCTCGACTCTTCAGAGGTTCATGTCGACCTGGTCGAAGTACGGCACCGCTTCTTTGGGAACCTTGACATGGTTTGGAATCACCCAAACCCTCCAACCCATAACCCGAGCCAGAGCGTCGACGGTTGCAGGCTGAGGATTTTTCGTTGTGTCATCAGCAAACCGCATTACGGTCTCCGCTGACATTTGCCACGGCATTCTCCAAGCCAGAAGTTGCGCCTTCGCGCGATTTGGCTTGCCGTCTTGACCCGCGATTTTCTTCGCGACAGCTCCTCTGAGCAAATCCAGATTGGGTTTGATGTCACCCCGTTTGATTTTTTCTTCAGGCTTCGTGGCCATTTATTCTTTCTCCTGCTTGTGTTCTGATCTATACCATACTACCTATTGTAGATAATGTCAATATTGACTCATCTGTTTTACGTGTCGTTTCAAAACTTCAGTTAGTGATTTAATATCCTCAAGTGACGTATCTGGACCGAGTGTAATCCGCAAGGTCGAGGCGGCGCGGGCGAGGTCGGTAGTAGTCTCTAATACCACTGTGCTTGCTCCCCCGCCCGCACCACTACAAGCACTCTTGGTACTGATCGCAAACCCAGCTGTATCGAGTACCACAGCCGTAAATTCAGTATCGAGGCCAGGAATCGACAGATTAATATTGTTAGCTACACGATCATCATTAGTAGCACCATTTATGAGCGCTTGTGGCAGCTCGTTTTGAATATGAACCATTGCCTCGTCACACACTGCGCGCACTTGCTCTGATCGCTCCTTCCAGCTGGATTGCGCCTCAGCTATCGCTACCGCAGCACCGACAATCCCAGCAACATTTTCCGTTCCTGGCCTCAGTCCGCTTTCTTGGCCACCGCCGTGCACAACCGCCACCAATGCAGCGCGCCTACTACGCGCCAGCATACCGACCCCTTTAGGGCCACAACACTTTGCCGCATCAAATGTCACCAGATCAGCTGCCAGAGCATCAAACTGACAATTGATCCACAGCGGTGCCTGGGCTGCGTCCACATGTAGAAAAATTTGTGTACCAAATATTACTTCCGCGGCATGCAACATTTTATTGATAGCTCGGACTGGCTGTACTGTTCCTATTTCACTATTTATCAGCGCGACTGACAGAAGGACAACTGAGTCATCTAATAATGACCGTACATGTTCTAGATCAACCTTACCAACCTCTGTTACGCGAGCGTATCTCACCTTGACCTTTTGTCGCTCGAGCGCAGCAAACGCTTCGCTGACCGATGGGTGTTCAATCTTGGTGGTTATGACTGTCATGGATTCATAGCTGCGCCCCTGTCTTTTACATGACTCCACTACGCCAAAAATCGCTAGATTATTACCCTCAGTTCCACCGCTGGTCCAGGTGATGTATTCTGGCCTTACCTGCACAGCTCCGGCAACCTTCACCCGCGCATCTTCAACCGCCTGGCGGCATACCTGTCCCTCTTGATGAATGGCACTTGGATTACCAAAATTACCCCTCAAATAAGGCGTCATCGCTTCGTACGCTGCGGGCAGCAGCGGAGTTGCGGCTGCCCAATCTAAATACACGCGTTTAGGATTCATACCACTACTCTATACCATAAACCCTTTAAAAACCAAGACTTTTCTGCTATACTCGCCGTACTTTACAAAATGAGCAAAAAGTGTCACCACTATTGCGAATTTATTTTCACCGGAACGATCAGAACCCTCAGTTAACCCCTTGAAAGAGTACTTATTGAAGTTGAGCATTAAATATTATGGCAAAAAAAACCAAAACAGTAGCAGCAAACATTATCAAGCGTCCACCAGTCGTGGTCGTCATGGGTCATATTGACCACGGCAAATCGACCCTACTCGACACGATTCGTAAAAGTAACGTTGTCGATGATGAGGCGGGTGGAATCACCCAACATTTATCAGCCTACGTGGTACCCCACACGACGAGTGAGGGGGCCGAGGAAACCATCACCTTTCTAGATACTCCTGGACATTCCGCCTTTCAAAAGATGCGCTTGCGTGGAGCTGACGTGGCCGATGTGGCAATTTTGATGGTTTCAGCCGAAGATGGTGTTAAGCCACAAACCCTCGAAGCCCTCGAATCAATCAAAGCCGCCAACATTCCATACGTTGTTGCTATTAACAAAATCGATAAACCCGGAGCCAACATCGAACGCACTCAAGCAAGCTTGATCGAAAACGAAATCTACATCGAAGGTATGGGGGGAGATATTCCGTGGGTGGGCATTTCTGCCAAGGCCGGCACTGGGATTAGCGAATTACTTGACCTAGTTATCTTAACCGCTGACCTAACTGACCTACAGGGTGACACCACTGCCCCAGCAACCGGTAAAGTGATCGAGGGGTTAGCTGACCCAAAACGCGGAAACACCGCGACGCTGATCGTGACACAAGGGACGCTCAAGACTGGTGACTTTGTTGTCTCAGGCACTGCCTATTCCCCAGTGCGCATCATGGAGAATGCGGAAGGCGCCAATATCCGCGAAGCAAGCTTATCTACACCTGTTCAAATTGTTGGATTCAACGATATCCCGGTTGCAGGAGCAGACTTTGTGACCGTCAGTTCAAAAAAAGAAGCCGAGTCAATGATTACAGAGGCTGCCAATGCAAAACCAGTTGATCAAAGCATCAAACGACAACCGAGACTGCCAGTTGTGCCGGTTTTAATCAAAGCTGACGCCCTTGGCACTATCGAAGCCATCGAACACGAATTAGAAAAATTTGTCACTGACCGAATCATTGTCAAAGTAGTTGCAACTGGTGTCGGAGACATCAGTGCACAAGATGTCCAAAACGTAGGCGCAACCTCCAATGCGATCGTTGTTGGCTTCAACGTCAAAGTGGACCGAGCCGCCAAAGACGTAGCAGAGCGAATCAATGTAGAAATCAAAACCTTCGATATTATCTATGAGCTAGCTGATTGGCTCAATGAAGCTCTCCAAGAGCGCACCCCTACTCAAAAAGATGAAGTGATTACCGGATCAGTTAAAATCCTCAAGCACTTTAGTATGCAAAAGAACATCCACGTGATGGGTGGTCGAATCGATGAAGGGGTAATCAAATTAGGCCAAGGAGTCCAAATATTACGCCGCGATATCCTGATCGGTAAGGGCAAGATCAAAAATCTGCAACAAGCTAAATCAGACGTCAAAGAAGTCTCTGAGGGAGAATTTGGACTTCAGCTAGACACCAAAGCAGAAATCACTGCTGGCGACTACCTCAAGCCATTTGACCTCGTGATCACCTAATGAGTATGGCGGCATCAGATAAACACGTACGATTTGCTGGAATATTAAGCGAGCTTGCCGCTCGGTTTATTCAGCAAGAAGCCAATACTGACCCACTCATTACCGTGACCAGAGTCGACTTAAGTAAGGACTGGAAACGACTAATTATATTTGTCACCACTATTCCCGATGGTCGTGAGGGTGACGCGATGATTTTTCTCAAACGTACCGCTGGCGATATGCGACAGTTTTTTAAAAAACACGGACGCATGAAGCATATCCCTCATTTAGAATTCATGTATGACGCCGGAGAAAAGCACCGACAGCATATGGACGAGCTCGTAAAGGAAATTGCAAAAGAAGAACGAGACAGCAAGTAGAGCGATTATCGTTCTCTCAAAACTACTCACCTTGGTGAGTAGTTTTGAGATTAATAACCGTTACTCTTTTTCAGCCTGGTTAGTTGATACTGAAGTTACTGGTTTTGGATAAGGGGCAAACGACGGTAAGGCTTCTTTCTTTTCAGACCTAGAGTCTAGCAAGCTAGCGGTATACCCAATAGCCAAGCACCCCAGCCCAACCACCAACACGGTAGCAAAGGCTTTTCCAAGCACAGATTCCAAATTAGGAAGCCAAATAGCAGCGACTCCGAGCAGAGTCATCAGCAACGCCACCCCAATAAAAATGTAGATTGCACTTTTTCTTATCATCTCGTATTTCATAACTGAGCGTTACATGCTAAAGTAGTGTTTCAATTATACAGTATATGTGTGTAATTATGTCCTGGTGGCGAAGTGGTTAACGCTTCGGTTTGCAAAACCGACATGCGCGGGTTCGACTCCCGCCCAGGACTCAAGAAGCAATCGTAAGATTGTTTCTAGTTCTGGGCTTGCAGCTTGCGACAGTAAGCGTTGCAAAGAGTCGAAAAGCTTTTGAGTTAGATTATGAACAAAGTGAAATAATCTGACCAAAAGGTGTACTGAACCTGTAAGGTTCGACTCCCGCCCAGGACTCAAGAAAAAGTGAAAGCTTTTTCGAAGAGTTCTGAGAGAGGTGTGCCTGCGCACACCTCGTCGGGAGGCGAACGGCGGAGCGATGTTGCACGGAGCGAAGCGAGCACAACGATGCGAGCTGCGTCCAGCTGCGCTGAAAAGCAAAGCGATTCATTGCGAGAGCGGGACGACTCGAGCCCAACGACTCAAGCTCATTTATTGAGTGATCCAATTGCTGGGATGGTGGAATTGGTAGATGAGAAAGCCTGGAAGGCTTTTAAACCAGCACTGAAATCAAGTGCTGCATCTACTAATGTTTCTATCCGAAACATTATGTACTTTGCTGGGATGGTGAAATTGGTAGACACGCAGCACTTAAACTGCTGTGAGGCAACTCGTGCGGGTTCGATTCCCGCTCCCAGCACAAACTTGAGGTGGCAGAATTTGTAGTTAGACAAGTCTGGGAAACTTTTCTAAATGGGACTTAAACTCCCCTGCCGTTATAAGCATGCAGGTTCGATTCCCGCCCTGGGCACCACACTGATAATGACCTGTAGTAAAGACGTCCAAACAAAAAATCCCTAAAGGGATTCTTTTGCTGTGCGCCTTCAAGGGCTCGAACCTTGGACCGTCTCCTTAAGAGGGAGCTGCTCTACCAACTGAGCTAAAGGCGCATGTATTAGTGTGCGCAGAGTGTACAATAATTTTGCCCTCGGTACAACCTTTTTAATGACTGGCATCACTAGTCTTTCTTTGCTATACTCTTGGCGCACACACAAGCCCAGGTGGCGAAATTGGTAGACGCGCTAGACTTAGGATCTAGTAGAGCAATCTGTGGAGGTTCAAGTCCTCTCCTGGGCACCAGAACGGAACCTAACGGTTCCACAGACGATGATGAGTGGGCGGCCCGCAGGGCCGCCCACGGCGTTGGCGTAGCCAAGGCTTGGTATTCTGCCGGATCGCCCGTGGTGAATATGAGCTGGCGACCGCCGAGACGGAGGTGCGAGCCAAAGATTTCTTTGGCAGCGACCTTTTTCGCAAAAAGGTCGTCAGCAAGAGCGATTTTGTCCAAGCCCACAGCGTCTTTTACCCAATCTTGGAAAGGTGCGAGCCAATCATTCTGCTGGCGTACGAGGTTGGTTATTTCAGCCTGCAAACTCTTCTTCTGGAGGAGCAATTTCGCTTTTTGGGTGCGATACTCAACTTCCTCAATCACTTGGTCAAGATAGCCATTTAGAAGTCTTTCCAATTTCAAAGAAATTGCGTCAATGCTCGCTTCACGTTCTCTTTTGCCAGCAGCCACCGACACAGCGGAGCTGGTATGGTCTGCCAAAGCCAGGCGCTCCAATTCTTCCGCCCAGTCGGTGGGCAACGTCATTGTTTTTATGAGGGATGATACCTGTTGGTCGAGAACATGGGAACGTAGCGACATTTCTTTGCATACGATACTCTTAGATTTCTTCGTACACCGATAATACACATAGTGGTGCACATTGCCATTTAGCTGTCGCTTCGTTTTGTTCTCAGCCGTTATCATCATCCCGC
>Ga0306910_1000906_pt1 | contig 11462 bp, 8 predicted proteins | sample AntRauMFilla2698_FD_190438 | JGI IMG/M metagenome (GOLD analysis project Ga0306910, IMG submission 190438) | Saline lake microbial communities from Rauer Islands, Antarctica - Metagenome Filla 2 #698 (v2) (version 2) | ecosystem: Environmental > Aquatic > Non-marine Saline and Alkaline > Saline ... | reverse complement strand
GAAGATGACCAGCAAAAGCGCCACCACCGTGAGCGGGATCCAGAGGATCAGCCGGTTCATGCGCCGCCATCCTGGGCCAGCGCGTCCTGGGCGGGGGCGTCCAGGGCCTGCAAACGCGCCAGGCGCGCAGAGGCGTCACGGCGCGCCTTGATCGTCCAGACAACCAGTCCACCCACGCCCAGAAGCGTCAGCCCATAGGCCGGCCAGACAAAGGCGGCGTAGCCGTCCATGGCCAGAAACGCGCTCACAGCCCTGCCTCCAGCTCCAGCTGGCGTTCGCGGCGGCGCTCCAGGGCGTCGGCCTTCCTTGCAAGGATCATGGCGCGCATCTGGGTCAGGACCAGCGCGGTGAGAAGCACGGTGAAGGCCAGCGCCATGATCGACAGGGGCCAGAGCTTGGAGGCGTGGATGGTCGGCCCGTCAAAGCGGAACACGCTGGCCGGCTGGTGCAGCGTATTCCACCAGTCCACGGAAAATTTGATGATTGGCAGGTTGAGCACGCCGGCCATGGCCAGGATCGCGCCGGCGCGCGCAGCCAGCTTTTCATCCTCGATGGCGGCGCGTAGCGCCATGTATCCCAGATACAGAAGGAACAGCACCAGCATGGAGGTGAGCCGCGCGTCCCACACCCACCAGGCGCCCCACATGGGCCGGCCCCACAGCGCGCCGGTGGCCAGGCAGAGGAAGGCAAAAACCGCCCCGGCCGGTGCCAGCGCGCGCGCCGCCAGATCAGCCAGATTATGGCGCCACACAAAATAGACGAAGCTCGAGATCGCCAGGCCTGAATAGGCAAACATGGCCAGCCAGGCGGCGGGCACATGGACATACATGATGCGCACCGTCTCTGACTGCTGATAGTCAGGCGGCGAGATCACCAGCGCCCAGGGCAGGCCGATGGCAAACAGCAGCGCGGCGACACCCCAGGTCCAGGGGATCATGGCGCGGGCCAGCCGGTCAAAACGCTCAGGGTTTGCGAGATAGCTCCACATGAGCGTGACCTAGCCAGCCTTTGCGGTATTCGCAAGGCTGATGCGGCGCAGAGCCGCAAGCGGTTTGGCCTGTGGCCTATTCAAGGCGGGCGCGCAGCGCCGCCGCCGCACCAAACGGCGCCAGCGCCAGCGCCGCCAGCGAGTACGCCGCCGTCATCATCAGATTGGGCGCCACCAGATGCGGCGCCTCCACCGCGGCACGCGCCGCGCCGGCCGCAAAAATCAGCAGCGGCACCTGCAGCGGCGCCGCAATCAGCGCGATCAGCAGCCCCGCTCGCTTCAGCCCCGCCGCCAGCGCACCGGCAAAGCCCGCCACCAGCGCCAGCCCGGGCGCCGCCAGCAGCAGCGACAGCCCGGTGATCAGCGCCGGGCCAAGCTCCAGCCCGTAGGCGAGCGCCCCCAGCACCGCCAGAATTGGCAGCGGCCAGAAGACCGCGCAGGTAAAGGCGAGCGCCTTCATCAGACAGGTCACCGCCAGGCTTTGGCCCGACAGGGCGTAAAGCTCCAGCGTGCCGTCGCTGGCGTCCTCGCCGAACAGGCGCTCGGCCGGCTGCAGTGTCGCCAATAGCGCGGCAAAGCAGATCACGCCCGGTCCCGCTGCGGCGAGCACCTCGGCGTTCGGCCCGATCGCAAGCGGCGCCAGGGACAGGGCGGCCAGATTGAATGCTGCCGGTCCCGCCGGCCCGCCACCGCCGGAAAACGCCAGGCGTACCTCGCGGGCAAACAGGGCCAGGGCCGCGCTCATGGGGTCAGCTCCACGGCGCGCGCATCGGCCCAGCCCAGATCCACATGGGTCGCGGCAATCACCAGCCCGCCGCCCGTTCTGTGGCGGGCGACCAGCTCGGCGAGCCTTGCGCGGCTGGCGGTGTCCAGCGGTGCTGCCGGTTCATCAAGGATCCAGACGGGCCGCTCGGACAGCACCACACGCGCCAGCGCCGCCCGGCGTTTCTGGCCCGCCGACAGCTTGCCGCAGTCGCGCCGCGCCAGATGCGCCACGGCCAGCTCGCGCATCACCGCATCCAGCCTTGTGATATCCGCGTTCGCGCCCTGCAGTGTCGTCCAGCTTTGAAGCATCGCCTCGACGGTTTCGCTGCTTTTCAGCGCGTCGGCATGGCCGAGAAAGGCGATCCCGGCCTCCGCGGGGTTGCGCGTTACCGTGCCGCCAGCGGGCCGCACCAGGCCCGCCAGCGCGCGCAGCAGCGTCGTCTTGCCCGACCCGTTAGGCCCGGTGAGCACCACCGCCTCGCCCGCCTTCACGGCGAGCGAAAAATCGCGCAGCAGAACCCGCCCGCCCCGGTCCAGCGTCAGGTCTGTGCATGAAAGGGCGGCGGCAGTTTGCGTCATCGCCGCGAGAGATAAAGCGCGGCGGCGCCCCTGTCCAAGCCTGTCGCTGGCGCGGCTGCGGGTCCGGTACGGGGCACTGCATGGTCCTGCGACCCGTTCGCACCTGCTGACACGGGGTATTCACCGCATTGCGGCAGGGGCCAAGCGGGGCTAAAACGCGCCACGAAACATATGTCGGCGCTCGTTGGTTGTTCTGACGAACTTTATTGCGCCGCACCGATCGCCGCCGGGGATGCCGGCGCCAAGACGAGGAAGACCCATGGCTTCTCTGGACAGCTTCAAATGCCGCCGCGACATCACTGCGGGCGGAAAGACCTACGCCTATTTCGATCTGAAGGAGGCGGAAAAGAACGGCCTTCAGGGCGTCTCGAAACTGCCCTACACGCTGAAGGTTCTCCTGGAGAACCTGCTGCGCTTTGAAGACGGGCGCACCGTGACCAAGGCCGATATCGAGGCGATCGCTGCCTGGACCAAGACCGGCAAATCCTCCCATGAGATCGCCTATCGCCCCGCCCGCGTGCTGATGCAGGACTTCACCGGCGTACCCGCCGTGGTGGATCTGGCCGCCATGCGCGACGCCACTGCCAAGCTGGGCGGCGATCCCAAGAGCGTGAACCCGCTGGTTCCTGTGGATCTGGTGATCGACCACTCGGTCATGGTGGATTATTTTGGCCAGGCCGACAGCTTTGAAAAGAATGTCGAGCGCGAATACGAACGCAATGGCGAGCGCTACAAATTCCTCAAATGGGGCGCCAGCGCGTTTGATAATTTCCGCGTCGTGCCGCCGGGCACCGGCATCTGCCACCAGGTGAATCTGGAAAACCTGGCCCAGACGGTGTGGACCCGCGATGAAGACGGCGTCACCTACGCCTATCCCGACACGCTGGTGGGCACTGACAGCCACACCACCATGATCAACGGCCTGGCTGTTCTCGGCTGGGGCGTGGGCGGCATTGAGGCCGAAGCGGCCATGCTGGGCCAGCCGGTCTCCATGCTGATCCCCGAAGTTGTCGGCTTCAAGCTGGATGGCAAGCTGCCTGAAGGGGCCACCGCCACCGATCTGGTGCTCACCGTGGTGGAGATGCTGCGCAAGAAGGGCGTGGTCGGCAAATTCGTGGAATTTTACGGTGCCGGTCTCGACACTTTGTCGCTGGAAGATGCGGCGACCATCGCCAACATGGCGCCCGAATACGGTGCCACGTGCGGCTTCTTCCCGGTAGACAACGAGACGCTGGCCTATCTGCGCGCCACCGGCCGCGAGGAAGGCCGCGTCGAGCTGGTGGAAAAATACTCCAAGGCGCAAGGCATGTTCCGCCCCGAGCGCCAGGACGAGCCGGTCTATACCGACACAATCCATCTAGATCTCACCACCGTGGTGCCGAGCCTGGCCGGGCCAAAGCGCCCGCAGGACCGGGTAGCGCTCAATGTTGCCGCCGACGAGTTCGCCAAACAACTCCACAGCGAGTTCGGCAAGGGTGATGACGGCGCGCGCCGCGTGAAGGTCGACGGCGAGAATTACTCCATCGGCCATGGCGATGTGGTGATCGCCGCGATCACCTCGTGCACCAACACCTCCAACCCGTCCGTCATGCTGGGCGCGGGCCTGGTGGCGCGCAATGCGCTGAAAAAAGGCCTCAAGGTCCAGCCCTGGGTGAAGACCTCGCTGGCGCCGGGCTCCCAGGTGGTCACCGACTATCTGAAGAAGGCTGGCCTGCAGGACGATCTGGATGCGCTGGGCTTCAATCTGGTGGGCTATGGCTGCACCACCTGCATCGGCAATTCCGGTCCGCTGCCGGAGAAAATCTCCAAGGCCATCAAGGATGGCGATCTGGTCGCCACCTCGGTCCTGTCCGGCAACCGCAATTTTGAAGGCCGGGTGTCTCCCGACGTGCGGGCGAACTATCTCGCCAGCCCGCCGCTGGTGGTGGCCTATGCCCTTGCCGGCACCATGAACATCAACGTGGCCGAGGATCCCATCGGCTATGATGACAGCAATGAGCCGGTCTATTTGAAGGACATCTGGCCCAGCTCGGCGGAAATCGCCGAGGCGGTGCGCACCGCGGTGACCCCGGACATGTTCGCCAAGCGCTATGCCGACGTCTTCAAGGGCGACGCCATGTGGCAGGGCATCGAGACGTCGGGCGGCCTCACCTATGACTGGCCGGAAAGCACCTATGTGGCCAACCCGCCCTTCTTTGAAGGCATGTCCGGCGAGGTGCATCCGCCCAAGGACATCAAGGATGCGCGCATCCTGGGCCTGTTTGCGGACTCCATCACCACCGACCACATCTCCCCGGCCGGTTCGATCAAGGCTGATAGCCCGGCGGGTCATTACCTGCAGGAGCACGGCGTTGAGCCGCGCGAGTTCAACTCCTACGGCGCACGCCGGGGCAATCATGATGTGATGATGCGCGGCACGTTTGCCAATATCCGCATCAAGAACCAGATGGTGCCCGGCGTCGAAGGCGGCGTGACCACGCTGCAGCCCTCCGGCGAGGAAATGCCGATCTATGATGCGGCCATGAAATACCAGGAGCACGGCACGCCCCTGGTGGTATTCGGCGGCAAGGAATACGGCACCGGCTCCTCGCGCGACTGGGCGGCCAAGGGCACGCGCCTTCTGGGCGTCAAAGCCGTGATCTGCGAAAGCTTTGAACGCATCCACCGCTCCAACCTGGTGGGCATGGGCGTGCTGCCGCTACAGTTCAAGGACGGCGAAAGCTGGCAGAGCCTTGGCATCACCGGCAAGGAAACCGTCTCGCTCACCGGCGTAGAGCAGATCGTTCCGGGCGGCGACGTCACCCTGACCGTCACGTTCGAGGACGGCGCCACCAAGCAGACGAAACTTCTGGCCCGCATCGATACCGATAACGAGCTCGATTACGTCAAAAACGGCGGCATCCTGCACTATGTCCTGCGCCAGCGCGCCGCGGCGTAAAGGCAAAGGCGTCATCGTCGAACGAAGAAACCCCGGTGGAGCGATCCACCGGGGTTTTTGCTCCATAAGAGTAACTCAAAAATCTTGATACACTTGTAGATGCAGGGCTGGCTCGCTACGCTTTTTTGTCTTTGGTGTGAACGGCGAGCGATTATGTATGACCTATCCACAGCAGAGCTTCGCTGTGTCGGAGGCGGAAATCCGAACCGGGAGGACGATATGATAACCGCCAACGGTACGTTCCAGTACTTCGGTGGGCCGGTCGTCTCTTGACCGCCGTCCGGCTCACGCTTTGCGCATTCGTCCTGTCGCTGTCCGGGCTCCATCCGGTGCAAGCGGCGCAGATCACTGCGTGCGAGGTGAGCCGGGCGAGCCTCTCGCCTGACGGGGCGCAAGCGCTGCTCTACACGCCGCTGCGATATGAGCGCTCGAATATGGAAATCTCGGCTGTGGATGAAAGCCGGCGCTACATGCCGGCCACAGCCGGGCTGGGCGGCGTGCATCACCTCCGCCTTGACTGCGGCGCGCCGGGCTGTGCGGCCACCCCTGTCAGCGACGCCCCCCTGGCGCCCTGGACCGATGCGGCCTGGTCGACGGACGGGCGGGTGTTCGCGCTTCCGATCACCCAGGGTGACCGCATCGCTGCGGACGTCACCGCGATCGCGCTGTTTGATGCAGCGAGCGGTGCTGAAATCGCCCGATCGGACGGTCTGGCGGCGAAATTGATCCTCCCGTCCGTCCTGGCGCAGGACATCAGCGGAGATGACATACGGGAGCTGCGCGCGCCCGGCCGCGATGGTGATCTTGCCCAAGTGATCTCGCTGCCAGGCGCGGCTGACCGGCCGGGCCGCACCGGCCCGGCGCCGTTCGCCATTCTTGGCCCCCGCCTTCAGCCGCTTGCGGGCGTGACGGTCGAATCCGGCCGCCTTGGGTGGGGCGATGTGGAGCTGGAGATGTTTCCAGCGCGGCGCTCCCATGCCCTCACGAGCGGATCGGATGGCGCCTCAGCGCTCGTCTCCCGGGTCGATCTGCACGGATCGACCGTGATTTCACGCATCACACCTGGGGAGTCGCGAGCCCTCTTCAGCGCCTCAAATCCCATGCGGATGGTTGTTGCGCCCGGCGCCGACATGCAGGCCGTGATCGCCCATGGCGATCGAAACGCGCTGGCGCTTTCTGATGAGGCGGGGCCGCTGGTGGATGCGATCAACCGCGAGCTGGACTCTTCGCCCGCGTTTCGTTTGGCGCAGGTGACGGTCTCGCGCGACCTTGGGCGCGCATTGCTGATTCTGACCCGTGAGAAACGCGGACGGCGTATTGTTGAGATCTTCCCTCGCGCGCCGGCGCGCGACATCGTGAGAGCTTGCGAGGCGTCAGTCCGCAGCCCGGACACCGTCGCCGAGACGTTTCAGATCGACAGCCCTCATGGCGCGATGCCCGTCAGATTGATGCGCGATGCCAGCGGCGAGGCTTCGCGCGTCGCTCTGCTGGTCTGGCCGGAATTTCCGCTGGAGGGTCTGGACTTCGCCGCCATCGAGCGGTTTGGGCCGGCGTTCCAGCATGATCTCTTCCGGATCGGATTTCCCGCCATGCCCGACGCCGACGCGTTGCAAACCGCGGACGCGCTCTGGGAGGCGGCTTCCGAGCTTTGCGCCACGGCGACCGTCGCGATCAGTGCGCGCTACCCGGACGCCTATGACGCCATCGGTGTCGTCGGGCGCGGCTATGGGGGCCTGGTGGCGGTCACCGCCATGGTCGATGGCGGCTGCGGCGCGGACTTCGCGGCCGCCTTCGGCCCGGTGCTCGCCCACCATGGGCAAGGCTCTGTCTACGACAGGCCTCGGCGAGACGGGCTTGGGCATCACCCGCTTGAAGACGCGATGCGACGGCTGGGACCTGTTCGCCCAAACGGGGTGCCGAGGCGCGACGCGCCGTCCTATATTTACGCTGCTTGGCCGGACTCGCGTTACGATCCCGAGCCGATTGCTGAATTTGTGGGGCGTCTGGCCACCGCTGGCGCGGACGCCTACTGGCATCTTCCTGTCCTCAGCGGTCTCCCGCCGCGCGCGTTTGCCAGTGCGCCGCGGCCGACGCCGCCATTCACTGGTCCCGATGCGGTCGAGGCGCTGGCTTTGCAGAGCATTGACGCCCCTTAAGCCGCGCCCGTCTCCGCCTCGCCTTGAGCGGCGGCCTTCGGGCGAAGGCTCGCCATCAGCTGTTGAATGGTTTGCAGCTTGGCCTTGTTGGCCGGGTCCGCGCTTTCGCTGCGGCCCATCTCGCCGCCCAGAAGGCGCATGGCGCGGGCCTGGGCGTCCTGGCTGCAGCGCCCTGACGGCAGAACCCCCTGATTGGCGAGCTTGAGCAGTGCGCTGGCGCGGTCCAGCGCCGGGCGCTCGCCGCTGGACAGGCGCGAGAGGATCTTGGTTTCATCCAGGATCGCCATGCCCAGATCGTCGAACGCGTCGGAGAGCTCGGTCTTGTCGCTGGTGGAAAAGCCGCCCTTCACGGCGCGGGCCTGAAACGCAGTGAGCTGCGCCAGGCGTTCCAGCGGCTGGCCCGACCCGCGCACAAAATAGCTTTCGCTGGACTGGGACTTCAGCCGGGCGCGCAGGTAGGCGGCCAGCTTGGCCTTGTTCTGCTCGCCAACCAGATTGTCTTCAAAGCGGAACAGGCGCTCGATCTGTTCGGGCGGGTCCTGGGCGTTTGCCAGCGCCTCCTCCACCGCTTCGGGCGCCAGCAGCTTGGCCGAGCGATGGGTGAAGGCCTCCACCAGGCTGTCGGGATGCAGGTTCGGTCCCGACGCCGCGATCAGGCGCATGGCCAGCTTTCGCGCCAGCTCAATTTCGCGCATCACGCTTTCGGGCCGGAAACGCTTGGGCGCGCGCAAGGCGGCCAGTATGCGCTTGGCCACTTCGATATGAGTGTCGGGCAATTGCTTGGCGGCGAACTTCTGAGCCAGGCGCCGCGCCGCGTTCGGGGCACCGTTCAGATCCTGCGAGTTCGGCGCGCCCTCATAAATCCCTGTCAGGCGTACAACTTCCTCGCCCAGATCACCGGTGGGGCCGATCACGGCGCGCATGGCCGGCTCAAAGCTCAGCATTTCGGCGATGAAGGCGTCGGTCTGCTTCTCCGCAAAGGCGCGCGCGTCGGGGTCGGCGGGCAGATCATCGTGGAAATCCAGTAGCATATCGGTCTTGGCGCCAAAGTTGGACGCTTTCGACAATCGGTCCGCGATGGCGCGCCGCAGCCGTTTTTCCGGCCCGCCTTCGGACAGGATCTTCTCGGTCATCTCGGCGAAGCCGGAGGCCGTGGGTGCTTTTTTTACGGCCTTGGTTTCGCGCCGGGACTGGGTGACGCTGCGTTCCACCAGATCGTTGATCAGGCGCACATAGGCGTGGATCGAGGCGTCTGTCCCTTGCGCCCGTGCGATGGCGACTTTCTGGATTGCGCCCTGCAGATCGGTGTCTGACCCGTCCAGATCCTCGATCAGGTCGGGGCGGTTCAGAAGCTCCAGCGGTGACACCTGACGGCGCTCGAACCAGCCGCCAAGCACGCGGCGGATAGTTTCGCGCGCCGCCGCCCCGGCAAGATCGTCCGGCGTGACACAAGGCAGGGACGCCTCGCCGGTCTTGTCTTCAGGCTCGCTAAAGCGCTCCGCGCCGGCCTCAAAGACGGTGCCACCGCGAAACGCGTTCTCCTCGGGCACCCATTCTTCGCGCTGCACGCGCACCGAGCCTTGTGGATGGCGCTTCTTCAGCGTGTGGGCGAGATTCAGCGCTTCCTGGCGGTCGGTGATCGCCTCCACAAGGGTCCATTCGGCCTTCTTGTGCTTTTTGACGAAGACCTCGAAATGAATGTCCCGGCGTGCCATGACCTGTTCCGTCCCCCGACCTTTGGGGCGACCTTGGCGGTAACAGGTTTAATTTCGGGTAACCGTATTCTTCAAACCGTGCTTTGCCTTGTCAGCCGGGCGCTTATAAGCTGCGCGCACATTGAGGGGCGGCTCGCCCGCACGGGTATGCTGATTTATCGAGGGACCAGCCCATGGCCACGATCACACTGGTCGACGACGACGAGAATATTCTGACTTCGGTGTCCATGCTGCTCGAAGCTGAGGGCTATACCGTACACACCTTCACCGACGGTGCTGTTGCCTTGCCACAGCTCACCGACAATCCGCCCGACCTTGCGATTTTCGACATCAAGATGCCGCGCATGGACGGGCTGGAGCTGCTGCGCCGGGTGCGCCAGAGCTCGAACATGCCGGTGATTTTCCTCACCTCCAAGGACGCCGAGTTCGACGAGGCGCTGGGGCTGGACCTGGGCGCGGACGATTATATCGCCAAGCCGTTCTCCCATCAGCTTCTGGTACGCAGGATCAAGGCGGTGCTGCGCCGCTCCCAGTCCGATCCGGCCTTTGGCGAGGGCGAGGGTGACCAGAAAGCGATCCAGCGCGGCAAGCTGACCATGGACCCCAATCGCCACGCCTGCCTGTGGGAGGGCAAGCCGGTGCGCCTGACGGTGACCGAGTTTTTGATCCTGCACGCTCTGGCCAATCGGCCTGGATTTGTGAAAAGCCGCGATAATCTGATGGACGCGGCCTATGACGATCAGGTCTATGTGGACGACCGCACCATCGACAGCCACATCAAGCGCATCCGCAAGAAATTCAAGGACGTCGACGACGTGTTCGACGGGATCGAGACCCTCTATGGCGTCGGATACCGTTACAAAGAGGCTTAAAGCGGTCTGGCTCACAGCGGTCGGCACGGTGCGCCGGTGGCGCAGCGTGGTGTTCTCGCGTCTGGGCTGGGCGATCATAGGCGTGAATTTCGCCGCGCTCGCCTTCCTTCTTGTGGGCATGGCCGCGATTACCGAAAATCGGCGCGGCCTGGTCGAGGCCAAGGAGCTGTCTCTGGCCGCCCAGGCCGAGATCATCGCCAATGTGATCACCGAAACCGCAGTCAGTGGCGACGCCCCGGGGCCACGCATGGACGCGGACGCCGCGCGCGAAGTTCTGCGCCGGTTGTCGCCGCTATACGTGCCGGACGAAACGCGCGCCCTGCTCCACGGGCCCGGCCCGATCCTGGTGGCCGATTCCGATCTAATCGCCGGCGAGGTGGAGCAGAGTGCGCTGCCGCCGGTGGGCGCAGAGGCGGGCGAGCGCGAAATAGTGCGCCGGCTGGTCCGGCCGGTGGAGCAATGGTGGGCTGGCATTTTTGTTCCGGCCGAAACCCGGGCCCTGACCAACCGAACCCTGGAGGACGAGGTGGCAGCCGCCTTTCGCACCGGCGAGCCCCAGAGCGGGGTGCGCCGGGAGGCCGATGGCGCGCGGATCGTCTCAGTGACGATTCCCATCCAGCTCATTCAGGCCGTGGTGGGCACGGTCACCTATGAGTCCTATGATTTCGAAGCCCTGATCGAGGCTGAACGCCAGGCGATCATTCCCTTTGCCGGCGCGGCGATCTTCGCGATCATGGCGTCTGCGGTCTGGTTGACCTTTTCCATCGCCCAGCCGGTGCGCGATCTTTCCGAAGCAGCACGCAAGGTGCGCCTTGCAGGCGGGCGGCGTGTGGCCCTGCCCGACATGAGCCGGCGCCGGGACGAAATCGGCCAGCTGGGCCAGGCCTTCGCGGCCATGACCAATGCGCTTTATGACCGGCTGGACGCCATTGAGAGCTTTGCCGCCGATGTGAGCCACGAGATCAAGAACCCGCTCACCTCCATCCGGTCGGCGGCGGAAATCCTGCCCCTGGCCAAGGATGACGCGCGCCGCGACAAGCTGATCAAGGTGATCCAGCACGATGTGAAGCGCCTTGATCGGCTGGTCACTGATATCTCCAACGCTTCGCGGCTGGACGCCGAGCTGGCCCGTGAAGACCTTGCGCGCGTGGATGTCGGCCGGCTTCTCACCGATATCGCCAGCACCCATGGCAGCGCGCGCGGCCCTGGGCAGCCAAGGCCGGTTCAGGTGGCCGTGTCGGCCCGTGGCGATCTTGGCGTGCGCGGCCATGAGGGCCCGCTCAGCCGGGTCTTCATCAATTTGATCGAGAACGCCGTCACGTTTTCGCCCGAGGGCGGGACGGTGAGCGTGGAGGCGCGTCGCTCGCCGGGTCCGCATGGCCGGGTCCGGATCACGGTCGATGATGAAGGCGTGGGCGTTCCGGACGAGAATCTGGAGGCGATCTTCGA
>Ga0306910_1000904_pt1 | contig 11485 bp, 12 predicted proteins | sample AntRauMFilla2698_FD_190438 | JGI IMG/M metagenome (GOLD analysis project Ga0306910, IMG submission 190438) | Saline lake microbial communities from Rauer Islands, Antarctica - Metagenome Filla 2 #698 (v2) (version 2) | ecosystem: Environmental > Aquatic > Non-marine Saline and Alkaline > Saline ... | reverse complement strand
GATGAACCTAGTATAAGTTCGGCCGTTGGAAAAATTGTAGCACTTTCTGAACAGAGAAGCAAGTATGCTTATTCACTGAAAACTGATGCTCCTATTTTTGATGATATAGACCGACAGATCAATGCAACAAAAACTGTATTGCTTGAAAATATTGAATCTTCCAAAGAAATTTTGCAAGAACAATTGGGCACGGTCAGAAAAAACGTTGCAGACCTGGAGCTTCAGATTCGAAAATTGCCTAAAGAGCAACAAGATTTGCTTAAAATTGAAAGGCGATACACAATTAGTGAACAGACCTACAGTTTATTTTTAAGCAAGCGAAATGAAGCTGGCCTTATAAAAGCTGCTAATGTTAGTGATCTCCAAATCATTGATAAAGCCATGGATACTGGCGGTGGAAAGATTGGACCAAACACGCAACTAAATTATGTAATGGCCTTATTGATTGGAAGTTTTGTGCCCTTAGTTTTTGTGTTTTTATTAGTTTTTCTTGACAACAAAATAAACAACCCCAAAGATATCAATAAGCTATCCCCTATTCCTATTCTTGGTGTTGTTGGAAAAAGCAAAACAAGTAGTAACCTTGCCGTATTTTCAAAACCAAGATCGGCTATAGCAGAAAGTTTTAGGGGATTGAGAACGAGTATGCAGTTTATATTTAAGCAAAAACACATTCAGGGAAATAAAACAATTCTTATTACATCTTCAGTAAGTGGAGAGGGAAAAACATTTACAGCCATCAATATGGCTTCTGTATTTTCCATGAGTGGTAAAAAAACGCTGCTTATAGGACTCGATTTAAGGAAACCAAAGATTTTTGAAGATTTTGATATCACCAATGACATGGGAGTTGTAAATTATTTAATTGATCAAAATTCAATTGAAGAAATTACGCAAAAAACAAACTATGATAATTTAGATATAATTGTTTCCGGCCCAGTACCACCTAATCCATCAGAGTTATTGATGGCGGATAAAATGGATATTTTGTTCTCCACTCTTAAAGAAAAATACGATTGCATCATTATGGACACACCTCCTATCGGTTTGGTCTCTGATGCTTTGAATTTAGGTAAATATGCTGACGCTTCTCTTTATTTATTGAGGCAGAATTATACTAAAAAGGCAATGCTAAGCGTCATCAATGAAAAGTATGAAAAAGGAGAAGTCAAGAACATTAGCTTTGTCCTCAATTATTTTCAGCATAAAGCTAAATACGGCTATGGTTATAACTACGGTTACGGTTATGGCTACGGTTACGGGCGTTATGGAAATGGATATCTACAAGTTGAAAACAAACATTCCATAAGTAAAAGAATCAAAAAAAAGATTAAAAAAATATTTAATATTTAAATTAAACCAACATGAATCATCCTAAAATAGCAATAATTGGCCTGGGTTATGTAGGCCTTCCGCTTGCCGTTGCATTTTCAAAAAAATACCCTGTTGTAGGCTTTGATATCAATCAGTCTAGAGTCGACGAGTTGAATAGTGGTAAGGATCACACGCTTGAAGTGTCTGATGAAGATTTAAAAGACGCTTTAACCGATAACACTTCACCAGCAATGAAGCTCTCGACAGATGCTGAAGCTATGAAGGAGGCTACAATTTTTATAGTAACCGTTCCTACTCCTACAGATAAAAATAGACAACCAGTTCTTACTCCATTGATAAAAGCAAGTGAGACAATAGGCAAATTATTAAAGGACAATGATATAGTTATTTACGAATCTACAGTTTATCCAGGTGTCACTGAAGAAGTTTGCGTGCCTGTATTGGAACAATATTCAGGTAAGACTTTCAATAAAGATTTCTTTGCCGGATATTCTCCAGAACGAATTAATCCTGGAGATAAACTACACACCGTTACCACAATACTAAAAGTCACTTCGGGATCTACACCTGAAATAGCAAAAAAAGTTGACGACTTATACGCCTCAGTTATTACAGCAGGTACACATATGGCCAGCAGCATAAAAGTTGCTGAAGCAGCTAAAGTTATAGAAAATTCTCAGAGGGATATCAATATTGCATTTGTCAACGAACTTTCCAAAATATTTAGATTACTAGATATTGATACAAATGATGTGCTTGAAGCTGCTGCAACCAAGTGGAATTTCATTAAATACACTCCTGGACTTGTAGGAGGGCATTGCATAGGGGTGGATCCTTATTATTTAGCTCAAAAAGCCTTAGAGGTTGGTTACAATCCTGAAATTATTTTGTCTGGAAGACGAATGAACGATGGCATGGGTAAGTATGTGGCCAACGAAGTTATTAAGCTAATGCTCAATAAAGAAGCTAAAGTTAAAAATGGTAAAGCGCTTGTGCTCGGTATTACTTTCAAAGAAAACTGTCCGGACACTAGAAATACTAAAGCAATCGATGTGATTGAAGAACTGAAATCATACAACATGCATGTCGATGTCTGTGATCCCTGGGCAAATAAAGAAGAGGTAAAAACTTTGTTCGACATTGACATACTAAGGTGTAATGAATTGAATTCTACTTACGATAGTGTTATTCTTGCTGTTTCTCATAGTGATTTTCTAGAGCTCAATTTATCCGCTCTCAAAAATGAAAAAGCAGTTGTATTTGATGTTAAATCTTTTCTGCCAACAGATAAAATAGATGGAAGGTTATGATGTATTCTAAAGCTTATCACGATAAAGATATAAGCAATATTAACTTTTTGATCACTGGTGGTGCAGGATTTATAGGATCTAATATTGTTGAGTATTTATTGAAGTTTGGAGCGAAGCATGTTCGAGTATTAGATAATCTTTCAAATGGATATAAAGAAAATATAACTGAATTCGAATCCAAGTCCAATTTTGAATTTATTAATGGTGATATTCGAAAATTAGGGGATTGTGAAAAAGCAGTTGAAGGAATGGATATTGTACTTCACCAGGCTGCTTTAGGTTCTGTTCCCAGGTCTATTGACGATCCAATAAAAAGTAACGAAGTAAACGTTTCTGGGTTTCTTAACATGCTTGTCGCTAGTAAAAATTCTGAAACTGTAAGTCGTTTTGTATATGCCGCCTCAAGTTCTACTTATGGAGATAGTCCTAATTTGCCAAAGGTTGAGCATACTATTGGTAAACCCTTATCCCCTTACGCAGTTACAAAATATGTCAATGAGCTTTATGCTGATGTATTTGCCAAAACCTATGGCATGGAAATTATTGGTTTGCGTTATTTCAATGTCTTTGGACCAAAACAAAGTCCACAGGGAGCTTATGCAGCCGTCATTCCTTTATTTATGAAGGCGTTAAAAGATAAAGAACCACCAACTATCAACGGCGATGGAGAACAAACCAGAGACTTTACATTTGTAGAAAATGCTGTTCAAGCCAACATAAAAGCTGCGTTTGCAAATAAGGAAGCTGTTAATCAAGTTTATAATGTCGCGTTTGGAGAACGCATTAGTTTGAATGAGCTTTGGGCAACTTTACAAAATGCTGCTGATACTGAACTTGATGCCAGTTATGGTCCTCCTAGGCAAGGCGATGTAAAAGATTCTTTAGCGGATATTGACAAAGCCAGAAAATTGTTAGGCTATAAACCCGAATTTGATGTTCAAAAGGGATTAAAAGTAACCTGGAATTACTTTAAAGAATAAAAAACACATAAACTAGAACCTTATAAAGATTTAGTTCGAAGTATTTTAAAATAAAAAAACCTGCCATTCGGCAGGTTTTTTCAATCAATCAAAAACAAATTTTTAGAATTTCAAGTTGATTGCTAGATCAAATTCATCATAAATAGTTTTGTCTCCCAAATTATCGAAAAATGATCCAGAACCGTATCTTACATTGTATTTAGTTCTGTCTATTGTAAGGTTTGTTGTAGCTGTATTGCCATTCATTTTTAAGTCGAATGCAATTGGATTTGTTTCACCCTTAATAGTTAAATCTCCTGAAATACCGTATACATCTCCTTTTTTAGCAACTGTTGTAATAACAAATTTTGCAGATTGGTGATTTTCTACTCCAAAAAAGTCGTCAGATCTTAAGTGTCCCATTAATTTATCACGGCTATCACCTTCTAAATCTGTTACATCAATTGTGGTCATGTCTGCAATAAATTCACCACCGACTAATTCATTATTTTCCATCAAGAAAAATCCTTCTTTCAAATTGATAGTTCCTTCGTGAGAACCAGTCAGTTTTTCACCTACCCATTGGATAGTGCTTGCTTCAACATTAATTTTTTTCTTTTCAACAGCACTAGTAAATGCTACTAAGGTAAAGATTACTGTTAGCGCTAAAGCGCTTTTTAATACATTCATTTTCATAGTTTTAAAATTTAAAATAGTGTTTATATTAGATTCTTGTAAATAATTCTTCTTTGGATTTTCTTACTTTCTTTTCATTTTGTAATCCATCGTTCTCACTTCTATAACCTATAGTAGTAAGTGCAATAGATTTTAAATTTTTAGACTCAAGATGAAGTAGTTCATCAAATTCGTCTGGGTTGAAACCCTCCATTGGACATGTGTCTATCTTTAATTCTGCAGCAGCTGATAATAAATTACCAATAGCAATATATGCTTGACGTGATGCCCAGACTTCTTTCATCTCTTGTGAAAATGTCAACACTGAATTTTGAATCATCTCTTTGAGACCATCAAATTCTTTAATTGGCTTGTTTCTGGTTTTACTGTTATTCTCGATAAATTTGTCAAGGTATGCCTGATCTATATCAATTCTGTAGGCGAATACCAATAAATATGACGAATCTGTAATCTGTGGCTGACCAAAAGCTGAAGATTTGAGTTTATCTTTTACTTCTGGATCTTTAATTACTATGACTTCATAAGGTTGCAATCCATATGATGAGGCTGATAATCTTATAGAATCTAGTAAAATTTCAAGATTCTCATCAGATACTTCTTTTTCTGGGTTAAACTTTTTAGTAGCGTAACGCCAGTTTAAATTTTCAATATAATTATTCATAGTTTGTATTTTATGTTCTTAATTTATTTAGTAGAGAATTAAGCTGTTTTAATTCATCCTGAGATAAATTTTCTGTCAACATGGATTCAGATTCATCTACTACTTCATTTATGACTTCCAAAGCTTTTTCACCTTCTACAGTAATCATTATATCAACTTTCCTCCTGTTGGATTCACATTGTTCACGCTGTACAAAATCTTTCTTAATCAATTTATCCACAAGTCGAGTTGTATTACTCATTTTGCTTATCATCCTTTCCTGAATAGTTTGAAGAGAACAAGGATTGCCCTTCATACCCTTCAGGATTCTCAGTACATTAAATTGCTGAGTAGTGATATCGAATGGTTTCAAACTAGATGTAATTTCATCTGTGATCCAATTCCCGGTGTAAAGTAAATTGAGCAAAGCTCTTTTACACTCTGGAAGTTGTTTAGAAATTTTAAGTTCTTTTTCGATTATCATGTACTTACAATTGTTGTCGATACAAATGTATAGTCTTAATCCTCTGCAAAAATTAAAGACTTTGTTAAATTTTACCACGAATAATTTATTCAGAATTAAAGGTGAAATCACACTATATGTAAGGATTATTGTATTTTTACATCATTAATATCAAATAAAAGCAATGGAAAATTTAAATGAAGAAAAATGGGTAGAAGGATTACAGACTTCTAAAAACTCTGAAATTATAGATGTAAGGACTCCAGCAGAATTTAATGAAGGCTATATAGAAGGTGCTAGACTCATCAATATACAAGATACTTCCACATTCATGGAAGAGATTGAGCAACTTCAAAAAGATAAAGATTATTATGTCTACTGTAGATCTGGGCGTAGAAGTGAAATGGCTTGTCAGATTATGGAAAAAACTGGAATTGAGAATGCGTTTAACCTTGAAGGGGGAATTATTGATTGGAGTGGTAAAGTAAAAAAATAATGATGAGATATTTGGTTATATTTTTTTTATTGAGTTCGCTAATGTCTTGCGAAAGCAAAAGTGGCGCTACACTTCTAACTTCTCAAGAGATGAAGGAGCTTATCACTTTAGACTCTGTTCAATTGATTGATGTAAGATCTCTTGAAGCTTTTCGTGAGGGACATCTAGAAGGTGCTCAAAACTTGGTTTATGATAATGAGTTTATTCAAAAAATTAAAAATTTGGACAAAAATAAACCAGTAGCAGTTTATTGCAGAACAGGAAGACGGTCTGAAGAATGTTCTAAAATTTTAGAAAAAGCTGGATTTAAAAAAATATACCAACTCAAAGGGGGTTTATCTCAATGGGAGTTTGAAGATGAGCTTGTGAAAGATACATTGAACCAATAATATAGCTTACAAGCTTCAGAATGCCTTATTATTCATCAGAAAAAAATATATTTGCATAGATCAAATATCCTTACACTATGAAGTTTATAATTTCCAGTACATATATGTTGAAAAATCTCCAAACTCTTGGAGGCGTTATCAACAATAATAATACGATGCCGATTTTGGATAATTTTTTATTCGAATTGAATCATAACTCACTTAAGATTTCTGCATCAGACTTGGAAACGACTATGAGTGCAAAGCTTGATGTTGAATCTAGCGATGAAGGAGAAATCGCAGTTCCTGCCAGGTTGCTTCTTGACACTCTAAAATCATTCCCTGAACAGCCATTGACTTTCCATAAGCTAGACAATCACACTATAGAGATAAGTTCTGAGCAAGGCAAGTATGCATTAGCTTACGCGAACGCTGAGGATTTTCCTACTCCAGTCAGCATTGAAGATGCAAGTCAAACTGTTTTAGTTGGAGATGTATTAGCAACAGCAATCAACAAAACGATTTTCGCCACTGGTAATGATGATTTAAGACCGGTGATGAATGGTGTGTTTTTCAGATTTACTGAGGACGCATTAATTTTTGTAGGTACAGATGCGCATAAGTTGGTAAAGTATTCCAGAACAGATATCAAAACTGATAAGCCGGCAGAATTCATTATGCCCAAAAAGCCTCTCAATTTATTGAAAGGTGTACTTCTTGGCAGTGAAGAAGATGTACAGATTGAATTTAATGAATCTAATGCTAAATTTAGCTTCGATAATGTTGAATTGACTTGTCGTTTGGTAGATGGGAAATACCCTAATTATGAGGCTGTAATCCCAAAGGAAAATCCAAACGTTTTGACAATTGATCGCTCTTCATTTTTGAGCTCAGTAAGACGTGTGTCCATTTTCTCGAATAAAACAACACACCAGATCAGATTGAAAATAGCTGGAGCAGAATTGAACATTTCTGCAGAAGATCTTGACTATTCCAATAAAGCTGAAGAACGTCTCACTTGCGATTACCAAGGAGATGATTTAACGATAGGTTTCAACTCGAAGTTTTTAACTGAAATGTTGAACAACTTAAATTCTGACGAAATCAAAATCAAAATGAGTTTACCAAACAGAGCCGGAATTCTTACACCAGTAGACGGTTTAGAAAATGGAGAACACATCACTATGTTGGTCATGCCAGTGATGCTTGGTAATCAATAGGTTACGTCTATAATATCAAATACAAAAACAGCTTCCGATTGGAGGCTGTTTTTTTGTGAACAAACTAAATCCTATAATTTTATCACCTTAACATTAGTCAGAGGACATTTAATTAACTGAAGAATTTAATGCTAAGAGGATAATGAGTTGGATTTCCATCATTAGCTTTTATAGCATTGATGATTGGAAAAATTAAAGTGAGTAATGCTACTCCAGCAAGAATTACAAAACCAACTAAAATCAACATTAGAGGCACAGCTACCAAAGCAGCCAGAAACATCGTTAATTGGAAATTGAGAATTTGTTTTCCTTGCTCATCCATGTGCTCAATTTTATCTTTTTGAGTTAACCAAATCACTAAAGGAACGATGAATCCACCAAAACCTGTAAAAAGATTGATTAACTGTGAAAGGTGAGCAAAAAGCAACATTTGACGATCTTCTCTCAATATGGGATCTTGATATACTTCCATGATTTCTTTTTTACAATTAGACTTTATTTTTTGTTTTATGTTACATAAATTAACAATTAAATCTTAAAAAAGCAACTTAAGTCTCAATTCTAATAGAAAAGTAATTCAAATTAAAAAACAGACTGTAAATTTGCGGCATGATAAATAAAGATACTATTGTCGCGCTAGCCACTGCCTCTGGGAGTGGTGCCATTGCTATAATACGAGTAAGTGGATCTAAGGCTTTAGAACTTTGCGCTCCCTTATTTTATGCAAAAAATGGTATTTCAGTTTTAGATCAAAAAAGTCACACCTTGCAGTTAGGAACAATACGCGATGGTGAGCGTATTTTAGATGAAGTTTTGCTGAGCGTATTTCGAGGCCAACGCTCTTATACTGGTGAACCAACAGTTGAAATATCCTGCCATGGGAGTTCATTTATCCAAAAAGAAATCATTCAATTGTTAATTCAAAAAGGCTGTCGCTCCGCTCAACCAGGAGAATTTACCTTGAGAGCATTCTTAAATGGTAAAATGGATCTGAGTCAGGCTGAGGCAGTAGCCGATCTTATTTCCAGTGATAATGCTGCCAGTCATCAATTGGCCATGCAGCAAATGCGAGGTGGCTTCACCAATCAACTTCAGGAACTGCGACAAGAGCTTTTAGATTTTGCCTCATTGATGGAACTCGAACTCGATTTTTCTGAAGAAGACGTTGAATTTGCAAACAGGGAAGAGTTTCAAAACTTAGTTCTAAAAATTCAAAAAGTCTTATCCAGATTGATCGATTCATTTGCCGTAGGTAATGTGATCAAAAATGGAATTCCAGTAGCAATCGTCGGAGAGCCTAATGTTGGGAAATCAACTTTACTCAATGCTCTTCTGAATGAAGAACGCGCCATTGTGAGTGAGATTGCCGGTACGACCAGAGACACCATTGAAGATGAAATCTCTATTGGTGGTATTGGTTTCAGATTTATTGACACCGCAGGGATAAGAGAAACCAAAGACACTATTGAAGGTTTAGGAATAGAACGCACCTTCGAGAAAATCAAACAGTCACAAGTCATCATCAAACTCATCGACACACCCAGAGTCTTTGACGAACAGCATAAGTTGATGACTGAAGAATGGAACCGCATAAAAGAAGACATTCATCAGCTTAAAGAGGCTTTTCCGGAACGTCCCTTCCTCCTACTAGCCAACAAGGCAGACCTGCTCACCGAAGATAATAAAGAAGAATTAAGAAAAGACTTTAAAACCTTACTCTTCATTTCCGCCAAAGACAAAACTGGTATTGAAGCTATTCAGGATCAATTATTAAGCTACGTAGATGACGGCGCTTTACGCAATAATGATAGCATTGTCACTAACTCCAGGCATTATAATGCTTTACTTCTTGCCTTAGAAGAGATCAATAAAGTCCAGGAAGGACTCAATCAGGGTTTAACGACAGACTTGCTGGCTATTGACATACGTCAGGCGCTTTATCACTTTGGTGAGATTACGGGCGAAGTGACTAATGATGAGCTTTTGGGTAATATATTCGCCAATTTCTGTATTGGGAAGTAACTTAATTTCTTTTCATTAGCTTTTACTTGTTTTATAGGGGTTTACGAGTATTATTTATGCTCTTTTTTGTTGCCCATTTGTTCTTTTCTACTTATTTTTGTTGCCTATCTGTTGCCTATCATAGTGATTTGTTGCCCAATTCTCTGTTTTAGGAAACAAGGCGAAATGATGCACCATATTGCCCCATATTGCACCATGTCGCTACTTAATGCACCATTCATGAGTAGTAATATTTACATTCCGAAAAATTGTCAGCATTGCGGTAATCTTTTTACAGCTCGTACAACTGTTACCAAATATTGTGGAGACACTTGTGCCAAAAGAGCATATAAAGCACGTATGCGTAAACAGAAGATTGAAGGTTCTCTTCAAGAAACAAAGGAAAAACAGGTATTGCAACAGGTTGCAACAACCTCTACAGATTCATTATCTAATAAAGACTTTCTAAGCATCACAGATGCATCTAAACTTATTGGAGTTAGTAGATGGAGCATTCAAAGAATGATTAAACGTGGTCAGCTAAAAGCTGTACCATTTGGTAGAAAACATATTGTTGCACGTAAGCAGATAGAAAACCTTTTTAATTAGTAGGATTATGAAAGTAACATTAAGAGAACGCAAGAAGAACGGTAAAATAAGTTTGTACTTAGACTACTATAATAAAGGAAAGCGTAAAACTGAGTACCTCAGTTTATACCTTATTCTCAATCCTAAGACTAAGACAGAAAAGGTTTTAAATAAGAAAACTAAAGAACTTGCAGAAACTATTTGGGCGCAACGTCAAGTAGAAATACAACAAGGTCGTTATGGATTTAATGATGTTGAAAAGTTAAAAGGCAGTTTCACTACCTATATAACAGCATTAGCCGAAAAGAAAAACACAAGCTCTGGCAACTATGGTAATTGGCTCAGTATGCTCAAGCACTTTGAAAAATACCGTCCTACTGATGTTAGCTTTCAAAATATAGATAAGCAATTTGTTGAGGGATTTAAAGAGTATTTAGACAAAAAAGCAATTGGAAAAGCAACTAAGCCACTATCTCAAAACTCAAAATACTCCTATTTTGGAAAATTTACGGCAGCTTTAAAACAAGCGGTTGCAGATGGCATCATAAAAATAAATCCTGCCATTGGTGTTCCATATTTTAAACAAGAAGAACCACAACGAGAGTTTCTAACTTTAGAAGAATTACAAAAAACGGTAGATACAGAATGTGAACTACCACAACTTAAAAAGGCTTTTATCTTTTCTTCACTAACTGGATTGCGTTGGTCAGACATTGAAAAATTGAAATGGTCAGAAATACAGCACTCAAATGAAATGGGGTATTACATACGTTTCAGACAAAAGAAAACTAAAGGTGCAGAAACATTACCTATCTCAGACCAAGCAGCAGAACTATTAGGAAAACGCGATGAAGAAAATGAGATCGTTATTCCTGAACTTCATTATAGTGCCTGGACTAATTTAAAACTACAGCAATGGATGATGAAAGCAGGAATTACAAAAACTATTACCTTCCACTGCGCACGCCACACTTATGCAACTCTCCAGCTCACATTAGGAACAGACATCTATACAGTATCAAAATTATTAGGCCATAAAGAATTGCGTACTACACAGGTTTATGCAAAAGTTATTGACGATAAAAAAAGAGATGCGTCCAAACGTATTGTTCTAGATCTATAGATTTTCGTTGATTTAAAAAACATATTTTGATTTACAGATGAAAGTGTTAATTCAAAAAAAATGAATTAGGAGCTGACACACTATCATAATCTAGTTTTAAGCAAGTGCGAATAACCTTTATTCGGTATAATCTTTTTTTTATTCGGCTGAAACCACAACAAACCAACAGAATCAACAAGTAACAACAAGTAAACACAAGTAACCGTTACTATCCAATTTTCGATATTTTTATTCTTCCGAATATCGCACTGTCCTTGACAATCAAGGGTGACATTTGGCCAGATGT
>Ga0306910_1000902_pt1 | contig 11502 bp, 6 predicted proteins | sample AntRauMFilla2698_FD_190438 | JGI IMG/M metagenome (GOLD analysis project Ga0306910, IMG submission 190438) | Saline lake microbial communities from Rauer Islands, Antarctica - Metagenome Filla 2 #698 (v2) (version 2) | ecosystem: Environmental > Aquatic > Non-marine Saline and Alkaline > Saline ... | reverse complement strand
TTCTTTAAATATAACTCATAAAAAAAAGAGCTCCGGTTTCCCGGAGCTCTTTGTTACTTACTTCATAAGTGAAAAACAAAGGTCGCTAATTGATTAGTTAGCATCCCACCACAGTTTTACACTTAATCCGTCACCACCTCTTGTAGAAACTGCGGCATTGTAATTTTCTTCATTCAACGTTGCAGCTGAAGTAGGATATCCATGACTTGTTGGAATTTCCGTCAGGCTGTTAAACGCATCAGGGTGTACTTCAAGAGCGGGATAGTCGAGACGTCTCCACTCACTCCATCCTTCATAACCGTTTGGAAAGAGGGCGACCCACTTCTGAAATCCAATCAATGCTTCCCAGTTATTTGCATCATAAGAGACACCGGGCTGATTTACATAAGCAGTTTGATTCGCAACATCTGTCATTCCCCACTGATTCCAGGAAGCCTGGATTCCAGCAACGTAATGACTTTCAGCAGTACCACCTACACTCCAACCACGCTGTGCTGCTTCAGCAAGTGCTAAATGCAGTTCAGCGAGTGTTATAATTGGAAGAGGCGCATCCTGTGCACGTACGGCCTGTCCCGGAAATGAGATTGTAGCATTTGGAATATCACCTGGTTCAGATGCTCCGTACTCGAGGCCAATAACCTCGTTAAACTGAGTAGTTCCATCAGCATTGTCAGCATTCTGAGCAGGATCAGCAAACGCTAATACACGTCGATCTTGCAGAGCTTTCATCGTATCAGCGATTGTGGCTGAGATGCCATAGTCAGTACGTGTTATAAATCGCTCAAACCAGGGATTCTGATTTGCTGATTCATTCAGGTACGGATAGAATATATCATTTGTGATCATTCCATCAGAGTATGCATCTTCAAACGCCGACTTTGCTGCTGACGGTGCAACATCTGCTAAACGCAGAGCGAGGCGCATTCTGAGCGAGTTGGCGAACTTTTTCCATTCGTTCATATCACCACCGAAGAAGATGTCTCCTGTTACTCCGGTACCATTACCAATCTGATCAGTTGCTGAACTTAGCTCAGAGATTAAATCTGTGTAGATCGTCTCCTGGCTATCGAAAGCAGGACGGAAGTTTTCACTTCCCTGAAGTGCTTCCGTGTAAGGAACTACTCCCCATCTGTCAGCGATCATTTGGAAGAAATAAACCTTCATGATACGCGCAGCTGCGATCTGATTTGCGTTACTTCCACCTGTCTGAACATCCTCGGCTGTTGCCGGATCGGTATTCAAATCGATTATGGTATTCAGATCCTTAAGTGGACCAGTGTACCATCCTGTGTAATCGAATGATGGAGTTTGATAGCGGGAATCCTCATTGTACTGAGTTTCCGCGAAATACTGAACATACAGTGTACCTGTAAAGGCACCCACCACATCACTTACTGAAGTTTGAGCGTTGGTGAACAACAGCTCAGTTTTAGCAACCGACGGGTTGTTTGGATCAGTATTTATATTTCCGAAGTCATCACAACTTCCCATCATTATCGCAGCTGCGATAAAGACGGTTAATACTTTATTTGATACCATATTCATGATATTAGTTTTTGAATTTTTCATAGCTGCCTACTCCTTAAAAGGTTACGTTTACATTGAAACCTACAGAGCGGGTGCCCGGTAATCCACCGCCTTCCCAGAAAGAGAATCCGGTAGCACCGTTCTGAATAGCTGAAGGATCAACACCACTTACGCTTGAGTATAGAAGAAGAGCATTTCTAATCTCTACACCAACACTCGCACGGCTAATTGGTAACGACTCAATCAAGCTACTTGGAATAGCATAGGTCAGATTTACTTCACGAAGTTTTATAAAAGAAGCGTCATATAACCAAGCTTCTTTATTTGAAAACATATTAGCGAAGTGAGTTAAAGGATCTTTCAATACCTGTAGCTCGTTTCCGTTTGCGTCAACACCTTCCACGAGGTATCCACCAGAGTTTGGTGCTGCATCAGCAAGAGCAATGTAGCCAACCTGACTTCCACTGGCGTCGAGAATTGGATCACGTAAAGGATTTCCAAGAATATTATCGCCTACAGTACTTTTACCAAGTCCTGAATATGCGTTAAACATCTTCGATATTGAGTAGAACTGTCCGCCTTTCTGGAAATCAATTAAGAAACCAAGACTGAAATTCTTGTACTTGATATTTGAGCTGAATCCACCATTATAATCAGGGGAAATTGTACCCAGATCTTTGTTGAGCGTTAACTGATATTCACCAGCTGTGTTCATGATATTACCACCGTTTTCATGTTCGGTGTATCCACCATAACCACCGCTTGTAATAGCCTGGCCCCATTCTTCTCCTTCAGTTGCAACAAGCTGAACACCAAAGTATGCACTCTCGAGTACACGTCTGGTTAAACCATCAGAAAGTTCATTTACAACGCTTTCACTGGTTGCCCAGTTTAGGTTGAAATCAACATACCAATCTTTATTCTGAAAGGCTGTTACACCGAGCTGTGTTTCAAAACCAGTTGTTTCAAACTCTCCTGCGTTAATGGTAGCAGCTGAATAACCACTTGTACCGGGAACATCAAGATTCAGAATCTCGTTATCGCGAATAGACTGATAATAGTTCAGGTCAAGGCGAACGTCTCCGTTGAAGAAACGTAACTCTGTACCAAATTCGATATCAGAAGATACAGCGGCAGTCAATTCAGGATTTGCCAGAGTATTTGGTACTGTCTGAGCCGGGCTTGAACCATAGTTGGCTGCAGGATTGTATGTGGGACTAATCAAATAAGGGCTAATCTCATCACCTACCTGAGCCATTGAAGCTCTTAATTTACCGAAAGAAAGAATATCCTGATTATCAAAGAAACCTAATTCGGTAAACACAAAACTTGCTGACAAACCATAGTAAGAATAAGCGTTGTCACTGCTCGGAAGGGCTGAAGACCAGTCAGTACGAACAGAACCATCAAGATAGATGAGATCACGATAACCAATGGTAGCTGTACCGAAAAGACTACGTACTTCAACTTCTTCTTTGTATGAAGTTGTGTTCGGACGGTCTGTAGAGGCTTCTATGTTATAAAAATCAGGGATAGATAACCCACCGGAAGTTGAGTTGATTACAGAGTTGTAATCCTCAGTTCTGAGGTTACCACCTAATAATGCCTGAACATAGATATCATCAAAATCCTGCTGATACTGTGTATTTACACCATAGTTGATTTCACGACGGCTTCGTTTAGCTACTTCATACCAATCCTGCTCCAATCCACCTGTTGCGATGCGATCTTCTGTAACAAAATCATAGGTATCAAGGCTGATATCAGCTGTAACATCCCAGTTAGGAAGAACTTTGTAATTTAGTCCATACTTACCAAACAGACGATTTCTGTCATCAAGAGATACGTTTTCATTTGTTGAGAAATACGGGCTGTCCCAATAGAGAGGACGGGTGTTGGTAGGCGAACGCAAGTTCCATGATACATAACCAGAAGGCTGATTATATTTCTTAAGCTTATCAATATCAAGCTGTCGCTGGAACCACTGGTTAAAACTCTGAACGGGGTTACCCTGCGCCGGAGAATATCCAAGAGCGGGACGTCCCTGTGTTTGAGAATTAGTGTAGTTAGCACTGACACGCGATGTAAATTTATCGCTATGACTTAATGCACCGCTAAAACTCAGATACGTTTTGTCGAGCTCAGAATTAGGCATTACCCCACTTTGCGCAACATTACGGAGTGAAACACGGTACGAGGCAACAGAATTACCTCCACTGATAGCAAGAGCGTTTGAGACACTTACTCCTGTTTCGAAGAAATTACGAACATTGTCAGGATTTGATTCAAGTGGAATTAATTTTCCATAATCATCAGCACCATCGCCATCAAAATCGGCTCCGGGAAACCATGACCACCATGGGCGATAAAGTGTACCGTCCATTTTAGGACCCCAGCTCTCATCCGCTGCGTAGTTTAACGCGTTGTGAACTTCACCATTATAGGCAGAACCGTCAGATTGTAATGTAGAGCCATCAGCGCTCAGTGCACGTCCGTCGGGAGTGTACTTTAAAAAGCTCTGATTATAACCACCAGCATATTGGTTCTGATAGTTTGGAAGGATATCCACATTCTGGATCTGAGTGTTGTTGCTGTACTCAACCGTCATAGATGGACGATCAGATGTATTTCCGCGCTTGGTGGTAATAATAATTACACCATTTGAAGCTCGGTTTCCATACAGAGCAGAAGCAGCGGCACCTTTCAGAACAGAGATATTCTCAACGTTTTGAAGGTTCAAATCAGATACCAGGTTACCAAAGTCACGACCACGTGTAGCCTGTGAAAAACTTCTGTTACTTACAGGAACACCATCAATTATAAAAAGTGGTTGACCGTCAGCAAGTCCGTTTGATCCACGAATTCGAATCTTTTGAGACCCACCAAGGTTAGCACCTGAGTTTCCAATAACCTGAACACCGGCTACCTTACCGGAAAGAGCACCAACAAGGTTCTCTTCCGTAACCCGAGTTATATCACCACTACCAACAGACTGAACAGCGTAACCAATGGATTTCTCATCACGAGAAATACCAAAAGCGGTAATAACAACATCGTCAAGTCCAACTGTGCTCGGCTGCATTGAAATATTAAATGTGACGTTTTGATTGCCAACTTCAAGTTCTTGTTCGTACTGGTTGTAACCAACATACGTAACAATAATTGTGTATGTACCAACGGGTACATTTCTGATTTCGTAGTTCCCGTCAGCATCTGCGGGTGCCCCACGTTGTAATTCATCCAATACTACGTTAGCCGCTGGCAATGGCTCACCTGTTACGGCATCGAGTACTGTACCTTGCACGGTAACCTGAGCGGTTACACCGGCTGCAAAGAAAAAGGAACTACATAATAATGTAAGTAGCTTCTTTACCATAGATAACCTCATTATGTGTTTATGTTTGTATTTGAACATCACATTTACAGAATCCCCTTCGCACAGATCTCCTGAAACGTAACATATTCAAATAGTAAAATGCGCACTTTGCGCGTTGCTTCCAATCGGAGTAATAGTAATGTTATGCTGTATGAAAAACAAAATAAATTAAGCCTATAACACGTTTAGGCTCATTCTTTAATACAAAATATTCACATAGTTTAAAATATATCATCCTAATAGTTACCGCACTTACTTATAATCGTTATGTTTATACATTAACCACATACTCACTGGTAGCTCTTTATCTATTAAGCTATTTTTATCTTTTTATTTCGTTTATAGCAGTATATAGCAATCATTTTACGTTTCGGTATCTTTAATAAGGAAACCCAAAATAATCCTTCGGGTTTTCATTTGTCTCATCTGCATGTCTTATTTTTATCATTGTCATCATGCTATTTTTTTACACTTATTTTACATTAACCACACGTTATGTTTACACCATTTAAAACTCCTATTACTGAAATTTAGAATTGTAGTACCTATTGCCATATAAAATTGTGCCATTTATGATTATAACTGGTTGATTTACCATAATCTGAGCACTGATATGCAGCTACAATAGAACGCTATTTGATTTTTAGTCAATTAGCAACTTGTCTTTTACCATATGAAGTGAAATTCGAATCAATTCTTTCTACTGTAAATGAATTCCTGATAGATTTAAAGCCAACTTCACGGGTCAATAGCATTTCTATTGCAATTTCATCACTCCCTACATAGTAATACAAAAGCATAAAAAAAGCCCCTTACTCTTAGAGTAAGGGGCTTTAAAGTGATTATAACCTATAGGTTACTATCTCAGATAATCTGAAGATTAGTATCCTGGGTTTTGATTTCCTTCAAGCGCAGGATTTGTATCCATGTCACGCTGAGGGATGGGCCACAGTGTCATATTTGCCGGGATACCAAATGTGGTAGTAGCAATACCAACACGGTTGAGATCGTGCCAGCGGTGTCCTTCCTGAGCAAGCTCAAGTGCACGCTGAAGCAGGATTTCATTCAATAGTTCCTGATCTGTGTACTCATTTGCTGTGTTAGGATCATCAGGAAGCGGAGCAAGCCCGGCTGCTGTTCTTATAGGATTAATGTCAGCTATAACTGTTGTTTCGCCATTACCTAATTCCAGATTTGCTTCTGCTTTAATAAGATGCAATTCAGCTGCGGTAATTACAGGAACATTGTCATCACCGTCGATGAGACGATATTTTCCAAGTTCAAGAGTTCCATCAGCATTTACATCCATCAGATTCACATCAAAGCGTGTATCAGCAGGATCGAACAAGTTAATATAGTCAACTGTTGGTCCGTACTCATAACGACCGCCTGATCCGTTGGGACGAGCAAAGAAGCTGAGGTTGTTGAAATCTTCAGAACTGTAAGGTAATTGAAAGATCACATCTCCTAATGCAATTCCAGCACCCAATACATCATCGGCGAAGTCGATTGCATCTTGGTAATTACCAAGATACAGACTTGCGCGTGACAGTAACGCACTGGCAGTTAGCCCTGTTCCACGAATAGCACCGGCAGAACCGGTAGCACCAAGAGTTGATGCGGCATCTGACCAGTCTGTAGCAATTTGAGCATACACATCAGCCACTGCTGTGCGGGGCAAAAATACTGACTCATCCAAAGCACGTGTTGCTGTTAACGGCATAGGAACCGCACCAAAGAAACGTACTAATGAATGGTAAGAAAGACCGCGAAGGATCTTTGCTTCCGCGACAATTTGTGCTTTTTCTGCATCAGTGAAACCTTCCTGATCAATATCAGGAACCTGGGCAATCACGTTATTTGTGATGTTGATCAGGTCGTAATAAAAGATCCAAAGGTCACGTCCTTCAGCATTGGTTGGCAGCATGTTATGCTGGTCAACAGAACCCCATGAGGGGAATGAACCTGTATGTGCGGCAAGATCGCCAGCCAGTTCAGTGAATACGTAATCATCAGGAAGTACATCCTGATATGCGTCATACGCACCGATAAGTGCAACGTTAGCTCCGTTCTCAGTTGTAAATACGGTTCCGGAATCAACACTTTGCTTAGGTTCTTGATCCGTCACATCACAACCAACTACAACAAAGGCAGCCAGAGTGAGTGTCGTTAAGATTTTATATATGTAATTCATAATAATCTCGTTTAAAATGTTAGAGTCCGATGTTTACGCCAAATGCAATACTGCGAGCCTGGGGATATGAGAAGAAGTCAGTACCCAGTGAAATATTGCTACCATCGAAGGTATTGGTTTCTACCTCAAGACCCGGGTAGTCTTCGATTGTAAACAGGTTTTGACCTGTTGCAAACAATCTCAGGCTGCGGAGTCCGATGGCCTCTAACTGCTCTGCGTTAAAGTTATACGCAAGCGTTAATGATTTCAGACGAATGTATGATCCATCATAGATCATGAAATCTGAATCACGCGTGTTCTGGTTGTCATCGAACCATGAAGCACGTGGAACATTCGTATCAGTATTGTCTGGTGACCAGCGATCAAGACCTTTAGCCCACGAGTTATATGAATACGCGTAGTGACCGTAGAAAGCCTGAGCGTTGTTATAGATATCATTTCCAATACTAAACTGGAAAAAAGCGTTCAACTCAAAACCTTTGAACTTCAGGGTGTTAGTAAAACCACCGGTAAAGTCTGGCTGAGCAGAACCTACATAATCCTGATCTTCAGAGTTCAAAATTCCATCTCCGTTAACGTCAACGAAACGAACATCACCCGGAACAGCAGCTCCAACAATCTGACCAGCTGTCAGACCAGCAAATTCACCTTGAACAGATGATACATACTCATCGATCTCATCCTGGGTATTCCAGATTCCATCCGATTCATATGCATAAAATACACCGAGTTCTTGTCCAACCGCTACACGGTTAGCAAAACCAGAAGCAAATGGCTGATCAAGATACAATGACGTTACTTCGTTTGCGTTTGTAGCTATGTTTAAGCTGGATGACCACAAGAAGTCTTTGGTCTGAACGTTAACAGTAGTAAGCGTTAACTCAAGACCTTTGTTTTCAATAGAACCAATATTGCTTTGGAAACTTGTAAAACCAGTACTTGCAGGAACAGGTCGAGCAAGAATCAGATCGTCAGTTTCTTTCATGTAAGCATCAACTGTAACAACAACTCGTTCGTCGAACAGGGCAACATCAACACCGGCATTCATCTGTGTTGTTTCTTCCCACTTCAAATCGGGGTTAGGGAACTGAGTTGGACGCAGACCAGCTACTCCGGTATAACTAACTCCACCATATAATCCCTGGTGAGTAAAGTTGCCACCCGGCTGGTTTCCTGTAATACCGTAGCTCAAACGAAGCTTTAGGTCATTAACCACATCCATTCCTTCCATGAAGCTCTCATTCGAAAGTCTCCATGCAACCGAAGCAGATGGGAAAAACCCAGATTCTTCATTACCACCAAATCGAGATGAGGCATCAACACGACCAGTTAAAGTTACCAAGTAACGATTGTCGTATCCGTAATTAACACGACCAAGGTAAGATTCCAGCCCACTTGATGTAGTAAAGGCTCCGCCCGTTGTTGTAGCAGCGCTGTTAATGGTTTGGAGTTCATCAACCGGAAATGTTGTACCTGTTGAAACCGTACGCTCGAAATTAGTTTCCTGATATGAAAGTACACCAACAGCGTTGATGTTATGTACATCGAAATCCTGATTGTAGTTCAACTGAACTTCAGTCAGCCATGTTTCGTCGATACCCACACTTGAAGTAGCATCACCGGCAGGAGATCCCTGGTTGGTAAAGCTTGGCGCGTACTGATCTTCTTTAAGATCCTGACGGTCGAAACCTGCTCGGAATGTAGCAGATAAGGTTTCGAGAAGATCAACGTTAAAGTCGATGTTACCAACAAATCGGGTACGAACAGCGTCATTCTTAACTTCTGTTTGTGCAACAGGGTTAGAGAAAGCACCAAGTCCGGAAGTGTTGTATGTTCCGTCATCGTTAAATGCGGGAGCAGTTGGATAGCTCAATATAGCATTGGTTAAAACACCATAAATGTTGTTATCATTTTCAAGACGCTCGGTTACAGAACGGCTGTAGTTAACACGAGTGCTAATGTCCATCCGCTCATTAATAATATGATCGAGGTTCAAACGACCACTTAAACGTTGAAAACCGGCGTTCTCCATGATACCATCTTCGTTGAAATAGTTACCTGACATATAATATTGTGTGGTAACATCTCCACCCTGAGCAGACATCGTGAATTCGTCGGTAATACCGGTTCCGAATACTTCATCCTGCCAGTCGGTTGTAGGAGCCTGTGAAGGATCTGAACCATAAGTGTCAATTGCGGAAATACCTGTGTATGAACCAGGAGTAAGTCCGAATCCACCAAGAAATCCCTGAAGGTCAGTGTAGCGACTGTTATAGTCACCCCAGTTTGAGCCGTCGTAGAGAAAGTCAGCAAATACACCATCAACATACATCTCGATAAATTCACCTGAATCCATCATATCAATTTCATTGCTGAAGCTTTTAACGCCGTGGGTGTAACCAACATTGATTTGCGTTTTTCCAGCGCTACCACTTTTAGTAGTAACAAGAATTACACCGTTAGCTCCTCGCGCACCATAAATTGCGGTAGCTGAAGCATCTTTCAGAACCTCAATCGACTCAATGTCGTTAGGGTTGAGAGTAGAAAGTCCGTTCAGTCCCTGATTACCAACACCAATAGCGGCGTTAGAATCGTCATTAACTGGAACGCCATCAATCACATATAATGGGTCGTTAGAACCACTAATTGAAGTGGAACCACGCACACGAACCATGATACCACCACCGGGTGTACCTGAATTCTGTACAATGTTCACACCAGCAGCTTTACCCTGAAGCAAAGCGTTAGGACTTGATGCTGTTACAACATCAAGATCTTCTGCGCCCACTTTTGTAATAGAGCTTGTTACGTTCGCACGGTCAATTGAAGAACCGTAACCAGTAACAACAACTTCTTCAAGTCCGAAATAATCGGGCTTGAGTTCAACATCTAATGTTACGTTGGAATTTCCAACAGTAACTTCAGTTGTAAATTTCTTATAACCTACGTACGTAACTTGTACGTCGTAAGTACCGGCGGCAAGATTGGTAATTTCATACCGGCCGTTTGCATTAGTAGATACTACCCTTTCCGCTTCCTGAACTGAGACGTATGCACCAATCAGAGTTTCCCCTGTGGTTTCATCCGTCACAACTCCGGACAGACTGCCTTGGGCAAATAAGCCCAGCGGTGCCGCTATCAGGAAAAGGAGGTATGAAGTAAGTAACTTTTTAACCATAGATAACCTCATTATAATTGTGGTTTTTTTATTTTCAATATTACCAAAATAGAAATAAGCCAATCTGCTCGCGCAGAACGGCTTCTTGCTATCCTGATATCGTCAGCTAAATTTACTGACTGCTTCCAATCGGGGTTAATCTAACAGATAGGGCAGTTAAAACAAAAAATATTTTTGCTATAATTTAATCTCAAATAGCTGACAAAGCGAATAATGCTTAATTAGTATTACGTTTACGGGCAGACATAGAAGCCCGGTTTTCACCTTCGCTGAAATTGTCTTTATTATTCCTAACCAACAGCCCCAATATCCGTATGTTGCTTTACGCCATTGAATTACAACAAAAAGGGATTCCTATAAAATTCGATTATCACTGAAATGTTTAAAACCAAGAGAATAGTAATTAACCCCAAACTGCGCACTTCTTTTCTTTTTTGAATTCTTACTGTACGTTACGTGTTAGTAATATTCTGCCGTAGATTTGATTAATTATAATCTGTCAGAAATTCCCCATACACTTCGATTCGATATATTATACTCAGTCTAAAGACAATAGATATTCATCATAGTTATACTTCAATTGTTTATCGATTCCACTGATAACGTTTTCAATTTTCAAATTAACAGGGAGTACTCCTCTCATATTATTCCCTTATGAGCAGGCTAACAGATTCATATCACAAATTAGGCCTGAAACAGGGAGCGAGCCTTGAGGAGGTAAAAAAAGCCCATAGAAAGCTTGTAAAAAAGTGGCATCCCGACACATTCCGGTCAGAATCCGGGCAAACTAAAGCTCATCATAAAATTTCTGAAATTAATGCGGCGTACACGTATCTGTCAGCTTTAAAAAATCGATCGCGGCGTTATGGTAGTACTAACTCTTTCAGATCTTCCCCACGCGCTCAGGATCAAACGAAAACGAATAAAAAGAGTGACTCCAATTATCACAGCTACTCATCTTCGCAAAGAACTTCTCATTTCCACAGTACCTATCGTTCCAATTCTGAAAAGCAAACACCTAATGACGGCTCAACCCAAACCCGGAATAAACACCGTTCAACTGACGCGAAGAAAGCTCACGCCGACCTTGAATTCTCTTGGCTAAACCGTTTTCAGCAAAAGCTAATGAGTCGGATACATCAGCGAACCCTCAGGAAAAAAAGGCGGAAATTCAGCTCTGAAAACCTTAAAAAGTTATTGAAAGAGCAAAAGAACTGGAAAAAGCTA
>Ga0306910_1000899_pt1 | contig 11526 bp, 8 predicted proteins | sample AntRauMFilla2698_FD_190438 | JGI IMG/M metagenome (GOLD analysis project Ga0306910, IMG submission 190438) | Saline lake microbial communities from Rauer Islands, Antarctica - Metagenome Filla 2 #698 (v2) (version 2) | ecosystem: Environmental > Aquatic > Non-marine Saline and Alkaline > Saline ... | reverse complement strand
GTCGCGAACATTTACCCCTATCACAATTCTGCGACGGGTGTCATCTCTGGATATCTGTGCGGGACCTTCCTGATAGTCAATCTTTGCTATCTGCTCCAAAGGAACTTGTCTGCCATTTGGTAAACTGATGTATAAATCTTTCAAATCCTGAATGTCTTTCCTGAAGGATTTCTCTAACCTTACCACCAGATCAAATCGCCGTTCGCCCTCAAAAACAACACCGGTCTTACCGCCGGAAAAAGCCGTTTGAACGGCTTGGTTTACATCCTCAATAGCCAAACCGTACTGTGCAATCTTATTCCTCTCATATTTAATCACCATTTGCGGAAGTCCGGTTATTTGCTCCACGTTTATGTCGGCTGCGCCCCGAATACCTGCAATAATTCCAGCCGCTTCATTCCCTTGCTCAAACAGCACATCCAGATCATCCCCATAGATCTTAATGGCTACATCTGAGCGAACTCCCGTCATTAATTCATTGAACCGCATTTCTATAGGTTGAGAAAAAGCAAAACTGACGCCGGGTACCACGCTCATGGCTTTCTGCATTTTCTCGCCCAGTTCATCTTTAGTTTCCGCCCTGATCCAGTTCTCTTTATCGTGAAGAATGATGATAATATCTGACATCTCCATCGACATCGGATCGTTGGGCACTTCTCCGGTTCCGATGCGGGTAACCACCTGCTTTACCTCATCGGGGAATTCGTTTACAAGAATGTTCTCCAGGCGGGTATTGGTTTCAATGGTTTGCGAAAGCGAAGTACCCGGTTTTACAATGGGGTGAATAGCGAAATCTCCTTCATCCAGCTGTGGAATAAATTCGCCACCCATCCTCAAAAATAGAATGAGTGCTAAAATGAATAAGCCCCCGGCAACTCCCAGCACCAGCGACTTCCGGCGAAGAGCAAATCGTATAGTTGGTTCATAAATGCTGTTAAAGAAGTTCATGATCTTAGCGGAAAATCCATTTTGTTGCTTCAAATCTCCCTTAAGCATTACGGATGAGATCATCGGCACGTAGGTAAGACAAAGGATCATCGCGCCCAGCATGGCAAATCCAAAAGTCAGTGCCATGGGGGTGAACATCTTGCCTTCAATGCCGGTCAATGATAGAATGGGAATGAATACGATAAGGATGATGATCTGTCCAAAAATGGCCGAGCGCATCATCAGGCTGGAAGATTGAATGGTTAGTTCATCCACTTTGGCCGCTCGTTCATCTCCCGTCAGTTTGTTCAGTACATTAGATTTTGAAGTGAGTTGATACAGGGTAAATTCAACGATAATTACGGCCCCGTCAATGATGATCCCGAAGTCAATAGCTCCGAGGCTCATCAGGTTGGCTGAGACTCCGAACAGGTTCATCATCCCTAAAGCAAATAACATGGAAAGCGGAATCAGCGAAGCTACAATCAAACCTGATCGGAAATTTCCAATCAGCAACACTAAAACAAAAATAACGATGAGTCCGCCGAGGATGAGGTTCTCGGAAACAGTAGCGGTTGTTTCACTGATAAGTTCACTTCGATCCAGAAACGGTGTAATATTGACGCCCTCCGGCAGTGACTGCTCTACCTGCATTATGCGTTCTTTGATTCGTTCGATTACTTCGGCGGTATTTTCTCCTTTCAACATCAAAAGCTGTCCGCCCACTTTTTCGCCTTCACCATTGGCAGTGATCGCTCCGTAGCGTACGGCATGACCGAATTGTACCTCAGCCACATCTCCAACCATTACCGGAATATTGTTTGCGGTTTTGATGACTGTGGCACGAATATCATTAAGCGAGCGAATCTGGCCCTGTCCGCGAATGAAATAAGTTTCCGAGCCTTTTTCGATGTAGCTGCCGCCGGTGTTTTCATTGTTGCTTTCCAGAGCATTATAGACCTCGGTGAGGGTGATATTCATGCTCCGCAGTCTTTCCGGGTTGACAGCCACTTCGTATTGTTTCAGAAAACCGCCCCAACTGTTAATCTCAACCACACCCTGAATGCCGGATAATTGTCGCCGCACAATCCAGTCCTGAATAGAACGCAATTCCATGATATCATACAGGTCTGCATATTCCGGATCCACATCCAGAATGTACTGATAGATTTCCCCGAGCCCGGTGGTGATTGGAGCCATCTCAGGCGTTCCCATCTTCGCTGGAATTTCCTTTTCAGCTTTTTTGAGCTGTTCCGAGACCAACTGCCGGGGGAGATACGTTCCCATGTCTTCCTCAAAGACAATAGTAACGATGGAAAGTCCCAGTTTAGAAACTGAACGCATTTCCATTACGCCCGGAAGGTTGGCCATTGCCATTTCCACCGGAAAAGTGATAAACTGTTCTACTTCCTGCGTAGCTAAATTCGGTGACGTGGTGATGACCCGCACCTGATTATTGGTGATATCCGGGACGGCATCGATAGAAACCTGAGTAAGTGAGTAGGTACCCCAAGCAGCCAAAGCAAGCGTAAGCAGGCCAATGATCAGCTTATTTCGCACGGAGTAGCGAATGATAGTATTAATCATATCCGAGTGATATTGAAATTCTGTATTCGATAGAATGGAATGATTCAGACGAACTAATCCCTGAATTCATTTTTTTAATAGAAGAGAAGGGCAGATAAAACACTGCCAAATGTAGGGACTTAAATGAGGAGGCGGGTGACCCGGAGTTCCAGAACCGAGACCGGAGCAGGTAAAGGGATTACCTGAATCGCTACAGGGCGTGGTATTTGTTCAGAAACAAGGCTGAAATTAATCTCTGTACTAAAAAAGAAAAGTGGAAGCTGGTGATCGGCTTCATCCTTTTTGAAGGTTAGTGCCAGATCATCAAAACAGCAAGAAGTGTGAAAAGAATGGAGACCGTTGGATTCATCCATTACGTGAAAATCATCCGTGTTCTCGTGATGATCCACGACTAATTCATAACACCCTTCTTCAGCATTAAATACCGAGTAGGTGGTATGAGAATCCGCAATCAAGGAGATTACTACCGGCAACATTATAGCTGTCAATAGCCAGGAAAAAGCAAAGCCACACGTGGCAAGCTTGTTGAAAATATTTATATTTAAGCGAATGAATTTCATTTCAGATGTCAAAAATATACCCATTTTGGGAGACCCGCACAACACATATGACACCTGTTACCTATCAAACCAATAATTCAAAATGAGTCGTATCATTTTTTTTAAACAATGACTTATATGCAGTTTCTAAAAGGTAAAAAGTGGGGGATTAATTTACAGAGTGTACATTGCCCACAGTGTAATAAACAAGCGCCAAGATACGGACTCCAAAGAATCTGCGCCAACTTCTTTGGGGTGGGTGGACCTGCTCTGAATGTGGATGCAAGATGGATAAATGGGGAAAATCCATTGTTGAAAAACATTAGGGTTAGCATAACAAGCGTTTTAAGCACCAGGGTTGTTTAACTCACCTAAACCGATAAAGTCAGTTGTTACTTTTTATGGTATTGTATATAATACCATATGATTCAACAAATTGTAATAGATACCAACATTATCTATTCGGCTCTACGTTCAAGAAGAGGAGCTTCGTATCGATTGCTATCTTTGTTGGATTCACCCAAATTTGAAACAAATTTGTCGGTTCCACTTGTCATTGAATATGAAGATGTATTGCTAAGAAAGATTCAGACACTAAATATTAACGAGTCTGAAATTGGTCAATTTTTAGATTATTTATGTTTGGTTGGAAACTGGCATGAAGTCTATTTTTTGTGGCGGCCAATTTTAAAGGATCCTAAAGATGATATGATACTTGAGTTGGCAGTTAGAGCCAATTGCAATTACATTATAACTTATAACAAAGCTGATTTTCAAGGCGTTGATACATTTGACATAAAGCTGGCGACAGCAAAAGAATTTCTCCAAATTATACGGGAGTTACCATGAGTACATTAAGCGTTCGATTACCTGAATCATTGCATAAAAAAATAAAAGAACTCGCCGAACAAGAAGGGGTTTCCATGAATCAGTTTATCACCCTCGCTGTTTCCGAGAAAATGTCAGCCTTGTTAACAGTAGATTACCTTAAAGACCGAGCAGAAAAAGCCAGTAAGCAGAATTTTAAAAACATTCTGGACCAAGTGCCTGATGTGGAACCAGAAGATTTTGACAAATTGTAAACCCGGCAGGCTAACAACGTTTTCTACACCGGGTCATTATACGACTCATCCTCTCCTGGCGTAATGACGGAAGATCACTCAAAAAACGTGTGGTTCAACTTTCCCCTTCTCAAAATGGATGAGTGAACTACAGTCCTGCATAAATGGAAGCCAATGTCTGATTAGATCTTTCTCCTTTTCTATTTACCTTTTAAACATCTTCTTTTTGCACACATTTATTCCTGTACAATGGTGTAACAAACTGGTATTAACCCGGTGATCTAATTCTGTCTTCAATCTCATGGAAGTATTCTATGTCACGTAATCCTCAAATCAGAATTGCTTTAATTGGATTAGGGAGCATCGCTCAAAAAGCTTATTTGCCAATTTTAGCAAATCATTCGAAGGTAGATCCCATACTTTGTACGAGAAATTCGGATACGTTGATCCGTCTTTCGAATAAATACAGAACAGATAACACCTGCTCGAATATAGATGAACTCATACGCTTAAAACCCGATGCGGCGATGGTTCACAGCTCGACTGAAAGTCACGGATTAATTATTTCCAAACTCCTGAAAGCTGACATTCCTGTTTTTGTCGACAAGCCGTTGAGTTATTCACTTGAGGAATCCGAAAGGATTATTGAGGCTGCCGCGAAAAAGAGCCTCCCGCTGTATCTGGGATTCAACAGAAGGTTTGCGCCTCTCATAAGATCGTTGTCTGAAGTACCAAACCCTGTTCAAATAGCGTGGCAAAAGGACCGCGTTAACTTACCGGGCGATCCGCGTGTTTTTATTTTTGATGATTTCATCCATGTAATCGACAGTCTTCGTTTTTTAGGAACAGGGCCCGTTCAGAATCTGAACGTCGTTACCAGAGTAAGAGACGAAAAGCTGGAAAATATTTATGTCAAGTGGCAGCAGGGAGAGACATTGATGCTTGGCGGAATGAACAGAATAAGCGGCATCACAGAAGAAAAGATCGATTTTTATTCTGAGGGAAATAAATGGGTGATTGAGAATTTAAACTCCGGTACTCATTTCACCGATGAGGAGGAGAAATCATTGAAATTCAATCACTGGGAATCCGCTTTATACAAAAGGGGATTTGTGGATATGATTGATGACTGGCTGAATGTATTACAGGAAAGAAGCTACCGTTCTGAAACCTATGAAGATATTTGGGAAACGCATCAGCTTTGCGAAACGATCCTGAAGCGCGTAAAATCGAGCTGATCTCCAGAAAATGCCTGAGTACAAACCCGGAAGAAGTGCAGTTATAGCTTAACTATTCACTCGTTTCACGCCGCGATTGATCGCTGCTTATGCTACGCCCACATCAACAAACTTAAACTCTTTGCCATTGAATAAGCCGAGGTCGCTGAGTTTCAGTTCGGGAATCACTAACAGAGCCATAAACGAGAGTGTCATAAACGGAGCCGATAACTGACTGCCTAATTCTTTCGCTCTTCTGTCCATTCTGATGTAGGCTTCAGCTGCCTCCTCAGCAGATTGATTTGTCATGATGCCCGCAATAGGTAATGGAAGAATGTGCTCCTCTTCACCATTTACTAACGATATCCCACCTTTATTCTCAATAATAAGATTCACCGCCCGGGTTATGTCTTCATCCGTTGCCCCGACCACCACAATATTATGACAATCGTGAGCGACCGAACCTGCTATCGCACCTGATTTTAAGCCAAAATTTCTGATTAAAGCTGTTGATACATCAGTATCAGCATACCGGTTTACTACAGCAATTTTTAAGAGATCATCAGCCCCCGGAGTGACATGTATCTCATTTGTTATAAGCTGCCGGTCGAGTGCCTCAATTACCCTGACTTTGTCGGTTGAGATATTGAGGGAGAAATCTTCTTTCGTCTTCGGGTGTGTATTAAACTGATTCAACTCCGCCGTCTCCACTTTTTCCAAGTACGATTGCCCGTTTTCAGCTACAATCTGTCCGCCGATAATCGTTTTCAGAATATCAAAATCCTCAAGATCTTTAACCTCGAGAAAATCAGCTGCATCTCCTTCTTGCAAAAGCCCTGTCGGGAGATTATAGTGCTTAACCACGTTGTGCGAAGCGGCTCGCAGCACATCAAAAAGATCATATCCCAGACCGACTGCACGACGTACATGATCATCAATATGCGACTCCATAAGGCTATCGGGGTGTTTGTCATCACAACAAAACATGATCTGCTCAGGAAAGTCTTCAATTAAAGGAATTAACTCATCAAAATTTTTAGCCGCACTTCCTTCCCGAATCATGATTTTAACGCCATGATTTAGCTTATCCCGGGCTTCCTCTATCATGTAACATTCATGATCGGTAGTGATTCCGCTATCAAAATATTTCGGCATGTCAGGTCCCATCAATCCGGGCGAGTGACCATCGATGGGTTTATCGTGTTTCCTGGCGACTTCGAGCTTTTCCATTACCGTCGGATCTTTATAGATCACTCCCGGGAAATTCATCATTTCTGACAAGTACACAACATCGTCTCGTGATAAGAGATGATCAATATCCGCGGCCGTAATTTCAGCACCGGCTGTCTCAAACGCTGTGGCGGGTACGCATGAGGGTGCTCCAAAATAGAAATAGAACGGTGACTTTAATCCATTATCAATCATCAGGTTAATACCATCCATCCCAATCACGTTGGCAATTTCATGAGGATCAGAGATGGTGCCGACGGTGCCATGAGTCACGGCAATTCTGGCGAATTCGGTGGGAACAAGCATCGAGCTTTCAATATGAACGTGCGCATCAATAAATCCGGGAATCAAATAGGTAGAGAAGGTCTCATCCACCCGCTCAATATTAGCTATTTTCCCGTCTTTCAGGGTTAGCTTTCCGGGATAGATTTCCCTGTTAATGACATCTACTACGTTCCCGAATACTTCTGTAATGGTTTTCAAATTGCTATCTGATTAGATTTCTTAATAATTGGTCAATATAGAATACTCGTCCAAAATAATTGCAGAAAATTAGAAATTGAAGCCGTAACGACAGTTTTTACAGAACATAATGTTATTTCTTTTTGATTTCTTTCAGGATGAAGATGGCTCACGCACTTCCCGCCCTGATTCTATAGATGAGATCGCCATCTGAATGATTGAGAATAAAATTGAACCCAATAGCGATTTCAAAGTTGTTCAGTTTGAATATGAATATTTCTAACGCATTCAAGCTTGGTTTTCAGTATCATCAGATTTTAATTATCTGTCTGCAATAAAAGAGAGAAATACCTGAGGTAAAATGAAAAAAATCGCGGCTAAGCTATCATTAAAAGAAAAACTCGGATATAGTGTAGGAGATACGGCCTCCCATTTTGTGTGGGACATGGTTGGTTTCTGGATACTGATTTTCTACACCGACACGTATGGCATCTCCGCCGCTGCCGCGGGTACCATCATGCTGATTGCCCGGTTTTGGGATATGGCAAACGATCCCATCATGGGCATCATCGCCGACCGGACCAATACCAAATACGGCAAGTTCAGGCCCTATCTGCTTTGGATGGCTATCCCGTATGGAGTTTTAGCCGTTCTGACTTTCACCACTCCCGATTTTGGAGAAACCGGCAAGATCATCTACGCAGGTGTCACTTATCTTCTTTTAATGACGGTTTTTACCGCTATCAACCTCCCCTATTCATCCCTCGGGGCAGTCATGACGGCTGACTCGCTCGAGCGCACCGATTTAAACTCCTATCGCTTTGTTTTTGCTTTCGCGGGTCAATTAATCGTAACCGGAACGGCTCTTACACTGGCTAAATATTTTGGAAATGGTGATGACGCTCATGGTTATCAAATAACCTTAATAGTCTTCTCTGTAATTAGTGTGATACTGTTTATGACAGCCTTTCTGACCACAAAAGAGAGGGTTGAACCGCCCAAAGATCAGATTAATGACATTAAAGCAGATTTGAAGAACCTCCTTAAAAACAGGCCATGGATTATTTTGTTTTTTGTGGGGATTATCTCATTTGTCATGTTCTCACTTCAAAACCTGTCCATCGCCTACTACTTTAAATACTACATTGGAAACGAAGAGAGTGTGCAGCTTTTCAATGTGACGGGTACAATTGCCCTGATGGTGGTTATTCCATTTTCGAAAGCTTTAGCCGGTCGATTCGGGAAAAGAAAGGTGTTTATTGGCAGTTCTCTTTTATCGGGACTCTTTTTCATGCTTATCTATCTGCCCGGAGCTGACGATATCTATTCGATCTACACTCTTAATATTCTGGCTAAAATGGCCTACGCTCCTGCCGTGCCGCTTATTTGGACTATGCTCGCTGATACAGCTGATTACTCAGAGTGGAAGTATGGACGCAGATCGACGGGACTGGTATTTTCCGCCGCTACGTTTGCCCAAAAAGCAGGTTGGGGAATTGGCGGTGCTTTAGCCGGCTGGCTCCTTGCACTCTATAATTTTATCCCGAATGCGGAGCAGACTCCCGAAGCGATCACTGGTATCAAGCTTATGATTTCTGTTTTTCCGGGAGTTCTTTATATGTCCTGCGCCATTTTTCTGTACTTCTACGACATTACCCACGAGACCGAAATTATCATGCAGGAAGAGCTTGAGCTGCGAAAGAATCCGGAATTGTAACTTTAGCAATCAGAAGAAGCTGATTTATCAAAGAAGCAAAGACACCGACAGGTGTTAAACCATTCTGTACAAACAGAACGGGGGTAAAATTAACAGCGGCATTGGTTCTTTTACACCAATCACTTCGTGTTCGACACAAAATATAAAAGTCTTACCCCATTCGGGGTAAACTAATACTTGATACATTAGTCCTCAGGTGTTACCTGAGGCTAATTTCATCATGTTTCATGATGAGTTTTACGCCATTCGGCGTATGTTTTTTTTAAAACTATCTACCAATGATGTTATTGGTTTTGGTTAGCTACTGATTAACCTCAGTTCGATTCTTAATTGGTGAATTACAGCTAATAAGAGGTGTTTCCACAAAATAATAGTCCAATCCATCCTTCTACCCTGAGCTTGTCGAAGGGTCGAAGGATGGATTGGAAGGGCCATAGAAGACAGATGAATACCAATAATTGCTAATAAACTCAGTTTTTAGAATCGAACTCAGATGATTAGACAAATCTGAGATCAGCGCTATTATTACGCTCTTCTATCCCCATCTCCCGCAGGATTATATGCACCATTCTAATTTTACCAAAGAACCGCCCCTGACCTGCCTCTATTTAACATCTCCTAAAAAAAATCAAATCAAACTGTAATTCTTGAGAGCAAATGGTAACTAACAGGGTGAACACTAAAAAAATGATTGAAGAAAATGGAAAAGAAACATTTGCTCACGCTGGTCACCATAATGGGAGTTATTCTGATGCTTATCTCTTTTGTGGTAGTCCCGGATGAATATCCCTGGTATTACGAACTCCTGCTTTTTAACGCGGGACTTTGGCCGTGGCTTTTTGCTAAGAATGCGCTGAAGAACATGAAATCCCAACAAAACACAGTTTCAAGTTGAAGATGGAAAATACAAAAGGACAAACCCGGCTAATGAAAACGGGCGCACTACTTATTCTGATAGGGGCGTTGAGTATTTTCCCTGAAAATGACACCTGGATACACACCTCGCTTCAATTGACGTTTGTTGCCGGCTGCATTCTATTTCTGGTTGGTAACCGTTTGGCAAAAAAAAGTAAAAATAAGAGTTCGACGATAGTAGCGGCTTTAATCGTACTTGTTTCGCTTCCCGCAAGTGGCTCGGCACAAGACTATAGTGAGCAAGTCAACTCTTTTGAGGAAAGCTTTCACCAAAAAGATATTTCCCCAATCCAACCTTTTTTAAGTGATTCACTTAAATTTGATCCGTTACCGATTCAAAACACTTTGCCCGTTTTAACGAACATTGTCACCAACTTACCCCGGCTGAATGGCCTACAGATTCTGAGCTCTGAAAATGGTAAAGCAAAAGTGGCGTATGATTTTGAACAAATGGGCAAAAGTGAATCATTTATTCATTTTGACCCAAACGGTAACATAAAACAGATTGAGTTTGTTGATAATATAATTCAACAACAAATTGAGCAGCAGAGAAAAATGCAATCGAGTGTCCAGGCACCAAAGCCTGATAAGATTGCGTTTGCCTATTCAAAAAAGACAGTTGAGTTCCCATCAAAAGACGGACTCATGATATCGGGTGATTTGTATGAAACTGATCCGGAAAAGCCTGTTGTTGTACTGTTTCATCAGGCGGGATATAATAAATACGAATATGCTGATATTGCTCCCCGGCTCAACAAGATGGGTTTTAACGCCCTCGCTATCGATCAGCGTTCGGGCGGCAGTTTTTCCGGCAAGCCAAATGAAACGCACAATCGCGCTATTGAAAATGGCATTGATAATATTGAATTTACAGATGCAATTCAAGACATGGAATCGGCAATAGATTACCTCGCTGACAGGTATGAGCAAAAAATTATTGTTTGGGGAAGCTCCTATTCATCAAGCCTGGCACTTCATATCGCCGCTGAAAACGAACATGTAAAAGCTGTGATATCCTTTAGTCCGGGGGATTATTTCGGAAACCAATTTCCTTCATTGAAAACGGTGCTTCCGGAAATCGACCAACCGTTTCTTGTTACTTCTTCAAAGGAGGAAGCTGCTAATTTAAGCGAACTATTGACAAACGTTAATCAAAATGATCTACATCTTCAGTTTATCCCTGAATCGGAAGGATTTCACGGCTCAAGAGCTGTGTGGGTTGACCAAAAAGGAGCTGATGAATATTGGGCTGCCATTACTTCATTTTTAAACACCATCAATTGAAATAAATAGCAACTACTTAGTTAAAACCGTTATTTAGAATCGGTGTTACAGTGCGTCTGTGACACCGATTTTTAGTTTATTTTCGGCTGTTAAATGGATTAGGATGTTTTTTTACTCATTTTGTTCATCCAAAAAACATGTTTAGAACCTGAAATATCCCCTTTATTAAGCCACACGCCGTTGTACCTCTTCCAAGTATTCGCTACTCATATTGTGTTACGTCAATTTCAAACATCTAAAACAGGGATTGGTGATGTTGGTTTTAATGACAGCTCGAATTTCGTCACTTTATTCTTGTTAGATGAATCACATTTTTCTAATCTGCTTGCCGAGCCCATACTTTTATGAATTCTTAAATAGAAGATGATGATGAAAATAAAGAACTATTATCTGTTGATTTTAATCATTTTAACCAGTGTATCTCATGCTTTGGCACAAAGTGATAGTAAATGTGCCTGTTGTTCTGAAAACCACACAGCTTTCGATTTTTGGATTGGAGACTGGACCGTTTATAATACCGATGGAAATTTCATTGGAACAAATACTATAATGAAGATGCAGGATGGTTGCGTATTGCAGGAAAACTG
>Ga0306910_1000897_pt1 | contig 11528 bp, 12 predicted proteins | sample AntRauMFilla2698_FD_190438 | JGI IMG/M metagenome (GOLD analysis project Ga0306910, IMG submission 190438) | Saline lake microbial communities from Rauer Islands, Antarctica - Metagenome Filla 2 #698 (v2) (version 2) | ecosystem: Environmental > Aquatic > Non-marine Saline and Alkaline > Saline ... | reverse complement strand
GTTATTTCCTGTCCGGCCGCCAGCCCGGGGGCAAGCTGCAAGGTTTGGGTGTTGTGTATTACCGCAACGTTGCCGCTCCGGACAATCGGGACCCGGCCGTCGGTCGGCAGCCGCACGGGGTCCAGGCCGATCAAATCGGCATCCAACGGAATATAACTATAAACGACACAAGTATAGGTGAAGGTGTCGGCAAAAACCGGGTTTGGTTTCCAGACATTGCCGGCGCCGTCCAGGGTGTCTTCGCTGTACCAGGGCTCGGATTCGTTGCCAGCTGCGGTGACATAATCGCCAAAGGCCAGCCAGCCCACGCCGGTATCAACGTTAATGTAGCCCTGGACGCCCGGCTCGTCGATTGTGCCGTCAAAGGCGGCGGTTACGGTAATAGCGGTGCCGTCCGCTGCCGCGCCCTGTATTGTCAGGCTGCCGGGCCTGAGCGGGGCCCCTGGTGTGCGAAAAACGCCGTATGCAATAAACTGGCGACCCGAACGGGACAACAAAGAATGAATGGTAATGGTGTTGTCGCCGCTGTCGTAGTTGTTCAGCTGCACTTTGCCGGTGGTATAGTCAATGCTGCCCGCCTCTACGCCGACGCCGGTTGCCGGTTCTGGGTTTTTGTAGAGCTTGCCTAGCCGGTCAACGTAGCGATCACCGCCCCATGAAAAAGAAACGCTGCCAGGCACTATGGTTTTTGTGTCCAGGTTGGGCGTTAGATCAATCTCAAAAGGCTGGGCCGCGACCACCTCCTGGCCGGTTTGCTGGGCCGGGGTGTCCAGGGAATAATTGCAAAAGGCGGTGCCGCCGCTGGCGTCGGTCCAGCTTAACGCCTGGCTTTCCTCGGCATATTCGGTAATAGATGGTCTGACTACGTGGGTCGATGTCGTCATAAATTCCCCTTAAAAATCAATATCATATCCATAGACAGGGCGGCTCCATTTATCTATCCCGCTTAAACTGCCGATGTCAATTTGTATAATGCTGGTTACATAATCCACGGAGGCGGACAGTCCGCCAACCTCAACGCCGCCCTCATATTCCGGGTGAGTGATGGATGTATCCAGGGTGAAACCTGGGGCACTCATGGTGCCGTTGCCATGGTCGGTAAACTTGTATATCTGGCTGTGTATGCCAAAATTAATAGTCATTTGAAAGGCAACGCTGCCGGGTTCAATGGGCCCGCCAGTCAATTCAACTTGGTAAATACCGGCGCCATGGTCGGTGGGGGCGGTACTTTCAGAGGAAAAGGGGTATTTGGCATAATCAAAGGTATAATCCGCCCCGGCTGCCGGGATGGCGGTAGGGGTGAAAATCACCGTGCCATCGGCATAATTGACGGTGCCCCCGACGACATCACCGGAAAGGTTGCCGCTGCCATCGTCGGTGGCGGTAGCGGTGCCCGCCCCAGTTTGCCATGTGACTGTTATGCTGCCGGGCTTTACCGGCGATTCGGCCAGGGTGTGTACGATCTGCGGCACATCAATACTGACAGTGCCGGAAATATCTTCAACCTCCAGGGGGTTGCCCCAATAAAATATGATGCTGGTGTCAACATCGGGCAGGGCACCGCATGTAAGGGCCACGCTGCCGGATGACAGGTTCAGGGTGCCGCTGCCGGTCTTTTCGATATCTGGCAATATTTCGCCTTTGCCGTTATCGCGCAACCGATACCATTTGCCCTGGCTCATATAGTCGACAATGAGCGTTTTTGGGGTGGGTAGCGGGTCCAGAATAGTGGTAAAGGTGTAGCCCTGGTTGTTTATATCAACTTCAATCTTCTTGGTATCGTTAACTCTGGATATCTCCGCGCCAATGATAGCTTGGGCGGTAAGGCTGCCGGTGTAATCGTCTATGTCTTTAAATATCACAAGGCCGGTGGAATAGTTCACAGTGCCCCGTTGGTTGGCACCGTTGTACATAACGCCGGTCTTATTGTCGGTGTAGGTGTCACCGTTGCCAGCGGTTATAATAAGGCTACCGGGTTTTATGCCGCGCCCGAAATAATAGGTTGCGTTATGGCCAAAGGTAAAGCTGGGCACATAGTCGGTATACGCCTGTCCGCTTTCCTTCACCGGGCCGGCCTCGCCCAGGGAAACGTCAACAACCGGACTTTCCGCCTGGGCACTTGGCACCAGGTGGGTAAAAATACTGTCGACATTGATAGCAACATCATTGACAGAAACCGGCTGTCTCAATGACATAACGCCGTAATACTCGGCTGCATCGGCAACCACGGTGCTATTTATATTTGTTTCCAGGCTGTCGTCGTTGGAAATCTCATTGCCGCCATAGGTTTCACGCAGCGGGTCGCCGATATCCAGGGTGACAGTCTGACGAGTAAATGTGGTATTGCCTACGGTAAAATCTTGGGTGGTCGACTCAACCTTGGTAATGCGGACATACTGGCTTTGCTCGTCTGCGGTGTCCTCGTTTTCGATCAGGAAAAGGACGTCGCCGACGCCGGGCGTTGCTGTACCAACCGCCTGGAAAAGTAAAATTTGTCGCTGGCCTGCCAGTTGGGTTCCCCAAAACCATCCGTTATATCTTGGCCCCCTGGTGACATAACTTTCTATGCGGTCCTGTGCTGCGGTGCGAAAGTCGTAGTCGTTGGTTGTCTTGAACATGCAGACCGAGACTAGCGGGTCTTTTGTGGGGTTGGAAATGATAATATGTGCCCCGGCATACATGTCCGTGGTATCGGTCTGTACGGACAAAAACGCTTCGCGCAGACTTACCCGGCCATAAGTACGGTCAAGCCGGGAAATGTCGTTAAACATATTATTGATATTGCCGTCGACGATCTCGCGCCCCGTCTTTCGCCCGCCGCCGTCGTCGTTGTCGCTCATATTCTGGCTTTCCATTATTTTTATGGAAGTTTCTGGAATGCTCATGGTTGAACCTCTATAAGGCGTAGCGTTATATAATAAAAATCATCCGCTCGCGGCGGATTAAGCATGAAAATGGGCGTATGCGTTACCGGGTCGCCCTTGCTGTAGTCAAAGCGGACGGTGTAGCTTGTGCTGTCGATAGTAATGGTCATTTCCTTGCCCGGGTCTTTAGCCCAGGCCACCAGGTCAAGGACAGTCTGCCATGTTACCCAGCCGAAGTTCTCGCCGCCTTGCAGAGTAATGGGCCGCCCGGCCTGTTTGACAAAGGGGTCGATATGCAGGGACCCGTTCAAGCTGTAATCGTCGCTGCCCGCTTCAATGCCGGTCCAGCTTTGATCCGGCCAGTACATATCAGGCGGTAAATTTATAGTGGTGGTGCCGTCTGTTAAAAGTATCATTGCGCCGTCAACCCCGCTTGCTGGAGTCCTTCAATTACCTTTTCGGTCTGGTCGGAATCGCCTGTCAAGCTGGCCCCGTTGGGCAGATCGAGCCGGAGCACTTTGTCGGCCTGTTTGCTTTTTTCGTAGCTCTCCCGGCTGCCGCCCACCGGCGATTTGAATTTATCTATGGTGTTTTTCACCGGGCCCCGGTTCACTTGCTGATAGACGCCGTCCACCATTTTAAACGCCGCCTCGTCGTTGCCGGTGTAGCTTTTGACGCCTGTATTTTTTTTGGTGGCCGCGTCCACTTGGTTCTGAATGTCCTGAGCAACGTCGACCTTTTCTGTGGATATTTTGGCGATTTCCGCCCGAAAATCGGCAACCTTCTTTTTGGCCGCGTCAAACTTGCGGTTTGTTTCCTCCACCTTGTCAAATTTTTTCCAAAACTCATCGCCAAGATGGTCGGCGAAACCCGCTGCCGTTTTTTCCATGTCCTTGAGCGGGTTAGAATCAATAATCCCAATTTTTTCCAGGCCGGTAAGCAACATATCTAAAGGGAAAAGGACCTTACGCAACCCCTTAATGACAAGTTCCGCGCCCTTTACAATGCCCCATACCGCCCCGTGGGCGGCTAGTTTGACGCCCTGCCAACCGTTATAGAAAAAGCGGACGACCTCGATTGCCGCTCCTATACCGTCAATAACTGCCAGGCCGCCTTTTTTGGCCAAATCGCGCATGGCCTGCTCATTGCCCTGTATCTTGCCAGTAAGATCAATTATTTTCTGTTCAACCAGTTTGGCTGACTCGATAAAAAACTTGTTTTTGGTAATGGCATAGCCGGTCTGCTCGTATAAATCGCCCCAGGCATTTGCCGCCGAATCAACCGAGCCTTTAAATGTGCCCCGGATCGCCTCCGCCGTGCCGCCAAATTCAGATTCAAGCTCATTAAGGATAACCTTTTGCGCTCCCATAATATCGCCGGATTGCTGCAACCGCTTGATAGTGGCCTTTTGCGTTTCGTTGAAAGTAACACCAACCCGGTTCAACGCGGAAACTCCCCTAACTGGATCATTTAACGCCTTGCCAAGCCTGGTCACCGAGCCCTGCAAATCGCCGCCCACAACCGTTTGCATATCAAGTGCCGCCTGAGTTGCGTCGCGAAACTGGTCGCCTTTGATCTGCTTAAAGGTGGCAAGCACAGATTGCGCTTGGATTACGGTTTCATCGCCCGCCGTGGTCACCTCCTGCAATCCGGCGGCCATAGTCTTGAGTTCGCCGGTGGTAAAGCCAGCCGCGCCGCCGGTGGCGCGGATAACCCCCGCAAGTTTTACTTCGGCATCTTCCTGGACATTGGCCAGCCCGATGGTATCCTCTAGCCCCTTTTTCATCAATAACAGCCCGCCAGCTGCCACCGCAGTGGCTGCCGTGCCCACCGCTAAAACGCCGGTTTTCAGCTGGTTAAATCCTCCGGCGGAGTTTTTCACCGATTTACGGATTTTCTTGTCCATGTCCTCAACTTTTCCCACCGCCAGCCTCGCATTTTTGCGGAATCGGGACAGGTTCAAGGCCAGGGCATATTCTATCTTTTCGTTTTCAACCATGGGGCAGATTCCTTAATGCTATCAAGAAGTCGCTGTAACTGTATTTCCAGGCTCTTTGCCCGTGACCGTGGGCGATGACTGAAAAAACGCAATCAATGAAACCTGGCTGAGAAGCGTTTCCAGACTTTCCGCTAGTTCGTGGTTGTTCGCCCGGCGACATAGACCTAAAAAAGAGCTGTTAACCTCCACCAGTTTGTCGAGCATAGGTTCCATGTCAGAAGGGGCCATTTTCATAAGGTCGGCCCGCTTGATGGTAGTCGCCTTCTCCAGCATATTGACAATACCATCGGTCGCGCTTTTTTCAGTGGCATCGAAAAGCTCCTTGATTTCTTCCAGGGTCAATTCTCTAACGGTTACCTGGGTGCGCCCCAGGTCGACTACTTCGGATTTTGCCATTGCTTTCTATCCTATAAAAAGCCGGGACAGGCCCGGCGGTTTGTATTAAGTATGGCCGGATTACAGCGGCACCCCGTCAATAGTGCCGGGGTTAGTCTGTCCAGTCGGGGTTTCAAGGGACATTTCCACCGGTACCTCTTCATAGTCGGCATCGAGTTCGGAAATGAGGTTAATGCCATCGGGGGCAGTCATAACAACCGAGCGCAAGAAAACGGACATTTCCTCACCGCTATATGCTTCTTTTAAATGCCCTATCATGGCAACCCGAATTAATGGCTTGGTGCCTATGCTCACCCTGTAGCCGCTGGGGGCTGCATGGTCATAGCTTATTTTTATGGCGTCGCTTTCGGAAATGTCACCGCCCACCGGAATGGCAAGCAAGCCAAGTTTTTCATCTAGTAAATAATCAACGTCTTTTATGTATGTGGTATCCTGGGCGGAATTTTCCACAACCACGCTTGTAAGGTTTTCATGTGGCAGGTCGAGATAATCGCCGACTGCCAGTGCGGTATGATCCGCCGCTGTAATGGTGCCGCCGCTGCCGCTCATTTCCGTGGCCTCGCCGGAAACGGCCCACGCAAAGGCGCGGCCGTCTAGCTGGCGCAATGTTGCATTGGCGGTAATATCAGAAATCTGGGTTGCAACGGCCAGGGTCTGCCCTGCCCGGTCATGCTCCATGGATTTCTGGCTTTTCTTCTCCGTTTCGACCTTGACATTAAGCGGGTACATATTGCCGCCGCGCCGCCAGCTGCCGGACAGGCTGCCATCTGCTAAAACCGGGGCTATAAAAAAAGTTCCGGTAAATCTATATGCTTTCATTGTTAAACCTCATTCATTTTAGATAGCTGCAAGGTGATTTCCAGCCAGTAATAGGGATGCTCAATCTCTTCAATGTTGCCGTTTATTTCGCCAACCAGGCTGCATGGGGTATACTGCGCCCCGGCCAGCCTGTTAAGATTGTTTATGGTGGTTTCGATCATGGCCAGGCCGTCGGCTGGCTGCCCGGCTGAATACAAAACAAAGGTGGCCCGCACCTGAATGGCCAGACCCTGACGGGTAAAGCGAAAACCGCCAGGGGAAAGGTGGCAATAACTGACGTCGTTGTCCTGGCTGGTGGTGCTGCTGCGTTTAGCGGGCCGTTCGCCTTTGTAGTACACCAGGGACCTGGGGGATCCGTCCGGTACGTCGAAAAGCTGGCCGGTCAATACCTTCTGTATGGCCGCCTCGGCTTGGTCCAGTTGTATCATTACTTATTACCTGTTATGTCGCCCGGCGTGAAACGGCCAGGTCGATATAGCCGCCCGCCCTGGTAACCTGGTCGATCTGCCAGGCTGTGCCGTCGATATCGACCTCCATTCCAGGCAATAGCTGCCGCCCCTGCAAATCGGCGGTGGCGGCGGTAAAATCCCAGCTGGTCCGTATCTCGCCGGTATATGTGGACGGGCCAACGGAAACATTGCCTGGTAGTATTCGCACCTGGTTGCCGGCCAGGGTGATGGATTCGGCAACGTCAGGGGTAAAAATTTCGTCGATATCGTCTTCAAACATGGTCGCCTATTTTTTTTGTGCGCCAGCCGGCACCGCTTTTTTCATGTTGATATAGCGCTTGGCCTCGCTGGGCGTGACAGTCAGCACAGTGTCTTTTTCAACGGCCTTTTGATTATAGATCATGGGCCGGGTGAGCTTGATTTTTACGTTTTCCGGTTCGCGTTTCATATTGTTATACCTTGTCATATATTAATGGTTGCCAAGCAGCTGGCCCCGGCTTTTACTGGTCCGGCTGCCTGGTTGTTACCTGGTATTAGCTGGTCAGGGCGTCAAGCATTACCGAAAAGCTGCCAGCGTTCCGGGGGGCGACGTCCATATCCTGGTAGGTCTTAACAGTTACCCCGCCGTCATTGGAGCTTATGCCGTCGACAACAATGTCCAGGCTGCCCCACATGGCAATAATCAAATCGGCCCAATTTCCGTATATCAGCGCCGAACATACGCCGGTACTTGAGCCCTTATCCAGATCGCCCGGCACCTGGTTGGATACCCCGGCCCTGGACCCGGCCAGGCCGGTAAATCCGTCATTGTCCGGGAATTGCTCAACGATAAAACGCCCGGTGCCTGATGCTTTTTCGGTCTGCATCAGCTTGCCAAGCACCTTGGAGTTGGTCATATAGCCAAGGCTGCCAAAATCGGCATTGTCCTGGGCAACCTCGGTCCACAACTGCACAATATGGTCCCAGGTCGGAGCCGCGCCGTCGGTGCCGCCGATGACCGATCCCACACCGCTGGTATTGATTATACCGAGCGGATCGTTGCCGCCAGCCCCGGCAATGGCCGCCAGGTCGCCGCCCAAGGCCTGGGCAAGGGCCAGATCGGCCCGAACGAATGCCTCAACATCAAGTGAGGATTGCAGCAGGAGCTTGCGGGAAATTTTGGTGATTGCCGCCTGGGTTTTGGGGGTCAGGGCGACCTGGTCAAATGACTGGTCGGACGGGGTGCCGTCGGTGGACTCGCCCACCCAATAGGTGGTTGCCCCGCCTGTCTGCCGGGGTATGGCAACATCGCCTACCAGCCCGGACAGGACCCGTGCCCCCATACGCTTGGTCAGCATACGGTTTTGTAAAAGATCAATAAAGGATGAGGTTAAAAGTTCCGTTGCCACCAGGTGGCCGCCAGCCGTGGCGGTACCGACGGTGAGTTCTCTTTTTTGCACATCCAGGGGCACAAACACGCCGTTGGGGGTCGAGCCGATTTTATCGGCCACCGCCCGGCTGGCCTCAAACTCAAAACCGGCGGCGTCCTGGGCCTTTTTGTTGGCCGGGTTGGCCAGGGCGTTAATGACCCGCAGGAAAGAATAGCTTTCTGCCTCTTTCTCGCTCAGGCCGATTTCCACGTCCTTGGTTTCCGCCGGTTTCATGCCTTTTTTGGCCAGCTCTTCCAGGACATAGTCGCGGAATTGGGCGGGGCTTTTGCCATCGCCTATGGCGTTAAGGGCTTCATTATCAAAGCCGTGTTTTTTGCCTATAGCCATGATGTCTTTTTTTTCGGTTTCAAACTGCTGCTGCATTTCAACACGTGCAGCCTTAGCCTCTGCCTCTTTTGCTGCCTTGGCCTCTGCTTCTTTTGCCGCTTTCTCTTCTGGTGTCATAGTATTTGTACCCTGTTGTTGTGGTAATTGGTGGCCGTTGTCGCTTTTGCCAACGCCAACGGTCTTATCTGCCGGGACGGAAACAAAAGAGATTTCAAAGGGTGCCCAGCTAATGCGGTACTTGTCGCCGGTTTCCTCGTTTGACTCTATAAGTTTCATATCCGTTATTTGATACCCGACGGAAATATTCTGGCGTATCCCGTCGACGACGTCGTCAAAATATTCCTGGGCTGTTGCGCTTTTGCCGAAACGCACGACGGCCCGCCCCTTGCGGTCCTTATCAATCCAGGCTTTTTCTATAACGCCTATGGTTTTGCTGTGGTTGTGCTGGTCCAGTAGCGGGGCAGTTCCGCCCGCCAGAAATTCAAGGTCGTATTCGCCTTTTTCGTGGCCTAATATCTCGATACCAAACCACCGGCGGTATTCATCCTCGGAAGAAAAAGCCGCCTCGACGGTGCGTTCATCTTCGTTGATAGCCGCCCGGTCCAGTTTCATAGTAAAGGCCCGGCTGTGTTTCTGGTTGGTAATTTCCTTGATCTTGTCGCGTGTCAGTTGATTCATTGCTTTGCTGTCTCCATTTTTTCTTTGGGCCAAAACGGCAATACAAAGCCTTCAGCCTCGGCTTTTTCGCGGGCTCGTTTGTTCTGCTCCATAACCTCGTCAAAGTCCATTCCCCGTTCCGCGCATACGTCGTAAATTGATTTGAAACCGCACTCGACGTCGTTTTTCGCTGCTTTGCTTTCCTTAAGCGGGTCGACCCATGACCAGCCTCGTGGCCGCCATATGGCCGCGTTGAATTTATCAATTTTGCCAAAAGGAAGGTTTATAGCATCGGTGAGCAAAGCATAAGAAAGCCAGGATTTATAAATAGGCTGGCATAAATGTTCGATCAGCCACGCTTGTAAATCCTGCCAGGTGTTGCGGTCTGTCAATTCGCCTTGGCGAATTGATGAATAGTTGACGCCTTCCAGGTCGTTGGCTAAGCTGTGATAAGAAACGCCCAACCCCGACGCGATACCGCGTAAAACGGCTTTTTCAAAGTCTGCAAAGGTGGAAACCGGGAATTGCGGGTCCCATGGGGTAAAGTTGACTCCCTCCGGTAGCTGCTCAAAGGTGCCGGGCTCGGCCTCGGTGATGATATCGTGGTCGTCCTCTTCGCCATCGACGTCCTCGCCTGTATAGGTGTCACCATCAGGGCTGGTGAAAAATCCCATCTTGCTGGCACCTAAACGGGATGCGACAACGTGGGCCTCTTCGTGGGCATCAATCTGCTTGAGCCTGGCTGCCGGGGTGGATGTTTCCGGCATTCCTCTTGATTGACCAACCCGGTCGCCCCGGAACAAATGCAAAAATTCAGCGGCTGGGTAGGGCTTTGAAAAGCCGTCTTTGCCGGTAATCCAGTAATGTGTTACCCGGTCGCTGCCATCTCGCTGGACGCCCAGGCGGATAGAGCCGCCACCGCGCAACGTTTCGTTTTTGCTGATGTCCAGCTGATCGGCTTCAATTATTTGCAAGGCAAATCCGTATTTGTTGTGTTTCCATGGGGCAACAAATTTTATCAGGATTTCGCCGTCGCGGGCCATGCCGTCGACAGCCTGGTTTTGCACATCGCGCCAGGATTTGGTGCCGCACGTGGTGCAGCTGCCAACCTGGCCCCAATCCTTCCAGGCAAATTCCAGCTTATCGTTGGCCCCTTTATCGTAGCCCTGGCCGTTGCTGTTCTTGGCCCGCACTTGGAGCCGGATTCCTTGGTGCCCTATAACGTTGGTGCGAATAAGTGAAAAAAAGCGTTTTGCGTAATCGTTATTACGGGCCAGGTCCCTGGAGCGTGCCCTGGTTGTAACCAGGTTTCGAAAAATGGCTTCGTCGGCGGTAATGTCGGGCGCGGCCCACTCGCCGGTTAAGCGGCTGTTCGTCCCTGACGTATAGGCCCGCCGGGCTTTGCGCCTGGTCATTGGCTTATTATCGGCCATCTTGCTGGCAGTGCGGTTCTGCCCGCGTTGCTCCAGCCTGGTGGCCATATTGCCAAGTGTTGTATGTATCGCGTCACGAAAGGCCATTATCGCATAAACCTCACTTTAATTTTTGTGCCTGGCCGCTTACCCTCTCGTATCTGCTTTTTCCGGCGTTCGCACACCACAACAGCCCGCTGCTTGTTGATCTGTTCGCGTAGCTCGGTAAGCTCCTTATCGGTGGTGGAAACGCTGCCGCCGGATTTTGATGCCAGGTGCCTGGCGGCCAGTGTGTCGTAAGTGTTCTCTAAACTTTCGAGCCGGCGTTCCGCTGGGGTCCTGGCGTCCATGCCGTCTGTGGCACTGGCAAAGTCGGGTGTTATTTCCACCGTGCCATAGGCCAAACTTTGCCGGTCGCCGTCCTTGGTTGCATACAGGGCGTAATTATAAACGCCTGGGGGCCAGGAAGCGGTTGTACTGCTAGCAATACTGACCAAGTGGTCGTCACCGTCGGCGCTGGTGTTGATTGTTATTTGATTGGTTGCCTTGACTAGTACGTAAGACGCCGCCCAGCCATCGCTTGCAGTATATAAAGGAAGCACCAGCCGCCAGTTTGCAGCATCACCGGCGGTTATCGCGGGGGGTATTTGGGTCAGTTCGTTTGTCATGCCCGGATGCTACCATGACATTTTGGCGAAAATGAAAAAACAGGTATAAAACGGGTAAAAAACAGCTATAAAAAACATAAAAATAATGGTTGACAGGCAGTAATATAAACTACCCAGTCATACCACCGTTTTTATCCTGTTCATGTTTTCAATCCTCATTTCTTGGTTTAATTGCAAAAATCCCGTGAGCTAAAACGTTATGCGGCCCAGTAAACACAGCCAAAATTAGCGTCAAAATCGTTACTCACTCTTGCGTCACCATGTATTTCTGTATTCAGAAACTCATAGTCAATTCCGCAAGCTCCATCATCCGGCCACCCCTTATACAAATCCATACTAATTGGGTTTTCTTCAAACATAGCCTCTGCTTTTTCTTTGTCTCCTTGCCAATATATACACGTGGCACAGCGCATAACAAGGCTATCAATCGGATTGTTCACTCGTCGTTCCTCCTCTTCACAACCGCTTATAGCGGGGTTATACATCTAATTTAACGATTGCTCTTTG
>Ga0306910_1000896_pt1 | contig 11546 bp, 10 predicted proteins | sample AntRauMFilla2698_FD_190438 | JGI IMG/M metagenome (GOLD analysis project Ga0306910, IMG submission 190438) | Saline lake microbial communities from Rauer Islands, Antarctica - Metagenome Filla 2 #698 (v2) (version 2) | ecosystem: Environmental > Aquatic > Non-marine Saline and Alkaline > Saline ... | reverse complement strand
ATTTTGGTATTTTGGGCTTATACCTCAACCTCAACCTCAACCTCAACCTTACCCAATCCAAGGATACTTTTTATAATCGGGATCTCTTTTTTCCAGAAAAGCGTCACGGCCTTCCTGGGCTTCTTCGGTCATATAGGCTAAGCGTGTGGCTTCGCCGGCGAATACTTGCTGTCCTACCATGCCGTCGTCAACCAGATTGAAGGCGAGTTTGATCATTCGGATGGCGGTTGGACTTTTCTTAAGAATTTTTTTTGCCCAATCGTATGCGGTTTGTTCTAACTCATCGTGTGGGACAGATTTATTCACCATGCCCATGTCGTAAGCTTCATCCGCGGAATAATTGTCGCCAAGGAAGAAGATTTCACGTCCGCGTTTTTGTCCAACTTGTTTTGCGAGAAGGGCAGAACCAAATCCACCGTCAAAACTGGCAACATTGGCGTCTGTTTGTTTAAATACGGCGTGTTCTTTACTGGCGAGTGTTAAATCGCAGACCACATGCAAACTGTGTCCGCCTCCCACTGCCCAGCCCGGAACGACCGCGATGACCACCTTAGGCATGAAACGAATAAGTCGTTGAAGATCGAGTACGTTTAACCGTGCTGTGCCTTTTTCATCTTTATATCCGGCTTTATCACGCACATTTTGATCTCCGCCTGAACAAAATGCCCATCCACCGTCTTTTTGCGAAGGACCTTCACCTGATAGTAACACTACGCCAATTGTTGGATCTTCACGGACATCTAAAAACGCATCGTACATCTCAAAAATGGTTTTTGGACGAAACGCGTTTCTGACTTCAGGCCTGTTAAACGCTATTCTGGCAACGCCATCTGTTTTCTTGTAGGTGATATCTTCGTATTCCTTAACGGTTTTCCAATCGGGTTGTGTTGTGCTCATATGTTGTGTTGATCTATGAATTGGGTGATTTTTTCTGCCAGTTTTTGCGGCTGATCGAGGTGAACCCGATGGCCGCTTTCGATGAAGATAATAGTTTCAGCGTCAAGTAGCTTGGTTTGCATTTTTTGCGCTATATGAGTGTATTTTGGATCATCTTCGCCGGCAATTAATAATAATGGAGCGGGAATAGTGTGTAGATTTTCCCAAAGTGAGGGCATTTTTCCAGTTCCCGTAATCTTAAGCGAACGAATAAGTTGCTCAGCATTTTGATTTCCCTGAACTGATGCTAAAAGTTGTTTTTTTTCTTGTGACAGTGATCGGGATGGTTTTAAAATTCCAAGATTATTCCAATACGTGAGAAATCCATCGAAATCTTTTGAAATGTGATCAATCCACTGCTGTTCCAGCATTCTGCGTTTAGCTTTCTCCTCGTTGGATTCAATTCCCGGCTGGGCGCTTTCTAAAATTGCGCCTGAGAAAATATCGGGAAAATGACTCAATAAATTGAGCCCGATTCGCCCGCCCATGCTGTATCCGTAGATGAAAATATGTGTGTAGTTAGTGGAAATTTCCTTAATTCTATCAGCTAAGAATCTTGTGTAATCATAGAATGTGGAAATTTCAACGGGTAAATCTGAATTTCCAAAGAGTGGGAGATCAACATAAAAAACATCACAGGTTGAAATCTTTGACAGGGATGGAGAGAGAGTTCGATGATCACCCATAAACCCGTGCAGGGCAATCAATGCGGTATTTGAGGGGTTTTGTGTGGTTTTTTGTGCTCGATAAAAAAAGCGATGGCCGCTATTCTTGAAAAGATGATCTGCGCCTACCATTTCCATCTGCTTAAACGTTCTTTGTTCGACTCTTCCGGATCAGTTACAACCTCCACAATTTGCATCGTTTGGGTTGAGCCTTGATTTTTTATAAATGCATTTAAATCTTCGGCAGAGGTAATTTTTGTCGCTGGTATTCCATAACCCTGCGCTACATCGATAACTGAGATTGTTGGTTTTGTTTTGAAATAGTGATCTCTAAAATCTTCAGAATAAGAGCGAATGGGAAGCATGTCAAAAATCGTCCCGCCGCCATTATTAATCACGAAAATAGTCAGGTTTTTAGCAAGTAGATTGAGTTGCAATGATCCCGCATCGTGGGCAAAAGTCACATCACCGATACATAGAATGGTATGTTGATGTGAGCCTGATTCGCCAATTGCGGTTGCAATAGTACCATCAATTCCGTTTAAACCACGGTTACAGTACGTTCTCTCTGGCTGTTCAGATTCCGCAAACATGTCAAAATCACGAACAGGAAACGAGTTAGCCAAATGGACAGCGGTATTTTTAGTGATGCTTTTTGAAATCGTCGCAATAGCTTTTCCATCGGTCAGATACTTTGAATTATAATAAACACGCTTATTAAGTTCAGAAATTCCGGAAATCCAAGATTTGCTTACCCGACTAATTTTTTTGGATGTTGCCTGCCAGTCGAAATACCCTTTTAGGTGCAGATCGGTTGAAAATGTGGCGTCGTGTCGCTCAAGTTCCTGGTGGTAGATGTGCAGATGCGGAATAGAATGGTGATGCTCAAAAAAAAGTTCAAAACCCTTAGCCACGGGCTGACGATCGAAGCGCAGAATTAAATCGGGCAATTGTGGATCTTCTTCCTCTAATTGAGCCCAGTGTCTAACAAGCCCCTGCCAGTGAGTGAGTTCTGCTTTGGCATCATCTTTTTTTAGATTTGAAAGTGATTCTTTGATATAGGGAATGCGTAACTTTTTGCAAAAATCTAAAGCTGATTGATGTGGATTTGGAAAGACAGATGAAGGCCCGAAAATAGCAACCGGACGGTCAGATTTCCTGATAATCTGTAAAACGGGAAGTGGAAGGGGTTGTATGGATTTAAGTTCACTTATATGCAGGTCAGGGTAAATTTGTGGTGAAACTGATTCAATTTCAGAAAAATCAGGCTGCAGTGGTTTTTCAAAAGGTATATTTATCTGAACCGGGAGTTTTTTCTCAATCTTACTTATGAGCGAAAGCCACTGTTGTTCTGAAAGATGAGTTTCCTGTTCTCCCGCTTCAAAAGTAGGTGCAAATTCTCCGAAAAAAGCGTGTTGCTGCATGGTTTGAGGAGCACCGGTTCCAATCAGGTATCCGGGACGATCAGCAGTGAGAAAAAACAGCGGGACGTGCATATAATAGGCTTCCACGGCTGCCGGATAATAATTGGCCACTGCGCTTCCCGAAGTACAGCTTAACGCAACCGGTTTTCCTGTAGATTTTGCTCTTCCCAGGGCAAAAAAGCCGGCTGAACGTTCATCAATAATTACCGTTTTGGTAAGTTGGTCATTTTGATGTGCGGCAATAGAAAGGGGAGTATTTCTGGATCCGGGACTATAAACTATCTCCTCAACACCCAGTTTTTGCAATTGAGCGAGGATGTTTGTCGCTTTCCGCAGATTTAATAATCCGCCGTACAGATCATGGTCAGGCATCTTTGATGGCTGTTAGCATCGGAATAAGCTTGAGCTTCGTTTCTTCCCACTCTTTTTTTGGATCAGAATCCTCTACAATTCCACATCCCGCGTAGAGAGTGGCTTTGTTTTTTTGAATGAGACCACTTCTTATTGCTACCACAAATTCCCCTGACTCTTCAAATGTAAACCAGCCAACGGGAGCAGCGTACCAACCGCGATTCATTTTCTCCAGTTTGGGAATTACCGGGAGTGCTTTATCAGCGGGAAGTCCGCCAACAGCGGGAGTGGGATGCAACAGGTTCACGATAGAAACGATGTCACTTTCACTCTTCAACCATGCGGTGATAGGCGTATGCAGATGCTGCACATTCGAAACCTTCTTTACAGTCGGCTCTTCATCAAACTGAATATTCGTTGAAACATTTTTAAGCTGGTCTACAATAGAATCAATAACATACCTGTGCTCGCTCCGATCTTTCATGCTATGTGTCAATTCATGCTCGAGTTGATCATCTTCACGGGCTGAAGTACCACGATTTATGCTACCGGCTAAAGCTTCAGTTAAAACGTATCGGTTATGGAATGAGACCAGACGTTCGGGCGTTGCGCCCACAAATGCATTTTGTTGCTCAAACTGAAAAATAAACGTGTAGCAACCTGGGTATTGGTTGCGTAAACGATTGGCAAATTTGGTAGGAGAGATGTCTCTGTCTGTTGTGATTACACTACTACGAGCAAGTACAATTTTATCAAACTCACCTTGTCGAATTAAATCACGCGCATTTTCAATGGCGTTTTCCCACTCTTTATATGAGCGCTCAAGTCGATTTACAACTGTAAGTTGTTTTGGTTCATCAAACATCTGATTGAAATCAGTAAGGCATTTTAAGTAACCCTGCAGGCGAATAGTGAGTGCATCATATTGTGTATGGATATCCTCTTCAGGATCAATTGCCACATTTACAGAAAGCAATGACAAGTTCCCGTTTTTTATAAAAGTCCATTTTGGAACAACGGTTCTTTGCTGACCAAAAGAGCGCCACTCATTATCAAGTTCTGCTCCGGGATTAAATGTTTGTCCTCCTAATACGATGGGAGTTGCAAGGGAGTGGTTAAGGGAACTCGCGTTAATAGTTCTTTCTTTATAATAAGCGAACGAGTGTTTTTGTAAATCAGGCTCATAGGCAATACCACCCGCGGCAATAGCGATGTCGAAATCGGGTTTTTCCCAATAAAACTGCTCACTGTAACTATTGATGCGCTCTAAAACAGCGAGTGGATCGCGTTCTTCTACCGGAATAGTGATATGCAAAAGAAGCGGAGACTCATCTTTAGCAAACAGTTCGGTTTGCTTATTGAGAGCATTTTGGAGATGCTTATATGTAGCTGTCAGTACTTCCATGCCCAAAGATACTGATCTTGCTACAGAACTTTCAAAAAAAATTGAAAGTTTAATAACCTGAACATTAACAAAGGTTTGAATTCATAATTAAGGATGTTAAAAAAAAGTTTGGTTTTTTCAGGAAAAAGTTAGTTGTAAATAAATGTAAAGATTATGTAAAAAAGCGCTTTTCTGAAGAACATTTGTATGTAAATCGGTGTATCATCACAGCGAAGCCAACACCAAATGTATCGTATTCTATGATTTTATTGCAGCCGTTTAATCTCGCTAACGTGAACATTCACTTCGAATGGAACAACGACGCTGACCTGAATTTTTACGATTCAGATCTACCACACAAGAATGAATCTTTCGATTCTTTCGTAAAAAGACTTAAAGCAGTTACAAATCCTGCGAACAAGTCAGCAGAAATTTTTGAAATAGTTGATGACGTTACCGGAAAGGTAATCGGCGTTATCGACATCTCAAATATAGATCCCTATAATCACAAGTGCGAAATTGAGTGTACTATAGGAAACAGAGCGTATCGTAACAAAGGATACGCAAAAACAGCACTACAGGAAGCTTTACGGTACTGTTTTGAAGAACTTGATGTGACTCGCGTAGTCACCACAGGATTTGATTTTAATGAACAATGGTTGAAACTGGTTGAAAAACTTGGCTTTGTGAGAGAGGGAGAGCTTCGAAATCACGCCCTCAAACGAGGCAAGTATTGCAACAAATTTGTATATGGTTTACTTCGTGAAGAATACAAAACCTCGAAATCTAAATGGAGCAGTAAAAAAACTGCCCGGGTTGCGAGTTAGTTTTGATGTTCTTTATGGGTTAAAACATGGTTGATGAAAAAGAGCTGATGGAAATCAGCTCTTTTTGTATATAGGCCCATCGTAGTTTTTTATATTCTCTGATATGCTGAAATGTATTTTCCAATAACTCTAACTTTTGAAAGTTTCTATGCGATATTGTTTTGTTTGCATTCTTAGCTTCTTCATTTGCTCCCAGTCTCCTTTAATCGCCCAAGACAGTGAAACTCTATTCACTAAAGCGGATTCGCTTCGAGGTTCCGTCACACCTGAACGAGCCTGGTGGGATGTGGTTTTCTACGAATTAGATGTTTCGGTTCATCCGGAAGATTCAACCATTTCAGGGGTAAATCATATTTCCTATCGTGTTACGAATCAACCATTGCAAATGCAGATTGACCTTCAGGAGCCATTGACTTTGACCCGTGTAGTTCAGAATGGAGGAGAAGTTTCGTTCAGGAAAAATGGGGACGTCTATTATTTAGATGTAGATAATAGATCCGGGCATGGTGCTTTAGAAACTGTCTCTGTCTATTACGAAGGAACCCCTAAAGTTGCCGAACGAGCTCCCTGGGACGGCGGATTTGTGTGGAAAAAAGATACAACCGGAACCGATTGGATTGCGGTGGCCTGTCAGGGTTTGGGTGCAAGCGTCTGGTGGCCGAATAAGGATCATCTCTATGATGAACCCGACAGTGTTTCCATCTCTGTTACTGTTCCGGAGCATTTAACTGCGGTTTCAAACGGGCAGTTGCGTGAAGTGAGAGAACATTCTGATCAACAAACATCTACCTATACGTGGTTTATTAGCAATCCCATCAATAACTATAACGTGTCGGTTACAATTGGTGATTTGGTTTATTTCAGTGACACTTTTGATGGAGAGGGCGGACAATTAGATCTTGATTATTGGGTGATTTCTTACAATTTAGACAAAGCCAAAAAACAGTTTCAGCAGACAAAATCTATGCTTCGGGCTTTTGAATATTGGTTTGGACCTTATCCTTTCTACGAGGATGGATTTAAAATGGTGGAAACGCCCTATCTGGGGATGGAGCATCAAAGCGGTATCGCTTATGGAAATCACTATCAAAATGGTTATTTGGGCAGGGATATATCGGGAACCGGCCTCGGGCTCGATTGGGATTTCATCATCATTCACGAAGCGGGTCATGAATGGTTCGGAAATAATATTTCAATGCGGGATGTAGCTGATATGTGGATTCATGAAAGTTTTACTCATTATTCTGAGAATCTGTACGTGGAATATGTCAATGATTTCAATCATTACGGAGAATATGTGATCGGCACACGCAGTAATATTGCCAACGATATCCCAATTATCGGAGAATACAATGTGAATCATGAAGGCTCGGGTGATATGTATTATAAAGGTGCGAGCATGATTCATACCATTCGAAGTATCATTCAAAACGATGAGCATTTCAGATCAATTTTGCGCGGAATGAATCAGCATTTCCGGCACCGAACTGTGACCACTGAGCAGATCGAATCATACATCAGCCATTACGCGGGATTGGATCTGTCAAAAGTCTTTGACCAGTACCTGAGGACGATAAAAGTTCCGAATCTTAACTATTTGCGTAAAGACGGCAAATTGCTGGTGCGCTGGAGCAATGTTGTCGATGGATTTAATATGCCGGTGCGTGTCAGAACGGATGAAAAAGATGACTATACTTTTGTTTATCCGACAGATGAAAACTGGACAATCACAGATATCGCATTTTCCAAAAAAGCCAAACTTGAGGTAGATCCGAATTTCTATGTTGAGTATGAGTAAGCGTTTATTACTGCTGGCTGGTCAGGAATAAGGTGCGGGAATCAACACTTCGTCCACCGCCTTGCGGATCAGCGTAGATTCCCGCACCTCAATCTTCAATCTTCAATCCCAATCCCAATCTTCAATCTTCAATCTTCACCCTCACCCTCACCCTCACACTCGAAGGACAGCTCTGCCGTCCTGACCCATCCTGATCAAAATTCTGCGTACATGTGGTGTAACTCTTAGCTATTGACGTTATTCAAATTATGAAAGAAAAAATTGAGACTCCGCTTACAGAAATGCTGAACATCCGCTATCCCATTATCATGGCGCCGATGTTTCTTGTATCCAATCACCAAATGACTATCGCGGCCATAAATTCAGGAATCACGGGTGCTATTCCGGCCTTGAATTATCGCACAGATGAGAAGTTTCGGGAGGCTATGGATAAAATACGTGAAGAAACAGACGGGCCTTTTGGGGTCAATTTGATCGTGAATAAGTCGAACGTGCGAATGGATGAGCAGCTTGAAACCTGTCTGGAATATAAAGTTGATTTTATCATCACTTCACTGGGAAATCCTAAAAAAGTTATTGAAGAATCTCACAAACGTGGGATGAAGGTTTTTTGTGATGTAACAGATCTCAAATACGCTAAAAAAGTAGAAGAATTGGGCGCCGATGCATTGATAGCTGTTAACAGCGAAGCAGGAGGTCACGCGGGTAAAATTCCAAGTCATGAGTTGATTCCCATGCTGGCTGAAAACTGTTCCATTCCGATTATTTCTGCCGGTGGTGTGGGGGATGGCAAAGGCCTGAAAGAGAAAATTGACCTTGGAGCCTGCGGAATTTCAATGGGAACACCTTTTATCGCAACCGAGGAAGCCGGTGTTTCAGATGATTATAAGCAGGCTATTGTGGATTATAAAGCTGACGATATTGTGATGACCACAAAATTATCGGGCACTCCATGCACTATTATTAAAACGCCGTATGTTGAAAAAGTTGGAACAGAACAAAATTGGCTGGAAAAACTGCTGAATAAGAATAAAACACTCAAGAAATTTGTAAAGATGTTCACCTTTATGAAGGGAATGAAGAGTCTTGAGAAAGCCGCTTTTTCCGGAACGTATAAAACACTGTGGTGCGCGGGACCAAGTTTGCAATATGTAGATGAGGTTCGTCCGGTAAAGGCTATTGTGGATGATATGATTGAAGAATATTCATCGCTTAGCTGAAATGAATTAGATTCTGATGACGATCATGCAATCTATCTATGAAGTAAGAACTCGTAGTCGATTGATTAAGATCATTCCCAAAACTGAGCATCTTGCCGGCGTCGGAGCTCCCCGGAATCCATCATTTTCTGAAGCTGATCATTGCGTGTGGTTGATTTGCTGGTCAAATGCCAACCACCACAAAATTCACACTCGTACACATCTTGCGGACCTTGATCGGGTAAAAAATTTCTTCTGACATGCAGGTCGATTAATGCAGTTTCTGCGAGAAAAGCTGTGTCATACGAGTTTTTTCCGGTCGGACAGGACATTTTTAGATTATTGAAAATTACTGATTAAAGATTCAGGCGGTTTTTTCCATTTACAGAAGCGCGATTGATATAGGACTGATGTCTGTGTTTCTGAGGGGAATAACTCGCAATGATAAAACAAGTTTTATACTTCATCTGAACCGCCTTTTTTACCCCGCATTTCGTAATAATCGATTCCAAAATCTTTAAGTGCTTCTCTGGGGTCGGAGTCTTCATAGCCGGGCATCGTCATAATGGCAAATCCGTCATATTCAGCATTGTGTTTTCGGGCAAGCTTGTCCATATCTTCAGAGAATTCAATCAAAACGCTGCCGAGAGTACTTATCGGACCGGTTTTGCCTTTTATTGACCATCGATCAGTTGGTTTATCCGGTTCCTCAACAAAAACTTTGTAATCATACATCTGGTTGAGATCGATGGCGAGATTGGAAGCATCGTCCTCTGAATCAGCGTAAAAATAGAAATTCAGCTGTTCATCATTTGATGCATCTTCTTTGGAATAATCTTTATAAGACATCAGCGTGCTATGAATTTCTTCTCGTTGTGATTTTTCAGGGTCTTTCATGAAATTAATTCGTTCAAAAATCTGATGACGCTAATCTGCTGAAATCAAGTGAGAGAGTCAATTACGGAATTGAGGTGTTTAGAGATTGAGATATTATTCATACAACAAAAATGTTAACAACATTTTTGTTGTGAGAGATGAAGCATACTGGTCTCTGTAAAGAAGGTGGGCGTTTTTAATTTTAGTTATTTAAAGGCTATCATACTTCCTGGATGTATGGATGAAATCATGGTGTCTTGTCCTGATGTGTTTTTGTGCTCTGTTAAGAGCATCAGATTTATTAAAAAAACACGAAGTATGAATCTGATATGCGCTCCGTAGGTAGCGCTAAACCCAGACAGGCATTTTTTTTTGAAAAAAATAAATGTGCCGGAATTTTGTCATCCGTCAGGGGAATTTCATGAAATTCCCCTGACGGTCATTGTTTGCGTTCGACTTCTGAAATATAATTTTGGAATCCCGTCTGACGGGTTGGATAAGGGCTGGAAAGTTTTTGCTCATATTTAACATCAAGGGACAGGCTCTGCCGTCCCGCAATCAAAGTCCATCCGATGGCTGATATTGGGGCTGGAAAGTGGTGTTGATCTTCGACTTCCGAAGTCACTTCGTAGTGAGCAAAAACGCAAAAAATAGTGCATAAACTCTGTTTGCGGCGACTTCTGAGGTCTTATTCTCAAACTCAACCTATTCCACTTTGTTGAGATTAAATGATGTGGGTAGCTCATGTCCCAAAGCACCCAGACCGAATAATGCAAAATCGTATTTTGCAGGGTCTTGAGGATTCATGATCTCCAGGCGGGTTTGAAGTTCTTCAACCGCTTTCCAATCGTTATATGTCCGTGTGAGAAGGCCAATTCTACGTGATTGTCGTGCAACGTGGGTATCGAGCGGGATCACAAGGTCTTTTTCGCTGATGAAGGTGTAGATTCCCGTATCAATCGGACTGTTCTTTCTGACAGACCATTTTAAATAGAGCCATAATCGTTTACATGAGCTGTTGTTGGCTGAATTTGCAACGTGTTTTCTTGTGCGTAGCGGTGCCTCTGGAATCAATTCAAAAAAGGCATCATGGAAATGGTGAAAAATGTAACGAGGCTGATTATTTGCTTTGAACAGCACCATTCTGAAAAATTCCTCTAAATCATCATAGTGATGATAAATCTGTTGAATGCCTTTCGATAGCCAAAGCATATCGACAGGTTTAAACGTGCGATGCTTAAATCCTCGGAACCGTTCAAATTCTGCTTCTAAATTAGCGGATGAAATAAATCCATGTGGTTGATAATCAATTCGTTTCAGAAAATCGTCCACTTTATTAATTACAATATCACGACGTCCCCAGGCCATGGTCGCTGCCAGAAATCCCGCTATTTCCTGATCTTTTTTTTCATCAAAAGCGTGCATGAATGAAACGGGATCGTCAGCCACATAATCAGCTACCTCAACTTTTTGATTGATCTCATCGAGATAGTTTTTTAAATCAGGGAGTCGTTTTCGGGAAACTGCTCGTAATTTGGTTCGGGGCATTGAGTGTCGATTTTGTATTTTCCGTGATTAAAAACAGCGATCCCAAACATAAGAAATTATCTTCATCATCATGATTGATCTCAGAAGCGACACGGTTACACGTCCTACTAAAGAAATGCTTGAAGCCATGAATAAAGCAGAAGTGGGGGATGATGTCTTTGCCGAAGATCCTTCAGCCATCGCTTTTCAGCAAAAAATGGCTGGTCTTTTTGGAATGGAAGCCGGTCTGTTTGTTCCCAGCGGTACTATGAGTAATCAGTTGTGCCTGAATGTGTTAACAGAAACCGGTGATGAAGTTATCGCTCATGAGACAGCGCATATTTTCAATTATGAATCCACTTCGGCCGGTTGGTTATCGAATATTCACATACGTCCAATTTCAAAAATAAATGGAGATCGCGGGTTGATTTCGGCCCATCAGGTTTCTGCGTATGTTAGAACTCGAAACGAGTGGGATCCCTGGAGCGCTGTGCTGGCTTTAGAAAACACAACGAACAAGGGCGGAGGAGCGTGCTACTCAAAAGAAAATCTTGTCGCC
>Ga0306910_1000895_pt1 | contig 11576 bp, 9 predicted proteins | sample AntRauMFilla2698_FD_190438 | JGI IMG/M metagenome (GOLD analysis project Ga0306910, IMG submission 190438) | Saline lake microbial communities from Rauer Islands, Antarctica - Metagenome Filla 2 #698 (v2) (version 2) | ecosystem: Environmental > Aquatic > Non-marine Saline and Alkaline > Saline ... | reverse complement strand
CCTTAGCGGACACACGGCATTTGAAGCGGCCGAGTGGGGGCATAGGCTGGCGGCAGAGGTGATACAGCATCGCGGCGCCTTTATTCCCAAAGATCAGCTGCCTGCGCTGGCTGCTTAAAAAAACAAACAAGGAGATCTCAAAGCATGAAAATGTCTTTTCGTTGGTATGGCCCCGAGGATGAGGTGAGCCTGCAGAATATAAAACAAATACCCGGCATGAGCGGCATCGTAACGGCTTTGCATGATGTGCCAAATGGCGAGGTTTGGACATCAGAGGCAATTCAAGAGCGCAAGGCCATAGTCGAGGATGCGGGTTTTGAATGGACTGTGATCGAGAGCATTCCATTGCACGAAGATATCAAGCGCGGTTTGCCCTCACGCGATCAATATATTGAAAACTGGATTACCAGTCTGCGCAATGCAGGCGCGGCCGGAATCCCTGTAATCTGTTACAATTTCATGCCTGTGCTGGACTGGACACGCACGGATTTATCCTATGAATTGCCGGATAAATCAAAGGCGCTTATATACGTGCATAAAGATCTTGATTCATACGGTGGATCACTGCCCGGGTGGGAAGAGGCCTATACGCCCGAGGAGCTGCGCGGCGCGATTGCGGCGTATGATGATATTGACGAAGATAAATACTGGTCGCACTTAGAGTATTTCCTGCGCGCCGTTGTGCCCGTTGCCGAAGAAATCGGTGTTAAGCTGGCGATCCATCCCGACGATCCGCCATTTTCGCTGTTCGGGTTGCCGCGTATTATTAAGAATGAAAGCTCAATCAAAAAACTTCTGGGTCTTGTCGACAGCCCTGCGAACGGGATTACCTTTTGTACAGGCTCTTACGGTATATTGCCGGATAATGATTTGCCGCAGATGGTTAGAACCGCAGGCGACCGCATTCATTTCGCGCATATGCGCAACATTGTGCGCACGCGCGTATCAGACGACACAATCGATTTTCAGGAAAGCGCGCATTATGACGGCGATCTTGATTTAGCGTCTGTGATGAAGGCGCTGGTTGAAACAGGATTTGAGGGCGCTATTCGCCCCGATCATGGCCGGTCTATCTGGGGCGAAAAAGGCCGCGCAGGTTACTGGCTTTACGACCGCGCTCTTGGCGCGCAATATTTGCTGGGGCTGGAGGAAGCTTTTAAAACCAAGCGTTAGGCCCGTTTCCATTTCGGGCCATCGGCTGTGTCTTCGATGACAAGACCCATTTCGGTGAATGTATCGCGGATTTCATCGGCGCGGGCGAAATCCTTGGCAGCGCGGGCCTGCTGGCGTTCTTGCAGCAAGGCTTCGAGCTTTGCGGTGTCGAAATCATCATTATTGTTTGTGTTGTAACCGAGCCATATGGCGGGGTCTTCTTGTAAAATACCGAGTGTTTTTCCAGCGCTGATAAGCTTTGCTTTATCTTCGGGCGCGCGGCTTTTAACGGCGTTTTTCGCGAGCGTGCCAAGAACGGAGAGCGCGAGCGGTGTGTTTAGATCATCATAAAGCGCCGATAGAAAATTATCGTCTTGCGGCGCTGCGGCGGTGTCAACATCGCGCAGATCGTAGAGTTTTTGATATAACCCATCCAGCGTGTTTTTCATTTGGCCTATTTTGTCCTCGGACCAGTCAAGGGGCTGTTTGTAATGACCTGATAGCAGCGTCAGTCTGAGGACTTCGCCGCTAAAGCTATTGAGTAAGTCATGGACAAGTGTGATATTGCCGATGGATTTTGACATTTTTTCGCCGCCGACGGTTACAAAACCATTATGAACCCAGTATTTTGCAAAGGCCGAAAGATCATGTGTTTCGCCTTGGGCGCAGCAGCTTTGGGCAATTTCATTTTCATGGTGCGGGAATTTTAAATCCGCGCCGCCGCCATGGATATCAAAGGGCAGCCCCAAATGCGTTTGCGCCATCGCGGAACATTCAATATGCCAGCCCGGACGGCCATAGCCATTATTCGGCCCCCATGGTGACGGCCAGCCCGGTTCGTCTTCCGCGCTTGGTTTCCAGAGAATAAAGTCGGCAGGGTCTTTTTTGTGGCTGCTGATTTCGACGCGTGCGCCTGCGACTTGTTCATCGCGGCTGCGGCGGGACAGGCCGCCATAGGCAGGAAAAGAGGGAACATGAAACAGCACTTCGCCCTTGTCTGTGGCGTAGGCATGATTTTTGTCGATCAGGGTTGTAATCAGGGAAATCATGTCATCAATATGGTCGGTTGCGCGGGGCTGTATATCAGGCAGCGCCGCGCCAAGGGCGCTCATGTCCTGATTATAGATATCGGCGTATTTTTTTGTGATTGTGTCAATCGGTTGATTTGTGTCTTTGGACGCTTTGATAATTTTGTCATCAACGTCGGTGATGTTGGAGACATAGGTGACTTTGGGGTATAGCGTCCGCAGAACACGCACGAGAAGATCAAACACCACTGCCATACGGGCATTGCCGATATGGGCGAAATTATAAACGGTAGGGCCGCAGGCATAAACGCGCACATGATCGGGATCAATCGGCACGAAATCGTCTTTGTTCCCGTTTAAGGAGTTGCTGAGCTTCAGTGTTTCGGTGGTGTGCATGTGTTTTACGCGCTTTTAAGGTGGACTTTCGCGATAAAAACAGCATATATATCATAAGAATTCAAGTAAAACTAAGCATGACAAGAGTTAATAAGCGATGAGCAGCAATAAAAATCACGAAAATAAGCCTTCGGAAGATAATAAAACATCGGACGTGGTGAGTTTCAAAGAAGTTGAGCGTCCCAGCCGCGAAGAGGCAGAAGAGGCCGTGCGTACATTGATTAAATGGGCAGGCGATGATCCGGAGCGCACAGGCATGATTGAAACACCCTCGCGCGTTGCCAAAGCCTATGAAGAGTTCTTTTCAGGATACCGCGAAGATGCGGAGGCTGTGCTGGCGAAAACATTTGAAGATATTGTCGGCTATGATGATTTTGTACTGGTGAAGAATATCACTTTTACCTCGCATTGCGAGCATCACATTGTGCCCATCGTCGGTCATGCGCATGTCGCTTATTGGCCCGGTAAAAAAGTGGTGGGTATCAGCAAGCTTGCGCGTATTGTCGATATTTACGCAAAGCGTATGGTGTCACAGGAGAATATGACGCGCCAGATTGCCGATGTGATTGATAACACTCTAGAGCCACGCGGCGTTGCGGTTTATATTGACGCGGTTCATCATTGCATGAGCCATCGCGGCGTTGCAAAACCCGGTAGTTCAACCGTGACATCGACATTTACCGGTGTGTTTAAGGAAGATAAAGATCTGCAGGGGCGTTTTTTAAATTCGTGCTAATCTTGAGCGCTGTCCATAATTTTCAGCTTAATAACCTCGCGGCCTTTTAAGACATTACGCACGAGCATCTCGACTTTTTGTCCTTCGTATAACCTTTTGATCCCCAGTTTCGCAAGACAGGTTTGATGAATAAAAACATCTTTCATGCCATCATTCGGGGAAATGAAGCCGTAATCTTTTTTCGGTTTATACCATTTCACAACGCCCGATAAAATATAGGTTTCACCCATATCACAATCCTCGGTCAGCATTTGCTGTGAAATATCATCTGGTATCTCGCCAACATCAAGTACGCTCTCAATAGAGGTTACAATTGCGCCCTTATCGCGCGTCTCGATTTCGCAGATCAAACGCGCATTTTCGCCGATTGTATTAAGACCGACCTTTTGCAATGCTGTGATATGAAGAAATGCGTCTTCTTCGTTGTCATCGGGCACAACAAAGCCAAAGCCTTTGGGCTGGTTAAACCATTTGAGGCGTGTTTCAACCGTGCGGTGATTTTGCAACGGGTTATCATTGTGATCATAAAGCGCTTTGGTCGCGATCTTTTGCGGCGTTTGTATAGTTTTTTTGCGGGCTTTCATCATATGAAGACGCTTTAGTCTCTTTTTACCATGTTACGGTTATTTTTGACCTAAGCATCAATATGTATAAACCATAAACTTATAATGTATATACGGTTGTATATCATAATTACCAATGGTTGCAATATATTTTTCTTAAGAGAAATAGGGGCTATTAAAATTTAATGTCTTTGTGTTTGAAAATAACGGAAAATTATAAGTTTTTGTGATATTATGGAGGGGTAACAAAGTTTTTTCTTCTGAACCCTGATTATTCAGATCACGCAAAAGGAGTATATATGACGCAGCCCGCCGAGACATCTTCTTATCCATGGCTTAAAAATTATCCCGCAGCAGTAAACTGGCATGATCCCGTTTCTGTTTGTCCTGTGTATGATGTGTTGGCGCAGACACTCGAAAAGTATGGCGCAAGGCCTGCTTTTGATTTTCTTGGCAAGAAGATGAACTGGACGCAGATCGGTGAGGCTGTTCATAAATTGGCAGCCGGCTTGCAATCTATGGGCGTTCAAAAGGGCGATAAAATAGGTCTGTTTTTGCCCAACTCGCCTTATTTTGTAATCGGGTATTACGCGGCTGCGGCCATTGGCGCGACTGTGGTAAATTATAACCCGCTTTATGTTCCGCGCGAATTAAAGCATCAGATCGAAGACAGTGAAACGGATTTCATGATAACAACAGATCTTGTTATGTTGACCGATAAGATGGAAGCGGTTTTGCAGGATACGCGTTTGAAAAAAGTTATTGTTTGTCCGTTTACGGATATTCTACCATTTCCTAAAAGTCTATTATTTAAACTGGTTAAAGGCAAAGAGCTTTGGTCTGGCGAATTTAAAAACGGTTTTGTGGATTATAGCGATATTACAAAAAATAACGGGGATTTTAAGCCTGTCGATATTGACCCAAAGGTGGATGTCGCGGTTATTCAATATACAGGCGGCACAACAGGCATTCCCAAGGGCGCGATGCTCACTCACGCAAATGTCACGGCAAATATAGATCAATCTGCGCGCTGGTTTTATAAAACACGCGCTGGAGAAGAGCGTATGCTCGGTGTGTTGCCGTTTTTTCATGTGTTTGCGATGACAACGGTGATGAATAAATCGGTGCGTTCGGGCTTTGAAATTGTGGCTTTGCCGCGATTTGAGCTTGATAAAACATTAAAGCTAATTTCCAAGAAAAAACCGCATTATTTTCCGGCTGTGCCTGCGATTTATGGCGCGATTAATAATCACCCGAAGCTATCACATTTTAATCTCAAGTCTCTTCGCTATTGTATATCGGGCGGGGCGCCGCTGCCTGCGGAGGTTAAAAGAAACTTTGAAAGCAATACGGGGTGCACTGTTGTTGAAGGGTACGGCTTGTCCGAATCCTCGCCCGTGGCATGCGCCAATCCGATTGAAGGGGAAAATAAAGCCGGTTCTATTGGTCTGCCGCTGCCGGGGACTATCATTGAAATTATAGACCCGGAAGATAAGGTGACACATATACCGCTGGGGAAGCGCGGAGAGCTGTGTATTCGCGGGCCGCAAGTGATGCTGGGCTACAAAAACCGCGAGGACGCCACAGCCGATGTATTGCGGGATTATGATCATGAGTTCGGGCCGCGTTTATATACAGGCGATATCGCTTATATGGACGCAGATGGCTATGTCTTTATCGTAGACCGTATCAAGGATTTGATTATCACTAATGGTTATAATGTCTATCCGCGCCATGTCGAAGAGGCCATTTACCTGCATCCTGCCGTTGAGGAATGTATTGTCGCGGGGCTGCCTGATGACAAGCGCGGGGAAATTGTGAAAGCTTGGATCAAACTTAAAGACGGACAAGAAATGAATATCAGCGATATGAAAGAATTTCTGGTCGAGAATTTATCCAAGATCGAAATCCCCAAAAGAATAGAATTTCGCACAGAGCCCCTACCCAAAACCATGATTGGCAAATTATCCCGCAAAGACATTCTGGAAGAGGAGTTAGGGCAGGGCAGCGAAAAATAAAATCTTGCTTTTAAAGAGCGCTCTTGTCTATGATGCGCTATGGAAAGTCAAGAATTGTCATGTCGTTTTTCATTGCAGGTGCGCCGCGATTGGCCCTCCTTTAGCAAAAACGAGAAAGCCTTTATGGAGCAGTTGCCAAAGCCTTATGCTTCGCGCTTTCTTCCGACACATGGCACGGTCAAAATTGAACTTTCGGATCATCAGGGTCAGCGGCAAGGCTTTCATTTCGCATCAGATCTGCCGCCGAAATCGAAAATTCTCTCTTGGGTTTTAGGCAAAACGCTTTTGCTTCCTGCGGCATCCAAAGTCGTGAGGGCCCTGCATAAGCCGCTAAAATTTATCGATTTTTTTGTCGATTCGATGATTACGTTATGTTGTACGATGAAGGCGATGACGATTGGTATGAAGGGCGGCTTTATAAAAGATGAATTTTCAAGTGATCGTTATCATGAACGGCTAGATATTGATATAACGCCTGAAAATCATGCAAAGATTTTACAAGATTTGGAAACACGTTCACAGAACACGACACGTTATCATTTGCTGTTCAATAATTGTGCCAGCGGCGCGCTTGATGTTACGCGGCAATATTTCGGTGAAGAGACTATCTCTCGCAGATGGGTTGAATCGCCAAACAGGTTATCGCGGTATTTCCGCATGCGGGCTGTCAAACAGCAGAGCCAGCCGCGCCATATGCACTTTGTGACATTCGAGGATCGTTTTAAAAACGGCGAAATTAATGTACCGCAGCCTCTAACCGCGTAATGTTCCGCCTGTTTTGTGGCTTACATTATCAACCAGCTTGCCCGAGAGTGTTTCCAGATCTTTGTCTGTCAGTGTTTTCTCGTTTGGCTGTAATGTCACATTAATGGCAACCGATTTTTTGCCGTCTTCAACGCCTGCGCCCTGATACACATCAAAGATAGTCACATTCGTAATCAGATTTTTGTCTGTGGCTGTTGCGGCGCGGACAATGTCATCGGCTTTTACATCTTCATTTACAATAAAGGCAAAGTCGCGATAAACAGGCTGGAGCGGCGAAATTTGCAGCAGCTTTTTCGCTGCGCTTTTCTTGCGTGCTTGCGGGGCGTTTTCAATGAAGACTTCAAACGCCTGCATACGGCCCTTGATCCCCAGCTCTTGCATCACGGCCGGATGCACTTCGCCGAAATAGGCGAGCACATTTTTACCAAGACGCAGCGCGCCGGATCGTCCGGGATGGAAATAATCGGGCGCATCGGCCGATATCTGGGCGTTGCCTGCGGGCGCGCCGATGGCGTCCAATGCGGCAAGCGCGTCTGCTTTCACGTCATAAATATCGGCGTCCCGGCTGGCTTCTGTGCCTGACCAGTGTTTTGCGCCCAAACTGCCAAAACGAACGCCTGCGGCAACAATGCGCTGGCCTTTAATCGAGCTATTGAAATAAGCGGGGCCGACTTCGAAGATGGCCGTGCTGGGAACGCCTTTATCTTTGTTTTGTCCTGCGGCCACAATCAGATTTGGCAGAAGAGACGGACGCATTTGATCCATATCGGTGCTGATCGGGTTTAAAAGTTTAAGGGCGCTTGTATCATAATCATTGGCGGCAAAGGCGGTTGCTTGGGAAGACGGCAAAAAGGAATAGGTAATGCTTTCCTGCATGCCGCGCTGGGCCAAAATGGTGCGGGCTTTGCGAACGCTGGAGGAGCGCGCGGTTTCGGCGGGCTGCGTTAATGTTGTTGGTTTTTCAAGCGAGATTGCCTGTACATTATCAAGGCCGTGAACACGGATAATTTCTTCGACAAGGTCGGCTTTGCCGTCAACATCGCCGCGCCATGACGGGCGCGTGACTTTGAACTTGTCTGTGCCCTCAATTGCAAAGCCGAGCTTTTCAAGGATATCTTTTTGCGCGGCGGCGGGTAGATCAACGCCAGATAATTTTGCAGTATAGGCGGGATCAAATTCGATGGTTTTTGAAATGTTAGGAACGCTGCCTGCGGTCACGTTTTCGCTTGGCTCGCCGCCGCATAAATCCATAATCATCCGCGTTGCAATCTCGGTTGCCGGAACTGTAAAGGCGGGGTCAATGCCGCGTTCGAAACGGTAACGCGCATCACTGTCTATTTGCATGGCGCGGCCTGTTTTGGCTGTACGCTCGGGACTGAAATAGGCCACTTCAAGATAGACATTTGTCGTCTCTTCGGTGCAGCCGCTTTCAAGCCCGCCCATAACACCCGCTAGGCCGATAATACCGCCATCATCACAGATCACGGTCATGTCGTCATCCAGCGTATATTCTTCTTCGTCAAGGGCTGTGAAGCTTTCGCCTTTTTTGAACAGACGCACATGCACATCGCCTTTGAGCTTATCCGCATCAAAAACATGCAGCGGACGACATAGGCCATAAGACATGTAATTTGTAATATCGACAAGCGCAGAAATAGGGCGCAGGCCGATGGCTTTCAAGCGCGCTTGCATCCAGTCCGGCGAGGGGCCGTTTTTAACATCTTTAATCATGCGTCCGATAAATAAAGGGCAGGCCTCACGCGATTCTTCATCCTCTGCGATTGTTACATTGATGCTTGATTTGAACGTGCCTTTGACCGGATCGGTATTGTATGGTTTTAATGTGCCGAGGCCAGCCGCCGCAAGGTCTCGCGCAATGCCGTAAACGCCCGCGCAATCAATGCGGTTTGGCGTAAGACCGATTTCAATAACAGGATCATCCAGCCCGTAAACTGCGGCAAAAGATGTGCCGAGATCATATTTATCATCAATCTCAATAATGCCTGCATGTTCGTCGGATAATTTCATCTCGCGCTCGGAGACCATCATGCCGCAAGAATCCTGACCGCGGATATTGCCTTTTTTCAACACAATATCGAGACCGGGAATATAGCTGTTTTCAGGCGCGAAAATGCCTTTCATGCCTGCGCGTGCATTCGGCGCGCCGCAAACGACCTGCACTTTTTCCGTGCCTGTATCCACAGTGCAGACTTTGAGACGGTCAGCATCAGGGTGCTTTTCCGCCTTTTCAATAAGCGCGACACTGAACGGCGCAAATTCTTCGGCGGGGTTTTCGATGGCCTCGACCTCAAGGCCAAGGGCTGTCAGTTTATCGGCTATAATGTCAAGTGATGCATCTGTGTCCAGATATTCTTTTAGCCATCCTAATGTGAATTTCATGCCGTACCTCTTTTATTTTAATGGTTGAACGTGAAGGGTAAAATCAATCTTCACGCCCAGATTTTTATAAAGCGCCTGCGCGCCTTCGTTATTATTGTCCGCGAGCCAGTAAATACGGGCCCAGTTTTCTTTTTGTCCGCGCTTTATTAATGCATGCACCATTTTACGGGCGATGCCTTGGCGGCGATATTTTTCGCCAACGAATAAATCCTGCATATAGCACACAGGCTCAATCTGGCCGGTGGTCGGGTGCAAAATATAATGCATGATTGCTGCAATGTCGTCTCCGATTTTGGCTGTCATGCCTTTGACGGCGCTGTTTTTATCATTCAGGCGCATCCATGTTTCTGTTGTGACCTCGTCTTTATCCTGACCCAGATTATTCTCTTTCCAAAGCGGGAGCCAGCCGCCGAAATCATCGTTTGTGATGTCCTGAATAACCAATTTGGTCACGGGGTTTTCCTTATTTAAATGCGCGGTTCGGGCGATCCGCAGGATCAAAACCATAATGATCCAGCCAGCGCGTGTCGGATTCAAAGAATGTCCGCAGATCGGGAATACCGTATTTCAACATCGCCATCCGTTCGATACCCATACCAAACGCAAAGCCTTGATATTCATCAGGATCAAGGCCGCAATTTTTTAAAACGGTCGGATGCACCATACCGCAGCCCAGAATTTCCATCCAGTCATCCCCCGCGCCAATCGTCAGGCCGCCATCTTTACGGGAGCAGCCAATATCAACTTCGGCGCTGGGTTCTGTGAACGGGAAGAAGCTGGGGCGCATACGCATCGGTAGTTCCTCCACTTCGAAAAATGTTTTGGCGAAATCAAGCAAGCAGCCTTTGAGATGACCCATGTTGATATTTTTATCAATGACCAGCCCTTCGGTTTGGTGGAACATGGGTGTGTGTGTCATGTCGTAATCCGAGCGATAAGTGCGCCCCATAACAATAATGCGGTGCGGCGGATCGTTTTCCAGCATATGCCGGATTTGAACGGCCGAAGTGTGCGTCCGTAATAATTTTTTGGCGCGCTCGCCTTCTTCATCCGGATTTTCCGGCAAGAAAAAAGTGTCCTGCATTTCGCGGGCAGGGTGACCCGGCGGGAAATTAAGCGCTGTAAAATTATGCCAGTCATCTTCGATATCCGGCCCTTCGGCAAGCTCGAACCCCATATCCGCAAAGATCGTCAGGATTTCTTCCATCGTTTGTGTGATGGGGTGTATTTTGCCTTTGGTTTCGGGGCGCGCGGACAGCGTAACGTCCAGCGTTTCTGTGCGCAGCTGTTCATCAAGCGCTTGTTTTTTCAGCGCTTTTTCCTGCAAGGCGATCAAGCCTGCAATTTCGTCTTTTAACGCATTGAGCGCTTGGCCTGTTTCTTTGCGCTGCTCGGGCTCCATGCCGCCAAGTGTTTTCATCTGGGCGGTGATCTTGCCTTTTTTACCAAGAGCAGTGACGCGCGCGGTCTCTAAGGTGTCTAGATCATTTGCGGCGCTTACAAGCTGCGTCAGTTCTTCTTTTAATTCTGTTATCATATCACTCATATTTTGATGTTTTGTTTTGATGTTTTGTTTTTATGTCTTTGATTTGTCTTTATTCTTTATACCGAATGGATCATCAGGGTCAATGCCATCCATATATTGTTTTTGGCGATCTACGTTCGTGAGCTGGTACACAGAACCGATCCAGTTATTCATCATGGATTTACACGTATCCCGCCATGTGTTGAATAAGCGGTCCATCAATAATTGTTCCGGAAAGTCCGGCGGGCTTTGTTTTGCATTGATCGCTGTGATGCATCGTTCCTTATATTCTTCGAGTATAGCAAGACTTTGGGAGCTAAAGTAGTTTTTAAGCATGTCTGGCCAGTTATTTTGCGGGTCTCCTGATTCTATGGCGTTCAGTACATCGCGCTTATATTCCTTCAGCAAGCTATGTGTGTCATATTCCGGATGGCCTTGAAAATAAATGAAGCGGAACAGATCGGTGCTGGAGGCGATGTGAACGCCTGCTTCCGGGCTGTCTACGATGATATCACAGCCCGACGAGACAAAGTCTTCGCGTTTGATCTGGTTATAACGGGAATGCGGCACCATAAAATTGGTGTTCACAGCTTGCATCAATGGATGCTCGCGATCTGTTTTTGTGTGCGTAAAAAGACCCGATAGTTTTTTGGCTTTATCGGCCATCGTAACAGGCACGCGGTCAATATTGTAATGATATTTAAATGCTGCGTGTGTTGCCAGGCAAGAACAGATTGTTGAGGCCACATTATGCTCGCACCAATCGAAAATTTGAGTTAGATAAGGCCAAAATTCTTGCTGCGTCATGTCATCGCCGGATTCGGTTGCGCCCGAAATGATCATGGCATCAAGGCCGTCTTTTTTAACCTGTTCGAAATCTTCGTAATAATTTGCGATATGATCTTTTATTGCATCGCTGCGGTTTTTAATCGGAACAGTTATAAGATGGGCGTGGATTTGCACGATTTGCGAGCTGTTGCCTACGAGGCGTAA
>Ga0306910_1000887_pt1 | contig 11682 bp, 24 predicted proteins | sample AntRauMFilla2698_FD_190438 | JGI IMG/M metagenome (GOLD analysis project Ga0306910, IMG submission 190438) | Saline lake microbial communities from Rauer Islands, Antarctica - Metagenome Filla 2 #698 (v2) (version 2) | ecosystem: Environmental > Aquatic > Non-marine Saline and Alkaline > Saline ... | reverse complement strand
GCGAGTGAAAGCGAGGGGGTCAAACGAGAACCGCCCCACCATGGAATCCAACAGCTCCTGGGGTTTGGGGTGCTTGAACCCATCCTTGGTTGTCACCACCAGGGAAGTCTTGCCGTCCTTCCAGGTACGGGCCACCACCATGTCCCCAAGGTCAAGTTCTGAACGGGCGGTGTCTTCGCCATCACGGATGGGACGCTGGGTGGCCTTCGTTGCCGAACCGCCACCGAGAGTCATCCACATGGCGTCCATCACAGAGGTTTTGCCTTGGGCGTTGCGGCCGGACACCACCTGCATGTTGGGGTGCGCTGTGATGTGAACGGCCTTCAGGCGCTTCACATTCTCGGCTCGCAGTTCGATGATTCGTACGGGGTTGTCGTTCATGATGCTTCCTTTCGTTGTTGGGTAACTCTCGGTCCGTTTTTCAGGTTTCTCATCATTGGTCAAACCCTTGTCCGCCATTGCACATGCAGCGAGCATCGGGATGAACCGGCCCGCCGTGCGTCTCATGGCACAAGCACTCGCAGTGCTTCAATGTCTTCTCCACTCAGTCGATGAGTCGACTGGCCGGGAGCTTATGAACGAACCCCCGGCCAGTCGCAAATTACCTAACCGTTTTCACCGTCATCACAGGTCTGCAGTGACGGGTCGTGCTCCCACTCCGTCCCCACGGACTCGTTGCCGTTGGCGTCAGTCGTGGTGATGACTGTCTTGATCCAACCAGAGCAGAGAACGGTCTTGTCCTTCTCCGTGGTTGGCTCCTTCGGCTCCTCGGGTTCGCCCGGCGCGTCTTCGCAGTCGGTGTTGACCGTCACGGTTGCGCTCTCGCCCCACAGGTTCGGGAGGCCAGAACGCTTGCCGTAGTCGGATTCACCGCCCACGAGCCAGTAGGACACGTCGGCACTTCCGCCGTTGTAGTCCTCGGGGAAGTTGGCGGGGAAGTTGTTCGCCGGGTACTCAGGAGCAACCCCCGCGCCCTCCTTCCACTGCAGCCCCCACGCGATTCCAGCGGGGCCAGTGACGGAGTCATCAACCATGCCGCACGACTCGATGATTTCCGCATCGAAGCACTCCGCAGCACTGCCACCGTTGTCACGGTCCAGCCACTTTCCAATGTTGACGCCTCCGGGCCTGTCGCCACGGTCACAGAAGTCAACCTCCGGCTCCGGTGTGACGCTCGGTGACGGAGTGGACTCCGGTTCGCAGTCCCCGCCGTACACGAAGCGCCACATCTGCGCCCCGTCGAGGCCCTGATTGGTGAGGTGATGGTCTTCACCGTTCGTCAGGGTGCCGTCAGCGATGACTTCCTCAATGGAGACCCCGTTGGACTCACCTGCATGGGTGTAGAAGTCCTGCTGGTACCACACGCCACAGTCCGGTGCGAGCCGACCTTCCCCGACGTACGTCTGCGGGTAGTTCACGGTCCCGCCCGTCGGCTCTGAGGTGTTGGTGGTTGCCCACGTATGCCACTCGCCGTCTCCTCCGCTCGCTGTCGCCACGGAGGCGACCCCGAACATCAAGAGAAGAGCGAACAGTGATGCTGCGATCTTCTTCATGATTTCTCCTTGCTCCCCGTAAACGGGGTTCCTTCACCTACCGGTTGGTGGGTGAAAATCATGACGGTTCGACAGGTTCTCCGCCAAGCCCTTCCGCGATGGCTTCGCGGGCGTGTTCTTCGTCGGCCTCCAGCTGCTTACGAATGCGGTTCTCCGCTTCCTGAAGGTCGGCGACAGGCATTCCCGGCACCTTGTCTGGGGTGGAGTCCATGACGTTCGCCACCATTTCGATGATCGCCTCCGCCTCCTTGTCTGGCAACAGGTGGGAGATACGTACCTTCACCGAGTTCGCGGTGTCATCTGACGGGTTCACCGGCGCCGGATTGTCGGATGCCTGATGCAGTTGTGCGGCCTGCTGTTCTTCAACCGTGTTGCGCACCACGTCAGCCAAAGAGCCCTGGTCGTACAGGCTGAGGCCGAACTGGGTTCCCAGGTTTACTGCTGCCCGCTTCAACCCGTCCGACGCGGCCGTCTTCATGGCGAAGTCGCTGACCTCACCATGGTCAGGGCCCGTCTGTAGGGCTGCCACGGTCTCCGAGTACACCGCTTGCCCACCATGGCCGTCACGCACCGTGAGGGTGGTGGTGGCTTGGGCGGTGATGTGCCAGTGCATCAGGTCGTCCTGCCACTTGGTTTTACGCGGGTTCCCTTCCTTGTCGCGGGCCAACTTCTGATCTTGGTTGATGATGCGAGCGTCGGAAACAACCACGTCGAACCCTCCGAAACCGAAAACCCGGATCAGTGTGGCGCGAACGTCCCACGCTTCCAGGTAGGACATGGACCTTCCACCTTGGGAGCGAGATTTGACGCGCTGCCCGTGCAGCGGGGATAGGAGTCCTTGAAGTTGCTGTGTGGTCAGTTGCAAAGCCATGGGCTACTCCTTGGTGGACTTGTGGTAAGCGCGGACGATCTCAGCGGGGATGCGGCCACGCAACCCCGGTTTGTACCCGTTGTTCAGTGCCCACTCTCGAATGCGAGGGGTCTCATCGTTGCGGGGGGTTCGCTTGCGAGAGCCGCCGGCGCCCTTGGGTACCTTCCGGGCGTGGGTGATCCACAGTTGCATCACGTTCGCGAACTCGTTGATGTGCTCGTCTGTCAGGTCGATCTCGTAGTCGGAGTTGTCGAACGAGAAGCAGACGGTTGCATCTGCCTTGTCCCCGGTGATGTCCCCGGTGATGTCGTCAATGAGGATTGTTTTGGTTGCCATGGTTCTTCCTTTCGTTAGATGTGAGAGTTGCAGAAGCGCAGCCCCAGCAGGGCGTCGTTCTCGCACGTCTCGTCTTCACCGAAGTTCGGTGCTTCGGGATTCGTGGACCCGACAGAGGTGATCTGCTCACACTTGACGGGTTCCTTGAAGTAGTCGGCTTCGTGGAGTGCTTTCACGACCTGCTCGGAAAGCTGGTTCGCGGCGGTCACTGAGAGCAACCCGCCGTTTGCCATGCGCAAAGCGTGGGCGGCGGCGTCAGTCACTGTTTCCAGGTGGCCGGGTAGTGGTGTCAAAACATTAGTCCTTCCTGTTCGATGATGGGTAGAGCTTCTGCAGGTTGCAGCAGCGTGTAGTGGGCGTTGTCGTCTAGTAGACGCCACCCCCAAATGGTTTTGACGGGGATCACGAGGGGGTCAGCCCAGGTGGGGACGATCATGCCACGCATGCGCGATTGTGCGGGGTTGGCGTGCACGTCTCCGTGGCACCACAGGCACAGCCAGATGCATACGCTCAGGCGGTGCCCACCGTCACGTCGTTGCACACGGTGGTGAACTTGCCGGGCGTCCGGCCGCGCACAACTGAGGCATACCCCGTCTCGTGCATAGACGGCTTCACTGATTTCACGAGGAATCTGCTTTCCTGCCATTACAACAGTGTACCAGCATAGGTAGGACTCCCGTTATTAGTTGGGCCCCATGTCCACAAAGCGAGCCTTTGCCCCCTGAAACACCACCGTGATCGTATCCGTCGGGCCGTTGCGGTGCTTCGCCACAATCAGATCGGCCTCACCCGGACGGTTGTACGGGTCGTAGAAGTCTTCACGGTGCAACAAGATCACAATGTCAGCATCCTGCTCAATGGCCCCGGACTCGCGCATGTCCGACAGCATGGGCTTCTTGTCGCCACGAGCCTCAGAGTTGCGGTTCAACTGGGACAAGGCCACCACCGGCACGCCAATCTCTTTCGCCAACAACTTGAGTGCCCGAGAGAACTCAGACACCTCCTGCTGACGGGACTCAACACGCTTTCCCGAAGACATCAGCTGCAGGTAGTCAACCACCACCAACCCAAGGCTGTGCTGCTGCTTCAGCCGCCGGCACTTCGCCCTGATCTCGGCGATGGACATGTTGGGGCTGTCATCCAGAAACAGCGGAGCATCTGAAACCTCGGAGACCGTCTTTGACAACTGCTCCCACTCGTTCGGTGTCATCGGCCCACGAGACAGCGACTCCAGCTTGATGCCGCCCTCAGCGGAGATCAGCCTCTTCGTGATCTCCTCGTTGCTCATTTCCAGTGAGAACACGGCCGTCGTGATACCACCCTTCACTGCCGCAGCACGAGCAAAATCCAACCCCAGCGTCGACTTGCCGATCGCGGGCCGGGCAGCGACCACCACCATCTGCCCTTCCCTGAGCCCACCAGTCAACCGGTCGAGGTCGGTGAGTCCACTGGGTATCCCAAGCATGCCGGCGCCACGCGACGATGAAGCTTCCACCTGATCCAACGTGGACTCCAGCAAGTCACCAATGAGTCGATAGTCCCCGGAGTCGCGGCGTTCGGTGACCGCGAAGATCTCTGACTGGGCTCCATTGACGATGTCGTCCACCTCGGAGCCGTCGGCCTCGTACCCCATCGCGGCGATCCGGGTACCGGCCTCGACCAGCCGCCGCAGGATCGACTGCTCCCGGACCAGGCGTGCGTAGTAGCCAGCCGAGGCCGCTGAGGGGACCACTGCGATCAGGGTGTGCAGGTACTCGCCGCCACCGACACGGGACAGCGTGCCCTCGGCCTTCAACGCCGCCGACACGGTCAACGCATCCACCGGATCGCCAGCCGAGTAGATGCGCATGATCGCCTCAAACACCACCTCGTGCTGCGGCTTGTAGAAGTCCGAAGCCTCCACCGACCCCACCACATCACCGATGGCATCCTTCGAGAGCATCATTGCCCCCAACACGGCCTGCTCCGCCAGCAGATTCTGTGGCGGGATTCGAGTGTATGAATCGACACTCACGATTCGGATTCCTTTGACATGTTTTCTCCTCTCGTAAGGTCACCTACCAAGGTAACCAACATATGGTGACCTACCAACCATACGGAACCACCCAGACCCTGCCCAGAGCCCAGCAGGGAGTGTTTTGGGTACGCCCCCCCTTACCCCCCCAGTCAAAAAAACTGAGAGCCGTAAGAGGAAAGGCGGACCCGATCCCTACCAGCTCCAGGCATCTGCCCGTCACCCGTTGGTCGGCCCAGTCCTTAGCCCACCCCACCTCGCGGTTAGGGGTCACGTCCAAGACGGCCATCGCCACTACGACGACGCCACACACGATACCAAACATCGCCCCGTGTGCAAGCAACACGCCGCGTGTCGTGTCACGAAAACATGGCTCGCGGCTGTGCTACGATCATTCATGACGGCGCGAACTGCTTTAGACGGCCGGTGGACGTCGTTATGTTGGGGGTTGATGTGCCCCTTCCTTTCGTGTTCTGGCCCCGACCGGCACTAAGCCCCCGGTCGGGGCCAGAACTGTTTCTACACCAGACCCACCCATAGCCCCCATGCGATGACAGCGACCAGGATGGCCGGCCACAGCACGAGGGCCCACAGGGCGTCTGTGGCTACTGACTCCCAAAACCACCGGCGGGTGGCCCCGGCGACACGGAAGACACGACGCCATGACGTGATCCCCCGAAACACTTCGACCCAGTTCATATACCAGAGCCAGCAGACGGCACTGATCGCCACAAGCCACGCGACCAGCGTCACGGCCTTGATGGTTGGCGCCGCCGAAATCAGAAACCAAATCAGTTCATCGCCCATGACTTGACTCCCCCGTGTCGATCACTGTGATCGCTTCGTGGTACGCCACAACATGGCCGGCCTCAAAGTCGTAGGGCAATTCGTTGAGGCGTGCCGAGTACGCGGTGGTGGCAGCTGCAGCGCACCACCATTCGAGCACGCCTCGGAGGTCGCGAGGTTTGTCCCCTGCGTTGAAGAGCTCCCAGTACCGGTTCTGGTAGTGGTCAATCAGCGGGTCGGCATACTTCTTCTGGTCAGGTCGCATGGTTGCCTCCGTTCTGTTCGTCTACGTAGGTGTGGGCGTCGGCTGCGGTGCGGAACACTTTGCACCCGCAGTCCCGTGTCGGGTGGGGCCCGTCCGGGCATCCGGGGGCTTGTGCCACCCAGGGGTGGCTGATGTTGAGGGTGCGTGTTTTGACGCGGTCCACCCGCCACTGACTGCCGGCCATCACTTCTCCGTCTCTTCGTTGAGCTCCCACAGTCGTTCGCTGATGCGCCGGGATTCCCCGTCGAGTGCTCTCACGAGGGGAAGGCTTGAACTCGCAGAGCGGCCGCGTACGTGCCACACTGCCCTCAGCTCAGACATCGCCGTATCGACGTGCATCAAGCGTTTGGACAGCGCGATTGCTTCCTCCAGCTGCTCGTCAGAAATCATCGTCATCCTCCCCGTAGTTCTCGCGGCCTGTAATGCTGGTGAGTTCTTGCATCAAACCCACCAGAGCTCTACGGCGTGACCCCAGGGAGTCGGGGTCCTGGATGGCGTGGAGGGTGAGATCGGCGTTCACCAAATCCGTGATGGCATCACTGAAAGACGCACGCGAATCTTCATGTTGAGAGTCCGCAAACTCGGCGAGAGCTTTGCCTCGCATGATGGATGCCACGATGTGGTCAGCCTTACCAGGTCCAGTATTCATCAGCGTTCCCCACTTCCTTTTGGAGTGTCTGCAGTACAGCAACACGACGCTCCGCTTGCTCCAGCATGCGAGCAATGTTGTCTTTCACCTGAGCCTTTTGCTCGGAGGTTGCGGTCTGAGGGTCAAACACGACACCCCGAAACCGCATCAGCACACCGTCGTCCCACAGGACGCGCATGTCCCCGGTTGTTTTGCCTTGTGTGGTGTGGCGCCGTGAATGAGGCGGATCGGGAAGCTCCCCCAGTAAACCCATGGGGCGCTTCAGCCCCAACATTTTCCTGTCCATTGTGTTCCTTTCGAGACGGCGAGGGCCCGGACAACATCACATTGACCGGGCCCTCGTGGGTGTGAGTTACTCGCCCGTGTTGTCGACCAGCACGGCGGTGCCGGCGTTGTCGGCGATGTAGTCGGCAAGGTCGAACGCCTTCTTCCTGCCGGCTGCCGTGTCGGGGTACATGGTGGAGTGTCCCAGGATGCGGCCGTTGGCTGCGAGGATGCGCACCCAGTAGCCCTTGGGGCCGTGTTCGATGCTGAACTTCATGTTGTGTTCCTTCCGCTGTTTCGGGTTGTCTTCTATTCGATTGTACTACAGTTAGGCCATGTGGCCTAGAAGGGGGGTTCTTCCGTCTGCGGGGGTGACGCCCACGGGTCGTTGTCCGACCCGCCAGCAGGCGCACCACCAGTGAACCCGCCCTGACCGCCCTGACCACTGCCACGGGTGGTGCGGGTGACCTTGGCCGTGGCGTACTTCAGCGATGGGCCCACTTCGTCAACCTGAATCTCATTGACAGTGCGCTTCTCGCCATTGGTCTCGAACGACCGTTGAACCAATCGGCCCTGCACGATCACGCGCATGCCCTTGGTCAGCGATTCGGCCACATTCTCAGCGGCCTCACGCCACAGTGAGCAACGCAGGAACAGCGTTTCGCCGTCCTTCCACTCGTTCGACTGCTTGTCGAACGTTCGCGGCGTTGATGCCACCGTGAAGTTCACCACTGCCGCTCCCGACTGGATGAACCTGAGCTCCGGGTCAGCGGTCAGGTTCCCCACAACCGTGATGAGTGTTTCGCCTGCCATCATGTCTCCTTTCCTGGGGTCCAACGGACCCACAAATCGCCACGCCGCTTGCCCGCATATGCTGGGCGAGTGTTGCGTTGGAACGCTTTCACTTCACCGCCCAACTCATTGAGCAATTTCACGTGGCCTTGGTTGATTGAGTTCGCCAACGACACCACCCTGTCGGTGCCCTCAAACTCGTCCGGCAGCACATGCTCGCCGGGGTGTTCTTTGAGCAACTTCACCACAGCTTTCCAGTCAGTGGTGCTGGCCTTCCGCCCTGTGGGTGGCATCCCACCGATCTTCGGCATCAACGCCCCCTAACTGTCCAGGTTGGGAACATCCCACGCCGGCTCATCTTCCGGCAGTGAGAAGGAACGCCAAATCTCGGATGTGTCAGGCAGGGACAAGGCGTTCATGTGCTGACCGAGAGCCCTTTCGAGCTCCTGCCGTAGAGCGTCTTCGCACTCCATGTTGGGGAGCCCGTCCAGCTGCTTGCCGGCCGTCGTGTCGGCGTCATAGGTGACGTCAATGATCAACGCTACGGGGCGTGTCTTGGGGTTGCGCATTCCCCATGCGTTGTCTGGCATCAGAAGCTCTCCCTACGTTCTGACTCCTGCAGGTCGCTGATCGAATCCACGGCTTTGTCGGTGCGCTTCAACGCGGCTGCAGTGGTGTCGTTCAGGGGTCGGTAGTCGTCGGGGTCGGCGTCGATTCCCTCGAAGGTGCTTCGGTACCCGGCAACCACCATCTTCTTCACCTCCTCGTCGTTCAAGCCAAGTGCCTGGTCGATGTGCCAGATCGCACGGGTTTCGTCGCCAACTCCCTCCAGCAGCAGCCGCTCTCCCACGATGTGGCCCAGGATTGCGATGTCATTGGTGAGGGAGTCCCGATTGCGGGAAACCTGTTGAGCGAACACGTTGGCTTGACGCATGATGCTCATGGCATCGTCCATGGTCTTGTCTACGTGCGTCACGGTGGTTTCCATGGATCGGGCCCGATCTTCAGCCGCCCGTCGTGCTTCCACTTCGGCACGCAGCTGGCCCATGATGGAGGATTCTCGGGCGGCGTTGGTGTGCATCTGCAACCACAGCAGCAGGCCGATGATGACCAGGGCTACGATGGCGAGCACCAGTATGACGGTTGTCATGTTGTTCCTTTCGTTGGCACCTCAAAGGTGCACGGGTTTTGGGTATCCGGCTTATCTAGTGTATCGAACCCGACTAAGTTTGGATCACCTCTCCGCTCTCGGCACTCGGACCACGGTGGCGCAGCACCGTGTCTGCCACCACTGGGACGGATGCTCACCGTTGATGAGGTGGCGGCTGATTCTGGTGTGGGCACCGCAGTCTGGGCACACGACATGCAACCCGCTGTTGTCGGTGACGTGCACCACCACTGGGAGGCTGGCATCATCAAGCGCCCGGCGCACCCGTTGGTAGGCCATGTCCAGGTTGTCGACGGCTTCGCTGATTTGCTGTTGCCCGATCTGTTCACGGTGACTCAACGCCATGATTCAACCCCCATCAGATTCTCCTCTCCTCTTCTGTACGCCACGGGACTTCCATGCCGTAGTGCTCGTCGTCATCGAAATCATCACCCAAAGAGTGTTCCCCCCGGATGAATGAGGCAGTGTCGTTGTGGCCGGTCGCTTCCAACACGGCGCACAACGACTCGATCTCGGTGCAGGAGAACATGCTCCACACGTCACCGGTGTCCACACATTCCATGTGGCCGGCCATGGTGTCGATCAATTCCATCAGGTAAATGTGTTGCGCTTCAATGCTCATTGGTTGCCACCTGCCTCGTCGTAGATGGATTGCATTTCGGTGAGCATCGCCCGCTTCTCCTGTTCCAACACGTTCAGGTCGAGGTCGTAGAACCCGGCAAGGAGCTCTTCGGTGCTCTTCATGGTGGGGTACAGGCGCCCGTTCTCGTCGTTCTGTTCGGCGATCTGGTAGCCATTGTCACCCAACCATTCGATGAATCCGCCCACACCTTGGGATTCTTCCCAAACCTCCTTCTGCTTGGCGTGTTCCGGGTAGCGCTCTTCCACTGTGCCTGACATGATCTTTCTCCTTCCTATGGGTTGTTGCGTTCGGCTTGGTTGATGCGGTCCTCAAAATACTGAGACTCGGCGCTGAGTGGGTGCCATGACTCTTCGGCCCGCATGATCCGTTCAACAGCTGCCGGCAGGTCACGTTCTTCAAACAGTGGCATGTTCAGCACTTCGTTCAGCACCTCCACGCCATCGGGGGTGCGGGTGATGAGGTACGTGAATAGGTGTGTGCCGTCGTTGGATTCCAGGGTGTAGTCGGCGTGGTCGCCGTCGACTGTGATGATGTGCTTCATGTCAATCCCATCCAAAACATCCGCAATAATACTGGTCAGTGCCCATGTTGGGGCGGTACCGAAAGAACGCGCCATTGGGGTCGCTCGGTTTGTCCGCGTGACCTCTCGGGGTGTAGGTGCACTCCATGGTGCGCCCTTCCAGGTTGGGTGGGCTGTCGTCCGGCGCGTCGGCGCCGGGGTTGATGCCGACGCAGATCGCGCACACAGGTTTCCCGGTGTGTTTGTTCCTGGTGTTGGCGGCGTGCCCACATTTCATCATGGTCGCCATGTCACTCATCCTTTCGTTCGTGGATTTCTTTGAGCTCCCACCGAGCTTCTTCCAGCGCGTTGAGTAGTTCTTTGAGCTCCCACCGAGCTTCTTCCAGCTCGTTGAGTAGTTCTTTGAGCTCCCACCGAGCTTCTTCCAGCTCGTTGAGTAGTTGAGACACCACCCACACGGGGACCTCCATGGTGGGGTAAACCAAGGCGTAGGGCACTTCGCCCAAGGCTTCGCCAATGCGCTTCACCAGCCCGTCCTTGGTTTCAGCAGCCACCACCGCCTTGGCATGCTGCTGCACCCACTCGTCGCGTTCTTTCCCTGTCATTGCGCTGAGGTCAGGCATGATTAGTCGTGCGGCCTGAGCGGCATGATGAGTCCCATGTACCAAGGGGCGTCACTGATGGTGACCTTGGCGGGCTTCGTCTCGCCGTAGAACTGGAACCGCAACGCCACACTGGAGCGGCGGTGCGGTGTGTGCCTCGGGAAGGCGTGCCTCGGGAAGTGCTTGCTGGAGAACCTGTCGAGGTTGGTGGACAACAGCCCCACCCGCCCAATCTCCACCGGTTCGCCGTCAGGGATGACTCGGCCGATGCTTGGGTAGTCACCTTCGATGGTGTCGAACATCATGGTCGACCCGTTCTGCATGTTGAACGTGACCTTCGAGCCAGTGTCTCTCGTGATGCTGAACACCTCGGACTTGTACTTCACCACCTCAGCAGCATCCTTGGCGTCCAACAAGAACTCATCCGGGTAGGTGGGGTCACTGTCGCCGGCCTTCGGCAACACGTACACACCCCTGGCGAGCGTGTGCTTGTCAGTCGCCCACACCTCGTTACCCGTGATCTTCACGGCGTACAAGATGCTCAGGGTGCGGTCCTTCGAGGCGTGCGGCAGGACAGCCTTGATTGCTTCCTTCAACGTAGCCATTACTGCTCCTTCAGTTTGGCGGGCGTGACCCCGCAGGTTTCACATTGCACGGTGAGTTCACCGTTGTTCTCGTAGTTGGCGATCATGTCGTCAGACATGACAGCCCACATGTCCAGGGGTGTGAGCCAGGCGCCGGCGGACGGCTTGTTGAGGACTTCCGCTTGCCCGTACTGGCCCAGGTGGGCGAAGCATTGGATGGCTCCGCCTTGCATGTCGAAGTACATGCGGTCTGTCACGTATGGCAGCACTCGCATGTAATGGTCGGCTTGCTTGTCGCTAATGTCACCGCGTAGTTGTGCGGCACCGATCTGTTCCTTATCCATTGTGTTTCCTTCCTTTCGTCGTGGCTGACACCACGCGGCACCCCCACCAGTTCCCTGATGGGGGACCGTCTAACGTCAGCAGTTGGTTCAGATGTGGAAGTCCACGAAGTACAAGCGGAAGTCGTGCGGGGCTTTCTTCAAAGCTTCGGACGCTTTGACTTCCCACTTCGCGTCGCCGTACTCGTCCGTGACCACCCCAAACCACCCCTCGTCGCCGCGTCCTACCCACTGCCAGTCGCCGTCAAAGAACACCACGACAGCACGGGGGAGATCGGGGAGCCCCAGGTGCAG
>Ga0306910_1000886_pt1 | contig 11699 bp, 7 predicted proteins | sample AntRauMFilla2698_FD_190438 | JGI IMG/M metagenome (GOLD analysis project Ga0306910, IMG submission 190438) | Saline lake microbial communities from Rauer Islands, Antarctica - Metagenome Filla 2 #698 (v2) (version 2) | ecosystem: Environmental > Aquatic > Non-marine Saline and Alkaline > Saline ... | reverse complement strand
TGTTTGGCTGCGAGGTCGCCTGAGGCTTATCCTCTGGTCGCACCAACCCGACATGCAGCGTGATCTTGCTGTTTGACCAGGATGCAATGACGCCAGCCTGTGCGAGGTCTTCTGCGCTGTAGGCCTCCTGCAGATCACGCGCCTCTTCCTCAAGCCCATCCACACGATCGTAGAGGGCATTGTAGGCATCCGTCTCGAGGCTTTCGTCCTCCATCTCGAGCTGGAGTTTCTCCAGTTCCTCGGTGATCGCATCAACACGCTTCTGACCGGCGGCATCGGGCTCGATCGGACCAGGATAGACGCGGCCATATTCCGCCATCGTCGCATAGTCGTAGCGCACCAGAGACTCGGCCCACGCAAAGCCCATCTCCACCCGTGCTTCTTCCGCGGCGGCGGTGAGTTTTTCGACCATGATCGTCTCGACTAAGGCGATGTCTTCCAGGACGGAATGCTCTTCGAGCAGATCGGCCGCGATGGGACCACCCCGCGCCTCATACTCTTCGCGCACAAACGCCCCGATATCGTCGCTGACCTGCACACCGCGGGTCTTGAGCGCCTGTCGCACTGTATAGGCCTGCACATAGCTGTCGTCGCCTGTCAGAGCCTCATAAACCTCCAGCTGCACTGCTTGGCTCGGATGATCTGCAAAAGCCTCCATCGTATCGAGCGTGATTGTCTTGGCGCGCGCAGCGGCGCGGATGTCAGGATGGATGAGACCGTAGCGCAGACGGCCTTTGACGGCAGCAATGGTCGTCCCGAAGGTCTTGGCGATGGTGTCTGGCGACTGTCCGTCGACTTCCATCATGCGTGCGAAGGCTTCAAACTCGTCGATGGCATTCATCGGGGCCTGTGTGATGTTCTCTGCAAGCGAGAGTGCCGTGGTCACATCGCAGTTGTCGGGCACCAACCGACATTCGATCTTGGTTTTAGTGGTGAAGCCTTTGGCGGTCTTGTCGGCGACCAGCTCAATCAGAGCGGCACGACGCCGGCCACCGGCCAATACGCCGAACTTGCCGTCGATCTTTTGCACCAGCAACGGCTGAATAATGCCGAGCACGCCAATACTGGCTTTGAGGTGAGCAATATTCTCTGAGGCATATTCCTCTGGTGATTTGCTGCGCACATTGGCGGGGTGGGCGACAAGATCGCCGATGGCAACGGAGATGAATTTGAGAGCATGTGTCATGTGATATCCTTTTGAGATGTTGCGCCGTCCCTACGTACGGAAACAGCCTGACCAATCCCCGTATTTGAGGATCACATGGGCATTGGGCCCGCTTTCCCTTTTGAGGGGTCAGCGAGCCTTCAGATTGTGCTTCGTTTGCGAGTTCAGGCCCCCTGCCCTACCAATCAGATGCCATCATGATGGTCAGGACGCGTATGGTCGTTGCAGGGTTGTCGGGTGCCTCAGCGCCGTAGCGGAAATCGCTGTCCGCCTCATACAGATCGATCTTCCAGAAGATCTTTTCGCCGCGGATATCCACAGCACCAAAGTCATGCCAACCGCTCGGATCGTTCTCCGGCTCGAATATTTCGAACTCACCAACGGCTTGCACGGCCTCAAGGGCCAAGCCGTCTTCGGCCATCGCCAATGAACTGGTGAGGTGCATCCGGCCCTGAATGGGCTGGGATGGGGTTTCACCCAGGCAGGCGAGTTTGCGAAACGCATCGTTCTGTGCGGCGACGACGGTGGGATCAGGACCGTCTTTCGTTAAAGCTGCGGAAGTGGTCATGGGTCTGTCCTTTCAAGGAAGTTGAAAACACAAAACCCAAAGCTTGCTTTCCCTTTTCTAAGAGCCGCCATCAGCGGCAGCGACAAACCTCTCAGGCTGCCTGATCGGTGGCCCCTGCCCTGCCCGCTTCTGACCTTGCGATGAGATAATCGCAGGCCTTCTGTGCATCGGCGGCGTGCTTGAAGATCGCGGTCTTGTCGGAGCGCAGCACGCGCAACCAATGATATAAATACGACGCGTTCAGCTCGAGCGTATGCGCGGTGAAGCCAAGCTCCTGCCCTAAGAAACAGGATGTAAGTTCTGCGACGATCTCTTCGCGAGAATAGGCTGTGTTGCCAAACCGGCTAAGACCGTAGTCGCGGTTCAGACGATGGGGCGCCTTGGTGGCATGGGCCAGTTCATGCGCCCAGACCCCGTAAAAGTTTAGCGGGTTCTTGAAGCGCTCGATGCTTGGCATGAAGACCTTGTCGATTGGTGGGTTGTAGCGCGCTTCCGTTCCGGAAAAGACGGTGGTGATGTCGATGGCATCGAAGAACGCCTGCATACCTGGGATAGGCTCCGCAGGCGGATGATCTGGCAGCGGACAAGGATCTGGATGGAATGCCTCCGGCAACCCGTCGATTTGATCCGCATTGAACACGCGGTAGGACTTCTGGAAACGAAAGACGCGGGCTTCATCGGTATCGGTGTTATCCACCTCTTTGTCGTCATCAGTCTGTGACCTGCTTTGCCCATAGTAGACAACAACGGACGATCGCTCTCCTTTGCGGATTTTGGCATCCAGCGCGTTCGCCTGTGGCACGGTCATCCAGAACGGTGAGGTATATCCTGCCATCACGGTGCGCATGGTCAGCAGGAAATTGTTCACGCCCTGATAAGGCTCGCTGTTGTGACGCAACGGACGCGCACTGCCCCCTGCGGTCCATGGTTTGCGCCATGGCAGAACACCACGCTCGATGATGCGGATGAGTTCATTGGTGATGGCTTCGGGTGCGTCGAATTTAGACGTGCGGGAACAGGCCATGGCTGGCCTCCTTTCGGTTGGGTTTGATTGGGAGAGTTGGGTTAGCGTGCGTGATTGATGCGCGGATCGTTGATGATGCGTGCGCCAAGGCGTTCAACAAGATCGAGATATGTCCGTAGCGATACTCGGCTGGAGGACGTCCAAGGGTCTGGATCAACCGCGCCGTCCATCGTGACCTTCGGCAAGTTTGCGAAGGCGATGATGTCGCGGACGGGGCGGCAGTCGATCAGAGGTGTTTCAAGCCGGATGGCCAAGCTGGCGAGTGGGAATCGTTCAACCGGTGCATAGAGCGAGACGGTTGTTAGCCCGAGGTGAAGGATGGTCCCTCCCCCACCGCAGCTTACATAGGCATTGGCGTTGTTGAGGGCCGTACGGAGATAGGCAACGTCGCGGCGGATGGTTTGCCGTTCCAGCTTGCGCGCCTCATCTAGGTCGCCAGATCTTCTAAGTTCTCGATGTCGCCACCATGATCGTGCCTCCGCGCGAAGCACGCGCAAAACTTCAGTTTGCATGAGAGGTTCCTTGTCAGGACAGACAGGCCGGAAACCGGCCTGGACCCATCAGGAACACCCCACAAGGGTTCCTGAAGACAGTCCTAAAACAAGAAGGCAACTTTCACTTTCTCACGTTACCACCACATAATTCAGTGTCTAACGGTTATGATAGACTCTGTCCTACTTTCTTGGATTGAAGCAATGTTTCCCACGCAATAGTTCCGGTGGTGAGGCCGTGCAGAAGGTGGAATGCGTAGCTACGCGGCTTCTGAATTCTTTCTATGCGTTCTAACAAATACCCTAGGGTCATAAACGTTTTTGTTGGTCCAAGTTTTTTGATATCGAACCAAAGGTTACCCAAGTTGAGATGGCTGGCGATATCGCCCATTCGACGTTCACAGTCAGTTTGGTCACGTGCTGTTCTCAGCTCTGCGCAAAGTCGCGGATAGGCGCGTTCGATTTGATCTGGTCCAACTTGAATCGTAGATGAATTTTCTTTTTTAACTGACTGATTCATATGAGGTTCTTTGTGCCCCTCATTTTCTGGGGCTGTGTCCCTCAATTTGTCCGTTTGATCAGGATTAACTTCTTGAATCTTTGAGGTAATATTCTTCAACAAGGTTGTGAGAGCGTCTTCGGGTGCACGCCGACGCAGGATATTGCGAGCGGTATTGAACAAGGCTTCAATATCTGGGCGGTTTGGGAGATACCTCTTGAGACTTGCCAGCGCGATTGCACATCTGTCTCGTAGGATTAATAGATTGGTGATTCGCTCTTTATACGTTTGATTTACTTGAACAAATTCAGCATGTCGCGCTGATAACGGCATCAACGAAAGACCTGTGGCAAGCACAATACGTCCACTCGTGTCCCGTCTGGCCCATCGTTTGCCGTTAGCACTGGAGCGGCGCGTCAGGAGGCCGAGAGAGACGAGTTTGGTGATGTGGCGCTCGACCGTTTGAACACTTACATGGGTCCGCTTTGCCAAAGCAACGTTGGACGCAAAGCAAATATGCCCGTCATCTTGTGCGGCTGTAATATGATCGCCCTTGATGAAGGAGATCATGGCTCGCAAGAGCGAAATTGAGGTGCCCTTTAGCCCCAAAGGCTCTCTGATGTCTTCTATCACCTGCAAGAGTGACCATTTGGACGGGGCAATATCTCGCTGCCCCGCCGAATACCTTGGCGAGTGGGCTCCACCTGGAGCTAGTCCTGCTATTGTTTTCATGATTTTGTCGGCAGACAAAAAATTCCCATGCGCTCGGAAGCGTTTTTTCTTGTTCGATGATTCGGGGACTGCTACCGTCTAGGTGTCTAGTCTAACGGCGCTTACGCGCTGCAGCCCTCGAAGCTCCGGCTTCGGGGGTTTTCTATTCGCCGTCCTCCTTTCTGCTTCGGGTTTCATCCGGTGAGTTTACAGCTGTAAACTGCTCGTAGGATTTGGTGATGATGTCTTCGAGATGGCGGTCCAGCCATGCCCCGAAGGCGGCATCCTTGCCGGTCTTTTTGACGGCGAGGGTGATGGAAGAATTGCTGGATTTGATCGTAACGCCTGGTGCGGGCGCAACCGCCCTGCCCTCTTTTGGGCGTGCACCTCGTCGGGCGATCTCTGCCAAGAGCCGCTCGAGGCGATCATCTGATGAGAGATCAGGATCAAGCTTTGAAAGGATTGAAAACGCAGTACTTGCGGTGACCTTCTTTGCGATGAAGGCGTCTGCAAGCGCTGTCCACTTCGGGCGGCCTGACTTTTGGGCGGCGCCGATTGCGTCGCCCACATCGTCTGGAACATTCTCGGTGACCTTGGTGAGATGGGATAGTCCAGGTGCTGAGAGGCTCAAGACTTGGCGCACTGTCTTTGTATTGTGCCCTGCAACCTGAATAACGGCTGCGAAGCGCGCTTTCTCATAAAACGAGAGATTGCGACGTGCAGCGTTCTCGAGGCCTTTGGCAAGTAAGGCTGAGGCGTCATCAAGGTCTTCAACGTTGGCCCGGACCTTCAGCCCCAACTCACGACAGGCCTTGAGGCGGCGGCGGCCATAAATGACCTCGTATCGCCCGTCGATGCTTGAGCGGCGCACAAGGATAGGCACCTGCTGGCCGCCTTCGTCGATGCTCGTCTTTAGGGCCTCAAACCCGTTGCCCTCTTCATCGGAGTTTACAGCTGTAAACCCGTCAAGACGGTCTTTCGGACCCCATTCATCAATCAGCTTTGGATCGATCTCGCGGATGGCAGACAGAGAACCTTGGAGAGCACCAAGTGCCGGTGCGCTGGTATTTGGTTTGCGCTCAGAGGTGCGTGGACCGGAATCTGCAATCGTCTTGGCGATGCCGGAGAGGCCTTGAAGGGATTTACGGGCCATCAGCTACGCCCCCATGATCGGTGGATCATTGCTTCAACCTCTTTGCCGATCGCATCCATTGAGTTTTTCGCGCGCTCATAGGTTGCGCGGGTCATTTCTGATTTCACGACCTCGTAAATCGATTGTTTGAGCATGGTCGCGTCGCTGATCGCAGTGCTTTTGAGGGCGGTCGCGCCCATGACGCGGTCTTGAAAGAGCGCGCGCATAAAGGACGTGAGCTGTTGTGATGGGACGTCTGTCGGCTCATCGCGTGTGATCAGGAACTTGAAGTGATCGTATTGCAATTCCGCGCCTGCTTCTTCGATGACGCCCATATAAGCACCAGCCAGTTCCAAGAACTGTGCGGTTGAGGAGACGTCGAGCATGGAGGGCGTGAGAGGTACAATCAATGAGGTCGCTGCCGCCATGCCGGAAATCGTCAAGAAGCCAAGCTGAGGCGGGCTGTCCATCAAGACGATATCATACTGGTCTTCGACTTGAGCGAGCGCACTTCTTATCCGTGTGAAGAACGGCTGATCAGGGCTCGAATTTACGGCTGATTCCGTTTCAAACTCTGACAAGAGCAGGCGGGAAGGGGCGAGAGATAGCCCTGGAAAATAGGTTTCAACGATTGTGTCAGCAAAGGGCACGGGATCGTCGTACCGAATGGCATCATAGACAGTCAGTCCGTCAAATTCGATCTCTGGGCTGATCCCGCACATGGATGTCAGTGAGCCTTGAGGGTCTAGATCTACAGCCAAGACCTTATAGCCTTGCAGGGCGAGGAAATGGGCCAAGTGGATTGTCGTTGTGCTTTTACTGGACCCGCCCTTGAAATTCATCAACTGCCAGACTTGTAGCTTATCTCCATCCCTCCGGCCGGGAAGATACCGACCCTTTTTTCGGGAGGTTTGCTCAAGGATCTGGCGGGCATTCCAGATGTCGCGCGCGGTATAGTAGCGACGTCCAGCGCGGATCTCTTGAGGCTCGGGCAGGGTCCCTTCACCGTGCACTTTGCGCATGAATTGACCCGATACACCCAAGAGTTCGGCGGCCTCGGGCGCGCTGAACAGGCGTAGGGATTTCGTGTTGTCGGGCGCGAAGGCTGACAACAAATGTTCGCGGATCGCCGTGGTGAGGCGCTCTGAAATATCGGTTGCCAGTTCCGAGGGTCGGTTGGTAAGAATTGGTGTCACGGGAATCATGTGGTTGCCCCAAATTGCTCAATATGGCTTTTTTCGCGCCACTTGGGGATAAAAGCTGCGATTCACGAGCTTAAGTCAATGCTTTTTTGCCTATTTAGTGTCTAATGTGCCGTCAGCCGCTATATGGCGCAGCGTAGTGGATGAGTTTACAGCTGTAAACTTCGTGGGCAATTGGCTGGTTTTTCCACTTCCCATGAGCGACTTTATCGTTGATTGACGTTTCGGTTGTGCGTGGCGCGCGAAGTTCGGGGTTGGCAATTTGTTTAGGTTTGGTGGTCGTAGCGGAATAGGGCAGGGGCCGCTGATTCGCATACCGTTGATCGTCCAGATCGCTTCGTCGGTGGATCATCCTTCTAATCTTGAATCCCTTTTCGGTCGCACAAAGGATCGTATTCCGAATGGGCGGAGACGCTGACTTCGCGGCTCCGGGCGCAGCCAAGAGCCTGTTCAGCGCCTAGGCGCTGATGTGCCAGTCTTCGTGATTGAAAGCTTTGTTCCCATCCCTGGTGTATGCGCGATCATCAGAGGCCCGTTGGCGTTTGGGGTGACGCCGGCTCGGGGCCGGAGCCATTTTTTCCGGAAGCATTCACTTTGGCCTTACAGATGCCTTCTCCCAATAGGAATGTTGGGGGCCAAATTGCGATCAACAGAGACAGCAGATTTGGAACTACCGATCAGGTGTCAGGATTGGGAGGGGCATGCGGATTTTAGATCGAGCCGAGTTTTGTTGAGAGTGCTTTTCCGGTCCTGCACGCGCTCCATTCTATTGCGGTGAGGTAAGGGGGCAACGGTGCAGATACAGGTGGCAGTTGAGCTGATCGACCAGTGCTGCTGCCAGAGACAAGTTCGATACGGCCGTTCGTCTCCGCTTGCCCAATGGTACGCCCTAGCTGATGGTTCGTGGGGGCTTGAACGGAGCAGGGGGCCCAATATTAATGCAATCACGGTGTTCTCGGCTTCTTTGGTTTGGGACGGTTAGCCTTGATATACTTTGCCATCTCACTTTCGGCGGGTTTTCAGGAAGGTACGCGTCGCAAAAATCACTGAACAAAATATAGTCTCGGTTGTGGCTCCTGTGCGCGCGGCTGCGTGTGGGCTTTCTTGGGAGTAGCGCCGGCGACCTAACTTTCGCGCATGTTATGTGCGGGATAGTTGGAATTTCTTGACGGACGCCACGAAAAAAACTAACTATCTCGTATCTGAAGTGCGCGAAAGTTATAATATTGCTCTATCTCATTGGCGAAAACCTCGACAAGGACCGTGCTCACTACCAAGCTGAGACAGGAAAACTTGTTCAACTTATGCGTGGCATTTATGTCGATGCCGACGCCGATAGTGATGCAATTGTTCTGCGGAATGCGGTGCGGATTGCACATTATCTGTATCCAAAGGCATATCTCTCTGCAGCCAGCGCCACGCTGCTCGCACCAACGCGAGATGGTCGCCTCTTCATTAGCGGGAAACGCAATCAGCGTACTCGGATAAGATCTCTCGAGATTATCCAAAACGTAGCGCCAGATCAGCCTGCGGTGGCGACTGCCATTGTTGATGACGGGGCAGGGGAGTTCAAAGTTGCCGTCTCGTCGATGCGGCAGCGATTTCTTGAAGCATTTAGGCAACGCAGCGAGCACGCTAGCGCGATTGATGAAGGGATGCGGGCCGAGATCGCCGCGCGTCTTGTTGAAGAATACGGCAGCCCGTCTGCTGCGGCGGACGCGGTTTGGGCGCTAGCGCGCGAAAACAAATGGTACCGCGAGGGAGAGCAGACAGAGCGGTATTTGTTGCGCTCTGCTGTTGGGGTGGAGGTGCGCAACGAAGCCGCACTTATGTTCTCGGTTGCTTGGCATGGGCAAATTGTCGGTCAGCTGGGACATGACGGTTTTGAATGGCGCTGGCAGCCACAAGACAATTTCAATTTGCCGCTCGTGCAGCAGCGGGTTCCGGGGCAACTACCGCCCTTCATCCTCTCGCTGTTGCCCGAAGGTTGGCTGGAGAAGGTCCTCAAAGACAACGACGAGCGGGCAATGTTGCGCTCGGGCAAACGATATATGTCCAACATTACGATCAGCGAAGACGCAGCCGAGCTCGCATCGCTCCCCGAAGATATGCTGTCCGTGACGTTATCCCGACATGCCTGCGGCGGTGTGTTTACCGGAAATTATGCGGGTCCTGGGCGCGGCAAGCTTGAAGCCGATTTCGAGGCTGGACTGGCGCGTCTTTATGAGAGGCCGGACACACCGCGCCTGTCTGGCGTTCAGATCAAGGCGCCGATGTATTTGGCGCAGGATGGCCAATTGTTGCCGAGTGCGGGCTTACCGTTCACGCACATTTTGAAGCCTGCGGGCACCAGCGGATTTCAGGCGCTTCCCGTGATCGAGTATCTTGCCATGACTCTTGGCCGTGCTTCAGGGTTGGCGGCACCTGAGATCGCTTTGGTAGCAATGCCGGATGACATGCCCCCTGCCTTACTGGTCGAGCGCTTCGATATTCGCACATCGCCCGAGGATGAACGCCGCTTTGCTTTGGAGGATCTGTGTTCGGTCCTCGACCTGCCGCCCGATGCGAAGTACGATGGAACAATCGAGAGGATAACGCGTGCAGTTCGACCGCTGTCGACATCTGCCGGGGAAGATCTTCTACTGGTTGTAAAGCGCGCCCTCTTTGCTTGGTTGATCGGCGATGGCGACATGCACCTAAAGAACTTAGCGCTCTTAAAGATTGCCGATCCTACTGCCGATCGCTTCAGCACAATTCGCCTCGCGCCGCTCTATGATGCGGTCACGACGCGGGTCTTCCCGAGCCTTGAACATGATCGCATGGCCCTGAAGTTGAATGGCAAAGATGACCGGTTGCGGCGGCGTGATTTCATGCAGGTGGCGGCGATTGCCGGTTTAGCTGCAACCGGCATAGGCGAAGAGATTGATCATTTCTTGCAGCGCTTCGCTGAAGCCATAGACGGCGTTTCTCTGCCTGATCTTCCCGGTATGGACCGTGATATTCAGGAGCGGGCAGAGGCTATGATTGCCCTTTGCAGGGAGCGGGTTGCGGCATTCTCATAAATATAGAGCCTTTGTAGGTCGCTAAATCAAAGCGAAAATGCTGAATTTAAAAGGGAAACTGCACTTCTATCTAAGCGATAGTGATTGCATCGCAAATCACGCGATCTAGTGTGTTCCAAAAGAGGGTTTCGTTAATGGCATCAGTTCTAAAGTTTTTTCGGATTCTATTTTTTTACGCGCTCTATTTTTTGTTGTGCATGGTTGTCGTAGTGACCGCGTTGCAAGGCTGGCCCGTTGGCGGTCAAATGCTCTTTGCCTTTGGGTTGCCTATCGTTTTGGTCTGGTGGCAAGAAAAGAGACGATCCCGCAAAGTGGACGCTAAATCGCTTGCCGCAGAAACAACAAACACAACAGCAACTCAATCAGAGCCAGTGGCCCGCGTCAGTGCCCACGAAAAACGCGTTGAACATGAGCGAGTGAGAACTCGTGAAGCGAATGCGATTCAATCATCTTCGAGAACGCCGCCCAAACCACCGAAACAAGACTATGCAGAAATCGTGTGTGCTGGCCAGTCTGCGGCGCCAGCACCTTCGGCCATTGCAAAGCGGTATGAGAATGCACGGCCATCATCACATAGGCCGCAATCCAATTCACGTAAAAGCGGCTGGATACCTGCAGCAGAGACAGCGACTGTTGCTGGACGAGATATTGGTGGAATGGTCTATGTCGGCACGCCGCTATTACTCAACCACCATGGCTACCGCGACAAATGCAGGGCCTACATCGACCCGTCACTCTCTATCGCTAGGACAGGAGACGATAGGGCAGGGGAGGGCATGTCGTACTGGCCTGGGTACTCCGATATTTCAGCACGAAGCAGGGCGACCTATCTTGAATGGTTGGCGAGTGGCCGTTCTGACCCATCCTACGATCCGGGCTATATGTTCTTGTACTTCTATGGGTTGGAACGAAGATTTTTCGTCGACCAATCCAACGCTGATGCAAAGGATATCATCGCTGAAGTTCGGAGATTAATTTCTCTCTATCCTGAGAACCATTCGGTAAAGCGATACTTGAGTGAATTTCTTGATATTGCGACACTTGCCGAAACTGAGTTTGAGGCGCTGGAGCCGACCTTCGAACGCCAAGGTTGGGAGCTTCCTTTTTCGCTGAAATATGCAATTGGCGCGCGTCTTGATAAGGGAGAAAGCCTGAGCGCAGACTGGGTCCTGAGCTGGTTGATGTGCCATCCGGAGAGCCATTTACGCACGCCCGCTACGCGCTGCCGCGATGAATTCCTCGCGCTATTCAAGATCCGGTTCGAAGATCGCTTTCCAAACGGGCTAAAGGTCAGCAAGCCGCGCAAACACCTCAAAGCAACGTATCGCGCAGCCTCAAGCGAGTTCGAAGGAACTATCAACCCGACGGCCGGCGGCAAACCCGTTCCTGATATCTCCGGATTGCGAAAGCCGGTCGAGATTGCACAGGAAGTTGCGGATGAAGTCATAGATGATCTTGATAAGTTGAGCCGCTATCTTGGTCGGAACCCCGAGGGCAGGGGAAGCATCGAGGCGCACGCTCTCTTGCCACTAGATTTGTGGTCCTTGTTCCCATCGACAGAAATGGAAGCGCTGAAAGAGTGGGCGAGGGGGATCATGCAGAGCGGCGGACTTATTCCGCTGGCCGACGTGATCGAAAAACTTGAAGGACAACGCAGCACGAAGATTGGCAAGCGACAGCTGACAGGGGCGGCGGATGCTTTGGCGCGTCTTGGATTTGGGCTGGCACCTGATCCACGCTTTGCACTGCGTTCACCAAAACCGGAAGAGCCTGTGGTTTTGTTTGATCTCGGCGAACAGATCGAAAAGCTGGAAGATGTTTCGGCAAGCTATCAGAAAGCGTTGA
>Ga0306910_1000884_pt1 | contig 11726 bp, 8 predicted proteins | sample AntRauMFilla2698_FD_190438 | JGI IMG/M metagenome (GOLD analysis project Ga0306910, IMG submission 190438) | Saline lake microbial communities from Rauer Islands, Antarctica - Metagenome Filla 2 #698 (v2) (version 2) | ecosystem: Environmental > Aquatic > Non-marine Saline and Alkaline > Saline ... | reverse complement strand
TGTGGAAGCGATCTGCTTTGAAGTAAGTATATCCGTGATGCAGAATTGATGAATATTTTGATTTTGTCCTGCATATTCTGGTTTCAACCCCGTGTAGTCGATCGTCATGACGATCGACTACACGGTTTAATTCCAAACCAATACGTTTTTAAATCAAGCATCATCTGCCGTCAGGGGAATTTCATGAAATTCCCCTGACGGTGGGGGTGGGAAACATCAGACTTCTTCTGAAAACCGATGATACAACTCCACCAATTCACTTAACATCATGGCTGTGGCGCCCCAGAGGGGGACCTTTGGATGAATGTCCCATTGAGGAATCTCCATTTCAACTCCGCGAATGGTGGCATCGGAAAGATTGAAATGTTTGTCGGTGAGTAATCTCTTAATGGGCAGAGTGAATACTTCAGCAACTTCATCCGGATTAATATCAAATTTTTGAACATTGGTGACCCCAATCACAGGCTGAACAAAAACATTAGTATGAGCCATCATCAAACCACTCAATCGCCCAATAATTTGAATGCTATTTGATGAAACTCCAATCTCCTCATAGGTTTCCCTAAGCGCCGCCTGCTCATACGATTCATTCTTTTCCAATCTCCCGCCGGGAAAACTGATTTGACCTTTATGTGAAGTTAGAGATTTACTGCGCACGGTAAGTACAATCTCAAGCTCATTTTCAGATGGAATAAGCAAACAAAGAACAGCGGCATGACGAGAATCCTCTGACTCATTTGGAAAGTGATGCTGCTTGGCTTTTTGAGGCATCAGGCGGGATTGAGCCTCAAAACCGGGAAGATCATCCCGATCGAGCTTTCTTAAAAAATCGACAAATTCCTTTGGCTTTTGATAAGTCATTAAAGAGTCAGTTGTAAATAAAACTTAGTAAATGAATGGAATTAAACGTTTAGTCTGCTTCTGATAATTCCGATAGGACTCCCCAAAACGTTCGAGCAAAAGTTTTTCTTCGTGTTTAGAGCCGATGATGAAATATAAAGTAACATACAACGCCATCTGAAACCATGCTACCGTCATAAAAGGCCAAAACCAAATACCTAAAAGGCAACCGAAATAGAGTGGATGACGCACATAATTGTACCATCCGCTAATGGAAAGTTTTACATTATACTCGCCATATTTATTTACATCAGCGGATTCGGAAAGCTGTCTGATTCCCAGAAAGGCTAAAGTATCGAAATGGCGAAATGATCTCCATGCGATCCAGAATCCCCACATCATAAAAAATGTAAAGAGTAAAATCCATGGAAAGGGGATGATGTAGATATCAATATCTTTGCCCGGCAGACTCCACCCAAAAAGCAAAAAATAAAACAGAGATCCGATATTGTAGATTATCCGGTAGTAACTAAAAAACAAGGGAAACCGTTTTCGGAACGAATTCTTGACAGAGGTTTTTGCGGTATAGCTATGTAGAAATCCAAATCCAACAAATAAAATTAGGGGTATGAGGTATGTGATTAAAATCACTGAATCAATGGTTAAAAGGCAGTTTGTTAAAAGGCTATATCTGACTCGAAAATCAGAAATCGGTAAAATTAATATCAGTAAAGTAGGTAAAATTACTTAAAACCCGATGGAAACCGATCGGCAAAATCTGTGATAAAAATACGTGATTTTAGGACTTTTTAAGTTCATAATTTTGCTACGCTTATTTGTAATACTAATCATAAACTAAAATTGACAAAATGGTCAAAAAAGGATTTGCAGTAATTATTGTGATGTTTAGCATTGTTGCGTTGAGTAATGCGCAAAATGTAAACATTCAGCTGTTGAAAGGGGCCGCTCAGGGAAATTTTTATACGGCAAGTGAAGCACTCGAAGCCGGTGCTGATATCAATACAACCGATCCCAACGGAGCTACTCCGCTGATGTATGCCGCAGCAAAAAATAAAGATGAGATGATTGAATTTTTAGCTGAGCGGGGAGCTCATGTAAATTTTCAAACGCACGAAGGCAATACACCGTTATTATGGGCCTCCATGCGTGGAAATGAAAAAGCAGTAAAAGCACTCATTAAAGTTGGTGCTGATCTCAATATTAAGGCTATGAACGGAGCTACGACGCTTCACGCTGCCGCAATGCAGGGTAAATTAAACATCGTTAAAATATTAGTGCAAAACGGCGCTGAAATTAACGCAATTAATAATAGTAAGGTGACCCCTCTGATGTATGCTGCCATGAAGGGAAATACAGAGGTTGCTCGTTTCTTAGTTGAAAACGGAGCAGATCCTAAACAAAAAGATGTGAATGGATCAACTGCGTTAAGTCTTGCCCGCGAGAGAGGACATCAAAATTTGTCTGAATTTTTAAAGAAATAGTAAGCTCAGAACTTCTGATTTAACGTCAAGGCTCGGCTCGTGTATATACGGTTCTGACCAATCCATCCAGTCCGCTGGGCTGGCCGGTCGAAGGCTCTGCCGTCCCGCAAAACCAAGAAATCGAGTCCGCCAGTCGGTCGAAGGCTCTGCCGTCCCGTAAACCAAGAAATATAGTCTGTCAGTCGGTCGATGGCACTGCCGTCACGCAAACAACCCATCAAGGGATCGGCTCTGCCGTCCCGCATTTTGGGTTTACCTAATTTAAGACGTAAAAAAAACATCCTGATTTTGTTGAACTGGCGTCAGGAATTCTGATACTAAAGACGCAACTAATCTTCAGGATTTATAAGTGGTTTTCGATTACACAGGAGGGGTTTTCGGGAATCACTTTTTTTGTTAATTATTCGAGAAGATGATTTGTTACCATTATCAATAGCTGACTAAAGTGCAGGTAATCAGAGATGTACATTAGTTTGGAAATACTAATTCGGATCTTTCAAGTGGTTAAGCATTTAATTATTTCTTAATTTAAGATATTAGAGTCTTTTATTTAATTATCACTTTCAGTCAGAAGCTATGAACCAGGTCCGGAAGTATCTGAAAAGAATTTCCATATCAAAAAAAGTAACCGCGGGTTTTGCGGGAGCAATAGTAACACTGATCGTTTTGGCAGGTTGGTCAATTTGGGGTGTTGTTGGGATTGTCGAAAGCGCAGAGGAGTCCATTGACGGTAATAAGCTAAAGAATAAAATAAGCCAACTCGACGGGCAGCATCTGTCTATGGCGATTGAAATAAATGATCTGCTAAATATTTCGGATAAAACTGAATTTAATTCAATGAACATCACTCTTAACCATCAGGATTGTCCGTTGGGAAGGTGGTTGGAGGGAGTGGAGAGTAAGAAAGCCATTGAATTAGTGCCTGAATTGAGAGGACATATTTCTGCTATTCGTCAGCCTCATATTACTATGCATGAGTCAGCCAAGCAGATTAATGAGCGGTTTGTAAAGATAGATCCCACACTTCCTGAGTTTATTAAGGAGAAGGAGCTCGATCATGCTGAGTGGGTTTTGCAGGTTCTAACATATATAAATGGGATCACATCAACTCTTGATATTGAATTAGATCCAACAATGTGCTCCTTTGGTCAATTTTTAGGTTCCGGCCGTATGTCGGAGCTGGTGAACACACGCGTTGCATACGGAGAATTGCTGACCCAAATGCGTGCGGATCATAGGGCTCTGCATGAGTCAGTGAACAGATTTAACAACAAAAGAAACATCTCCAATACTTATTTCAGAAACACTATTCAGGTTCGCCTGGAAGAACTACAGAAATCGATTCATGAGATGTTAGATCTGCTCAAAAAAGATCTGCGCGGAGTCATTCGTTCTGAACAAATTTACGCAACTATCACTCGTCCGAATTTTGAAATGGTTCACGGACATTTGGTGGGAATGATAAACGTGATTGAAGAAAATATGACGACCGATGAGCAGATGCTCGAGCGTGCTACAATTACACAAGGCGGAGTTATTGTAGTTTCAATTCTTGCGCTTTTGTCTGGTATATTTGTGACAGTATTTATTGTTTATACAACGGTATCTTCACTTAATAAAATTACCCACAGGCTTGGTAGTAGCAGTGAGGAATTGTCGTCTGCTTCACTAAAGGTTCAAAAATCGAGTCAACTATTGGCGGATGGAGCTTCACAGCAGGCGGCGGCTATTGAGGAGACGAGTGCGAGTCTGACAGAGTTTTCTTCTATGACCGAACATAATGCCACCAACTCAAATGAAGCATCCAGGCTTTCTAAACGAGCAGGAGATTTTGCCGGCAGCAGTGATGAAAAGATGCAGATGATGCTCAAACAGATGAATGATATTGCTGAAAACTCCAAGCGTACGTCGTTTATCATAAAAAGTATTGATGAGATCTCCTTTCAAACTAATTTGCTTGCCCTCAACGCCGCTGTTGAAGCTGCTCGTGCCGGAGATGCAGGACGAGGATTTGCTGTTGTGGCGGATGAAGTAAGAAGTCTCGCTCAAAAAGCCGCTCAAGCCGCAAAAGACACGGCACATATTATCGAAGGGACCGACACGCAGATTGAAGAAAGTGTGAAATTAGTCAACGAAATTGCTAAATCGTTTGAGGAGATAAATATTGAATCTAAGAAAGTTCACCAACTGATTTCGGATATTTCACAGGTTTCGGGAGAGCAAACAGATGGAATCCAGCAGATTACAAAAGCGATAAATCAAATAGACGACGTAACACAAACAACCGCTGCCAACGCAGAAGAATCGGCTGCCGCTTCTGAAGAGCTCTCTGCACAGGCTGAAAGCCTGAAAAAAACAGTGGATAAGATGACGGTGCTCATCAATGGCGGAAAGCAAGGTCTCATTATGAAAGAATTGAAAAAGCTAAAGGGATAGAAAGTTCCCGTCTGACGGCTGAATGCACCAAAAACTAAGCACAGCCTGACCAATAAAATTAAGGATAGCAGTACATTCTGTTTTGAGCCGTCTGACGGGTTAAATTGGATCAGAGTAAGCAGCTGGCGAAACCCATCAGACGGCACGCGAATGGGTTTGAGTAAAAAAATCTAATCAGCGAAAGAAAAAAGGAATTAGTTTTGACGGACATACACATGATCAAAAACTTGTTCTGAAATTGATTATCAAGATCCGCTTAGAGCTCCAACTTTGGCAGAAACTGTGACATGTGAAGTATTTGAACGAGTTTGGACAGGCAGATTTTTAAACCCGCCTCGGAAATTTGTCGACCTCTCAGTCACATTCGGCGGAGTTGGTTCTCATAAGTTTAGCTTTTGGGCTCATGCGCCAGCTCTCCCTGTTCTAATATTGTCGTCCTGGTTGCTTTTTGGGCGGGAGAGCATTGTCTTTAACCTACTGCCTACCTGTAAGTTTGCCGATCACTTTTGTGTTAAACGGGCGTGATCACACTGCCGGTCAAATAGCGGCAGCGAAGGTCCGCCGGACGGACGGACGGATTGGTTCTTTTTGCCGGAACAAAAAGAACAAGGGTTGATCCTTGAAACCTGAAATGAACTCAATTTTTGACAAAAAAATACATTCAGAAATGCGTTGGAAGATTCAAATATCAACAAATCAATACTGGCTAATCAAACAGATTTTAAAATCGAAACAGGTTTCTAACCAGCCCTCAGATGGGCAAATCCCCGTCTGACGGGTGAAGAATTTTAAGTCAAAGGTGTAATTGATGGAAGCCCGAATCTGGTTCTCAACATCATTTTGATGAGGGTTTGGCAATAACTGTTGTCACCTTTGGGTAAGTTTGTCGCGTGATCCTTTCCGTCCAGCCGGCGGACTCGAAGACTCACGCTCAGGATGGATTATAATCTCAACCTAAACATCAACCTCAAAAACAATCTCACTTCAATTCTGCAATCGTTTTACCTGGGCCGCCCTGATCCCAGGGAGCGTCTCCGAAGGTTTTTACGCGGCTGTCTTTCTTGAGTTCATCCCGCACCAACTCACGTAATGCTCCGGTTCCTTTTCCATGAACGATTTCGATCTCTTTAAGTCCGCTCATCACCGCGCGGTCAATGAATACGGGAATCTGTGGCATCACCTCATGAACCCGCTGTCCTCTGACTTTAAGCGAGTTTGATGCGGCACGCTGAACACTGCTTGTATCGGTCATGCGGCTTTTCATAAAGCGTTGCTTTTTCTTCTCTTTGGGTTCCTCTCGTTTTTCCAGATTTGACAGCTTGGTGTTTACTTTCAGCCCATTCATGTTAATCAGTGCCTTTTTTCCTGAAATAGATAAAATCTCGCCCACGGATCCGGAATCTTTCAACTTCACAGAATCGCCTTCCTCAAACGTTTCCTGCTCTTCGGTTTGTTTCGATTCAAGTTCTTTTTCTTCGGCTTTCAATGCACGCTTTAAATCATCAACCGATTTATGAGCTTTTTTAATAGTCTCTTTGGAGGCATTTGACTTGATAATCGCCTCAACCACTGTTTCTATTCTGGCGTTTGCCTCATCAACCAGCTTTTGTGCCTCCTGACGAGCTTTTTCGCGATAGACATCCTGCTTTTCAATAAAGTCAGAGTATTTTTCCTCAAATGCCTTTTCTTTCTTTTGAGCTTCTTCGAGTTGTTTTTCCAGAGCCCGTTCGCTTTCGTAATTCTCCTGTTGCTGCTTTTCGAGATCGAGAATGAGTTGTTCAAGCGAGCTTTTTTTCTCACCGAGATGTGTCCGTGCCCGATTGATCACATCCTGAGAAATATTCATCGTCTCAGCGATCTCAAAAGCGTAACTGCTTCCCGGTAATCCTTTCTGAAATTTATATGTCGGACGAAGTTCCTGCTGATCAAACTCCATCGAAGCGTTCACAGCACCGGGGTGATTATGTACAAAAGCTTTAATTTTTCCATGGTGAGTGGTAACGAAGATGCGGGCATCTACTGAAATCAACTGCTCAATGGCCGATTGGTAGAGGGCTGACCCTTCATCAGGATCGGTTCCTGTTCCGGCCTCATCAATAAGAATTAGAGTGGCATTATCGGATTTCCTCAGCATCTCCCGTAAAATGGTAAGGCGGGATGAAAAAGTACTCAAATCATTCTCAATAGATTGATCATCACCTACATCTACAAAAATGGAGCGGTAAAAAGGGAAATGAGATTTAACATCAGCGGGAATGGGATAACCACTTTGGAGCATCATACTGAATAATCCAATCGTCTTGAGCGTGACCGATTTTCCACCCGCGTTCGGGCCGGTAATTACAAGACACTTCTCATCTTCATCGAGATGAAGCGTGAATGGAATCACATCATCATGATTTTTCTCTTTAAGCAGCAGAACAGGATTTTTGCCCTGCATTACAGACAGACGATCTCCAAATGGTTTTTCGGGAACATCCGCTTCCAGTTGTTGAGCCAGCCGGGCTTTGGCGGCAAGAGCGTCAATTTCACCGATCGTTTTTAATCCCGTAAGAATAGTCCCGATATGTGGAGCGAGTGCTGCTGTCAATGCTTTTAAAATGCGCTTAATCTCGTGCTGCTCTTCAATTTCAAGAGAGCGCACTTCATTATTCAACGGCAAAACTTCTGATGGCTCTACATACACTGTTTGTCCCGTGGCAGAAACGTCGTGGATGAGTCCGTTGATGCGTCGCTTGAATTCAGCTTTAATTGGCATCACCAATCGTCCGTTGCGGATGGTCAAGCCTTCATCAATCGCCATTTTATCCTTTACAGCCTGCCGTATTCGTCGCTGTAATGTTGTCCGAACCTGAGATTGCGTGCGGTCGAGTTGTTGACGAATAGAACGGAGCTGATGGCTTGCGTTGTCCAACACATCTCCCTGCTCGGTTACACTGCTCAGAATATCTTTCTCAACATCAAGTTTTTGTGGAATTGCTTTGGATAGTCGCGCGAGTTTTGAGTAAAACTCCTCCCGCTGGACTAAAAAATTCCGCACCGAGCGCATGTGTTCGAGGGAAACCCCAATTCTGTAAAGATCGGAAGGAGAGAGCGAAAACCCTTCCACACGCGATTGCTTTACGGCGTTTTCAATATCGTAAATGGTGTCGATATAGAGTGATTCCTCACTTTGAAACAGCTGAATCATCTCTCGCGTGAACGCCAGTTTTCCCCGGCCTTCGGCTTCATCTTGTGCTATGGTTTCATTTTTGAGAAACTGCTGCCCGAAAATTGTGCGGGTTAATGATGCGGTATGCTCTTTGATGGTTGAAAATCCCAGCTTATGCGGGGCTTCTGACGGATAGTACATGCGTTTGGCTTCTTTCTGTTTCATTCTCCAAAGATATGGGTATTTTTAACCTCTATCATCTTTTCTCTGATCTGATTCTACGGAGACAGATTCTATTCACTTTTTTGTATTCAAAAATTCCGATCTCATGTTCATAATTCTGTTGCTTCTGGGACTGTTAGCCGGTTTTGTCGCCGGACTCTTAGGCGTTGGCGGAGGTATCATCTTCACTCCGTTGCTTCTATTTCTTTTTACCACTAACAATATTACTGATCCCGTTAGTTTCACCATCGCAACATCCATATTGTGCACGCTCGCGGCTTCATTGAGCTCCACATTCTGGCACATTAAAAGAGGAAATGTGTTTTTGAAGGAGGGAGGATTAATCGGCCTGGCAGGTTTTATCGGATCATTTGTAGGTAAGGAGATTACGCTTTCAGAATATTATAATCAGACTGAGTTTACCATTTTATTTGCCGGAATTATGTTCTACGCGGCCTTTAACTTTATCAGAACGTCGCGGGGAAAAATCCAAAAGAATAAATCTGAAAAGCCGGAGAAAAATCTGGTTTGGTGGCACTATCTGGTTATTGGAACAGGCGGCGGATTGGTGGCTTCAATGGCGGGACTTGGCGGCGGAATTGTGATTGTTCCCATTCTTACAATGCTGTTTCACAAACCGTTTGATAAAACTGTGGGAATTTCATCTATGGCGATTGTGGTTATCACGTTTTTTACTGCCTTGAATTATGCTTTGTCTGATGTCGCAACGATGTCACTTTCAGGTTATAATCTTGGCTATGTTGATTTCGGAACGGCTTTGCCATTAATAGCCGGTAGCGTGGTGGCTTCACAACTGGGCGTAAAGTTCGCTATGAAATGGAATCAGAAGCTACTGAAAAGAATTTTTGCCGTCCTGATTATAGTCGTGGCGATCAGAATGCTAATTAATATTTTGTAAAAATTATCTGATTAAAAAAAGGAGCAACACCTCCAAGGTTTGGCAAACCTTGGAGGTGTTGCTCTTTTTTTATGTCCCTGACAGAGAATATCACCTGAGATTCAGACCCCGTGTAGTCGATCGTCATGACGATCGACTACACGGGGTGGGCTTAGATTTGAGTACGATCTTCAAACTCAATGAACAAACTCCGCCGCCTCGTTTTACCGAATGCGCAGCGTTCCGTTTGAAACAGAGATGGTAATTTTTGCATCTCCATTTCCTGAAACTGTTTCAAGCATCTGACCATTATTATTCTGTCTGACAGTTCCCCAATCAATATCAGGATAGTCAGTGATGATGGTCCCGTTTTGAACGTTTAAGTTAAAGGTAGCTGATGGGTTTGTGATATTTTCTAAATCCAGAGTCACATCGCCGCTGTTAGTGGTAATATCGATTTCGGCAGGGAGAGATTCCTCAAAAGAGAGATCTGTATCTTCCCGCGAATTATCAATCGTTATTTTGTTGGATGATATTTTTGTGATTCGAATCTCATTATTTCCGGTCAGATAAATGTCACCTGAAATCTCACTCAAATCAACGTCGGTTGATTTTGACTCAGAGCTAAATTTACCACTGAGATTATTTCCGGAGATATCAAGATAATCCCCAACTATGGTTACGGAATTTCTTATTTCAAATAGTTTATATTCGGCAGAACGCCCTTCTAATGATATTGTACCGGTGCCGGAGATAGTTGTTAACTCAACCTCCGTATATTCACCCAAATGGGTTAAACCACCGCTAAGATTTTGAATGATGAGTTCGCCGCTGCGCATATTGCTTGAAATTTCTCCCTCAGCATTATTGATCTCAACATCAGAATAATCTGCGAGAAGCTCTACATCACCCGTTATTTCCAACATTGTAATGTCACCCGAACGGTTATCTATATAAATTCCGCCTTTGACTTTTGCTAATTCAATATCAGAGTAGCCGGTTTTTATTGTCAGGTTGCCGGTAAGATTTTCAATTTCAATATCAGACGATTGCGTGTCAATTTTTACATCTCCGTCAATATCATCAAGCTCTATATCTCCGTAACTGTTTTCAATAGTCAGATTACCGTTTACAGTTGTGAGGGTGATATCTGCACTTGTTCCATTGAGTGTCAAATCAGCGTTAAGTCCACGAAGATCTAAATCACCGTAATTTAACGAAAAGGTGACGGGCAAATCTTCAGGAATGGTAAGTCTGACAGTGGTTTTTAGATGATTATTATTGTTCCTGTTTTTCTTAGATGAATCTCCCTTAAGCAAAGCTTTTATCCAACTCATCTCTTTGTTTTTGTATGAGTTTTGGCTGCGTTCAGAAAATGGGTGTGAGAATGAAATATTCTGAGTATTTCCGGTTTCTTCAACCGAAACAAGCTGATTGTTTATTAGGGTATCATTTTTAGACCACTTATCACGCATTACAGAGATAGTGTATGTGATTTCCGGCCGGGCATGTGTTTCCACGATAAAATCAAGAGAAGAAGGTGAGCTGAAATGTAGTTCGCCAATACTATGTGGAACAGAAATTTCACCCTGTACTGAGCGGTTTTTTTGAGCGTTTGCAGAATTAAATATTCCGAAAACAAATAGGACGATCAGAGTGAGGTAGTTTGAGAATGTGAATGGAGTTTTCATAACACGGAAAATTTCGAGAGTGAAAAAAGAATGAGTAAGATCTACTTTTTAAAATTCATGTTGAAAAGAGGAAGAACCCGCAGCCATTTTGGATTTGAGCGAACATAATTAATCAACCCAATTTGAAAACCACTGGTTGTTCTCGCGTAGTTTATTATACCCAGAGAAACTCCTCCGGCATGGCCTTTATACTGATTGTAAGCCGATACGCTGAGTCCGTTGAAGTCTTTGGAACGGTTGGAAATAAGACCCAACTGAACACCGCGAAACTTTTCGGTGTAGGTTCCCCAACCGGCAACAGAAAATCCTGTGTATTCCATCGCTCCGGCTCCAACTCCCGCAATGGTTACTCCTTTAATGCGCTCAGCGCCAAGACCGATTCCGGCAATAGCCAGATGATTAATTTCTGAACTTCCTGCTCCAATTCCGGCAATGGTGAATCCGTTGAGACTTTCACCGGCTCCAACTCCCACGCCAAACAGGTTTATTCCGGAAACATTCCCGCCCGCTCCGGCACCAATGCCCACGATATTTAATCCTTGTACGTTATTTTCCGCTCCTAATCCTATGAAGGCAAAATTAAGGCCCAGCAGGTTTTCCGCACCAAGTCCGAATCCGCCAAAATTGATCCATTTCATTGTCCCGCTGGCACCTGCGCCAAACCCGCCAACGTTGATTCCGGTCATGTCTCCGCCAGCGCCAAGTCCGAAGCCACCAACATTGATGCCTGTCATATTAAAGCCTGCCCCGGCACCAAACCCGCCGATGTTTATACCGGTCATGTCCCCACCGGAACCAAGTCCGAATCCGCCCACATTAATTCCGGACATGTCTCCACCTGAACCGGCACCGAATCCACCCAGATTTATTCCTGACATATCCTCACCGGCTCCGACACCGAAACCGCCAATATTAATACCTTTTAAATTTTCTTCCGCACCTACGCCGCCGAGAGCGATGGCGATTCCCGAGATTGAGCCGTTTGA
>Ga0306910_1000883_pt1 | contig 11732 bp, 9 predicted proteins | sample AntRauMFilla2698_FD_190438 | JGI IMG/M metagenome (GOLD analysis project Ga0306910, IMG submission 190438) | Saline lake microbial communities from Rauer Islands, Antarctica - Metagenome Filla 2 #698 (v2) (version 2) | ecosystem: Environmental > Aquatic > Non-marine Saline and Alkaline > Saline ... | reverse complement strand
TTACAACAATTCCTTACAGCGATGCTTACAAAGAACAGCACGAGAAAGCAGCTGATCTGCTCAAAAAAGCAGCTGAACTCGCTGAAGAAAGTGGGTTGAAAAAGTATCTTAATCTGCGTTCTGAAGCGTTGCTCACAGGAGAATATCAGCCATCCGATTTGGCCTGGATGGACATGAAAAATAATCAGATGGACTTTGTGGTCGGACCCATTGAAACCTATGAAGATCAACTATTTGGATACAAAGCAGCCCACGAGGCGTATGTGCTCATCAAAGATATGGAGTGGAGCGAACGGCTGTCTAAATACACTCAGGTTTTGCCGGAGCTTCAGAAAGGATTACCTGTGCCGGATTCTTACAAGCAGGAAACACCCGGTCGTGATTCTGACCTGAACGCCTACACCGTTGTGTATTACGCGGGAGATTGTAACGCGGGATCGAAAACAATCGCAATCAATCTGCCGAATGATGAGCAGGTTCAGTTGGAAAAAGGAACACGCCGCCTGCAGTTGAAGAACGCAATGGAAGCAAAATATGACAAGATTCTCGTCCCGATTTCCGGACAATTAATCGCTGAAGATCAGCGTGAGCACATCACCTTCGATGCTTTCTTTGGAAATACGATGTTCCACGAAGTGGCGCACGGACTCGGAATTAAAAACACGATAAATGGTAACGGAACTGTTCGCGAAGCTCTGAAAGAACACGCTTCGGCACTGGAAGAGGGGAAAGCGGACATTCTGGGACTTTACATGGTGCGCAGCCTGCGTGGTGACGACATGATCAGCGAGGGCGTAATGGAAGACAATTACGTGACATTCCTCACATCAATTTTTAGATCTATTCGCTTTGGTTCATCCAGCGCCCACGGAAAAGCAAACCTTATTCGCTTCAACTATTTCAACGAAAACGGAGCGTTTATTTTTAATGAATCCACTGGAACATACGCCGTTGACTTCGACAAAATTGATGAAGTAACCGACGCTCTTACCGAAAAAATCCTCACACTTCAGGGTGATGGCGATTATGACGGTGTTGTTGCTTTACTTGAAAAATATGGAAAAGTAGGTCCGCAGCTTCAGGCTTCGCTCGATAAAGTTTCAGCAGCCGGAATTCCTGTGGATATCACATTCAATCAGGGGATGAGTGAGTTGAAGTAAGTCATCAAACCTAAGCAGTTTGAGGTAGAAATAATCTCAAGCCCGAGAACATTTTAAAAGGCTGATATTTTCAAAATCTTAGAAAGTATCAGCCTTTTTTATGGACTTTTTTAAATAAGTCAAAGGCTGAATTTCGTCTGTGAGGAGCAGGAAAAGCTGTTATTGAAGAAAAACATCAATAGTGAGTGGATAAAATTTAAATCAGACATTAAGCTCTTTTATTTGATTTCTTCATTAGAAAGAGATACAATAAAGGTAACATTTCCACTAACTCAACTAAGGAGGTAAGGCCATGAATGAAGAAACATTCTTAGATGCCGCCGAGAACGGTGATTTCGAAACCGTTTCCCGCCTGATCGACAACGGAATGTCCGTTGATACCAAAGATGAGCACGATCGCACCGCACTAATCAAAGCCGCCAAACATGGACATTATGAGATTGTCCAATTATTTTTAGACAAAGGCGCAGAAGTAAATTATTCAGATAACAGGGGTACGAATGCCTTGTATTGGGCTTCGACAAATGGATATTTAAAAATTGTTCAATTATTGATTAACTATCAGGGTGATGTTGATGTGCATGATAACCGGGGATGGTCACCGATGGATCAGGCAAAAGTTAACAAACACGAAGAAGTTGTAAACGCTCTCGCACAAGCTGGTGCATAACTCACTATAAACAGCAACTGTATTTTTTAAAGCCGTTCTGAAGGTCACTCAGGGCGGCTTTTTTATTGGGGCTGATCTTGTCTTGTCTTGTCATGTCAATTAAAAACAACTTTTGTCATTTGTCGCACCGCCAACATATTTCTATCAGATAGTTTTACATTTTTGGACCGTACAAAGATTAATATTACGCCTGATTTTAAACAGAGTTGGGAAAATAGATAAAGCGGGAATTGTACTTAACTTTATGAAACGCTAATAAATTGATCGTTTGATACACACCAATCAACAAACAGATAGTCTGGACATGCCTTCGGAGACCTGCGCCCGAATTATCTCAAATATTCTGAACCCGTTAGTATTACCATTGTTTGTGATCGGTTTTGTAGCTGTTATCAGTACGCCAAATCTCGTTTCAGAATTGAAAATTTTTACTCTTTCAACCGTTTTATTTGCCGGTATTCCACTTGTCGCTGTTGTTTTAATATTATCAGGATCTAAGCACAGTTCTATTGATTTTGATGCCCGCTCATCTCGTCACTGGCTCTATCTTTCGTCTATTTTAAGTTATGGTGTTGGCGGATTGGTAGTATTTGCGGATCTGTTTTCAGGAATGTTCAGAGTAATAATCGTAGTGTACACGCTCAATTTGATTGTGGCTTTTTTGTTAAATCTGAGGTGGAAAGTGAGCGTGCATTCCGGCTCTCTTTTTTCAACAGCAATTCTGTTTTTATGGATTGGGATGCGTTTTGAATTCCATCCATGGGCGTTGTTTTTTGGTGCTTTTCTTCTTATTTCTTCTCCGTTAGTTTTTTGGTCCCGCAGAAAGTTAAAAGTGCATAGCCTCACTGAGTTGTTCCTCGGAGCTTTTACCGGTTTGGTGATTTCCATAGTGGGTATTTGGTTGTTTGGCTGAAAGAATGCAAAAAGAAACTGACACAAATATCGCTCAGAAATCTTTCAATCGTACTTTGGGGACTGAATCTTCTGAAACGGCACACTCGAAAAGTGCTGTTCTCTTTTTTAGCCTGAGTCCCGCGGCTGAAGTGCGTCAGAAGAAATTTTTATCTGAATCTGACAGAAAAAAAGAGATTCATTTAGCGTCTCTGTTACGGAATCATTGTCTTGAGCAAGTTGATAAAACCGGGTTGCCGGTATTTGTTTTTGATGAACAAAATCAAAGAGGAGATTCCTTTGGCGAACGATTCTCAAATGCGTTTGCCGATGTTTTTGCTTCGGGATATGACCACATTATTGCTGTGGGAAGCGATACTCCTGAGCTGAGTTTTGAACACATTTTGGCGGCTGAAAAAAAGCTGTCGGAAAAGAACAGCGATGTGGTGCTGGGACCTGCCACCGATGGCGGAACCTGGCTGATGGCAATATCAGCTTCTGCTTTTCAGTACGAAATTTTTAGTGATTTCGCGTGGAGATCCCGCCGTCTTCTCAAGGAACTGATGAATCACTATTCTGTCAACTATTCAATCGATCTGCTTCATCCGCTCAACGATGTGGATGATGCCTCGGATGTTTATCAATTTCTTCGCACTGAATCGGGGAACACTGATGTATTGTCGCTTATCTATGCGTTAAAATCACTTTTTCAAAAAGCACGATTAATACTTAAAAGCTCTTCTTTCTCTTTCAAAAGCACATTTGTGCTGAGCGGGCATGCCCTTCGTGGCCCGCCATATCTCAGGTAATCACCTCGTTTTCAAGATCATCCTAAAACCGGCAGTTCCTGTTGCAGGAGTCTGCTGTACCATCATTTTGTTAATATAGATACGTGAGTTATGAGAAAAATAAGTGGATTTATCGCCTTGTTTTTATTAGTTGCCGCAGGTTCAACTGTTGCACAATCGGGACTTGAAGTTACGGTTGTAAATCGTGATACGGGCGACCCGATTCCACAGCTAAAACTGGTCCTTGAAAATAACGCAATTGGATTTAGTCAGGCTGAAGAAACATCTCAGCAGGGGAAAGTTCGTTTCACAAATCTGTCCGTCACCGGAAACTATGTGGTTACGATCTCCGAAAATGAAACATGGATCGGAATGGAATCATCTCCCGTTAAACTGCGCTCAAATACCACCCGAAGCGTATTGATGGTAACAGCAAGAAAATCAACGGTAGAGCTTAACGAAGTGACGATTCAGGCGCCCGTGACCCGTATTAATACAGTAAATGCCGAAGTGGCATCAGAGCTGTCGCTTAAAGAGTTGGAAACCTTGCCCATAGAAGCCCGTGATATCAATACAGCACTCTATCGCCTGCCCAATGTTACGCCTGCCACCGGATTTTTTCCAGAAGCGCCCACGGTTAGTATCAATGGAGCAAACTCTCTGTACACAAATTACCTTATTGACGGAATGGATAACAACGATCAGTTTCTGGGCGGACCGAAATTCCCAATTCCGGTGGGATTTGTGGAAAATGTGACGGTTTTGACCAATAATTACTCCACTGAGTACGGACTTTCAGGAAACGGAGTCTTTAATATTACTACAAAATCGGGAACTAACGAGCTTGCCGGAGAGGCATTCTATGTGGTTCGTCCCGGAGAATTACTTGATGCTGAATCGGATTTTGCACGCAGAGATTTGAGTGGAAATCAGGTGAAAGATGGTTTTCAGCGGCATCAGTTTGGATTCGGAATGGGCGGTCCTGTCGTAGAGGATCAAACGTTTTACTATATCAACGCAGAGCAGACTTTTGATCTGAAAGATAATTTATTGACTTCACCGCAGCTGGGCGTGAACGAAACCGTTACAGGTCAAAACCGCTTTACCTATCTGTCTGGAAAAATAGATCATGAATGGAGTCCGAATATTCGTTCATTACTAAGGTTAAATTCAGGATTCGTGAATATTGAGCGTCAGGGCGGCGGACTTAATGGCGGTTTGACCTTTCCCTCAGCCTCAAACAGTCAGGATCGCAATTCATTTCATTCGGCTCTTAAAAACAACTATCGGTTTGGTTCGTGGAATGGCGAGACCAATCTGCAATACTCCCGTTTTCGCTGGAATTACAGCAATCCTGAAAACGAAGAGAGTCCCTCGGTTACGGTTTTGGGTCCGTCGGGACAAACCATCGCGGCGATTGGGAATCCGGGATTTGAGTTTGATAACATCGAGAATACGGTTCAGGTTCAGCAGAAATTTGTCAGGTACTTTGATAAACATACGGTAAAAATCGGCGGTGAATGGCTCAGCGCAACGCACGATTTGTTAGGCGGTGGAAATGAGTTTGGAAACTATCTGGTTCAGCTGAATAAAGCTCAGGTGGATGCGCTCAGAAATCAAAATATCGGATCTTCTCTGAATATCGATGATATTCCCGCGGATGCTCAGGTTTTGAACTACGCGGTTGAGTTGCGTCCCACACGTTTTGGAACCACACAAAATATCTACAGCTTCTACATCGAAGATCTCTATTCAGTGAATACCCGCCTGAACCTCACGTTTGGCCTGCGCTACGATTATGATGACCTGTCGAAGAGTGGAGGTGATGAAGGTGATTTCAACAATCTCGCCCCGCGTTTCAACTTCAATTATAAGCTGGATAACAAGAGCAGTCTGCGTGGTGGTTATGGATTATTTTATGATAAAATTGTGTACTCGATTCACAGTGATGCGCTTCAGCAAAATTCAACCGCGGCCGATTTTGAACATCAACTGCAGGCGCTGATTGATCAGGGAATTTTACCATCTGATACTAATATTGATGAGGTGACCTTCAACGGAAATATAACCGCTGGAATTAATAATGTGAACTACCTTCAGGGACCGACTTCTGATGAAATAACGGCAAATCGTAATGATATTTTCAGTAATTCACTGCGCATCTTAAATCCCGACGGATACAACAATCCTTATACGCATCAATTTTCGCTGGGATATCAGCGTGAGGTTGATGATGACAAATTATTTTATGTGGATCTGGTTCATACACGATCGCATAATCTGTTTCGCCTCAGAGATTTAAACGCTCCGGAAGCCTACCCGTTAGATGATCCCTCAAATGTTGTGGTAAGAACCGTGGCTGAAGCCGATGCCACCCGTCCGGTGCCCATCTACTCCGATCAAAACGGAACGTATGCGCTGGTAAATGGAGATACATTGCGAGGTGTGGGGCGAAATGTGGTGATGACTGAAACCAAAGGGAAGTCAGAATATTGGGCGGCGAGTTTAAATCTTCAGAAAAATCGTAAGGGAGATGACTATTCGTACCGGTTGACCTACACGCTTTCGGAGTTGAGAAATAATACCGAAGACATCAACTTTCGCGCGCAGGATGCCAATAATTTTGGTGATGAGTGGGGACCGTCAATCAACGACCGGACGCATCTTATAAGTGGATTTTATACCTGGTATGGCACTGATGGCTTTTCTCTCAATCTGGCAACAATGATTCAAAGCGGTCAGCCTGTAAATCGTATTCCGGATGCATCGGTGTACGGAACAACCGATCTGAATGGTGACGGACGTGCGTTTGGTGACGCCTACGTTGGCAACAGCGACAGAAGTCCCGGTGAATCGCGCAACAGCGACCGCCTGCCCTGGGCCACCACATTTGATGTGGGCGTGCGCTATCTTATTCCAATTGGAAGCAGAGCAGCGGATCAAAAAATTGAGCTGAGTGCCGATGTATTCAATATCTTCAACGCGCAAAACCTGAGCGGCTACGCCAATAACGCCACGCAAAGTAATCAGATTCAGGTTGGTCCCGCCGCAACGGGATTGCTGGTGCGCAGAAACGCGAGTCCGCCTCGTCAGTTTCAGTTCACATTGCGCTACTTGTTTTAATCTGATTTATTCACAAAATATCAAAGTCCGGCGTGACTAATCTCAATAAATAAAGCATGAATCGAATCCGAATTGTTTTTGAATCACTAAAAGTACTTTTGATAGCGGGAGGAATAAGCGTGATGGTTGGCTGCGCCGGGGAAAAATCACCCGAGGTTAATCCCACAGAATTAAGCTGGCCGGAAATTGAACAACAGGCCAAAGGCGGCGAAGTGACCATAATGATGTGGAAAGGCGATCCGCTGATCAATCAATACATGGAAGATTTTGTGATCCCGACCGTAAAAGAGCGATTCGAAATTGATCTGGAGATTGTGAGCGGCCAGGGCAGTCAAATTGTTTCCACCATACTTTCGGAACTTGACAGCGGACAGAAAAACAGTCAGCTTGATATGATGTGGATCAACGGAGAGACATTCTATCAGCTTCGTCAGGTGGATGGATTATTCGGCCCGTTTACCTCTCATCTGCCTAACGCGAAGTACGTCGATTTTGAAAACCCCTTTATCGGTTACGATTTTCAACAGCCTGTTGAGGGCTTTGAGGCTCCATGGGGGAATGTCCAGTTCACGCTCATCTACAATGAAAAAATGGTTGATGATCCGCCTCAAAATCTAAGTGATTTTGAGGATTGGGTAGAGCAGAATCCCGGTCAATTTACCATCCCCACAGAGTTTGCGGGTATGACGCTGCTAAAATCATGGTTGCTCTCACAGAATGAAAATCCTGAATCATTCTACGGGGCATTTGATGAAGAACTCTATCAAGCTGAAAGCAGTAGATTGTGGGAGAGTATCAACGGGATGAAGTCGGATTTTTGGAGACAGGGAGAGACTTTCCCCGCTACAATTACGCAGCTGCATCAGCTGTTCGCGAACGGTGAGGTTGCTTTTACGATGAGCAATAACGACAGCGAAGTGGATAACAAGATTGCTCAGGGTGTGTTTCCGGATTACAGCAGGGCGTACGTGCCGGAGTCAGGAACTATTCAAAATTCGCATTATCTGGGAATTTCTAAACATTCAGAAAACAAGACCGGGGCGATGGTCGTCATCAATTTTTTGCTTTCACCGGAAGCTCAGTATCGAAAAATGATTCCCGAAATTTGGGGAGACGGAACCATTCTGTCTGTGGAAAAACTGCCCTCTGAGTGGAAGGAGAAATTCAGAACGCTGCCGGGAAGAATTAAAGCACCCGATCGGAATCAAATTCAGGAAAAAGCACTCATGGAACCCGACCCTGAGTATATGATTCGCATCTTTGAAGATTTTCGGAAAGAGGTGGTGCAGAAGTAGTGAACCGAACGATGTTGAAAAATACCGTGATTCGGCGAAGTCTTGCGGGACTCTTTTTGCTCCTCTGCGCGCTCCCTGTTGTTTTAGCCATGGGTTACGCGGCGCTGTATAGCGTTGGACTTACGGGTTTGCAATCGGATGGGTTTATGCTTCAGCATTGGGCAACTCTTTTTCAGGGCGAATTTTTGTCGTCGTTTCTCTATTCTTTGTGGATCGCGGGTGCATCGTCAGCCTTGGCTTTGGCCACCGCGCTTGCAGCGCTCTTTACGCTTCGTAAAGAGCTGACGGATAAAAGAGTGTACCGCATGCTCTTTCTTCCTCTTACCGTTCCGCCTGTTGTGATTGGTTTTGTGATCTATCAACTGTTTTCGGGCGGAGGAATTCTGTCCCGGGTCAGCTATCAGTCGGGATTGATTGATCAGATCAGTCACTTTCCTGAGTTTGTGCACGATGCTTACGGGGTTGGAATTATTCTTGCTCACCTGTTTATTGGATTTCCTTTTTTTCTCATTCTGCTGCTGAATCTCTATCAACAAAATAATCTGGATGAGCTGGAGATTACGGCCGCATCGCTCGGGGCGGGACGAAAAGATATTTTGCTGCGCGTTCATCTTCCGGTTTTACTAAAGGGAATTTTCCCCGTCGTATCGCTCTACACCATTTTCTTTATGGGCGCGTACGAGATTCCGTTAATTTTGGGACAGTCATCACCTCAGATGTTCACCATTCTGATTCTTGAAAAATTACAGCGTTACAGTCTGAGTGATATTCCGGTTGCGTACGCTATGGCACTATTTTACGCGATTATTTGCATCGGGACACTCTCTTGGCTCATGATGCAGTACAAAAAACGGTGGAATTGATGACGAGAAAAATTTCGATCACGTTCCTTCTTTTAATCTTTCTTCAGCCACTGTTGGTGCTGCTCTACCTTTCATTTTCAACGCAGTGGCATTATCCCTCGCTTTTTGCTCATCCGTTTACCACACAGCACTGGCAAACGCTTTTGTCAGAATCTTCCGCGCTGATAAAAAGTATCGGTATTTCAATTATGATTTCCACGCTGGTTAGTTTTGTGGCTACGGGGATGGGATTTTTCATCAGTCGGGGGATCGCGTATTATACAAAAAGCAGATGGTGGCTGACGTCGGCCTATTTCCCCTACGTAATTGCGCCGGTGGTTCTTGCGGTGATGCTGAATTTCTATTTCCTGAAGATGGGCTTAACGGGCACATTCGCGGGAATTCTGCTGGCTCAGTTGCTTATCACAATTCCCTATTCCGTTATCTTTTTTCACAGTTTCTGGAGCTCAACCATTCTTGAGCGTGAATATCTTGTGGCTACACTGGGAGGAAATTTTATGACGTCTCTGCGTCATGCTATTCTACCATCGGCTAAGGGATTGCTGGTGGTGTGTTATTTTCAATGCTATCTGATCTCGTGGTTTGAGTACGGATTGACACAGTATATCGGCGTGGGAAAAGTGGAGACGCTCACCATTTTGGTCTATCGCTACATCAGCGAGGCGAATCCCTATCTTGCGGCGCTGGCTGGACTCCTGTTACTCATTCCACCGCTTGTGCTGTTGTTCGTAAACCGATCTTTTTTCATCCAAAACGTCTGGAAATCCTGATATGATAGAAGTCCGACAGATTAAAAAAGCATTTAATGATGAAGAGGTGCTCAGGGATGTCAGTTTTAAGCTCCGTGAAAATGAAACCCTTTCTGTATTAGGAGCATCCGGAAGCGGAAAATCCACCTTACTGAAAATTATCGCGGGACTACTTGATGGGTATTCGGGGACTATTTTAGTGAATGGAAAAGCGATTGATGATGTGAAGCCCAAAAATCGCGGAACGGTTTATATCTATCAGCAGCCATTGCTGTTTCCCCATCTGAATGTAGAGCAAAATATCGCCTTTGGGTTGACGATCAGAGACCGGGAAAACAGTTTTATTCAGGAAGAAACAGGGCGCATGATCGCGGAACTTCAGCTTCAGGGGCAAGAACATAAATATCCGCATCAATTATCAGGCGGACAGCAGCAGCGTGTATCCTTCGGTCGGGCATTTATCATCCGGCCGGAGATGTTGCTTCTCGATGAACCCTTCGCCAGCCTCGATCCGTCAACCCGGCGTGACATGCAGATTCTGTTTAAGGAAATTGCCCAAAAAGAGGGCATCACAAGTTTATTCGTCACTCACGATCTGAAAGAAGCGCTGATAACAGGCGACAGGTTTGGGATGATGAGCGCGGGAAAACTTCGTGTGTTTGATGACAAAGAATCATTTATAAAAGATTCCGAAAGCGGAGTTCAGGAAGAAATTCAATTCTGGAAAGAAATTCAAAACCATTAGAGTGTATGAATCAGAAAAAATCAGTTGCAGTTATTTTAGGAAGCGCGTTTGAAGGAAGTTTTGCCGAACGTCTCGACCTCACACCATGTGAAATCAACACGGAATTTGGTGAAATCACGCTATACAAATCAGGGTTGAGAAAAGACAGAGACGTGTATGTGTTGTACCGGCACGGAATGCCGCACTTTTTGCTTCCCAATCAGATTAATTACCGGGCGCAGGCGGCGGCGCTGGAAAGCGTGAATTGTGGTGCACTGCTCATAAACAGCTCGGTTGGTGTGCTCGATGCCCGGCTGCCGATCTACAAACCCATGCTGGTAACCGACCTTTTGATGCCTGAAAATCGCCTTCCGGATGGCTCAACCTGCTCTGTGTTTCCCGAACCCAAAGAATCGCACGGACATCTGTTGTTGCGGGAAGGATTATTTTCGAAAGAATTAAATGCATGGATTAATGAGCGGCATAAAGACGTCATTTTTCAATCGAAGGAAGATATTGTGTTTGTCTATGCCGGCGGACCCAGAAGTAAAACACCCGCAGAAAACAGAATGTGGGCGCTGCTCGGCGGACAGATCAACTCCATGACGCTGGCACCCGAAGTTGTCCTGGCTAACGAATTGGAAATTCCCACCGTGGCAGTGGCTGTCGGACATAAATACTCGGTGCCGGATAAAATAAATCCCGAAGAAAAATTGATTCGTCAAAGTCTGGTGGATGCCCGCGAAGCCACGGCAAACATCCTGCTTACGTTTATGAAAAAAGCAGAACCTGTACCGTTCAGAAATCAAATCTACCGGTATGGAGATGAGTGATTTTTCCGCATCTGAACTTATCCAAATTGCTGAAAACTCACTTGAAATACGATTTGTATCTCCCGGCGTCGAAGTTTTGAGCGGTGGAAATCTGAATAAGGTTTGGCGTGTATCAGATACCCAAAAGTCGGTAATTATTAAACATGCTCCGCCATTCATCGCCTCTCAGCCGGACGTCCCGCTCGACTCAGGACGCATTCATTTTGAAGCAAAAGCGCTAAAACTATTTCGAGGCGACGGTAAGCTGTCGCATCTTTCTTCCAATAAAGTAAAACCGCCGGAAATTTACCATTTTGATCAACCCAACAGTTTGATTGTAATGGAGGATGTTGGAAATTTTGAGTCGCTTGGAACAGAGAAAATCTCAACAAATGAGGCTGAAATAGTTGGGAACCGACTCGGGGAATTCATTGGAAAACTCCATGCGGAAACCTTTAAGAAAAAGCAATTCGGGAGATCATTTAATAATACGGAAATACAGAAAACCCGGGGAAAAGTTCAGTATAAAGGTGCTGCAAATTACGCGGACGTATCCTTCATTGATGAAATCACAAAAAACGAAGTCAGAAATCAAACTCAACAATTAGGGAAGGATCTTCTAAAACCTGGTAAATGTCTGGTGATGGGAGATTTATG
>Ga0306910_1000880_pt1 | contig 11764 bp, 8 predicted proteins | sample AntRauMFilla2698_FD_190438 | JGI IMG/M metagenome (GOLD analysis project Ga0306910, IMG submission 190438) | Saline lake microbial communities from Rauer Islands, Antarctica - Metagenome Filla 2 #698 (v2) (version 2) | ecosystem: Environmental > Aquatic > Non-marine Saline and Alkaline > Saline ... | reverse complement strand
TGCAGAGTTCAGAAAGCGTTTTAATTTAATTGTGGACAAACATCTCAGTGAAAAGATTTTTGAGCCGGAACTGGCAATCGATGCCATGCTGAATTTGGAGGATGTCAATACAAAATTCTGGAAAGTATTGCGACAATTTGAGCCATTTGGCCCGATGAATATGCGTCCGATTTTCACATCAGAAAATGTAAAAGTTACCATGACGCCTACCATTGTTGGAAATGGGCACATTAAGTTTAAAGTCCGCCAGGGAAATTCAGCTGAATTTGAGGCGATCGGATTTAACATGCATGAATACCTACCGTTAGTCAGAGATTCTGAGCCGGGAAAGCTGTGTATCGCTTACGTGCTCGACGAAAATCACTGGAACGGCCGAACCTCACTCCAATTACGTTTAAAAGACGTGAAGAAAATGGAAGACTGAGTTGAGGTTGAGGAGCTACATCCATACTGAGCCCGTCGAAGCATTATGAGAAGGAGCGTTATTCCAAAAACTCATCAACGGATCTCCATTTTTTTTAGATTTCTTCTTTTTTTAGTCTGAAAATCCTTTATATTTGACGCCTACCTGTTGGGACTGTAGCTCAGTCGGTAGAGCAACGGACTGAAAATCCGTGTGTCGGCGGTTCAAATCCGCCCGGTCCCACCATTTAGTTCAAGCCTTCGTCGCTTTGCGGTGAAGGCTTTTTTTATGCCCCCCACCTTTCCTCATCAATAGCCCAAATAAGACAAGTGTGTATTATTCAACTCATTGGTGTCCAATATTTTATACGATATTATTTTAAATTTTATGGAACATTACCATGATTCTTGTTGTTGATTATTAACGAATGCAAATTATAACATTCACAATAATTAATACTATCATGAAAATACGGAATACTATTAAATTTTTAAGTGTAGTCGCACTGATGTTTACCATTAGTTGTGGTGATAACGGTTCAGGAAATAACAGCAGTGCTGTTGTTAACGGACGCGTAGAGGGAGACCAAAACGCAAAAACAGTCCAAAAATCAACCTATGGTGCATCCACCCAATCTGTTGAAGCAGCGACTGTGACAGCCGCAACGGTATCAGCAGACGGAACAATGACTACTATCTCAAATGCTGAAACTGAAACAAATGCTCAGGGCGAGTTTTCTCTCGAAATTTCTGAAGATGTTTCAGGAGACATCGTTGTTATGGCAGAGAAAAGCGGAACTACGTGGAAAGGATACGTTTACTCCGAAGTTGAATCAGGCGGCGAAACCAATATGAAACCGATTACAACGGAATCCACAGTTGAAACAGATATATATGCAGAAATGAAAGCTGATGGAGAAGCCGAATCAACCTCTTACTCCTCAATTGAAACCTATGTTGATTCTGAAGTGGCAACAAATGTATACGGAAATACTCGTGCCTATGCCGACATAGCCGCTGCTATTTCATCGCAAGCTGAAGCAGAAGCCGCATTTTATAGTTCTTCAGAAGCGAATGTTTCTTCAGGACAAATGACTCAAATTGCAGAAGCAAGAGCGAGTGCTCAGGCACAACTTGAAAGTGATCTTTACGCCGCAACCAGTAGTGAAGCCCGAGCAGCAGCTTATGCCAAATTCAACGATGCTGTATTGAACGCGTATTCAAACGCTGAGGTAACAATGTCAACTTATGTGAAAGCAAAAGGGGCTTCAGCCGAAGCTTTTGCGCACAGCACCATGGATGTATCTTCAGAAGCGATGGCCAAAATGCAAACCAATGCATCTGCCCGCACAGCGATTGCCCTAGAATCTGCTACTGAAACTCAGTTTCAGGCAATGAATGCTTCAGAAAGTAATATTACAGCCGCTTCAAATGCCGCTGCTACCCTTCAGTCTGACTTAGAAGCAAATATTCAGTCAGAATCTGAAATTAAAGCTGCATTTCAAGCTTATCATGATACTGTATTAGAAATCATGAAAGACGAATCCAGTGAAGCTAATGCTACCGCGTTGACCGAACTTGACGCATCTATCAATGCCAGTGGCGGATTGAAAGACACTTTTGAATCAAGTCTGAGTATCGGTGTCTCCGTTAATCTGATAATAAACGCTTACACAGAGTTTATTACGGCGATTCGAACTCAAGCAGAAAACAATTTAGATGTAGCAAGCTCTGCTGAGATGAATGCCATGGTTGAAGCTGTTACACTGATCAACCTCAGTAACTAAACTGATTGATTAAATAATTTCTAAAAGTTAAAAAAGCCCCGCTGTTGGTTCAGCGGGGCTTTTTTTATGCCGGGTTTTCGAAAAAAATAACATCTATACAGTTGAAATATATGAAGATGGTCGAATATCTTTGCAGCCCAAATTTGGGTTACTAAGAAAAGCTGCACACCGAGCCCCTGAAGGTTGTCGGGGCCACGCAGTGAAATTTGACTGTGTGCTCAGTTGAAGTTGAAATAGTGTACTCAACGTGCCTTCATCAACCGAGAAAAACATGTTTCCCGTGTGAGAATATGCAAAGAGCGTATCACCCGCATCAATCAGAGCATGAATATCTCCGCCTTCAGGCATTTTCCAATCTGTGATTTCAACTTGTGCATGCAGGTGGGTAAAACAACTCATGGTGATAAAAACCACAATTGCAGAAAACCGGTTCAGGTTCATATTTGACTCCGACAACCTTTATTAAAATTATTTTTATATACTTATTTTGACTTAATAATTATCTGCTTATAACAACCCTTGTGCCACAAAGAAAAAGCTACATTTAATTAATACTGCGGATATATGCTTTTCAGATTGAACGCCAAAAGTTTAGGGGATTCATCCTCATCGGAAAAACCATTCTAAAAATAATCAGCTGACGATTTTCAGCAACAAATTGTTGTTTTTACCCAACTCACGCTGTTGTGTAATACCTGCACTTCCGTTTTATTCAGGAGATATTTCCTAACGTATTTCTGCTTTCAGGTGTGCTTTTATAAGATCTTCCTCAAACCACTCTTTTACCATCTGTTCAGTACCGTCGGCAAAAGTAGTATGGAAAAATTCATTCATCTTATTGTTATACACATACTCTTTTCCCCACTCTTGATGATTGGCGGCTACTTCAGCAATAGCATCGCCGATGAACCGCACTTCTTCATCAGTAATCGTGGGATGTAACGACAATCTCACCCAGCCGGGCTTGTAAGAGAGATCTCCCTGGTCGATCATTTTTGTGATATTTGCAGAACGATCGGGATCAACGTGGAGCAGATAATGGCCATACGTTCCGGCGCAGGAGCATCCACCTCTGACCTGAATTCCATAGCGGTCGTTCAACAGCTTTACCATCAGGTTATAATGGAGATCATCCACGTAAAAAGAGATTATAGGCAAGCGATGCTTAATATTCTCAGCCAGAATATGGAGATTGGAGATGGATTCAAGTTTGTCCCATATGATTTCGAGCAGCTCCTCTTCCCTTGCCCTGATGTTCTCCACGCCCATCTCTTCCTTCAGCTTCATACTCAGCGCCACGCGCATGGTCTGTAAAAACGCGGGAGTTCCGCCATCCTCACGGGCTTCAATATCCTCAATATATTTATGCTCGCCCCATGGGTTTGTCCACGAAACTGTGCCGCCGCCGGGATTATCAGGAATCTTGTTCGTGTACAATACGGGATCAAAAATGAGGACACCCGTTCCTGAAGGTCCGCCCAGAAATTTATGTGGTGAAAAATAGATAGCATCAAGGTGTTGAAGTTTATTTTCCGGACGCATATTTACTTCGATATAGGGAGCAGAAGCCGCGAAATCCACAAAACATAATCCACCTGCTTTATGAACCATCTCGGCGATGGTATGATAGGGCGTAAAAACACCTGTTACGTTTGAGCAGGATGTCACAGCCGCGATCTTCGTTTTTCTGTTTTTGTACGTTTCGAGAAGTTCAGCAAAATGATTCAAATCCACCAATCCCTCGTCATCAGCCTGAATAATCTCAATATCGGCCACCGTCTCAATCCAAGAGGTTTGATTTGAGTGGTGCTCCATGTGCGTTACAAAAATAATGGGTCGCTCCTCTTCTCCCAGCTGGACAAGATTTTTATATTTTTCATGAATCTTCAGTCCCAAAATCCGCTGAAATTTATTCGCCACGCCCGTCATGCCCGAATTGGATGAGATAATCACATCTTTATCATACGCTCCCACATGTTTTTTGATCGATTTTAAAGCGTGATGGTAGGCCATCGTCATTGAACTTCCGGTCACAGAAGTCTCCGTGTGTGTATTTCCCACAAATGGCCCGATCTCTTTTTGCAGGCGTTCTTCAATGGGTTTGTATAATCTGCCGCTTGCTGTCCAGTCGGCATACAGAATCTTCTTATCTCCGTATGGGGTGGAAAATGTTTTATCTATCCCAATAATTTGCTCTCGAAAAGGCGAAAAATATTCCTGAAGACTCATACTACACGCACCATTTATGTGACGGATTTATTGAAGGATGCTTAAAATACTAATTATTCATGATTCAGAAATTGAAGATCAGAAATCAGATTTCAGCCGGATTTCTCCTATTTTATCCTGCATGATACACCGTTTGTATGCGCATCTGATTTTTTGGGGGATCTTTCTGGGGCTTACAGCAGGGTTGTACGCCCAGCCGGTCAGGTTTTTAGAGGCTTATGAAGATGAGGACGCATCTATTCAGAGTGGCATTGGTGAAGTCCTGTCCGATTCACTTTATGCTCACCCCGATTCTTTATTGAAGCAATTACCGGTTATTATGGCCTATCACCGCTGGGCACAAATGGCCCGGATTGAATGGAGCACACCGCTGGTAAAACGGATTGAAATCTGGCGAAGAAAAGCACAGTCCAACTTTTTAATAGGGATGTATCAGGCTTATTTGATCCCAAAATATGCCCGGATGGAGAGTGGCGCTCTGCCGTTGGCGCAACAATCGAAATCTTTTCTCGATTCTGCATCTGTAAACTATAACAAACTATTACGACACATAGTTGATCAGACAAAACACAATCTGAAACTCGATTCAGCAATCACGGTGACCTTAAGTCACGAACTTGGAACTGCATTACGAAAGGTCGAGCAACAAGGCTACATTCAACCTCTTCAGCAATTTAATCCCGATTCACTTGTCACATCTCAGTTTGTGCTTTACAACAGGCGGGATATTCCCATTATTCAAAACGCGCTGGGATGGTGGTTTTCCAAGGCTGTCGTTCCCGATTCCGCTTATATAAAAAAGCACGAGCTACAGGATCCCACAATTATGGAATCGGGAATAAAAAAGAAACATTAGCACGGACTTTGAAGATTCAGAACTGCCAGTAATAGAGTTAAACCATGTTTGCACAGAATTTCTCAATGATAGCCATTAGAATAGCTACGGAGTAGCCCAAAAAACGGTAGAAATTTATAAGCATTGTAATTATTAACGTGGAGACTTCAATACCACTACTGTCTATAGCTTAATCGACGAGTATCGGGGCTATTTGTCTGAATATAAAGAGAACAACATATTAACTCAGACTTTGCGGGACGGCAGAGCCCAGTCCCTTGAGGGCTTTCGGAATTTTCGGGACGGTAGAGCCTGTCCCTGGAGTGTTTTCAGAGTTTTTGGGACGGTAGAGCCTGTCCCTGGAGTCTATGCGGGGATCTGTAATCCAGCCGGAAGGAATGAAACGAATTCTGATATGATCAGAGCGAATCTAACTCTGCGTCGGTGTCATCCACATCATCCACAAAATACATGGACACTGCGGCGATAATCAACACAATCCCACCGAGAACAATTGCGTAAATGGCTTCTCCCTCAAAAAAGGTTCGTGTAACATAGCCAAGGATTGTAGCCGCGAGCAGTTGTGGAAGAACGATGAAAAAGTTAAATATCCCCATGTATAGTCCCATTTTTTCAGATGGAATTGAGCCGGCGAGAATAGCGTATGGCATGGCAAGAATGGAAGCCCAGGCAACGCCAACACCGATCATTGAAACGATAAGCATATTGGGATCAGAAACGAAATACATCAAAATATACCCAATGCCACCAAGTGTAAGCGCGATTGAGTGAACCCACTTTCGACTTAATTTTTTTGCAACAGGAGCGAGTCCGAATGCCACGAGTGCCGCAACACCGTTATAAACACCAAACATAAGTCCGACAAAGTCAGCGCCTTCATTATAGAGTACAGATGTTGTATCACTGGTTCCATATACGTGAGAAGTGACTCCGGCCGTAGTGTAGATCCATAGAGCAAACAACGCAAACCAAGAGAAAAACTGAACAACGGCAAGCTGTTTCATCGTTTTAGGCATGTGAATCATATCGTGCATGACAACGACCAAGCCCTGATTTGTTTTCCCTGATTTTTGGAGCAACCCGGCTAACAGCATAATTAATCCAACTACGCCAATTCCCCCCGTAGCCACATACACTTCCTTATCAAGTGCAAACTGATACGTCAGCCAGGTTGTTATAGCTCCGAAAATAGCGAAGATGATTCCCAACGTGACTTTTTTCTGTCCGTCACCTGCTTCGATCGGAACCTCACGGAGCACATTTTCATCAGCGATCTCCTCTTTCTCTGCTTCTTCAAAGGATTTTAATTCCTCAGGAGAATACTCTTTGGTTTTCAGAACCGTCCAACTGACGGCACCGATAAATGCAACAGCGCCAAGATAAAACGACCATTTTACTGATGGAGGAATAACACCCGGCTCCGCGGTATTAGCAACGCCAAACCAGTTATTCAGAACCCATGGAAGGGCTGAAGCCACAACCGCACCGGTTCCAATGAAGAAACTCTGCATGGCAAAACCTTTTGTACGCTGTTCGGAGGGAAGCATATCTCCCACAAACGCGCGGAATGGCTCCATCGAAACGTTAATTGAGGCATCCATAATCCACAGCATACCAGCTGCAACCCAAAGTACAGGAGAATTTGGCATTACAATCAGAGCGGCTGAAGCTGCAATAGCTCCAAATAAAAAGTAGGGACGGCGGCGACCAAGGCTTGTCCAGGTACGGTCGCTGAAATATCCGATGATGGGCTGTATTATCAATCCGGTAAGCGGTGCGGCGATCCACAAAATGGGGATATCGTCAATATTCGCACCAAGTGTTTCAAAGATACGACTGACATTGGCGTTTTGAAGAGCAAAACCAAACTGAATGCCCAAAAATCCAAAACTCATATTAAAAATCTGCCAAAAAGAGAGAGCGGGTTTCTTCATTATTTTTTAATTAATCCGAACAAAAATGTAAACGCTTACAGTGTACGGATTGCCACTGAGAAATGAAACGGAAACGGATTAAAAAATACGTCATGAATTATGATTCAGGCGAAGTGTTTTTCAGGAGGGATTTAAAATTAACCGTAAGTAATGTTGAAAATGACGGCAGTTGAGCCCAAATAATCGAGTTGAATTTGATGATGATGATTTAATGTAATATCTGTTGTTTTTCTGATTCTTTAGCTTATTTTTCAATCAATCTACGACTGCCACATAACATCACTCGCACGCGTGAATACAGACGCCACGAATTCTTCCGCAACTACAACCACACGACATTCAGGGCAGCGCCTATCGGTTACGCACTCTGTGCAACTCCGTGATGCCGAACCTCTCATCCGGCTCGAGCGCATGCTTAGTCACCTCGTTGATATCACCCGCAGTTCATGTGGTGCTATTATGTTGAGCATTGAAGAAGATGTGCCGATGGCTTTATGCGGATCATTTCAACTTCCTGCCACGCTTACAGAGAAACAGGAAAACACACTGTTTTCTGGCGACGCAATTTTTATAGATGATCGTTTTTTTCATCCGGTTCCCTATCAGCATGTTGTAACCGGTTACATAGCGCTCGAAGCTCCCGAATGTGATAAAAAGATGTTACAGCATCTACTCGATTCATACGCGCACCTTGCTTCCAAAGAGCTTGAGTTGGCCGATCAAACCGCTGAGTTACAGTATCAGAACGAGATTGTCTCCAGAAAACAGAAACAGCTGGAGGAGGCGATCGCGTTTAAAAATAATATTCTTAGTCTCACCACACACGACCTGCGCTCGCCGTTAAACGCTGTAATGGGATTTTTGGATATGATGGACGAGCATATCAAAGAGCAGAAAGCAGACGATGAGATCAAAGATTTTCACAAGCGTATCAACAGAGGGATAAATGACATCGCCGACCTGGTAGAGCAATTGAACGAGATCGCCTTGTTGGAACTTCAACGTATAGAATTAAAGCCAATTAAGGTAGACCTGAACTGGATTGCTCAGGAAGTGGTGGATGTAATGCAGGGTCCGGCTGTAAAGAAGAAACACACACTCAACTTACACCGTGACACCCACCCGCTTTTTGTGGAAGTTGACATTCCCAAAGCGAAACGCATTTTATTTAACCTGATCAGCAACGCCGTCAAATACACACCAAGCGGTGGAATTATTGATGTGAATTTATTCCGCGATCAGGGGATGGCTCACGCCGAGATTGTCGATAACGGAATTGGTATTCCCGAAGAGAAGCAAAAAGCGATATTTGAGCCTTTCCATAAAATTCAGGGTAAAGGCACCAACGGTGAAAAAGCCACGGGACTTGGGCTTTTTGTCTCTAACTATTTTGTGGAACTTTTTAAAGGATCTATTTCGGTTGAGAGTGAGCCTGGTGAAGGGGCTTCATTTACGCTGCATCTGCCCTTGACGCATATAGGATTTTAACTTGGCGCCAGACCTGACAGGTTTTTAAAACCTGTCAGGTCTTGGCGACGAATTATTTTTCTTTTTCTGCTTCTTCCTGTTCTCTCTTTTTGTCGTCGTCGTCGTCGTCGTACTCATCCTCATCCTCATCTTCCACATCCACTACCTCTATCTCCTTCGGTACGCTACGCTCCACAAATATTGAAAAGTCGTTGTAAAACAACACAAACAGCGCAATAGCTGAAATCCATGGACTCAATAGCGCAAGTCCCGCACCGGCAGCCAGTCCGGCGTAGTTCAGCGGCAGATCTAATAATATTTTTCCCTTTTTATTCTTCACAACCACGCGTCGGACATTACCTTCGGTAACTATCTCTCTGAGAGTGCTTATAAGCTCTTCTCCGGTGACTCTGACTTCTTCTACAAATGACGTTGCCATAATTTTTTCTGTAAGGATGTTCATGGTTTTGTGTCTTATATCGTAAAGCAAACTAAAAAGATTCACACATGATGTTAGCCAAAACCTACTGCGCCTCCACATTTGGGGTAGATGCCCATCTTATTGATGTCGAAATTAACCTAAAATCGGGAATGCCCAAATACGCGCTCGTCGGACTCCCCGATCGTGCCATCAACGAAGCACATACACGTATTGAAGCGGCAATCGCCAATTCCGGTTCTCAAATGCCTTACGGTAGATTGACTGTAAATCTCGCACCGGCCGATCTCCCCAAAGAGGGAAGCGCCTTTGATCTTCCCATCGCAATTGGAATGCTTGCTGTGAGTCAGCAAATTAAAACGGAGAATCTTACCAATTGTCTGTTCCTGGGAGAATTAGCACTCGATGGTGCTTTACGTCCGATTAAGGGTGTTCTTCCAATGGCGGTTGAAGCTAAAAATCGCGGAATCCAAACACTGGTACTGCCCGAATCAAACGCCACTGAAGCCGGAGTTGTAGATGGCCTCGATGTTATTGGGTTTGATCATCTGCAAAAAGTTGTTCAGTGGATTAACGGTACGCTTAAAGTTGATATCACCAATGTTGATTATCAGGAATTATTCCGGGAGCAAGAGGATAAATCACCACTCGATTTTGAAGATGTCCGTGGACAGGAAAATGTAAAACGCGCGCTGGAAGTAGCCGCGAGTGGCGGACATAATATAATTATGGTCGGACCGCCCGGATCAGGGAAAACGATGATGGCCCGAAGACTGACCTCGATTCTTCCACCTATGGCTCTTGAAGAAGCACTCGAGACTACCAAGATTCATTCAGTGGCAGGTTTGTTGTCAGAGAAAAAGGGCTTGATTACCCAACGGCCGTTCCGCTCTCCACATCATACGGTTTCAGATGTAGCCCTTGTTGGAGGCGGATCAATTCCTATGCCCGGTGAGATTTCCCTGGCTCATAATGGCATTCTCTTTTTAGATGAACTTCCCGAATTCAAACGCAGCGCTCTTGAAGTAATGCGCCAGCCTCTCGAAGATGGTCATGTTAGTATCTCACGGGCACGCATGTCCGTCAGCTATCCAAGTAGAATTATGCTGGTTGCCTCAATGAATCCATCACCGTCGGGCGATTGGTACGACCCAATGAACGGAAGCAGCGAAGGCGTTACTCCCCAGCAGATGCAGCGCTATCTGAGCAAAATAAGCGGTCCGCTGTTAGATCGTATAGATTTACACGTGGAAGTAAATAAAGTCTCTTATGATGAACTCTCGAGCAAGAGAAAAGGTGAGTCTTCTGTGGATATACGAAAGCGGGTAATTGTTGCACGCGAGTTACAGCAGCACAGGTTTATGGGAATCCCCGGCGTATACTGCAACGCTCAGATGAGCACACGCATGGTGCGCAAGATGTGCACGCTTGATGATGCCGGAAAAGCCATTCTCAAAAAAGCGATCAACTCACTCGGACTTTCTGCCCGGGCTTACGATCGCATTCTGAAAGTCTCCCGAACTATTGCTGATTTAGATGGCGGAGGAGACATCAAAGCATCTCATATTGCCGAGGCGATTCAGTACAGAAGTCTTGATCGGGATGGCTGGCTGGGGTGAAGACTTTGTTATGCATTTTGTAAATTTCTTCACTCATATAAATTCATCAAACTTAGTTTTCGGAATGTATTCCTGAGAGCATCAGTTATCTATAGAAGACATTATTCATAAGATAAAATGAGGTTTATGATGAAGGCAGCTCAGATTAAAAAAGCAGGACAAGATTTTGAAATTGTAGATATTCCAGTTCCCGAACCGGCATCCAACGAAGTTTTAATAAAAGTAGAAGCATGTGGTATCTGCCACAGCGACGCCATGGTTAAAGACGGCCTTTTCCCCGGTATAGAATATCCCCGCGTTCCCGGTCACGAGGTTGTGGGAACAGTTGAAAAAGCAGGGGCCGATGCAAGTCAATGGAAAGAGGGAATGCGCGTTGGAGTTGGCTGGCACGGTGGACATTGTTTTACGTGCGATCCATGCCGGAGAGGAGATTTTATCAACTGCGAAAATGGTAAAATAGCGGGCATCAGCTACGACGGCGGTTACGCTGAGTACATGACAGCCCCACGGGAAGCGATCGCGAATATTCCCGATGATTTATCTTCTGAAGATGCCGCACCGTTACTTTGCGCCGGAATCACCACTTTCAACTCTCTGAGAAATACTGACGCCAAGCCGGGCGACCTTGTCGCTGTTCAGGGTATTGGCGGACTTGGACACCTTGCCATTCAATACGCGGCAAAAATGGGATTTCGAACCGTGGCAATCTCTACCAGTGATGACAAAGAAAGTCTGGCTAAAGAATTGGGCGCTCATCATTTCATAAACGCAAAAAAGCAAAACGCGGTAGAAGAACTTCAGAAGATGGGCGGAGCCAAAGTTATTGTGGCAACAGCTCCCAATACGGATATCATAGGCGAAATTGCCGGCGGACTCGGCCTGGAGGGAAACCTTTTAGTTCTTGCCGCAACCGGAGAAACATTTGAAATATCGCCATTTACATTGATAATGGGACGAAAAAAGGTATCAGGATGGCCAAGCGGTACAGCCAAGGACTCAGAGGATACGCTTAATTTCAGCGCCATGACCGG
>Ga0306910_1000876_pt1 | contig 11828 bp, 10 predicted proteins | sample AntRauMFilla2698_FD_190438 | JGI IMG/M metagenome (GOLD analysis project Ga0306910, IMG submission 190438) | Saline lake microbial communities from Rauer Islands, Antarctica - Metagenome Filla 2 #698 (v2) (version 2) | ecosystem: Environmental > Aquatic > Non-marine Saline and Alkaline > Saline ... | reverse complement strand
ACAAAACGGTCGATGGAGCGCAGCAGGTGGTCCTGCGGGACGTGATCCTCAATTGAGAACTCGTAGAACAGTGCGCCTTGCGCCTCTTGCTTCGGTCCCAACATCGCAGTTCCCCCCAGAATAAGGGAAATTGAATCAGCGACTGGCGCTCAAATCAACAAGAGTTTTTCAACAAAATACGCCCTTAGTGACCGTGCCGAGCTTGAGCTATTCGCAGTCGCAGCATCGCATTCTTTGCAGGGGACGGCCCTTACCGGACCTCCATTTGTTCACCAAACTTTGCACGATCGTGTGCCAAAGCAGCCATTGCTGCATCGTGAAGCAAATCACCGATCGTTTGTCTGAACTACAGGTAACGCCACCCACCTTCGCATCTGCGGATATTTTGACCGTAATTCAGTAGATAAGAGCCTTAACCAAAAGCGTTGCTGCCGCCGCCAGATAAATGCTGTCACCGTTCGCGACGTAGATTTCGTTGCGACCGGGGCGCGGAAGGCCGCGTGCGCGCCAATTTTTGACCACGACGACATCCTGATTTCTGAACCGGTGGCCAACTGCATGCCGATGCCGTTTTACGGTTTTCACCTTAGCGCCGTGCTTTTGGACACTGTGTTTGACAATTTCTCTGTCGGCCACTGCGGCGCCCGGCAAGACAGCGGTTGTAGCTATCGCCAAGACGAGAACAGTTGCGCATCGTTTCATCCGGTTCTGCATTTGGTCGCTCCTAATTGTTACCTGCCTATTCAACGTTTGGTGCGCATGTTTCTGTCGCTGCAACCGAGAGATTGTTTGCCATCACCCGCACAGTGGCGAGTGGTCTATGGTGCCCCGGTCTCTTCTGGGCGCGGGGAAGCAAATGCGATCGGTCTCCCCATCGCGGGCGGGCGCTTTGGCGTGGCATCTGGATCAAATCCGCTGCAACTACTGGCACCGCCCCACTACACCCCCGCAGCCGCCTCAACCTCTGACTTCAGCCTCTGCGCCGCCCCTCCGGGGGCCGCGCCCCAAACTGCGATCCAGCGGTAGAAGATCGGCGTCAGGAACAGTGTGAACACGGTGGCAAAGCCCAAGCCGCTGACAATCACCCAGCCGACGGCGATCCGGGCCTCGGCCCCTGCACCGGTGGTCAGGATCAAAGGCAGGCCGCCAAAGACCGTGGAGACCATTGTCATCATCACTGGCCGGATGCGCAGGCGCAGCGCATTTCGGATGGCGCTGTCGATGTCTTCCCCTGCTTCGCGGAGCTGATTAGCGAACTCGACAATCAGAATGCCGTTCTTGGCCATGACCCCGATCAACATCACAAGGCCGATCTGGCTGTAGTAGTTCAGCGAACCGCCGGTCATGGAGATTGCCAGCAAGGCAGCAGCAAGGCCAAAGGGCACTGTCATCATGATGACAACCGCGCTGGCGAAGCTCTCGAATTGGGCGGCCAGCACCAGAAGCACCACGATCAGCGCCACACCGAACACCATGTAAATCCCCCCTTGGGAATCGTCGAGCGTCGCCGCCTCTCCGGTGAAGGTGATGCCCATGCCTTCGGGAAGGATTTCGTCGGAGAGCGTGAGCAGCCGGTCCATCGCCGCGGACAGGTTCACACCTTCGCCGAGGTTCGCCTGTAGCGAGACGGAGAGCGCGCCGCCCAACCGCTGGATCTGCGCGTCGCTCACCACCATGTCGAGCGATGCGACGGTCGAGAGCGGGACATAAGCGCCGCTGTCGAGGCGGATAGACATGGACGCGATGTCGGACGGATCGTTGATCGGCGGCCCACCGGGGACGACATTCACGTCCACTTCGACGTTATCCGAAAATACACTGACCGCCACATCGCCCTGTACCATCGCACGCACGAGGGAGGAGACATCAGAGCCGTTCAACCCCATATCGCTGGCCGCACTGTCGTCCACCGTCACCTCCAACTGGGCGTTGACGCTGTTGTTGGACAGTTGCGGATTCAGAAAGGTGGCATCCTGCGCCATCGCCGCGACGAGACTGTCTGCGGCGTCGGTCATATTCGCAAGGTTCGTGCCGGTCACGGCAAAGCTCAGCCCGCCCCCCGCGCCGCGAATGTTAAGGCTGTTGGTCGAACGCGCGCTGACTTGCACGCCGGGAACCGAGGCCAGACGGCCACTGATCTGCGCGATCAGCTCTTGCTGGGTAAAGTCGCGCTCGGCCCAATCCGGCAGGCGCACGACGATAAACGCACTGGTGCCGCCGCCGACGCCGAGGATGCTTTGCACGGTCTCGATCTGCCCGCTTTCTTGGTAGGGCGCGAGGATGTCTTCGACCAGCAAGACCTGCGTGTCGAGATAATCGATCGTCGTGTCCGACGAACCGCTTGCTTGGACAAGGAAGAAGCCCCGGTCCTCGTCTGGCGTGACGGTTGAGGGCAAGGTCAGTGCCGCCCCCATGGCGATCATGGCAAAGCCGATGGCAACCGACAAAACCAGCAACGGCGTGCGGATGGCGAAATCCATCACCCGGTCAAAGCCACGCGCCAAGGCGCCCGGCGCGACGGCCTCCGCATTGGCCTGCGTCTTGCCGGGGTCCAACAGGGCCGACAGCACGGGCGCGAGGGTGAGCGCGGTGATCGAGGACAGCGTAACGGCGAAGGCCAGCACAAAGCCGAATTCAGAAAAGACGCCCCCCGCCTGCCCCGGCATGAAAGAAATCGGGATAAAGACCGCCGCGAGGGTGGCGGTGGTAGAAATCACGGCGAAGAACACCTCATTCGTGCCCGAGGCCGCGGCGGCGAAAGCCCCCATGCCGGACTTGCGTTTGCGCACGATGTTTTCTACCACGACGATGGCATCGTCCACTACCATCCCCGTCGCCAGAACCAGCGCCAAAAGGCTGATCGTGTTGACGGAAAACCCCGTGATCCAGATCGCCGCGAGCGTCCCGATCAAGGCCACGGGAATCGTGACCGCAGGGATCAGCGTCGCCCGTGGGGACCGCAGGAACAAAAAGATCACCGCCACCACGATGCCGGTCGCCATGAGGATGGATTTGACAACCTCGTTGATCGACCCTTCGATAAAGATACCGTCGTTCGAGGTGACCAGCAGTTGCACACCCTCCGGCATTTGGTCGCGCAATTCCTCAACAGCGATGCCCACATCGCGCGAGATTTCCAGTGTGTTGCCCACCGATTGCCGGGTGATGTCAAGGCCGATGGCCGTCTCGCCATTCACACGGGTATAGATGCTTGCCTCTTCCGGGATCAGTTGGACAAAGGCGATATCGGCTACTTGGGTTGTGTCATTGATCGGCAGTTGGTTAATCGTCTCGACGGTGACATCCTTGCTACCGACGCGGAGCGAGAGGGTCTGGGACTCGCTTGCGAGCGAGCCAAGGGCAGTATCGTCGCGCAGTTGTTGAAGTGCTGTCGAGACATCAAAAATGGTCAGCCCCCGGCTCAGCAACGACGGCATGTTCACCGCCACGCGGAACTCATTGGCCCGGTCGCCGCGCAGGGTGACTTCGGCGATGCCGTCGATCAGCGACAGGCGTTCGTAAACCGCCCCTTCGGCAAGTTGGGTGAGCGTGTCGAGGCTGGCATCGCCCAAGAGAGCAAGGCGAATGATCGCGTCGGCGTTGCTGTCGCTTTTGCTTACGCTGGGGTCTTCAATATCATCGGGCAAGGAGCGCAGAGCGCCCGATACGATCTCGCGCGCCTCATTGGCGGCGACGTTGACGTCCGTGCCGTCGGACAGGTCGATGGTGATCCGGCTCGACCCTGTGCTCGACGTGGATTCGATATAGGACATGCCCTCCAGCGCGCTGAGCGCATCTTCGAGGACCTGCGTGACTTCTGTGTCTACCGTGCTGGGGACGGCCCCTTCGTAGGCCGTGCTGACCGAGAGCACGGGCCGGTCGACGTCTGGCATTTCGCGGATGTCGACACTGGTAAAGGCTGCGAGCCCGGCGATGATGATCAGCAGGTTCAGCACGATCCCAAAGATGGGCCGGGCCACAAAGATGTCGGCGAAACCGGCCTTATGCGCTCTTTTCTCGAAACTCATGCGTCCGGTCCTTTGCGCGCGCCAGCGGCGGTGACCTGCGCGCCTTCACGCAGCTTCGCAGCCCCCTCGACCACGATCTCAGCACCCAAGGGGGCGTCGGTCTCAACCCAGACCCGATCGCCTTCGCGGTAGCGGATGGTGACAGGCACCCGGCGGCTGCTGCCCTCTTCGGCGACCCAGATACCCGCGCCGCTGCGGTCCCATGTGATGGCGGTCGCAGGGACGACAGGCAGTGGGTCGGTCTCTTCGGTCATGCGAACGGCAAAGGTCATGCCCGCGAGCAGCAAGCCTTCGGGGTTTGCGATCTCGGCTTTTACCGTCGCACTGCGGGTCACGCTGTCGAGCCTGCTGTCGAAAGCGGTCACCTCGGCCTCAAAAATGCGGCCCGCATAGGTAGGGGTTGTGACAAGGACCGATTTGCCCTTGGCCAAAAGCCCAATCGAACGTTCTGGCACCTCGAAGGTAGCCAGCAGGCTGGTGGTATCGTCAATGGTCACAATAGCATCTTCGCTCGACAGGCGGTCGCCCACGCTGACCTCGCTCAGCCCCAAACGGCCAGAGATTGGGGCTTTGATCGTCCGGTCGTCCAGCGCAACCTGGGCCAGCCCCAGATTCGCTTCGGCCAAGCGCAGCGCCACCCGCGCTTCCGAGAGCGCCACATCGGTCACCACAGAACTGCCATTGCTCTGCAGGCCTTGATAGCGGGTGACCGTTTCCTGCGCCTGATCGCGGTTGGCCTCGGCAATTTCAAGCGCCAGCCGTTCTGTGCGGTCGTCCAGTTTCAACAGGATATCACCCTTTTGCACCATCGTATTGGCATCAAGCGCCGTTTCGACAACCTCGCCCGCATCGGTCGCGGTCACTTCTGTCTGCCGAAGCGACACGGCGCTGCCGACGGTGCGCAGGATCAGTGTGTATGCGCGGGCCTCCAGTGGCGCGAGAACGACCGTGGTCGTGCGCCCCTGCCCACCGCGGCTCCGCCCAGATCGGGCCTCTTCGGGTGCCTCGGCTGTCTCTGTAGCACTGCCGCCCCAGAGCTGCGCAACCTCATCCGGCACGCCGAATGCGATGCTATAGGCGCCTGCGATGATCATGAGGGAGAGGGCGGCGTAAGATAATTTCTTCAAATTCTTCATGGCTCCTGAAAGGCGCTGTCGAAAGGGACTGGGTGTCATTGGTCTTCCCAACTGCGCATTTTGATAGATCATCCCCACCGAACGGGGGACTGTTCTACGCTATGATCAATTGGGGGCGGTGCGAAATTTAATGGTAAAGAGAGACCCTGCGATGCTTGTGCTGCTTCTGATACGAAGAGCGAAGAATATTCCGTCGCTCAAACTTTATCGTTCGGGTAGAAAAGTGGGGTGTCTGTCGATCAGGGCAAAACCTGCGGATGCTGACTTGGACGGTGGTATGCTGGTGCCCTAATAGCAGCTTTTAATCCTTAGCAGCTATTGGTTGGCGAAAGCAGCGAAGGTTGGCAAACCGCCGTTCCTCCAAGAGATCTTCTCAACTGCAATGGAGACTGTGCGTCCGCAGCAAATGGCAGCAAAGTCCCGCAGAGTGGTCACTGGTGATGATCGCAGCGAATGGCAAGTGTTCCCTGGACCTCGGCGCCGACCTATCGGTAGGCGCTGGAAATCACGCCTGCGTCTTGGGGTAAGGGGCGCCAGCGGCGCGCTGTCCAGTCAACAGGTGCAAAACATCAAATTTCATAGGAAGATGGAAGGCGTTATAAAGTCATCCGGCAAGCGGCGTTTGGGTCAGGAGGGCTGTCTATCCCAGGGTTGCTCTTTATGCTTTTGTGTCTGTTTCCAACCGCGTTACCGCAGGCACAAAAACGCGCCCCCAAGCAATTCTCCCCCAAGCAATCTCGTGAACGAAATATGCAATAAAGCCCGCGATACAGCCCACGATAGCGATGCCACCGCTTGCTGCGAACGAACCCGTAAACAGGAACCCGATCACCATCATCGAAATCAATCCTGAAACTTGCCATGTGACAGCTTTTGCAAGAAGTCTGATTTTACTGTCCATCGGGGTCTCTCCAAAAGGGTTGCGGTATCACCCGTCTACCGCTGCATGATCGGCGTGGACATTATGTATTTTTGCTGCGTTAATCCCTGGATGTTGCTTTTTATCCACAAGGTAGCCCTAAATGGACAAGCGCGATCGAGCTGACTTATTCCGAAAACGTCTTCTGGAGGCGATGGCGCATACAGGCACGACACGCAGTGCGTTATCCAGAGCCACACAGGTGGATCGGTCAACGATTGGTCAACTTCTTAAAGACGATCATCCACGGCTCCCCAATGCGCAATTGGCAGCCGATGTTGCCGTGGCCTTGAGGGTCAGTACCGATTGGCTCCTTGGGCTCACAAACAGACCCGAAACACCCGGTGATATCGTAGCGGCGGCGCTGTCGCTCAGCCCGGCCGAGCGCACCTCGGCGGACGCGCAGTTGCTCGCGTGGCACCATGAGGCCGCAGGCTATAAGGTCCGCCACGTTCCTGCGACATTACCCGACATTCTGAAGACCAAACGCATACTCGAGTGGGAATACGCATCGGTTGCGGATCAACGCCTGCCAGCAGCATTCGACGCGATGCACGACCAACTTGAATGGTTGTCCTCAGGGGTTTCCGACTATGAGATTGCCATCCCCATCCACGAAATCGAGGCCTGCGCAGCGGGAACCGCCTACTACAGGGGCGTAGATGAAAGCATACGGTACGAACAACTGAATTTCATTGCCGATCAGTGCGACCAGATGTTTCCAAGGTTGCGCATCTTCCTTTTTGACGCGCATCAGGTGTTCAGCTCGCCCGTCACAATATTTGGCCCCAATTTGGCAGTCGTTTATGTGGGTCAATGCTATCTCGCTTTTCGCGAACTTGAGCGCGTGAAATCTCTCTCGGGTCATTTTGACTGGCTTGTGCGCGAGGCTGTCGTGGATGCCCGGAATGTGGCCGCACATATCCGTTCTATGATGAAGGAGTGATGGAACGCGTAACGGAAAGCGGCTTGGGGCCGTTCACTCCCATTACTTCTGAACAAGAAGACTCGCGATCTATCTAAACCAGCCGCTGGTTAGAAATTGGGCATGGTCGGGTTCGTCCACATTGTGTGAATTCAATTGACGCGGATTTCGCAGTTGCAGCGCATGGCCGGAATGACGGGCCGCACCGCAGTATGAGCGAGGCCGGGTGAACGGCAGCAATGGGCCGTTCGCGACAGGCTGGATTTTCTGTTAATGCGAAATGCCGCAGGCCTGCATTTGGTAAAGAGGGGCTCGTTGCTGCCGTTAAGGCATCAGCCTACTTCATGGCCAGCTCAATCCCCATTCAGGCGTGCGGCGCATTTGCCCCCCAATCGCGCAGCAGAGAAGCCCGCGCATCTGTTCGACGACAGGTATCGGCTTCCAGGTCGTGGTCGTGACGGTCCTGGTGCCTGATTTCGTTGATTTCTGCCGGACCTTCACAACTGGCTGACGATGGTTCCAGCGCCAGAGGATCTCGTCGAGATATCGCTGAAAGTGCTTTCGTCCAAGGCGATGATAGACCCCGACAAGGGCGCGCTGGATCTGAGAATTGACGGCTTCCACCGTATTGATGTGCGCCCCGAGACTGGGACGGGAATACTGTCGAGCACCGTGATTGACCGTATGATGTGCAGCAAATGTTTTGCCGATTTTGCGATAAGCCCTATTGCCATCCGTCATCAGAATAGACTGCGGTTCCATCCATTCTTTCATGATTGACCCAAGTGTTGCGCCTTGGGCGTTCGGAACCATGGTCGCCTTGGCTTGGCCATTGCGGTCAGCGGCAACCAGCACGATAGGCTTTTTGGTGCCGCGCCCCCGCTTGTTTTTCACCCTTTCTTGAACTTGGGGGCACCTCCGACAAAGGCTTCATCGACCTCGACTATGCCGCCCAACTGACTGGCGATCCCTTCTCTGTCGTCCATCAGTTCACGGATGGCATGACCGAGTTTTCAGGCAGTTTTTTGGTTCACGCCCAGGATTCGTGACATGACGACCGAGGAGATCCGCTTGCTTGATGTCAGCACGAGAAAAATCGCGGCAGCCATCGCGTTCATCGCCTGCCGCAGCACCGCAAGTGTGGGAGTCTCAGTATCAAACTTGTCCCCAGCCAAGAGAATAAGCGGCTGTAGCGGCAGTACTTGGCGGCTGCGTTGGAAAACTCTACCCGTGCTCGGAATTTTCCGGCCTGGTTGGGCTTGCTTCCGCGTCAATATTCAAGCGGAGGCAAAAACCGATCAGCGCGCATTTATATAAAGGCACCGCGCGAAGTTCGCAGACTTCTGATCATCGCAGTGATCTCCATTGTAAATTGGTATCGGAAAATCCTAAAATGTTTGAAGAGTCCAACAGACAATGCGTCAGGCGCGTTGTGCATCGTGTTCAGTGAACCAGTTTACATGGTCTAAAGCAGTCAAACTGCGCTTTTACATGAAATCTATTCACTTAGATGAGTGAAAATTCAATAGGTTAGCGAACAGCACGCGCGCTCATAACGCTTTGGTTGCGGGTTCAAGTCCTGCCGGGCCTACCAATTATTTCAGTGACCTAGCTGAATTCGCCAGTTTTCAGAGTTGGTTCACTTCACGAGAAATCCGACCAATGCCTGAATCAGCACCAAGTTTGAATCTTGCGCGGCTATGTTGCATAAATCAGCGGAGAGACGGCTCTGTACGTTGCCCAGATATAACTATGCTACTGCCTTTGTAACCAGGATACCAAGGGCGATGTAGCCGTTCAGGATCGCAATGCGCAGCGGAACAGCGGGCCGCTCTGCACTCGAAAGGTAATCCGATGCGGGCAGCCCCGCTCACCGTTGCCGTCGACATATCCAGCAACTTCCTTCCACTGCCCGAGGCAATCAATGCCCCCGACGAGGTGGTCACAGCTAATCTGACCGAACAAAAAGAGCGGCGAGGTAAAGAGCAGCAATCGGCGCAGCAGACTTCGTACCTGTGAAAAACAACCCATAGAATAGCGGTTTTCAGACTCGATCGGCGCCCTTCATTATAGGAAGGAGGCTTGAACCCCCTGCCCCACATCTGATTTTGTTGACGGCCCAGAGCGAAGCATCCCTGTCCGATTGGAAGCTGCATCGCGGCGGCACCGAACCAGCCATTTGTGAAACGTGCAGAATGTCGACCGGTTGGACGGCAGCTGTGCCAGACGGAGCGGACAGCGTCGCATGTGCCGGTTTGACCGAGCCGAGTGGCGGTAGCGCACGGGAAACCAATGCCGCGTTCGACGCGGTATTAAACCACTCCCATACCCATTTGAAACATTGATGCTGCCGGCGAAGAATAACGCTGGCCACCTTCGGGAGCCAACGCACCTTTTCAAACAGCCCGCAACGATCAGAGTATTTTACCACAACGGACGCCCGGGGTGATAAAAACCAACGATACAAGATTTCAACGCGCTTGTCTCATGGCCCATCAGCAGATATTCAATATTTCCTGACTTGGGGGAAAAAACATCAATAAGATCCAGAAAGAACCGCAGCGTCGTAGCAGGGTCGTCTGGCTCGCTGCCATGGCAATTACTGTTCTGGCAGGCGTCGCCGTACCTTATGGGGTGCTGGCGGACAGCGAGAGGGTCATGGCCGTGCCACTGTTCTGGCTATTTTTCGGAGCGGTCGTGATCGGTCTGATCGTCATCGGTGTGGCGCGTTGGAGGGACAACACGTGATCGCGCCGGGCCTTATCTGGGCGGTCATTGCCGTTTTTGCCGCGTTCGGCTTTGTCATTGCGATGCGTGCGGCGCGCGCGAATTCAGGGACAGCGGGAGATTACTATATCGGCGGACGTGACATCGGCGGCATGGTTGCCGGGCTGTCCTATGCCGCGACAACCTATTCCGCCTTCATGCTCGTCGTGTTGACAGGCCTCACCTACCGCGGCGGGATCGGCGCGCTTGGCTTTGAGCTGATCTATTTTGCGGGTTTATCCCTGTTGGTGATCTTCGCGCCGCGCTTTTGGCTGGTGGGCAAGCGTTGGGGGTTTATTTCGCCTGCTGAGATGATTGGCGCCCGCTACGGCAGCCGGGGCGTCGCCCGTGCGATGGCCGTTGTCAGCATTGTGTTTCTTCTGCCCTATTGTACGACGCAGATGGCCGGGATCGGGCTGCTGCTGTCAGGCGTGACAGGCGGAGGCATCAGCCTCTTTCAGGCGGTCGCGACCGGTGCTGCGCTTGCAATGTTCTGGGCCTTGCTCGCGGGTCTGCGCTCCGTGGCGTGGACGGATGCTGCAATGTCCGTCGTGATGTTCGTCTCCGGCCTCCTGGCCGTTGGGTTCGCAGTGGCGGCATTGGGCGGCCCAGCAAAATTCCTTGGGACCCTGCAAGCGGATCATGCCGAATGGCTCAATGTTCCGGGGCCTGGCCTCTGGAGTCTTCCGACCTTTATCGCGCTATCGCTTCCGTGGTTCTTCTTCACCCTCTCTAACCCGCAAGTCAGCCAGCGATTGTTTATCCTACGAGATTTCCGAGCCATGCGCCGGATGATACTCTGGGTTATGGGGTTCGGCTTTATCTTTACGCTCGTCGCCGTGATCTGGGGGCTGGCCGCGCTGCAACTGGCGCCCGATATCGCAAACACTTCCATGGCGACGCCTGCACTCCTTTCCTCGGGGGTCATCCCGACTTGGGTGGTGCTGCTGTTGATCGTCGGTATTCTGTCGGCGGCGATATCAACACTGGATTCGATCGCGCTGACCGTCGGGGCGATGATCGCGCGCGACGTTGTGCCGAGCATCGAAGCCCATAGCGACGCGCGGCAGATATTTTCGGGTCGCCTCGTTATCGTAGCGGTGGTTTTGTTCGCCAGCTATTTTGCGCTGGAACAGGCCGCCATCGTGGACCAACTGGCGGCGCTGTCTGCGGCGGGTCTGATGGTCTCTGTGCCGCCGATCGTCGGGGCTTTCTTCTGGCGTCGCGGCACAGCGGCAGGCGCCTTGGCGGCAATCGGCGGCGGCGCGGCCGTCGCTGTCTGGCTCGCGATCTTTCTGAAGGTCAGCGTTTTCAACCCGGCTCTGCCTTTCGCTGTCGGGGGAACCAGTGTGGTCCTTTTCGTTGCCGTCAGCCTTTTCACCAAACCACGGGCAGAGGCGCTGGATTTCCAAAGCGAGATTGCCGACCAACTCACCTATCACCGTGCATGGTGATAACCCGGCTAAGTTTGTCGTTTGAGCGCGGAACTGCGCGACTGCTTTGGCAACAGGTATCCATGACCATCCGGATGCCGTTGGCAAAGCACCGGCGTTAGCTATAGCGAAACTACCTCGGCTGACGCCCAACGTTGCCTTTCCGGGTGGCGGATTCGACTTCTCGGTCAAAGGCACGGCGTCGCTACCCCTAGCTGGCGTATTCTAGGCGGAATACCTTTTGAGACTTTCGTATTGCTCTGAAGGAGAAACTGGCACGCCCGCATGTATTCCGAAAAAAAGGTCTAATGCCACGAGAATGCTTAAGGGACTGTACCGCACAGGAAAGCTCGATGTGAGGTGCTCCTAGATTTGTAGACGGTTTGCTTGGTAATTTTGGAACCAAGGGGAGACGGATATAAACAAGGGAATACGGTTTACAGACGAGTTCAAACAGGACGCTGTGGCGTAGGTTGTTGAGCGCGGCTATGCGGTCGAGCTATGACTGAATCTGGTGTTTTGGCGGTTTGAAGGTTGGCGGCGTATCTGGTTGATTTGTTGTTGGAAGACAGCAGCCCAACCGAAGGAGATACACCACCATGGAAACGACTAACATTGTTG
>Ga0306910_1000873_pt1 | contig 11881 bp, 16 predicted proteins | sample AntRauMFilla2698_FD_190438 | JGI IMG/M metagenome (GOLD analysis project Ga0306910, IMG submission 190438) | Saline lake microbial communities from Rauer Islands, Antarctica - Metagenome Filla 2 #698 (v2) (version 2) | ecosystem: Environmental > Aquatic > Non-marine Saline and Alkaline > Saline ... | reverse complement strand
AGGCAGCGAGGTGAGGCAGCGAGGTGGGGCAGCGGGCTAGGGGTGCGGGCTAGGGCGCGACGCGGCCGTTCGCGTTGAAGGTGTCGTAGGTGAGCGGCATGAGGCGCGCGAAGTGCTCCTCCATCTGCTCGGCCGCCATCTCGATCTCGCGCTGCGGGAACGAGGGGAAGTGTGTGCCCTCGCGCTTGGTGCGCAAGCTCAGGAAGTTCATGAGCGAGCGAGCGTTCATCGTCACGTACATCGAGCTGTAGATCGTCACGGGGAGGACCGCGCGGGCCACTTCGCGCGCGATGCCCGCGGCGAGCATCCGCTGGTAGGAGGCGTAGGCGGCCTCGCACACGCCGCGCACCTCCGCGTCGACGAGAGCGGTCTGCTCGGGGGTTCCGGGCAGAAACTCGTAGGCGCCGGGCTTGCCGACCTGCACGAGGTTCCGCTCGGGCCCGGGCACGTAGAACACGGGGCGGAGCTCGCGGTAGCGACCCGACTCCTCGTTGTAGGAGGCGATGCGGTGGCGCATGAATTCGCGGAACACGAAGATCGGCGCCTGCACGTAGAAGGTGAACGAGTTGTGCTCGAACGGCGAGCCGTGGCGGTCACGCATGAGGTAGTTGATGAGCCCGCGGTCGCGGTCGGTCGCCTCCGCGCCGCTCGTCGCCGACTCGAGCGTCTGCTCGCCCTGCGTCGAGACGCGGGCGGCGAAGAGCACGTCGGCATCGCTCGCCGCCGAGCGCACGAGCTCGACCGCTACATCGGAACGGAACTGGATCTCGTCGGGCGCCTCGGTCACGCTCGTCACCCTACCGGGGCGCTCCCGTGTCACAGAACGTCACACTCGGGAATAGATGCGACCCCCTGTCTAGTTTCGACAGATATGGACTTTGGAATTGCTCTTCTTCTCATTGCCCTGCTGGTCGCAGGGGCCACAACGTTGGGCGTGATCGTGCGCGCCCGGAGCACGCGCGTCGCCAACGGGTGCGGCGGCGACGAGCGGTCGCTCGCCGTGGAGGGCGCCGAGGTCACGCTCGTGCAGCTCTCGAGCCCGGTGTGCTCCGCCTGTGTGGCGATGCGCCGCGTCTTGGGCACCATGACCGCCGCCGACTCGACGATCGCGCATCGCGAGCTCGCCGTTGAGGATGAGGCGGAGCTCGCGCGGCGGCACTCGGTTTTCTCCACACCGACGACCCTCGTTCTTGACGCTCACGGTCGCGTTCGCTCGCGTCTCATCGGAGCGGTGCGGCCCGACGTAGTGCAGCGCGCGGTCGACGCCGCCCGTCTCGAGCTGGTGTCCGCGTGAGCGGGCAGGGCCCCGCGAACGCTCGCCCCCACGCCGCGATGACTCCGGATGCCCGGCTCATCGATGTGCGCGGTCCACGGTTCGGCGCCGCGGTCACCTCGGTGCTGCTTCTCGTCGTCATTCTGCTGGGCCTCACGACGCCGCTGTCGGGCACGGCACTGGCACGCGTCATCGAGCCAGGAGCGCTTCTCCTGACCGCTCTCGTCGCGCTCTTCGCGTGGGGGGCTTTCGCGGGCGTCCAGCGGCACCCCTACGGTCTGCTGTTTCGCCGCCTCATCGCCCCGCGGCTTAACCCGCCCCTGGAGAGGGAGGATCCTGCCGCCCCGACCTTCGCCCAACTCGTGGGCTTCCTCGTGACCGCGACGGGACTCGCGCTGCACCTCGTCGGCGTGCCCGGCGCGCTCGTCATCGCCGCCGCGGCCGCCTTCCTGGCCGCGTTCCTGAATGCCGCCTTCGGGTATTGCCTCGGATGCCAGCTCTACGTGCTTCTCGTGCGGGCCGGTCTGGTCGCTCGCCGCTCTGCCGCTTAGGCTGAGGCTGACCCCCTGCGACCGAGCGAACCAGCGACCGCAGCGACCCCAGCGAAGAGGAGCACGCCCATGGCTGTGACCAGTGAAGCAACGACCCTGTGGTTTGGATCCCTCAGCGACGGGAAGGGCACGACCTCGCTCGACTCCTCAGAAGCCGCCGAGTTTCCCGTGACCTGGGCCGCGCGCTCCGAGGGTGTGAGCGGAACGACGAACCCGGAAGAGCTCCTGGGCGCCGCCCACTCGGCCTGCTACTCGATGGCGCTCTCGCACGCCCTCACGGGCGCCGGGCACACCCCCGACAGCTTGCAGGTGACCGCGGCGGTCACGTTCGTGCCGGGTGAGGGCATCAGCGGCAGTCACTTGCTGGTGAGCGCGAAGGTGCCTGGGCTCAGCGCTGAAGAGTTCCAGACATTTGCCGAGGAGGCCAAGACCGGGTGCCCCGTCTCGGCGGCGCTCACAGGAACCTCGATCACGCTCGAAGCCTCGCTCGCCTAGTGGCGCCCTCACGCCCCCAGCGGGTTCTCATCGCGGGCGCCTCGGGAATGATCGGCACCGAACTGCAGCGCCAATTGCGCGACGACGGGTACGAGGTTCTCACCCTCGTGAGGCGCAAGCCCGCGCACGAGCATGAATTTGCCTGGGCCCCCGATTCGCGCGTCCTCGACTTTCGCATTCTCGACACGGTCGACGCCGTGGTGAACCTGTCGGGCGCCTCGATCGCGCGCATCCCCTGGACTCGTGGGTACCGCACGCAAATTCTGGAGTCGCGTGTGCAGGCCACGCGGGCCCTTGCCGAAGCGATGTCGATGGCCAGCACGCCGCCCGCCGTGTTTCTCAGCGGCTCTGCCGTCGGTATCTACGGCGATCGTCCTGGCGAACGCCTCGACGACAGCGCCGCGCCAGGAGAGGGCTTTCTCGCCGAGGTCGTCACCGCGTGGGAGGAAGCCGCAAGGCTCGCCCCCGAATCAACCCGCACGGTGTTTTTGCGCACCGGCCTGGTCGTGGGCAAGGGCGGCGCGATGACGCCGCTCCGACTGCTGACCGCGATCGGCGCCGCAGCCCGCATCGGCACGGGCGGTCAGCACTGGCCCTGGATCAGCCTGTACGACGAAGCCGCGGCGATCCGGCACCTGCTCACCTCGACCCTGCACGGACCAGTCAACCTCGCGGGCCCGACTCCTGCCACGAGTGACCGCATGACTCGAGCGCTCGCGGAAGCGATGAAGCGCTGGCACCTGTTCGCGCTGCCCGAGAAGCTCATCGGGCTCGGCATGGGCGATGCGGGGCGCGAACTACTGCTCGCGAGCCAGAAAGTGGTACCCGCCAAACTGCTCGCCGATGGCTTCACGTTCCGCGATCGCACGGTGGAAGAGGCGATTGCTGCGCTGACCGCACCTCAGTCGCGTTCCTAGCCCGACTTAGTCGCGCTCCAACTTGATCGCCTGGCGCACGGCCCAGCGCGCTCGGCGGCGATCGCGCGCGGCGTCGTAGGCGAGTCCCAGGCGAAACCAGTGCTGCCAGGATTCAGGATGCTCCCGCACCTCCTGCGCGTACCGCGCGAAGACTGCGTCGCGGGCCGCATTCTCGGCACCGCGCTCGTCGCGCGCGGGTGGCTCCGCGGCGGGTGGCTCCGCGGCGGGTGGCTCTGCGGCGGGTGGCTCCGTTGCGGGGAGATCTTCAGAGGGCACCCCACCCTCGGCTTCGAGCCGGCGGGCGAGCCGCTCGGAGCGCACACCGAAGAGCAGTTCAGCGCCGAGCCCCCACGCGCCGATGAGCGGCAGCACGATGAGCGCCCAGCCGATGGCCTGCACGACGGGGAGCGGATCAGCCACGAGGGTGAGGGCATACAGCAGCACGAGCACGAGGTACAGGGCGAGCAGCACGGCCATGCCGGCGACGGCCCAGCGGGCGCGCGTCACTCTGGCGCGCCGCCGCCCGAGACCGTCGACTCGAGGTCGAGCAGAGAGTCGAGGCCGACGATGAGCCCCGTGGAGGTCGCGGCGGCGCGCAGGGCAAGAAGGATGCCGGCCTCGTAGGCGCTCGCGCCGAGGGTCTCGTGCGTGAGGGTGAGCACTTCGCCGTCACCGCCGAAGTGCACCGACTGTCGGGCGGCCACGCCCTGTAGTCGGAGCGAGTGGATGGGAACACTGGCGACCTGCTGGCCGCGCGCGCTCTGGTCGATGTGCGGGGCCAGCACGGGCCCCAGGTCTGCCCTCGCGTGGCCGATGAGCTCGGCGGTGCGCACGGCGGTGCCCGAGGGCGAATCGACTTTCGCGGCGTGGTGGGCCTCGACGATCTCGATCGACTCGTAGAACCGCGCGGCGATGGTCGCGAAGTGCGTGGCGAGCACCGAGCCGAGCGAGAAGTTGGGAACGATGATGACGCCCGCCTCGGGCGACGCTTCGAGCAGCGGCCGCAACGCGCGCTGCCTCTCTTCGCTCCACCCGCTCGTGCCCACCACGACGCTCAGGCCATTGCGCACGGCATGATCCACCACGGTGGGCGAGACGCCGGGCGTCGTGACATCGAGGACAACATCGGCGCCGAGCATCTCGCCGAGGTCACTGCTCGAGTCGAGCTGGGCCACGAGGGCCAGATCGGACTGCTGCTCGATGAGGCGACACGCGGCCGCTCCAAGGCGGCCGGTTGCTCCGACGACGGCGACACGCGTAACCATGCCCCCAGTCTAGGCTGGGCACCATGGTGACCTGGCGCGAGGCCCGAACATCCGATGAGACAGCCAGCGCGCTGCTCGACCAGTATTTCTCCGCCCGAGAGCACGGGTTCCCGCCCGAACAGGGGCAGTATCGGCGAGCGATTCCCGATCCCGCCCAGTTCGCCCCGCCGAGGGGCGTCTTTCTGCTCGTGGAGGGAGAGAACCTCTCGGGCGAGCCTGCTGACGTCGGCTGCGGCGGGATCCGACGCATTGATGACGGAGCGCACGGCGCCCGCTTCGAGCTCAAGCATCTGTGGGTGCAACCGCACGCTCGGCGCCTGGGTCTCGGCCGGGCGCTCGTGGTGGAACTGGAGCGTCGTGCCGCCGACCTGGGTGCCGCCGAGTTGGTGCTCGACACCAACGACAGCCTGCCCGAGGCGGGCGCGCTGTATCGCTCGCTGGGGCTCACGTCGATCGAGCCGTTCAACGACAACCCGAACGCGACGGCCTGGCTGGGCAAACGCCTCGAGGGGCGCTGAACCGGTTTCTGACGGTTCGCGATCTGACGGTTCCGGATGCTCCGCCTCAGGCGAGGCTCATGAACAGCTTCTCGAGGTCAGCCATGTCGACGTCGGTCTGCTCTCCGGTGTCCTCCCGCATGCAGTCCTTCATCGCGGCTGCGATGATCGCAAAGCCTGCGCGATCGAGGGCGCTCGACACGGCGGCGAGCTGCGTCACGATGTCGCGACAGTCGCGCTGATCTTCAACCATGTTGAGCACGGCACCGAGCTGCCCCTGAGCTCGGCGCAGGCGATTAGCGATCTTTTTCGCTTCGCTCTCGGGTATTCCGCTCATGAGAGCCCTCCGTGCTCGACGTCGAGTCCGCGTTGGACCCAGGCTGATGTGCCGCCCGCGACGGAGACGGCGTTGACGCCGACACTCAGCAGGTAGTCGGCCGCGCGCAGGCTGCGTGCGCCCGAGTGGCAAATGACGTAGACGGTGCGATCCTGCGGCAGGCTGTCGACTTCGTCAGGAACCGTGCCCAGGGGCACGAGCCGCACACCGGGTACATGGCCCCCCGCGTACTCGTCGGGCTCTCGCACGTCGATAATGGGCTGCCCCTGCTCGAGCAGGGGAACGAGCTCGTCGACGCTGATCTCGTGCGCCATGGTCTCTCCGCTTTCGTCGGTGGTGCGTCAGTAGTGGTGCGTCAGTGATGGTGCGTCAGTGGGGGTGCGTCAGTGGGGGTGCGTCAGACACGCACGGGGGTCAGGGCTCGGGCCGCGGTGCCGGCTCGCCACGTGGTGTAGCCGCCATCGAGGTTCGCCACGGTCACACCGTACTGCCGCAAGAGTCGCGTGGCCGTGTGGCCACGCTGCCCCACCTTGCAGTGCACGATGACGCGCTCCCCTCGCAACCGGTCGGCGTGCTCGCGCAGCTCATCCAGAGGCACGAGCTCGGCCCCCGGAATGGCTGCTTCCTCGTATTCCGCGGCCGTGCGCACATCCAGCAGACGCCAGCCTTCCGCCACCCTGTCGTCGAGTTCGTGCCACTGCACGCTGTCCTCGCCGTCCAGGAGGTTGTCGTCCACGTACCCCAGCATGTTGACGGGGTCCTTGGCCGAGGCGTACTGCGGGGCATAGGCGAGTTCGAGGTCGGCGAGTGCTCGTGCCTTCAGTCCTCCCGCCATCGCCGTAGCGATCACGTCGATGCGCTTGTCGGCACCGTTCCCGATCGCTTGGGCTCCCAGAATGGCGTCGGTCTCGGCGTCGACGATGAGCTTGAGCGCGAGCGTGCTCGCGCCCGGGTAGTAGCCGGCGTGATCGCTGGGGTGGGTGTGAATGACGCGCATCGTACGGCCCTCCTCACGCAGCTCGCGCTCGGTGCGCCCGACGGCCGCAGCGGTCAGCCCGAAGAGCCCGATCACGGCGGTACCGAGTGCGGGCACGGCGGCGTGCGGGGTTCCTGCGATCGCGTCTGCCGCGAGCCGCCCATGACGGTTGGCGAGTCCGGCGAGCCACACGGGTGAGGCCGGCCCATCAGCACGCTGTTTGATGACGGCGTCGCCGACGGCATAGATGGCCGCATCGCTCGTGCGCTGATACTCGTCGACGACGATATAGCCGCGCTCATCGAGCGTGAGGCCCGCTGCGGCTGCCAGGCCGCTATCGGGGCGCACCCCGACGGAGAGGATCACGAGGTCGGCGTCCAGACTGTCGGAGCCCACACTGTCGCGGCCCCCGTCGAGCTCAACTCCGTGTTCCGTGATCGCGGTGACGCCCGAGCCGAGTCGCAGGTGCACGCCGTGGGCCTCGAGGTGCTCCGCCACGATGTGCGCCATCTCGACGTCGAAGGGCCGCAGCACCTGCGGCATGAGCTCGACCACGGTGACGTCGAGCCCGGCGTGGACGAGGTTCTCGGCCAGCTCGAGACCGATGAAGCCAGCACCGGCGACGACTGCCTGCCGGGCATCCTTCGCCGCCGCGATGATCGCATCCATGTCGGCGAGATCACGCAGGACGAGTCCGCGCTCCACGCCGGGGATCGGGATGCGCAGCGGGCTGGCACCCGGGCTCAGGACGAGGGCGTCGTAGGCGAGGTCGGTGACGTGCCCCGTGGCGAGGTCGCGGACCGCGACGGTACGGGCATCGCGATCGATGCTGATGGCCTCGGAGCGCACCCGCACGTCGAGGGCGAAGCGCACGCCGAGCGAGGCGGGTGTCTGCAGGACGAGGTCGTTACGATCCTCGATGACGCCCCCCACGTGGTAGGGCAATCCACAGTTGGCAAACGAGACGTGCTCGCCGCGCTCGAGGACGATGATGTGCGCTGACTCGTCGAGTCGGCGCAAGCGCGTGGCGGCAGACATTCCGCCCGCCACGCCACCGATGACGACATAGGTTTGTGGGGAGGTCATCGTCTCACCATATACCCCTAGGGGTATTTTGTCCACGACCACGCGCCGGTCTCCCAGCCGATTGCCGACGGTCATTCAGAGGCGTGTGGCACAGTCAGACCGTGCGCCGACCTGCTGTGATCACCCGAGCCCGGGGTCGTGTTCTGACGATGTTCTCCGGTGATCCCTCCGGAGCGCCGAACTGGGTACGCTCTCTCGAGACGGGCGACGACGAGGGCTTCTTCGGCCCCGACTCTGCGGTGTGGGAGGTCCACAGCGGCATGCCGACCGTCGTGGCAGGCGTTCGCGCCCTCCTCATGCAGACCCTCCACCCCGGTGCCATGGCAGGAGTGCACGACCACTCGCGCTATCGCGAGGACCCCCTCGGTCGGCTCTCCGGCACCGTGCGCTGGGTGCTCACGACGACCTTTGCCGACACCCAGCAAGCGCGCGCGGGGTGCGAGTGGGTGACGCAGTTGCACAAGCGCGTCGCAGGCACCTACCCCGCCGACAGCACCGGTGGGGATGACGCGACACCCGACGTCGGTGCCGCAGCCGACCGCACCTACGCGGCCAGTGATGCCGACCTCCTGGCGTGGGTGCACTGCGTCTTCGCGGATGCCTTCCTCGGTTGCCACGAGACCTGGGGAGGCGCGATACCTGGAGGCTCTGACCAGTACGTGGCCGAGTGGGCGCGCGCGGGTGAGCTCATGGGAGTGCACAACCCGCCGCGCTCCCGTGACGAGCTCGACGCGGCCATCGCCTCGTTCGAGCCTGTGCTGCGCCGCGACGATCGGGTCGATGAGGCGCTGCGCTGGTTGCGACGCCCGCCCTTGGGCTCTGGTGTCGCGCCGTTCTACGGCATCGTATTCGCGGGCGCCGTCGCCTCGTTGCCGCCGCGGTATCGACGACTGCTGGGTCTGCGACGTCCGTGGTGGCCTGCCGTGACCCTCACTCGCCTGACGCTGATCGGGATGCGCGTGCTTCTGGGTTCCGAATCCTCCAGTCGGTACTACACGCGTCGACGCCTCGACCGTCTCGCCGGCAGGGACGTCGAGCCGTCCGATCGTTTCGTGGCCTAGCTGCACGGCCGAGGACCGTGCCCGAGAACGGCGCGCTAGAACGGCTGATCGACGGGCAGACCGGTGCGCAGCTCGGCGGGCAAGTGCCCGAGGTCGTTGTGGGTCACCAGCACGGGGGGCTTGGCCGAGCGGACGCGGATAATCGTCAGGCCGCAGTTGGCCTGATTGACCCCCATCCAGCGCCACGACGGAGCACCGAAGACCTCGCGGACGAACCACGCGATGACGAAATTGTGGGTGATGAGCAAGTCGTGCCGATCCTCGCGCGAGGGCGACAACCACTCCGCGACCGCGTCCGCCATTTGGGCTTGCCCCGCCGCAACCTCCTCCTCCGTCACCCCGCCGAAGAATGGCTCGAAGGCATGCGGCATGTCAGCGGTCGCACCGTAGGGAATGCAATCCATGAGGAGCGCCGAGATCTGGGGCTCCATGGCGGGCATGAGCTCGGTCATGTACGACGCGGTCTCGACCGCCCGTTGCAGCGGGGAAGTGTGCACGCTCGCGAACGGCACTCCACTCAAGCGTTCCGCGATCGCTCGGGCCTGACGCTGGCCTCGCCCGCTCAAGGGGCCATCCGGCAGGCCGTGCTCGGCGTCCTGCTGCTCCCCATGACGAACCAAGTACACGTACCGCGACACAACGCTCAACTCCTTCGATGACCCCGTTGAGCCTAGGCCATGCTCGCATCGCCCGCAGAGGAGAGGATGTGGACAGACAGTGTTGTCTGTCCCCTCTGATATAGTCATCCACGACGCTGTCCCCCGAATAGCGTCCTACGGCGAAGTCGCCGCACGAATAGGAGGCACGCCGTGTCGGTCACTACCCCCCTCGTACCGACGCGGCGTGTCGCCCCCGCCAAGGCACGAATCCTCGACACCGCCATCGTTCGCTTCTATCAGGACGGCATTCGCAGCGTGGGGGTCGACCGGCTCATCCAAGAGTCCTCGGTCACGAAGGCGACCTTCTATAAGCACTTCGGCTCGAAAGATCGTCTCATTCGTGACTACGTCGACGCTCTCGCGCAGCGAGACATCACCGACTGGGATGATCGAACGCACCCCGCATCCGAACCCGAGCACCTCTTGCGCGAGTGGGCAGACCTGCTCGTCGAGCGAGTGCATGCTGACGACTTTCGCGGTAATCCCTTCCTCAACGCCGCTGCAGAATTCGCCAACCCGGCCGACCCCGTGCGCGTGCGCATCACCGAACACTTCGAGGCCGCCACCGAACGCTTCGCCACGATCTTTGAGGACCTCGGGCACCCCCTGCCCGGCGCTGCGGCCGACCGAATGCTGCTCGCCGCGATGGGCCTCGAAGCCTGGAGCTACACCGGCGACGTCATTGCGGCCTCGGCCGCGTTCCGCACCACAGTCGATCGGCTGATCGCTGAAGCCGCAAGCCCTACTCGCTAATGCGATCCAGCTCCGTGAGCTGTTGACGGCTGAGTACGAGCTGGGGCGCCGCCATCGCAACGTCGAGCTGACTCGGGTCGCTCACCGACACGACGGGTGCCACGACGTGCGGTCTGCTCAACAGCCACGCTAGCGAGACCGTCGCCACCGAACTCTGCGACTCTGTCGCCACGCGCTCCAGCACGTGCAAGATTCGAAGGTTGGCGCGCGTCATCAACGACGCCACCTCACGCCCCCGACGATGGTGGTCGAGATCAGCCCGCGAACGATACTTGCCGGTCAAGAAGCCGGCCGCGAGAGCGAAGCGGGGCATGACACCCAGGTCGAGCTGCGCCGCCACGCGAGAGAGCTGGCCCTCGTACTCTGACCGGTGCACGAGGTTGTAGTGCTGTTGCAGGGCAACCATGTGGGCCACGCCCATTTGCGCCGACGCGATGCGCGCCTCGAGAAGTCGATTGCCGGTGTGGTCGCTGCCCCCGAAATAGCGCACTTTTCCCGCGCGGATCAGCTCATCGACGGCCAGCAGGGTCTCGTCAAAGGGCACGGCGGGGTCATCGATGTGCAAGTACAGCAGATCAATGGACTCCACCCGCAACCTCTGCAGCGACTGCTCGACCGCTGGGGCGATCGACCGCGCCGAGAGCCCCGGGTTGTCAGGATTCTTGCCGACCTTGGTGGCGATCGTGAGTGATTCGCGAGCGCCGCGTGCGCGCATCCAGTTGCCGATCATGATTTCGCTGCGGCCACCGGCATAGGAGTCAGCGGTGTCGATATACGTACCCCCGAGCTCCACGAATCTGTCGAGGATGCCCGTGGTCGTGGGGCCGTCTGTCGTCCAGCCGAAGACGGTGCCGCTCAGGGCGATGGGAAAAACCTCGAGAGCACTCGGCCCAATGCGACGCAGGAGGCTCATCGAATCGCTCGCCGCACTGGGTGAGGGCGACACGGCGTGGCCTGGGGGGTCGATCACAGTACGAACGTCTCTCTCACAACCCTTATCGAAGGGCCGTGCGGTCGGTGAGGCGAGGGTAGCGCGCTGACGAACTCTTTCGCCCTATCGGCGCGCGATCGTTATGGTGCCGTGCACAGCCTCGCGTGCTCGTGAGTGTTCGCGTGCTGCGCCGCGCCCACTGCGGCGGAACGACGACGCGGCCGCACCCACCAGGGCACGGCCGCGTCGAGCGGGTCAACTTGCTACTTGCTGGCCTTCTCCATCGTGCCGGACGAGATCTTTGCGGCGCGAACCGCCACGAGACCGAATCCGACCTTGTTGAGCACGTCGGCGATGACGTAGATGATCGCCGCGACTCCGATGGCGAGGCTCGCGTCGCCACCCCCGAGCTCGATGAACTCCTGGGTCGCGGTACCGATGGGGTAGATGGCCCACCCGGCGATGACGAACCACTTCATGGCCCGAACAGCGACCTGAATGTGCGCCTCGGCACCCGGCAGCTTGACGCCGAAGACGACGTACACGATGTAGAGCCACGCGAGCGTCGAGATGACGAAGAAGATGACGTTGTTCGCCGAGCCGGGCTCGCCGATCTCACCCAGGTAACCGGTCGCGATCATGATGATGTCCGCGATGATGAGCTTCAGCACGAGGCCCTTCTTGAGCGGGCCCGCCATGGCCACGACCAGCGCGAAGGACACCAGAAGGAGCGGTGTGGTGATCAGCCAGTCGATGTAGCGCAACGGCAGCGTCGCATCCACGTCGGCGGCGGTGATGCTGCCCCCGGGGAACTGCACGACGTCCTTCATGACGTAGTACATGATCGACGCCACGAACGTGATGACCGCGGCGTAGGTCGCGATCGTGCGCAGCTCGGGCTTCAGATCGTTCCGCTCCATGAAAAACCAGAACGTGCCGGCCGCCATGGCGACAAAACCGAGCATAAAGAACGCTTGGACGATTTCGAATTCCACAATTCTCCTTCGAACTACTAGGCCGTTGACGAACTCAGCAGGGTTACTTTTCAGGCACGCGACAACGGTGGGATGGATAGATACC
>Ga0306910_1000872_pt1 | contig 11882 bp, 8 predicted proteins | sample AntRauMFilla2698_FD_190438 | JGI IMG/M metagenome (GOLD analysis project Ga0306910, IMG submission 190438) | Saline lake microbial communities from Rauer Islands, Antarctica - Metagenome Filla 2 #698 (v2) (version 2) | ecosystem: Environmental > Aquatic > Non-marine Saline and Alkaline > Saline ... | reverse complement strand
AACCGCCGCTATACCGACCGCTATTCACGCAATAATTTTCGCTATGACCAACGCTTTTGCCGCTCCAATGGTGATGGTGTGGTCGCTGGCGCGCTGATCGGGGCGATCCTTGGCGGGGCTGCCCATGATGGCGGCGGCGCGGTGCTTGCCGGCGGCTTGCTGGGCGCAGGATTGGGCGCGTCGTTCAATGACTGCGATCGCGGCCAGTATCGGTACGCCGTGCATTCGGCGTTTTCCAACGACCGGCCCTATTACTGGAACAACCCGTATTCGGGTGTTCGGGGCGTGGTTTACGCTCGCGACTGGCATCAATATGGCGGCAATCAATGCCGCTGGGGCGATGCCGAGATTTTCCTGCCGAACGGTCAGGTCGCCTATGACCGGGTGCGCATGTGCCGCGACCGGTATGGCCGCTGGGAAGTGGCGCGGCGTCAGTAGACAAGCGCGCATATCCGGCCCGCCCTCTCGTGGGGCGGGCCGTTTTTGTGCTGAAACCGTTCATCCCCGGCTCATGGCGCATGGCTTAAGGTTTGCGTAAGATAAGAGGTCCGCGCCTTTCATGGTGCGCCAGAAGAGGAGGTCTTTCATGACCCGTTTTCTCCTTGTCGCCGCGTGCGGCGCCGCCTTCGTGCTGCCCGGCCTCAGCCCGGCTGAAGCCCAGAGCTATGGCGCAGGGTCGCGCTATGGCAATCAGGGCCCCAGCTATGAGCAATGCGTCGCCCAGCAGCGCAATCGCCAGGTCGCCGGCGCGGTGATCGGCGGCCTCATCGGTGCCGTGCTTGGCGCGGAAATCCATGACGGCGCACAGGACCGCGCGCGCAATGATCGCGGCTATCGCGACCAGCGTGGCTATCGCGGGCGCGATTATCGCAATCGTGGAAATCGCGGCCATCGCGGCCGGGGCTACCGCGAAGAAGGCAATGACGGCGCAGTGCTCACCGGTGCCGGGCTTGGCGCGGTGGCCGGTGCGGCCGTCGGCGGTGCTGGCAGCGGCTGTGAAGGTTATGCCCGCCGCAGCGGCGCTGGCTATGGCGCGGCGCCAGGCCATTACGGGTCTGATGCCGGCTATCGCGGCGATCCGCGCTATGATGATCGCCGGTATCAAACCGGCGGCTATGACAATCGCGGTTATCAGACCGGCGGTTACGACAATCGCGGCTATGACGCGCGCGGTTACGAGACCGGCGGCTATGACGGGTACGGCTATGATGATCGCCGCACCGATGATGGCTACGGATATGACGACAGCTATGCGCGCTCATCCGGCGAGCTGATGGGCGGACCCGATTACCGCCCGTCCGACAGCGGGTCCTTTGGTCAGGCTCAGGTCTACACCGCCGGCTCGGCCCAAGGCCCGGCCTACGGCTCCGCCAGCGCGGCGGCCAATGGGGCGTGCCGCGACATGCAGTCATCGGGGCGCCTGGTGTATATGTGCGAGGGCACTGACGGTATCTGGCGCCCGGCGCAGACCTACCGCTAGGGCGCAGAAACTACCGTCCACTTCAGGGGGGCGGCCTGTAGACGGCGGTGTGTCCGGGGTGGCGCGCCGCCGTTTTTATGTCCGCCTCCAGGCGGTCCGGTCGCCGCCTCAACGCGGACGGGCCGCTTGATCGGTCGGGGAACCGCGCCTAGGTTCGCGCGACTTGAAAAAGAGCCGGATTTTCCGCCGCCATGCGAAACCCTGACGCCCCGTCCTTTCAGGACCTGATCCTCACCCTGCAACGCTACTGGGCCGATCAGGGCTGCGCGATTCTGCAGCCCTATGACACCGAGGTGGGAGCGGGCACGCTGCACCCGGCCACGACGCTGCGCAGCCTGGGGCCGCGGCCCTGGCGCGCCGCCTATGTGCAGCCTTCTCGGCGGCCCGGCGATGGGCGCTATGGCGAGAACCCCAACCGGCTGCAGCACTATTACCAGTTCCAGGTTCTGCTCAAACCCAGCCCCGCCAACCTGCAGGCGCTGTATCTGGGCTCGCTGGACGCCATTGGCGTGGACCGCAAGCTGCACGATGTGCGCTTTGTCGAGGACGACTGGGAGAACCCCACCGTGGGTGCCTGGGGGCTGGGCTGGGAGGTCTGGTGCGACGGCATGGAGGTGAGCCAGTTCACCTATTTCCAGCAGGTGGGCGGCCAGGATGTGGAGCTGGTCTCCGGCGAGCTGACCTATGGTCTGGAGCGCCTGGCCATGTATGTCCAGGGCGTTGAAAACGTTTACGATCTTGATTTTAATGGCGGCAAGGGCGACCAGGCGCTGAGCTATGGCGACGTGTTCCTGGACAATGAACGCCAGCAATCAGCATTCAATTTCGAGCACGCCGACGTGGACATGCTCATCGAGTGGTTCAAGGGCGCAGAAAACCAGTGCAAGGCTTTGCTCGCACTGGATAAACCGCTGCCACTTCCCGCCTATGATTTCTGCCTGAAAGCGTCTCACCTGTTCAATCTGGTGGATGCGCGCGGTGCCATTTCGGTGGCTGAACGCGCCAGCTGGATCGCCCGCGTGCGTGAGCTCGCCAAGGGCTGCGCCGATGCGTGGGTGAAGCTTGAGCGTGAAAGGGCCGCCTGATGGTGCTGAAACTCTTCCATAATCCGCAATCGCGCGCGACCATGACGCACTGGCTCCTCGAAGAGCTGGGCGTGGACTACGAGCTTGTTCGCGTCGAGTATGAAGACGGCTCCATGCGCACGCCGGAGTTTCTTGCCATCAGTCCGCTGGGGAAAATCCCGGCGCTGGTGGACGGCGATGTGAGCGTGAGCGATACGCCGGCCATCGCGATCTATCTGGCCGACAAGTACAAGACGCCCGTCGACATGGCGCCCGGACTGGATGATTCGCGCCGCGCCGATTATCTGCGCTGGCTGATCTTTCAGGGTACCGCCATCGATCCGGCCATGCTGCAGGCGGGCCTGAAATTCGAGACCAAGCGCCGTCAGGCCGGCTGGGGCGACGTGGAGGCTGTGGTTGATGCGCTGGAGACCCGCCTCCAGACCGCCGCGCCGTACCTGTTTGGCGATTGGTTTACCGCAGCAGACTTGCTGGTGGGCGGCACGCTGAACTGGGCGACGGAGTTCGGGCTTATGGAAGCGCGCCCCGCCATCGAGCGCTATGTGGATGCAGTCACGAGCCGGCCGGCCTTCGCCAAGACAGTCGGTGCCGATTGATGGCTGACATCACCGTCTGGCACGGCCCCAACACCCGCTCCACCGGCACGGTCTGGCTGCTCGAAGAGCTGGGCCTCACTTATGATCTTAGGAAGGTCGACGTGTTTGGCGGCGAGACCCGCGAGCCGAGCTATCTGTCGATCAATCCGGCGGGAAAGGTCCCCGCGATCCGCCACAAGGGCAAGGTGATCGGCGAGATGGCCGCGATCTCGCTCTATCTGTGCGACGCCTTCCCCGAGGCCGGGCTGGCCCCGGGAATCGACGATGAAAAGCGGGCGGACTATTTGTACTGGTCGGTTTTCCGTCCCAGCGTTCTGGAGCCGGCCATGATGGCCAAGGTTCAGGGCTGGGACGCCGATCCCGGCCGGGTCGGCTGGGGCGACTGGGAGACGGCGCTGACGCTGGTGGAGCGCCCGCTCAAAGAGTCGCCCTACATTCTGGGCGACAGCTTTTCGGCGGCTGATATTCTGGTGGGCGGGGCGCTGGGCTGGCTTCGTCATTTCGGCGTGCTGCCCAAGGAGTCGCCCTTTGGCGCCTATATCGACAGCCTTCACGCCCGCCCGGCCTATACCCGCATGCAGGCCCGCAATCATTAGGACTCCCGCCCGTGTCAGACTTCCTTCTCGAATTGTTTTCCGAGGAAATCCCCGCCCGCATGCAGGCGCGCGCGGAGGCTGATCTTGAGCGTCTGTTCACCGCGAAGCTGAAAGAGGCGGGGCTGGAGTGGAGCGCGCTGGAGACCGTCTCCGGGCCGCGCCGCATCGGCCTCCACATGACCGGCCTGCCGGCCAGGACCGCCGATGTGCGCGAGGAGCGTAAGGGTCCGCGCACTGACGCGCCCGAAAAAGCCCTTGAAGGCTTCCTGCGCGGCGCGGGGCTCACCAGCCTTGATCAGTGCCGGATCGAGGAGAACAAGAAGGGCGCGTTCTATATCGCCGTGATCGAAAAGCCGGGCCGCGAAACCGCCGAGGTGATCGCCGAGGCGCTTCCTGAAATGGTGAAAGCCTTCCCCTGGCCCAAGAGCATGAAGTTCGGCGAGGGCGACAAGACTCAGCGCTGGGTGCGCCCGCTGCAGCGGATCATCGCGCTTCTGGATGGCGAGATCGTGCAAACCGAAGTGTTCGGCATCAAGGCGGCCAACATCACCGAGGGCCACCGCATCCACGGTTCCGGCCCGTTTGAAGTCTCCGGCTGGGATGATTACTGCGCCAAGCTGAAAGCCAATGGCGTCCTGCTCTCGCGCACCGAGCGCCGGGCGAAGATCCTCAAGGATGCCAGAAAAGTCTGCGCCGATGCGGGGCTGACTCTGGTGGATGATGAGGGGCTGCTGGACGAGGTCACGGGGCTTGTGGAGCATCCCAATGCCATCCTCGGCGATATGGACCCGGGCTTTCTGGACCTGCCGCCGGAAGTCATTCAGCTGACCATGAAGACCCACCAGAAATACTTCGCGGTGGAAGACAAAAGCGGCAAGATCACCGCAAAATTCGTGGTCATCGCCAATCAGGACGCCCCCGACGGCGGAACCGCCATCGCGGCGGGCAATGCGCGCGTGCTATCAGCGCGCCTCTCCGACGCCCGCCATTTCTGGGATCTGGATCGCGCCAAGGGCCTTGAGGCCATGGCCGATGAGCTCTCCAAAGTCACCTTCCACGAAAAGCTCGGGACCGTGGCCGACAAGACGGAGCGCGTCGCCGCGCTGGCGCGCGAGCTTGCCGAGTTTGTGGGCGCTGACCCGGAGCTGGCCTTCATCGCCGCGACACTCGCCAAGGCCGATCTGGTGAGCCAGATGGTCTATGAATTTCCAGAACTGCAGGGGGTGATGGGGCGCTATTATGCGCTGGCCTCTCCCCCCTCCGTCCGCTCCGCGGACACCTCCCCCGTAAACAGGGGAGGACAACGCGCCGAGGACGATGCTGCGATGTCTCCCCCCGCGGGCGGGGGGAGTGGCCCGAAGGGTCGAGGGGGGCTGCTCGCCGGCCTGTCAGATGACCAACGCCAGGCCGTCGCCGACGCCATCCGCGATCACTACAAACCCCAAGGCCCCTCCGACGCGGTGCCCACAGCCCCGGTCAGCGCCGCCGTGGCGCTGGCGGACAAGCTGGATACGCTGGTGGGCTTCTGGGCCATCGACGAAAAACCCACGGGATCGAAAGACCCGTTCGCGCTGCGGCGGGCGGCGCTGGGGGTTATTCGGGTGTTGTTGGAGGGGGGTGAAACCTTCAGCCAACTCATTGGTATTGAGAATGCTTATTGGCGGTTCGTTGAACCCGATTTTTCAGGCAAACGGGCATGGTGGTCGTGTATTTCTTCAGAGATACACGCTGGCGGAATCAAGAATATCAGCCCAATCCATGAGCGCTCACAGGTGTTAGACAGTTCGAGTGAAGTTAGGCACCGCCGGGCAGCTTTTTTCGAAAAATCTTCGGCTTTTGCTCAGCCAGTGCATCTGACGCAGGCTGACGTTCTGAGTGACGTGATTGTCTCGATCGCGAGCCTTGAGGAGATTATAAAGTCGCTCCTCGCCTTCTTCGCAGAACGCCTCAAAGTCCACCTCAAGGGCGAGGGCGTGCGCCACGACGTGATCGACGCGGTGTTCGCGCCCAGAAGCGATGGGACCGTCGATGACGACCTCGTGCGGGTGGCGCAGAAATCGCGTGCGCTGCAGGCTTTCCTGGAGACCTCTGACGGCGCAGCGCTGCTGGCGGGTTATCGCCGGGCGGCGAATATTCTGTCGGCGGAGGAGAAGAAGGGGTTCGATCTGAGCGCTGCCTTGAGTGAGGCGCTTCCAGACATCGCCCACATTGAATTCCCGGCCAAGTCCCGGACGGGGTCCGGGGCGCAGAGCCGGGACCTGTCTGAAGGCGAGGCGCCAGAAACGGGCCAAGGTCCCGGATCGGCTTCGCCGTCCGGGACTTCAGAGTCTCGGCAATTGTCTGACGAACAAATCGCCGCACTTTTCATTGCCATCGCCAAGACCGCCGATACCGACGAGGAGCGCGCCTTGATCGCGGAGCTGCAGGCGGCGGAGGCCGTGGCGACCAAGGCGCTGGGCGAGGAAGACTTTGAATCGGCCATGGCGGCGCTGTCAAAATTGCGCAGCTCCGTGGATGCGTTCTTTGAAGCGGTTGTCGTGAACGCGGAAGACCCTATTGTTCGGCGCAATAGGCTGCTTTTGCTGTCGCGGATTCGCGCGGGCGTGGATGCGGTCGCGGATTTCTCAAGGCTGGAAGGCTGACGCGCGGCTTGATGGGCGGCGCGCGCTTTGCGTATAGGGACAGGGCGAAAACGAATGAGGGACGCCAATATGGCCAAATGGGTTTACGCGTTCGGCGGCGGGACGGCTGACGGTAGCCGGGACGACAAGAACTTGCTGGGGGGCAAGGGTGCTAATCTGGCCGAGATGGCGACGCTGGGTCTGCCGGTTCCGCCGGGCTTCACCCTGACCACCGAGGTCTGCACGGCCTATTACGACAACGACGAAGCCTATCCGGGCGGGCTGCGCGATCAGGTCGAGGACGCGCTAAAATCGCTGGAAGCCATCGTCGGTAAGACGTTTGGCGATCCGGGCAACCCGCTGCTGGTTTCGGTGCGCTCGGGCGCGCGCGCGTCCATGCCGGGGATGATGGATACGGTGCTCAATCTGGGCCTCAATGACGAGACCGCCGAGGGCCTGGCCAAGCTGTCCGGAGACCGGCGTTTTGCCCTCGACAGCTATCGCCGCTTCATCACCATGTATTCCGATGTAGTGCTGGGCGTGTCGCACTCGCGCTTTGAGGAGATCCTGGAGGCCTTCAAGGAGGACCGGGAGTACCAGCTCGACACCGAGATCACCGCCGAAGAGTGGGAAGAAGTGATCGTGGAGTACAAGAAGGCGGTCCAGAAAGTCCTGGGTCAGCCCTTCCCCACCGATCCCCGCGATCAGCTCTGGGGTGCCATGAGCGCGGTGTTCGGTAGCTGGATGAACCAGCGCGCCATCGCTTATCGGCGCATGTATGACATCCCGGCAAGCTGGGGCACGGCCGTGAACGTGCAGGCCATGGTCTTCGGCAATATGGGCGACACCTCGGCCACGGGCGTGGCCTTTACCCGCGACCCCTCCACCGGTGAGCGCGGCTATTACGGCGAGTTCCTGATCAATGCCCAGGGCGAGGACGTGGTGGCGGGCATCCGCACACCGCAATGCCTGACTGAGTCCATGCGCGTGAAGATGGAGGACGTGCTGCCCTCCATGGAGACCGCGCTTCCTGACGTGTTCGCCCAGCTCACCGAGGTCTTCGAGAAGCTGGAGATCCATTATCGCGACATGCAGGACATCGAGTTCACCGTGGAGCAGGGCAAGCTCTGGATGCTCCAGACGCGCAATGGCAAGCGCACGGCGCGCGCCGCCCTGAAGATCGCCGTGGACATGGTGGAAGAGGGCCTGATCAGCGAAGAAGAGGCCGTGCTGCGCGTGGAGCCGGGCGCTCTGGACCAGCTGCTGCACCCGATGATCGACGATGGCTATCAGCGCGATGTCATCGCCAAGGGCCTGCCCGCGTCTCCCGGCGCTGCGGTGGGCAAGGCGGTGTTTGATTCCGACGAGGCCGAGCAGATGGCCGCGCTGGGCGAGAAAGTCATCCTTGTGCGTGTGGAGACCAGCCCGGAAGACATTCACGGCATGCACGCCGCCCAGGCCATCGTTACCGCGCGTGGCGGCATGACCAGCCACGCCGCTGTGGTGGCGCGCGGCATGGGACGCCCTTGCGTCTCCGGTGCCGGCGAGATGAAGATCAATGCCGCCGCCAAGAGCTTCACGGCCCGCGGGCGCACCTTCCACCATGGCGACATGATCACCGTGGATGGCGCCACCGGCGAAGTGCTAGCGGGCGAGGCCCCGATGATCAAGCCGGAAGTCACCGGCGATTTTGCCTCGCTCATGGTGTGGGCGGACAAGGCGCGGCGCATGAAGATCCGCACCAACGCCGAAACCCCCGCCGATGTTCAGACGGCCAAGGATTTCGGGGCCGAGGGCATCGGGCTGTGCCGCACCGAGCACATGTTCTTTGATACCGACCGCATCGCGGCGGTGCGTGAAATGATCCTGGCTGAAACCCAGGCCGGGCGCATCAACGCGCTGGCGAAAATCCTGCCCATGCAGCGCGACGACTTTGCGCAGATCTTCCGGATCATGGGCTCGCTGCCCTGCACGATCCGCCTGCTGGATCCGCCGCTGCATGAGTTCCTGCCCCACACCGAGGAAGACGTGAAGGCGGTCGCCGAGGCCACCGGCCTGCCCGCAGACCAGCTCATGGCACGGGCGCGCGATCTCAACGAGACCAACCCCATGCTGGGCCATCGCGGCTGCCGCCTCGGGATCACCTTCCCGGAGATCTACGAGATGCAGGCGCGTGCCATCTTCGAGGCGCAGGCCCTGGTGGAGAAGGAAACCGGCGTTCAGCCCGTGGCCGAGGTGATGATCCCGCTCGTGGCCCTCCCCAAGGAGCTGGAAATCCTCAAGGTCCGCATCGAAGCGATCGCCCGCAAGGTCGAGGAAGAAACCGGCACCGCGCCGGTCTATCTCATCGGCACCATGATCGAGCTGCCCCGCGCGGCGCTGCTGGCCGGCGCCATCGCCGAGCACGCGGAGTTCTTTTCGTTCGGCACCAATGATCTGACCCAGACCACGTTCGGCCTGTCGCGCGACGATGCCGGCAAGTTTCTGGGGGCCTATCTGGAAGCGGGTATTTTCGAGAAGGATCCCTTCGTCAGCCTGGATCAGGAAGGCGTCGGCGATCTCATCAAGATCGGCGTGGAACGCGGCCGTGCCACCCGTCCCGATATCAAGCTGGGCATTTGCGGCGAGCATGGCGGCGACCCGGCTTCGATTCGATTCTGTGAGGATGCCGGGCTCGATTATGTGTCTTGCTCGCCATACCGCGTGCCTATTGCGCGCCTCGCCGCGGCCCAGTCGGCCCTGAAAAGAGATAGCTAGGTCTACCGATAAGTCTCTGATACCTCAAACGTTCTGGTGAGTTGGGTTGAAATGTGGCGGGGTCCGCCCCATTTCCGCCTGACCCGGATATGTATTGACCGGCCCGAGCGGGACGCGTAGCTAACGGTCCCCTTCTTGGCGTATGGCTTGCAAGCCTGCGTCGAGGCTTTCCCGAAGCCCGGGACGATGTGACGGTTCAGGCTCTCGCACCCTTTGCGAATGAGGTCTGGAACCGCTGCGAGGAGAGACGGCGATATGACCGCTGGATCGACACAGGCGCGCATCAAGCGCTGGACGGGAGGCATTGCCTCTGCCCTGGCATTCGTCGTGATGGCGGGCGTTCTGGTGCTTGCGCCAGAGCGTGTGCGTGAGCAGGACGAGGCGGCTATCTGGCGCGATATGGCCGGTGCCTATCTCGACGACGCAGCGACCTCGCGCTGGGGTGAAGCGCCGGCTGCGCTGGAGTTCGCCAGCTTCACGGTGGAGGCCGACGAGGTGTATGGTGCCCGGATCACCGCGCGCGCCCTGGACGATCTTCGAAGCTTTGACACCACGCATCTGGACGCAGCCCGCGCCGCCGCGCGCGAGCGCCGCTGCCTGTCGGAAGCGATCTTTTACGAGGCGCGGTCTGAGAATTTTGCCGGCCAGGCGGCTGTGGCCGAAGTGGTGTTGAACCGCGTACGCCACCGCGCCTATCCCGACTCGGTCTGCGGTGTGGTATATCAGGGCAGCGAACGCGTTACCGGCTGCCAGTTCACCTTCACCTGTGATGGATCGCTTGTGCGTACGCCTGCGGGCCGCACGTGGGAGCGCTCCCAGCTTGTGGCCGAGCATGCGCTCATGGGCTTTGCCCAGCCGGTTACGCGGCGCGCAACGCACTATCACACCACTGCGGTCGATCCGATCTGGAACGATTCGCTGGTGCGCACGCGCCGCATCGGCGCGCATATCTTCTACCGCTTCCCCAACCGGTCCGAGCGCCAGCTGCTGATCTCCGACCGCGAGGCGTAGGGTGCTGGTTTTCGCGCCGCCGCCGATGGCGGCGCACTCCCCAAGGTCCTCATTCTGAGGAGTCTTTTGCTAAGCAAAAGCCTCGAAGGACGCAAAGGGGACCGTCCCGCCCGTCCTTCGAGGCTCGCCCTGCGGGCTCGCACCTCAGGATGAGGGGATGTATGGGTAAGGTGATCGCATCAGAGGCGCAAAGACGACGCTACGGTCCCGATCGGACAGATCCGAGCCCCTAGACCGCGTCCAGTCCCAGATCGAAATTCGTTGCTGAATGGGTGATCGCGCCGACGCTGATCACATCCACACCGGTCTGGGCGATGGAGCGGATTGTCTCCAGCGTCACCCCGCCCGAGGCTTCCAGCGTGGCGCGGCCCTTGGCCTGTTTCACGGCCGCCGAGAGGTCTTCCAGACTGAAATTATCCAGCAGTACGCTTTCCGCGCCGGCTTCCAGCGCCTCGTCAAGCTGATCAAGGCGGTCCACTTCCACGGCGACCCGCATCATGTGGCCGGCGAAGGTGCGCGCCCGGCGCACGGCCTCGCCCACGGAGCCACCGCACAGGGAGACGTGATTGTCCTTGATGAGGATCGCGTCATCGAGCCCGAAGCGGTGGGGCGCGCCGCCGCCGGCGCGCACCGCCTGCAGCTCTAGGGCGCGAAGGCCCGGCGTGGTCTTGCGAGTGTGGGCCACGCGTGCGTGCGTGCCCTCCACCGCATCCACATAGCGCCGGGTCAGCGTGGCGACGCCGGACAGCCGGCCCATGAAGTTCAGGATCGAGCGCTCTGCGGTGAGAATGGCGCGGGCCGGGCCGCGAATCACGCCCACGGCCTGGCCTTTGGCGATGCGATCTCCGTCATGGGCGCGCCAGTCGATGATCAGCTCGGCGCTGACCTGGGAGGCAACTTCGTCGGCGGCCTGAATGCCGCACAGCACGCCCTCGGCGCGGCTGACGATCTCAAACTTTCCACGCGCGTCTTCGGTAAGGGTCGCAAGCGATGTGAGGTCGCCGCGCCCGCCCAGATCCTCGTCCAGGGATACGGCGACGATTTCTGCGACGACCCCGCGCGGGACGGGCGGAATTAGAAGGCTCATTCCGCGATCTCCGCGGCCTGCGGGGCGGCGGCGGTCACGGCGCGGGCGTCATCGAGATGCATGCGGGTGGACACTCCGGTCTGGCGTGGTCTTGGATAGTCGTTGCGGAAATGCCCGCCGCGGCTTTCGGTTCGGGCCAGCGCGCCGGCAGCGATAAAGCGGGCCGCGATTAGCGCCGGCGCCGGGCCGTAGCGTGCTTCAAGCTGGTCGATCACGGCGATGAGCCGGGACAGACCGGCGCCGTCACGCTCCACGCCGGCCTCCAGCGCCATGACCTGACGCAGGCGCTGCAGCGCCGGTCCGGGCAGGGCGGGCGGCGCGGACGCCTCAAGCGGTGCCAGGGCGCGCGGCGCGGCGCTGCGCAAGGCATCAGCCGCGCGGCGGCCGAATACCAGCCCGTCCAGAAGCGAGTTGGACGCCAGCCGGTTTGCGCCGTGCACGCCCGTGGCGGCGCATTCACCCACCGCCCACAGGCCGGTGATGCCAGTGAAGCCGGACAGATCGGTGGCGATCCCGCCCATGTGATAGTGCGCCGCGGGTGCCACGGGGATGAGCTGCGTGCGCGGATCAATCCCGGCCGACATGCAGGCGGCGAACACCGCCGGAAAGCGCTCGGGGAAGGCCTCGCCCACGGCGGCGCGCGCATCCA
>Ga0306910_1000870_pt1 | contig 11937 bp, 8 predicted proteins | sample AntRauMFilla2698_FD_190438 | JGI IMG/M metagenome (GOLD analysis project Ga0306910, IMG submission 190438) | Saline lake microbial communities from Rauer Islands, Antarctica - Metagenome Filla 2 #698 (v2) (version 2) | ecosystem: Environmental > Aquatic > Non-marine Saline and Alkaline > Saline ... | reverse complement strand
AGGGGGAGGGGGGCGGCGACGGTGACGGCCGGAGCGAGGGGGGCCGCGGGGAGGGCGTCGACCCCGCGGTGGCCGGAGAGAACCCCTACCAAGCGTGCGAGCAGAAGTGCCGCGTGAGCTGCAGGGAGCGAGACCAGTGGGACATCCGCCCACACGTGTCGGGGGAGGGGGAGGAGGAGAGCACGACCCCGTGCCCGCTGATGTTTCGCGACGGTCCCCTTGTGTTTATGGAGGCGGACTTTCGGCCGGCGGACCCGCTGGGCCTAGGGGAGCGCGTGATGGACTACATGGTGCAGAACCCGGACGCGCTGAAGGTCTGGTCGCTCTTGGAGCAAGACTACGAAACCACGGCCGGCCGGGACGTTATTCAGGAGTTCTTCAGGCTGTCGACGGTGCGGATGCTGGCCGACGAGGCCGCCGGCGGGATGATGCAGGAGGATCTGGCGATGGAGGACGAGCAGCCGGTGGAGGAGTACCTGAAGATGCTGCGTTACATGCAGAAGCCCTTTGAGGACCTCGAGGTGCCCGATGAGTACAAGCACACCATGGTGACGCTCTTCAACAACTACCTGCGCTTCAAATCGCCCTACGCGGCCAACGACATTCAGGTGCTGGAGCGGGTGGAGGTGGCCTTTGACAACTTGAACAGCGTCCGGCGCTTTTCGGACGACGTGGTCGGCCGCGTGAAGGGCGCCTTCATGCGCATGAAGAATCAGCGGCTGCAAGTGATGGCGGCGCGGAAGACCATGTACGACCCGTGCCCCAACGCCTTCAGCCGCGAGGACCCCGACCATCCCCGCCACGTTGCCCTGACGAACGTCCGCTCGGTGCTGGCCGCCAAGGACGTGGTGGTGTCCAACAACGACTCGGACGAGCGCCCCCTGTTTTCCTTGCCCATCCTGAGCGGCAGCGGGTGCCCGACGTACACGTACAGCGACGAGATGCCAATGCACCTGCTGCTGAGCAAGATCGAGGCGGACCCGGTGATCTGCGAGGCCTACGTGCAGCACAAGCGCTACATCAACGGCGTGTTCGCCACCAACCACTCGCGCAGCGAGGTGCCCTACATCCCCCACACGTTTGTGAACAGCATGCGGTACGTGTCGTGGACCAACGGCGTGCTGTGCGCGCGGACGGGTATATTCTACTACCACCGCGGCAGCCTCCCCGAGGGGATGCCTGACAACTGGGCGCACTTCAGCGACTCACTGACGCGCGTCAACCGCGGGCAGATTCGCGCCCTCAAGTTCATCGCCAAGCCGTGCCGGTACTACGAGACGGTGGTGTGTATGCTGCGCGGCGCCTTCCTGCGGCTGAAGGAGCCCGGGGTGGCTGAGTTTTACAGGGATCACGAGGAAACGTGCGTGGACCACACCCACGGTGGGGACACCCGGATGGAGTCCAGGGCGAACGAGCAGGACGCGTGGGTGCGGCGGCGGCTGGGGGCGTTTGACGAGTGGATACACCACGCGCAGAACCTGGCGCACATGGAGCCGCTGGACGTCAGGCTGATGTCCACGCAAAAGATGCTTCAGGACCAGCAGATCCCGCGCAACACGTACCGCAGCTGGCTGGAAATGGCCGGGCGGAGCCTGTCCGGGGTGATCGGGGAGGCCACGCGCCCGACCAGCGGCGCGCAGAGGCTGATGGAGGAATTCCTCGGTCACCCCGTGGACGACCGGCTGGAGTACGCCACGGTGCTGGAGGGGACGGCGGGCTCCGGCAAGTCCACGCTGCTGAGCCAGATAGAGTACTACTTTGAGGAGCACCTGATCGGGCGCGTGGCCGACCAGCGGCGGGCCATCGACTACCTCAGCGTGGTCCGCCACAAGGCCTTCATTGAGGCCACCGACATGCACAAGGAGGAGGTCACGCCCATCCCCCAGGGAGATCTGAAGAAGATGATATCCAACGAGCACATGGTCAATCACATCCTGCACCGCCCCTCCTGCGTGGTGCAGTTCCTGCAGCACGTCATCTTCGCCATGAACGGCCCCCTTCCCTACAGCGACGTCAACGGCGACATGGAGCGCCGCTTCGCGCAAATCAAGTGGCAGCGGCGCATCAGCGAGCAGAACATGCACTTTTCCGAAACAGACCGGCGCACCATCAACCAGGTGTGGGAGGAGGAGGACTCGGCGGTCTTTGCCGTGGTGGCGGTCTTTGCCCACAAACGGCACCTGCTGAACGTCGGCATGCGCCCTTACTACCGCCCGGGCGACAAGCGCTTCCCGGTCCCCAAGTACCTGCTGGGCACGCAGGCCGAGTACTGCCGCAACGAGAACAGCTTCCGCGCCTTCATCTTGGGCATGGAGCGGCAGAGCCAAGTCTCCTTCGACCCCCAGTACGCCCAGCACTCGGTACCCCGCGACATTGTGCACAACGACTACGTCTCGTACTGCGACGAAAACAAGTGCAAGGTGATGGACGCTACCGCACGCGACAAGTACATGCGCAGCACCTTTGGCGTCCGCGTCTCCGGTAACCCCATGTGCTACTTTGGCATGAAGTACAGGGACCAGTCCACGGGGCAGGGGGCGGCGGGGGTGGCGGCCCTGGCGGCCCCGCCCGCGGTGGGGCCTGCGGGCGGCGGTGACGATGGCGACGGAGGGGACTTTAATTTCGATTAGGTCCGGGTGATGGCGAGGTGAATGTCCCTCATCTCGCCCACCAAGTTCGGCAACAGCAGTTCGATCTGCGTGTCCGCGGCGTCAGGCGTGAAGGTAAAGCTAAAGTTCAAAGACCCGTTACCTGGAATCCCGTCCAGCAAGTGCAGCTCCGTGGCCGCGGCGTCCCCCACCTTTTGGCGGAACATCGCCTCCTCCGCAGGGATATCGTCACCGCTCATGTTATATATTCTGCCGTACACCAGGTACTCTGTGCCGGAGACAAAGCCCGTAAGCAGGCCCGTCTTCTCCTCGCTCACCACCTGCTCGGTGATCGAGGTGGTGCTGTGCTCGACCTTGATCCACTCCGTCAACGGTCCCGGCGAGTCGGCCACTCGGACGACGTTCTTGTAGAAGCGGTCCACCCCCACGGGCGGGCTCAGGTCGGCCGTGAGCAAGTCCAACTTCGACTCCAGGTCCTGCAATACGCTCTTGGCGCTGACGTTGGAGGTGGCGACTGAGCCGGAGAACGTCCCCATGTGCTGCTCCCCGGCGCTGCCCACGGCGCTCTGAAGCGTGTTGACCTTGCGCTCCAGCGACGTCATGGAGGCTGAGGGCACCATGGAGCCCGCCGTGCTGGAGCGGAGGATGGAGCCCACACCGAGCTCGTCGGTGGTGTACTCCAGGCCGGGAGGGGAGTTGTCAGAGGTGTAAGCCACCGCGGCGAAGCTCAGGGCCGCCAACGAAACGGAAACCGAGAGGAAGACCAGGAGCAGTATGAGCGTATTGTTCATATTTGCTGCTGGTGAATCGTTTATTCTTTACACCAGGTGATGCGTATTTTTGTCTACCCTCTCGCCTTGGCGCGTCCCCCCTTGCCCGTGGCCCACAGCGCGATGAACGTGATAAGGGTTGCAGAAAGTACCGCACACACAAGGGGCCACACAAACCCGAGGTCCCGCGACCTGGATACCGCGCCAAAGGACCGCTCATCGTCGCGCGCGTCGTTGCCCAGCACCTCGTCCGCCGCGTGCATCTGCGGGACGTACCCGCGGCGGTCGCGCTTGACGTCCATCACCTCCATCTGCTCCCACCACCCCGACAGGAGGTTGAGGTCCGAGAAGGAGGGGTCGTAGTCGCGGTTGGTTTTCATGAAGACTGTCTCGTACGGGTTGAGGGTGCGCCCAAAGTAGTTGCGGTGCCCCCAGAGGTCGCCCTGCCGGGGTTCGTACGGGTGGATGATTATGGGGCGCTTCCGCCAGTCCATGCCGCGGTAGGCCGTCAGCATGCAGTCCAAGTTGTACCCGCGGGCCATAATCTCCTTGGATCCCCCGATTTCGTGCTTCTTGACCAGAACCGGCTTGCGCACGCTGACGTTGCTGGCGAGCATGACGCCCGCGTGCCGAAGGACCCCAAGGCCCCGCTGGTCCATCGCCATGGCCATGCTCTGTACGTGTGGCTGACCGTTGTAGTGATTGATGCTGCTCCCCACCAGGGCCACTACGTCCGTGAGCTTCGCCGTGAACGCCCGCGTCCAGTGTTCCGTGAAGTACATGGGGAGGAAGGGCCCCCTCATGGTCGAGTTGACAAAGACAAAGTAGTCGTATCCGCCCGTTTCCGCAGTGCGCATGGCCTCGCTGTAGGCGCCAATGTCCTGTGAGACGTTCGGGCGCTTCACCCACGTCACGGAGGATAACCCCAGCCACTTGGACGTCACGTCCGCCTCGCGTTCAGCGGCCCACTCGGGCATGTTCTGCACCACCATGTAATCCACCTTCTTATCGGGGACGAGGCCGTGGCGCATGAAGAACCGGACGTTGCGGTCCAGCACGTGAAATGCGTAGACCACGAGGGTGGCGCCGCCGTGCCGCAGCGCGAGAGGTCGCGGGTGGGTGGCGGTCATTCGAGCGGGGGGTTTATCATTTGTATGTTAACGCGGTGTAATTCGCCTCGCCGCGGTGGGCGGCAAGAAACGCTGAAAGACAAACGCCCCATGTCGACCAAGCGAGGCCCGCTGCCGTCTACGGCGTCCCCGCCCTGCAAGAGGGCGCGGTCGGGCGGTAGTGGTAGTGCAGTGGGGGGGGGTGCCCCCCCCCCCTCCCTCCCCCCCACGTGCAAGGTGCGTAACAAGTACCTCGACGTGCTTCACCGCCACCCGCGGGACCGACGCATCTTCTTTGACAGCGGCGTGGAGGGCGAGGTCCACGACTACTACGTGGACTTTGCGGGCGACGGCGACTTTGGGAGGGCGGGCCTGCTCTCCGTCACGGGCCTCTGCAAGGCGTTTTTTCCCCAGTTCGACGCGGACAAAATCATTCCCAAAATGATGGGGGGGGCGACGTGGCACCCGAGCAAGCGCAGGAGCAAGTACTTTGGCCTCTCGCCAGAGACGATCAAGGCCGGGTGGGCCCGCGACGGCAAGGCGGCCCGCGAGAGTGGGACAGTCATGCACGATTTCATCGACCTGTACTACAACGGGGAGTGCACCCTCGACGACGTTCCTGCGGACGACGCGGCACTGAAGCAGTTCGCGGAGTTCACGGCCGAGATGGGGGGGGACCTGCAGCCGTACCGGTCGGAGTGGTTCGTCTTCACTGATCCCCGAACCAAGGTGACGGGGGCCATCGACATGACCTTTGTCAACAAGCCGCTCATGGAGAAGCAGTGGGCGGCGGTTGCCCACGGCGCCGAGCCACCCAGCACCCTCCACCTGTGGATTTACGACTGGAAGCGCAGCAAGAGAATTTCCAAGTTCAGCCGGTACGAGCGACCCTTCGCCCCGCTAGACAAGTTGCAGAGTACAAACTACATAACCTACTCCATGCAGCTCAACATGTACAAGTGGATCCTGGAGCACCACTACGCGGGTGTCGTCTGGGAGGGCCACACGTACGAGAGGGTGCGCGTGGACGGGATGTACCTGTGCGTCATGCACCCGAACCAGAGCTCGCACCGGCTGCACCTGTGCCCCGACATGCACAGGTACGTCGACAGGGTCATGGACCTGCGGCGCGAGGCATTGGAGCGGGAGGGGGCGGGTCTCCCCCCCCCGTACCCATTTGACATGACGCAACCCCCGCCTGAGGCGCCGGAGCCTTTCGACTTTACCTCCGTGTGAGGTAGGCGACCCTCCTACCGCAGGCGTCATGTGAGCGCGTTGAAGCTCGCATGGGGGAGGATGTAGACTGGGAGGCGGCTGGACTGCAGTTGCAGCGCTTCTCGCTCGCTACGTAACAAAGACATTGTTACGGCTTTCAGTTGCGACCACCGTCATCGTGGTCACACCGTTCATATAGAACGCACCCGCGACCGTCGGTCTAACAACCTCCTGTATGTCGTCGTACTTGTCCCCGTTCGCATCGATGCGTACCTCGTGGCCGTGATATACACCGTTCCTCCACTCGCAGACGTATTACCCTACGTTCGCAAAGGTCAGCACGCCATGGTCGTGGCGTACACCGTGCCTCCACTCGCCGTCGTACTTGTTTCCCTTCGCATCGGTCAGCACCCCACGGCCGTGCTGTATATTCCCACACCACTCGCCGTCGTACTTGTATCCGTTCGCATAGATCTGCACGCCATGACCGTGGCGTGAACCCTCCCTCCACTCGCCATCGTACTTTTTTCCCTTTGTATTGCTCACCACACCATGACCGTGTAGTAGAGCGTCCCGCCACTCGCCGTCGTACTTGTCTCCGTTTGCAAAGGTCACCACACCATGGCCGTTGTATAGACCCCGACACCACTCGCCGTCGTACTTGTCTCCGTTCGCGAACGTCATCACGCCATGGCCGCGACGGCGACCGTGATGCCACTCACCGTCATACCTGTTTCCGCTCGCATACGTCATCACGCCATGGCCGTGGCGTACACCGTGCCTCAACTCGCCGTCGTACTTGTCCCCGTTCGCATACGTCTTTACGCTATGACCGCCGAGACACGACAAGTTGCACTTGAGAACGTTGCCCATTTATGTTGACTGCTCCCTGAGGGATCGCGTTGTTGTGAATCGGATGCTTGTTGTGATTGAAGGTCGACCTTCAGCACTACGTAGGTGTTATCGTTTTCATTTCTTTATAAGAGAGCTGGTAAATCCCCATATCTCTGCACAGCAAGACATACTCCCCCCTCTCTCTCCTCCATCCACTCCTCGACCCATCATGAAGATTACCAACATTCTGACCACGCTGGCTGTGGCGCTGTCAGTGGGCGCCGTGGCCCTGTCCGGGTACGCCCTGCACCGTGCGGAAGACGCGCGATCGACCTCCGGCGGGGTGTCCACACAGGAGGTCATGAGGAGCGAGGCAGGCCCTGCACCCCTCCTTTCGGTGGGCCCACGCGCAGACACGAACGGTACGATTTCGGTACTGAACACGACGTTATCGATGCAGTCTTTCGACATCTCTGGAGAGGTCATCACCTACACACAGTTCAGCAGCGTGACGGACACTTACCTTTTCGGGGAGTTGGGTTTTTGTACTGGGGATGTGATCGTCGAACTGCCTCTAAGCGTGGACCTGTCGTCGGTCATTCCCCGCCCCCGCATCACGTACGATCAGTTTTCTAATGACGGTATTTCCCGAAACACTCCCCCCTTCTCCGTCTCCTTCCTTTCCGGGTCCCCCTTTACGATGCAGTTAAGTGTGGGGTGCTTCACGGGCGTGGCCCACATGATCGTTCGGGTTGACGGGCTTGTTCGAAAGGCGTCACCCTGACGCTCGTCAGCACGTTTCTTGTGTACGCAATCGAATAAACTCTGACCGTTCGCACGCCCGCCTCAAATCCGTTCATAGCCTACACGCGCTCTAACCAAATCGCTTTTCATGCACGAAGCGACGGAGCACCAACGGGTCGACAATTGGTCTCTGCCAAAAGCTCGCGCACTGCGCAACTGTATCGATCCTATGCCCCCCCGCGGGGTCGTGAGTCATTTGACTCAGGTGCAGGCTTCATTTTTTCAGACGTACCTGGGTGACTCCACACTCGCTGCTTGCATCCACGCTCTCATGCGTTTGCTGGTTGTCTTCAGTGTGAGAAGGATATCTCGGTTGCGGTTTCTCATGTAGCGCTGCAGATTGTGCGAGTCACGCCGGCGCTCCCTCTCTGCGCACTTGGCGGCTCGTGTCCGCCGCTTCGCGAGCTGACGTGCTTGCTTTGCGCGCTTGGCGGGTCGTGTCCGCCGCTTCGCGAGCGGACGTGCTTGCTCTGCGCGCTTGGCGGGTCGTGTCCGCCGCTTCGCGAGCTGACGTGCTTGCTCTGCGCGCTTGGCGGGTCGTCTCTGCTGCTCCTCGAGCTGACGTGCTTGCTCTACGCGCTTGGTGGCTTCTGCCTGCTGCTCCGCGAGGAGGTGCAAGCGTGCGGTGGCCTGTTCCTCCAGCTTGCGAATGCTAACTTCCTCAGCTTTCAGCTCAATTAAGACCCGACGAGCATCCTCCCGCCACGAAGCAGCACGCGCCTTCTTATGAGCGAGCCGCTGCATGCGGCTCTTGATCTCGGGGTCATCAGAGATGGTCTGTCCCGCTCTGATTGTGAGCCCGAAGGTCTGTGCTTGCTCCTCCTCGACCTGACGTACTTCCTCTCCGCGGTCGACGATGAAATGGCGTGTCTCCTGTACGAGTCTGACAATGTTTGTCAGTAGCTCCTTGAGCTCCCGCACGCGGGTGAAAGCCTGGCCCTCTTGCTGGGCGAGCTGATGCGCTTCCTCTGTATGTTTTGGAATGTCATACTTCATTTCTGAGGAGAGGGAGGGGGAGAGAGTGATGAGATTTTGGCTTTGAAGCTATGAGTTTCCGTCGATTTAGCAAAGATTGAAGGTTCTCCGATAATGGTCACGTGACAACGAGAAGAAGAGAGGTTGTGGTGGAGCACGCGACTATTCAGACAACATGGTCGGCCTTCTTTGTTGCTCGTCTCCCTACTCCTCGACCTCCTCGACCACGGCAGGGTCTTGCTCGGGTAGGCGGTAGCGAGCATGAACGTGGCGATGCAGCAGCTGTCAAAGTATCCGCACTGCGGCGGTGGCGTGAAGAAATCCAGCAGGACCACTTCTGATGGAGATTTGGTGACCCCCCCTATGTCATACTTTGCGTCGCAACCAAGAGACTAGCGTTCATGATTTCGCCCCTTTCGTAGACGCCAAGTACAAAAGGAGCAGAAAGCTGCCTAGCGACTGCACCATCGACAGGGCTCGGGATGCCCCCGATACAGCTACCACATCACCCTGCCCGAGAAGGGTTTGCGTGCTTACAGAGGTCATGAGCGCTTCTGTGTAGGTAATGGACCCGTTGGAGTCTGGCCTGTTGACCACGTAAAATGCATGTCCAGGAAGGGTGAAGTAGATTGCAGAAAAAATCACGATCACCACCGCAAGACCCAACGCTATGCGGGCGAACCTAACACCGACCATCTTACGTTTTATCTCTTGTAGCGCGTTGAAAGTAAACGATTCACCAACACAGATATGCTGCCCAGTACATTGACGGGTGCGGGGGTGATACTGGTGGTCAGCAGTCGGGTGCTGGTTGTGCACGACCGGCGTTCACGGAAGTGGGGATTCCCCAAGGGCGTCCGTAGTGACGCAGCCGAGCCGTTGCACCGAACCGCGGAGAGGGAAATGTTAGAAGAGACGGGGGTGGCGGTAAACATAGAGCGAGGCGCCACGGCGCTCACCTTTCGGTCGGGGAGCGTGACGCGTTGCTACTTCGTGTGTGGTATCGATAACGTGACGTCCGAGAGCCTGCCTGTAGTGAAATCTCCCGTGACGCAGGACAAGTCCGAAATCGACCGTGTGCGGTGGATGACACGCGCCACGCTGCGGACGCTTGCGCGGTCGGCCGTCAACCACGACTTGTGGGCGTGGGTGCGGCCAAGGGTGTTTAATTACCGACTTGTGTGTACTAGTGCTCGAAGGAGCTGGATGGTGACGTGCAAAGGTTCACTGAACATGCGTCGAAGGCGTCGCGAGAGGGATATTGAGAGTATCAATGTGCTTCTCAGGCAACTTGGCGGCGCAGTGCGAATGGTGTCCCCGCCAAACGGACGAAAAGCCATGCAGCGACCTCACGATCCGGGCATACCCACCACCAAGAAAAAATGGTGGAGACGGCCGCGAAAGACCCCGCAGCTGCGGGGTCGGGACAAATGGCCCGGTGCAATACGCCACACACAGTGGTACGAAACGGTTGCAGCGGGTGAAATCCGTGCAAAAGAATCTCCACAAGCTACGGCAAATTGATTGGAAGGCACTGTCGCACCCCCCGAAACACGACCACGTAAGCGATACAAACCTTTGACTCCGCTGAGGGTGGGTAAATAAAAGAGCCGTTCGTCCATGGACGCTCACGTTGTTGAAATGGGTGAGACACTTGTAACGGGACCAGACAGCGATGCGAACGGTGGAGCCTGTCCCCGCCAGAGACGGACGTCTTGCGGGCAACGGGTGCTACACATTGGTATCAAGAGCATGAAGGCCGTGCTTTACCCGTTTGCTATTGCGATGGGGGGCATGGCGGGTGGCTGGCTGGCATTCTCACTTGTTAGCCAAATATCACCAGTCAAAATCGACGTGCATTTGGCGGCGACACTACCGGACCCGGGCCCGTACTAAGGTGCGTTTCACTACCGATTTTTTAACCGCAATGGTAGGTACAACCAATGAACGACACTATGCATGTCCTCTCTACACCCTGGCTGTCAGTGTAATACATCTCCTCAACCTTGTAATCGTCGCTTGTAAGATCAAACGTACAAGACATGGTTGCCTTGGCCACGGTGTAGTTATGCATCAGGTCGTCAGCCTGCACCTGCCCATACCCAGGACATAGGCTTGACGTAATAAAGTCGCCGTTATCAATATCCCCCTCAATATCACAAACCCAAATACCCCCCTCACCGATGGAGTTGATATGAAGCCTGGTGTCACCGTCGACTTTTGGGTACGGCGTGGCAAATGCGCCTGCCGTAAACATGCGTTTCTCACGTTCCAACTCACCAATCACCCCTAGCACCCGCTTGTCCTGCGCCTGCGTCGTTAAATCCACAACTGGTAGGGAGTCTGTAACTGTAATGGCGGCCTTTCCCGTGATGATCGCACCGGTTGCGTAGTCCATCGATGCGTACGATCCTGTAGATATGACAAGCTTACCAATGTAATCCGCAATATTGGCGCTTGTGACGGCGTCTCCCACAAAGCGACACCGGTGCTGCCCTGTGAAATTCATGCGATTCTCACCTGAATACTGGTCTTGAACAACGCCCCTCTTAATGTAGGAGGACCCGTTATACTTTGACGCAAAACCAAGGTCGTGATCACTGGTACCGCTGTTACCGAGCGTGCTCTCTAGTCCTACTGCCCACGTTGCTGTGTCAGTTCCGTTGTCGTACTTGATTGTAAGTTGATCTGTATAAGGTGCATCGGTCTGAGACACGTCCGAGCCGTCGCTGCTTATATTCAGTTGCCTTAAGTTGACAACCCCACCTACATCCACGTCTCCTGAAGTAACGCTAAGATTTCCTGTCGTCAGATCCAAATCTCCATCAGGATTCAGAACCATTCGAGTACTTCCTGCCGTCACATTCGATGAATTCGGCCGGAATCGAATGGTGTTACCTCCGATCAAAGTACCTCCTGAGCTTAACTCTACGAAGCCATGGCTATTTGTACTTGTAGTTTTTGAATATATTCTCAAATATCCACTTGATTCAATATCAGTGCCAACCAAATCTATATCACCATTTGTGATGTCTCCATTCACTTCTACCCCCCCGCTGTTCACGGTTAATTTACCGTCGGATGTTAGGTTTCCAAGGACGTATAGGTCGTCCGCAAGCTCGTGACCCCCTGACACAGGCACAAGCAGGTTCGGCCCTGTTGGGCCCGTGGGGCCCTGTATACCCTGCGAACCGTCGCCCCCCGTAGCCCCAGTGGGACCTGTGGGCCCTACCAGCCCCTGTGCCCCGTCATCGCCTGTGGGGCCGGTGGGCCCTTGCACACCATCGTCACCTGTGGGGCCTGTGGGCCCTACCAGCCCTTGCGCACCATCGTCGCCGGTGGGGCCGGTGGGCCCTACGAGCCCCTGCACACCATCGTCGCCGGTGGGGCCGGTGGGCCCTACGAGCCCCTGCACACCATCGTCGCCGGTGGGGCCGGTGGGCCCTACGAGCCCCTGCGCACCATCGTCGCCTGTGGGGCCGGTGGGCCCTACGAGCCCCTGCGCACCATCGTCGCCGGTGGGGCCTGTGGGCCCTACCAGCCCTTGCGCACCATCGTCGCCGGTGGGGCCGGTGGGGCCGGTGGGCCCCTGCACACCATCGTCGCCGGTGGGGCCGGTGG
>Ga0306910_1000869_pt1 | contig 11953 bp, 9 predicted proteins | sample AntRauMFilla2698_FD_190438 | JGI IMG/M metagenome (GOLD analysis project Ga0306910, IMG submission 190438) | Saline lake microbial communities from Rauer Islands, Antarctica - Metagenome Filla 2 #698 (v2) (version 2) | ecosystem: Environmental > Aquatic > Non-marine Saline and Alkaline > Saline ... | reverse complement strand
CGACCGTGATGACGCTCAGGAAGCCCTGAATGAAGTAAAAAAACTTCAGCAGCAGTTTAAAGATATTGGCTACGTTCCTATAAAGCAGAAGGATAAAATTTACAAGCAGTTTCGGGAAGTCTGTGATGTCATTTACAACCGATCGCGCAGTGAAAAGAGCGTAAATATCTCAAGAGAAGATCGCGCTGACCTCGATAACGATCAGATTAAACAGATCAAAAAGCGCAAAGCTGAGATCAATAAACTCAAAAAAGAAGCCCAGGAACTGAACGACACCATCCTGAATTACTCCGACACCAAAACCTTTATCAAACCTAACAAAAAAGGAATGGCGCTGAGAGACGAACTGGATGAGAAAATCAATAAACTCCAGGCAGATCTTGATAAAATCAATGACAAGATTGATTCGCTGGACGATCAGATTGATGACATAAAAAGCGAAGGAGAAACTGACTCTTAGATAAAACCTCCCGGAAAAATTCGGGATCAATATTTTTAGCTTATTTAATTTAAGTAAGTTACATTATGATTGTTCAACATAACTAAGCATAGCTCTTAATTACATGTTGTACTGGTACAAACAGAGTTTTAAAATTGGATTGAAACAATAACCCGATAGGGCGGCTTAGCCATAATTAAAAAAATAAAGTGGCAGATAAGGCAGATCATAAAACAATTTTCATGGTGGACGACGACTTGACTATGTGCGAGTTGGTTGAACAGGTTGTGGAGCAGAAGGGCTATACGTTCGTCTCGCATAACCGCCACGATGGGTCAATGCAACGTATCCATGAAATCGATCCTGATCTTATTCTCCTCGACCTGCACCTCCCCGACGGCAGCGGACTTCACATCTGTAAAGAGTTAAAAAACAATCCCAAGTTCGCCGATACGCCCGTTATTATGCTCACCACCCGTGAGTTTAATATTGAAAAAGAGATCGCGTTGAACGCCGGTGCAGAAGCTTTTATTCACAAGCCTTTTACGCACAAAAAGCTGGGCGACATTATAGTTTCTACGCTAACAGCAGTGATAAAAATTAATTTCTGGGGTGTTCGCGGCTCTGCTCCCTGCGCCAATCGAGAGAACATGGTGTATGGAGGAAATACAACCTGTTCTCAGATTACCATTCCCGGTCAGGATGAATATTTGATATTAGATTGCGGATCTGGCATCAGAAACCTTGGGAATCAGATTATTACGAAGGATAAAAAGGCTAAAGGTCATGTTTTTATTACACACCCTCATTGGGATCACATACAGGGATTCCCGTTTTTTAAGCCTTTTTATATTCCTGAAAATGAGTTTGTTATTCATATGCCCCAACAGCTTGGCGGTGATTGCAAGGAAGTTTTAAGCGGGCAAATGACCTATACCTACTTCCCCGTTACTCCTGAAATGTTAATGGCTCATCTCAGTTACGTCACACAAAGCTACCATCTGCAGGAGTACAAAGGCTATAAAATTGAGTTTATGCTCTCCAATCATCCTGTGGCCACTGCTATTTATAAAGTCCACGTAGGCGGAAAAACAATTGTATTTTGTCCAGATAATGAATTAGTCCCCGCTGAAAACGGAAAACGAAATTCATTCTATAATCACCTGCTTGAATTTTTCGATGGAGCTGACCTGCTTATTCACGACGGGCAGTATGATCGGGAAACCTATAAAAAACGCAAAAACTGGGGACACTCAGCCTGGGAAGAAGCTGTTGACCTCGCCCGCGAAACTAACGTAAAGCGCCTACTACTCACCCACCACGACCCTGACAGTAGTGATTCATACCTTTCATCACTCGACAAGAAGTTAGACGCTCACCGCTCAGATTTTGAAGAGCTACACTTCGCCAAAGAGGGAGAATCGATCAAGCTGGAGATTGAAGAGTAGGGAAAAATGATGAATTGGTTTTAATTACCTGAGTTCGATTCTTAATCCATGAAATTCCCATGACTATTGCAGATCCAGCCCAAAAACCGGATTAATTCCCCGTGTAGTCGATCGTCATGACGATCGACTACACGGGGTGGATCAAACCTGTTTGAAATTGTTAAAAAAATAGAAATCAGTAATCAACAGTCACTTATAAACAGGTTTATATAATCGAACTCAGGTTAATAATAATTCATCAACCTTGTACAGAGTTCTACTCCCCGTTCCCAAAGGTCAATTCCTCCTCAGAAATCACATATTCCCAGCGTAATTCTCCATCCGTATCGTAGGTTTTGATAATCATTTGGCGATTATCGCGTTCGCCTTTCACTTCAACGATTCCATAACTGCGACTGTCGTTTACTTTTGTTCCCTCAACACGCAACGGGTTGTTTTCTTCAGATCTTAAATTACTGTTGAATCCAGCTGTGAGCGGTGAATTGGTGAATTCGTACAGGGGATACATTCCATCCTGCTCAAATTTTAATAATTCAGTATGATGGCGATCACCCGAGAAAAACACAACGCCCTCAATCTCCTGATCTTTGATGAATGAAAGCAATTCATTCTGCTCACGTTTGTACGCCTGAAGTCCTTCGTACGGATTATTCATATTAACAGACTGATTTCCGTTCACGAGAATCTTAAATGTGGCACGGCTGTTAATCAGCTGATCTTTAATCCACTGAAGTTGCTCAGCGCCCCAGTAATCTTTGTCGGCGTCATTAATATCATTGGGCGCACGGTGGTAGCGATTATCGGTAAGGATAAAATCCACATCCGACCAGTCGAATTTTGTAAATACGCCTTTCGTGCCGTCGTGTCCGTACGATGGATTGAACCAATACGCCTGAAATAGTTCGAGCGCTTCTTCCTTCAGACGATATTCTCGTGAGCTGTCATTCGGACCGTAATCATGATCGTCCCATGTGGCGTAATGAGCCGATGTGGCCAGCAGACGCTGCATCTCAGAAATTGAGCGGGTGTGTTTATTGCGGTAATTGAGGCCTGATTTGGAATAAAAATCCGGTTCTCTGTAATACACATTATCTCCCGTCCAGATCATAAAATCGGGTTTTTGATCGGCAATAGAAGTCAGAATTTCATATTCGCCGCCGTAAGGAGTTCCGGGACGATCAAACTTTTCATCGTTGATGTAGAGACAGCTTCCCACAGCAAAGCGAAAATCGGGTGCGGGTTTGCGCCACATCCAGTGTTCTTTGGTCGTGAACGTAAGTGGGTAATCAAACGAGAGTTTCTTACCGTTAATAGCCAGTTCATAGCTGTATTCGGTGCCAAAATCTAAATTTGTCAACAGGAATTTGGCGATCAGAAATGATGCTTTATCTGTTGAAACCTTCGCCATCTGAGCTGATTTCTCTCCGTCTTCACTTTTCCAGTAGTTCAGAGTGACCGCTGCCGGCTCGGTAGTTTGAACCCAAATTCCCGTTTCCATCATCTCCACATAGCCGAGCATTGGTCCGGCTTGCAGTTTTGATTGCTGGGCAATTGCTTCAGTTGATAAAGCTGAAATGTTAATGATCAGCCAGACAATGAAAACAGCTAACAAAGATCGTTTAGTCATCATCATACTATTAAAAAATTACAAGTTCTCATTCTACTTTACAGGTTTCCCCGACTTACTCAGCGCCGCCCATTAACGGTTCGTTAATAGCTCGAATACTTGCGTTGGGAAGTCCTTTTGGAAACTGATGTTTACTGTTTTCAATCGCTTTCAGTACAACATCGAGGTGGAGCTGTTTCGATTTTTCGTAGAATTCCTGAGCTGGTCCCGATAGCTTGGGCTTTCCGTGAAGTGGCTTATCACTCACGCACAACAAGGTAGCATGCGGAATGCGATAACGAAATCCATTGGTGGCAATCGTAGCTGATTCCATATCCACGGCTATGCTTCTGCTTATATGAACTTCTTCAACCGTTCTTCGCTTGGAGAATTCCCAGTTGCGGTTCATAGTGGTGTACACAGATCCGAGTCGATAATTCAATTTGAACTCATCCAGTGCGTGCTGAAGATGCTGATTCAACAGAAAGTTGGGTGTAATTGGTACGTTTTGCGGTATAATATCATCCATGACTCCGTCGGCACGCATATAGCCTGTAGCGAGAGCAAAATCTCCAATCTCCTGGTGATTTCTCAATCCGCCGCAATGTCCAACCATCACCATCACATCGGGACGAAGAACTGCCACGTGATCAGAAATAGTTTTAGCGTTTGATGGTCCCACACCAATATTTATAAGCGTAAATCCACGGTTGTCTTTCTCTTTATGATGATAGGCAGGCATCTGAACCGAGTGCGCGGGTTCTATGGAATTTGGGAATCGTTCTTTAAACACATCTACGTGCATATCGTAGTTGGTGAACAAAATATTCCGCTGAAAATCTTCTGCTTTGGTTCCTGTGTAATGTTCAAGTCGATTTAATGAGAGATCGATACGCTCAGGACGGAACAGAAATAATTTCTTACGTGTGAAATCCCATTCATCTTCATCCAGAACGTCCAACAAAGTAGGGTCATTTAACTTTACCACTTCACGGCTGGGCACAATATCTATTTCGGCGCCCATGTCGATCATCTTCTTGATCTCGCGCGTTAAATACCATCGGTAGGCTGTGGGACGGGCAAATTCGCCGGTAATAACAGGGTTGTGTTCCGACCACTTACGGGTGACAATCATTTGAGGATAGTAACCGGCTTTGAACATCTCCTCCATGCCGTCGCAGGCAGATTCTACTATATCTGTTATATTGTCTTTGTTAATTTCGTCTGCGACAATTGATATCTTCTTTTGCTCCATAGTTCTTATATCTCCTTTTCTCCCGAAAATACAAACTTAAACTTTTATTATAGATTTTAATTCTCAGATGAATATTTCCAAACGCGAACAAACCCAACATCAACCACTAACAGTAACGCCTATTTTTACGCTCAGTTCTCATAAAAGCGTGAATAGCGAGGGAACATCAGGCACATTTTACAAACTTCATGTCCCCGACTGGATTAATGTATTAGCTGTGACAGAAGACGATCAGGTTGTGTTGGTGAAACAATATCGCCACGGGACCGATGAGATAACGCTCGAAATTCCAGGTGGCGCTGTTGATAAGGAAGACACAAACCCACAACACGCCGCTGAACGTGAATTACTGGAAGAGACTGGATTTCAATCAAATAAATGGACGCATTTGGGAACCGTTTCGGTCAATCCTGCTATTATGAATAACTACTGTCATTTATATCTCGCTGAAAAGTGCCAAAAAGTGGCGAAGCAAAATCTTGATCAGATGGAAGAGATTGAGGTACTCACTATTTCTTTAACAGAATTCTTTGAGATGATTGAGCGTGAAGAGATCGACCATTCCCTCATAATTTCGGCAGTTGGACGTTACCTGTTGAGGAATTCAAATAAATAACGGTATTTTTAGGCCGAACCAACACAACTACGATTATGAAATTTGAAAATATATCAGAAGATGTTTTAGATCGCATCGCCTATCGTTTTAAACTGCTGGGCGAACCTATGCGTTTGCGCATCATAAAAACACTGCGGAATGGTGAACAGTGCGTTCAGGATCTTGTGGAAGCCACGGGAGCCGGACAGGCAAACGTGTCAAAGCACCTGCGCATGCTCTCCGATGAAGGCGTAATAAATCGCCGCAAAGAGGGTTTATACGTGTATTACAGCATCGCCGACGAAGGATTAATTGCTATCTGTAATCAGATGTGCACAAGTCTCCAGGATCAGATGGATGCCATGCATCAGGCGTTCAACAGCCAAAAAGGTAACGAATAACATCTGCGTTCGATCTCAATATCTGATTTGATCACAACACATTTTTCAACCAAAAACATCACATTTAGTTTATGATAGAAGCCGGTTCAACCATCGACACCAATTTTACTCTCAATATTGTGGAAAACGGGAAAGAGAAGGAGGTTTCATTTAGCGATCTGCTCAGCCAACCCGTAGTTGTTTCTGTATATATGAAGAACAACACCAGCAGCTGCGACAAACAAAATAAAAGTCTGGCAGAGCATAATGATGCGATTGAGCAACTCGGATACAAAGTCATCGCCATAAGTAAAGACGGCTGCCGTTCGCACAAAAACTATATAGAAAAACACGATCTCCCCTACATTCTCGCCTCAGATCCCGACTATAATTTCTCGAATGCGGTTGATTCTGTAGTTGAGAAAAAGATGTTTGGGAATACCTACGAAGGCCCCTCACGATCTGCTTTTTTCATCGACACTGACGGAACCGTTCAGGCTGTCATTAAAAAAGTAACTTCAGCAAAACACGGAGAAGAAGTCATCGAAACGATAAAATCTATTTCCTGATAGCTTCAGATTTCGTATTTACCAGCCTGAATTCCACAGCGATCGTTATTTTTTCAACCGAAATTCAATTTGATGAAAGCATTAGTAATTGTTGAGTCACCCACAAAAGCCAAAACCATTCGCCAGTATCTCCCCAAAGGATATGAGGTGGATTCGTCGATGGGACACGTGCGTGACCTGCCGGCCAACGCCAAAGAAGTTCCGGCAAAGCACAAAAAGAAGAAATGGGCCAACTTGGGAATCAATGTGGACGAAGACTTTGAACCCCTCTACGTTGTTAGCAGCCGAAGCAAGAAAACAGTCGATCGCCTCAAGAAAAAACTAAAAGACGCCGACGAACTCATTTTGGCGACTGATGAGGACCGTGAGGGAGAAGGTATTTCGTGGCATTTGGTGGAAGTACTCAAGCCTAAAGTCCCTGTGAAACGCATGGTTTTTCACGAAATCACCAAAGAAGCCATTCTGGAAGCGATGGAAAATTTTCGGGAGATTGACATGAATCTCGTTCAGGCTCAGGAAGCCCGTCGTCTGGTTGATCGCCTCGCAGGATATACAATTTCGCCTGTTCTATGGAAAAAAGTGGCACCGGGACTTTCAGCCGGACGCGTGCAGTCGGTTGCCGTGGAAGTGCTTGTTCAGCGCGAACGCGATCGCATTCGTTTCAAAGGCGGAAAATACTGGGACTTAAAAGCTCAGCTTGAACAAAAAGGTGAAACACCTGATTTTGAAGCACAGCTTCACAGCCTCGACGGCAAACGCCTTGCTAACGGAAAAGATTTTGATCCCGATACAGGAAAGCTCAAAAAGCCCGATGATGTAACACTGCTAAGAAAAGAGGACGCCAAAAGTCTGGCAGAGGGTTTCAAAACCGGTTCATGGGCAGTAACTTCTTTCGAGAAAAATCAACAGAAGAGAAAACCCGCTCCGCCGTTTATCACATCAACACTTCAGCAGGAAGCCAACCGCAAATTCGGTTTTTCAGCCCGTCAAACTATGTCGGTTGCTCAGAAATTATACGAAAACGGTTTTATCACCTACATGCGTACCGATTCCACAAACCTGTCAGGTCAGGCTATCGGGGCGGCCAAAAACGCCGTTGAAGAGCAATACGGAGCTGACTATGTGTATAAAAGCGCCCGCGTTTATGGTAAAAAATCGAAAGGTGCTCAGGAAGCTCACGAAGCCATTCGTCCCGCAGGAGGCAGGTTTAAACATCCGAAACAAACCGGCTTGAGCGGACAAGAGTTTAAACTCTACGACCTCATCTGGAAGCGCACCATCGCCACTCAGATGAAAAACGCCCTGCTTGAGTTTACCAATGTAGAACTCACCGGCACAACCGCCGACAATCACACCGGAATCTTCAAAACATCCGGAAAGAAAATTCTGTTTCCGGGATTTTTCCGCGCTTATGTTGAAGGAAGTGATGATCCTGACGCAGCGCTCGAAAACCAGGAAAGTATGCTTCCTCCTTTAGAAAACCTTCTGGATAAACCGGCAAGTGATTCTCTTGTATGCAACGATCTGGATGCGAAAAGTCACGAAACCAAACCACCGGCACGTTTCACGGAAGCAACACTGGTAAAGGAATTAGAAAAAGAGGGCGTTGGACGTCCAAGTACCTACGCCACTATTATCGGAACCATTCAGGATCGCGGATATGTGATTAAAGAGGGAAAGGCTCTCTGTCCCACGCTTATGGCTTTCGCTGTTACCGGATTACTTGAAAACTACTTCCCGCATCTGGTTGACACCAAGTTCAGCTCAAAAATGGAAGATCAGCTTGATGAGATTGCTGCCGGTAACAAAGACTGGATTGAGTATCTGAACGATTATTACAAAGGCGAAAATGGCCTGGAACAACAGGTTGAGCGACAGGAAAGCCAAATCGACCCGCAGGAAGCCCGCAAAATTGATCTCCCGCTTGAAAACATGGATGGCATGCAGGTGATGGTTGGCCGCTACGGACCGTACGTCCAAAAAACCGATGCTGAAGGCGATGACAAACCATCAGGCTCACTGCCCGATTCCATGACACCCGCCGATATCACCCCTGAGAAACTCCGGGACATTATTGAGCAGCAGGAGAAAGGCCCTGAATCGCTCGGTAAGCATCCCGAAACAGACGAAGACGTATTTGTCCTGACCGGACGTTACGGTCCGTACGTGCAGCGTGGAGAGGTGAGCGAAGACAACAAAAAGCCCAAACGCGTTTCGCTGCTCAAAGGCATGAAACCCGAAGACGTGGATCTCCCGCTGGCCCTGAAACTCCTTGAACTTCCACGCGAGCTTGGAAAACATCCTGAAACCGAAAAACCTATTCGCGCCGGAGTTGGCCGTTACGGTCCTTTTGTGGTTCACGACGGAACTTTTGCTTCTCTCAAAAAAGACGACAACGTGCTTGAAGTAGAACTCGACCGTGGACTTCAGCTTCTGAAAGAGAAAAAAGACAAGAAAAGAGGTCCCGCGGAGATTAAAAATCTGGGACAATTCCCCGGAAAAAAATCAGATGTACGTATCCTGGACGGTCGTTACGGTCCATATATCAAATTTGGGAAAACAAATGTTTCCATTCCCAAAGGCACCGATCCTGAGGATATAACGCTTGATAAAGCCGTTGAGATGATTAAAGAAAAGAAGAAAAAATAACGGACCAAGTCACCTTTACGAACACATTCTACATCACAAAACCTCCGAATACTCATCTGTTCGGAGGTTTTTTTGTTGATACAATATGGTTTTCATTGATAAAGAACAGCCAAGTCAATTACTGTGTAAAAAATGTCTCTGATTATTGATAATCCTATATCATTCATCTATTTGCAACTATCTGCATTAATTCTATATTCATTTCAGGACCAAATTAGCGTATTAAATAAAAAATGATGTGATGATAAGATCTGGATATCTGAGTTTTATGATGTTGTTTGCAGCCTCCGTCATAACTTTTGGGCAAAGCTCTGAAAATCTGCCGGAAGGCATGGTTTTAGTCGATGGCGGTGTTTTTGAGATGGGAGATGTATTTAGCGTTGGCGACGAAGACGAATTTCCTGTGCGCACAGTAAGAGTGAATAGCTTTTTTATGGATGAAGCAGAAGTTACTGTTGCTGAATACAGAGCTTTTGCTGAAGAAACCAACAGGGAAATGCCACATCCTCCACCATGGGGCTGGGTAGAAGATCACCCGATGGTCATGGTTTCGTGGGAGGAAGCTACTAATTATGCAAAATGGGCCGGTAAACGACTTCCAACGGAAGCAGAATGGGAATATGCCGCTCGTGAAGGTGGGAAAAAACTACAGTGGTCTGGAACCAACGACTCAACCGAACTGAAAGAATACGGCTGGTATGGCGACAAAGCGGTCGGAGCGCTTGAACATAAAGAACGTGAGGTTGGAAATGGGTCAACACGGCCGGTAATGGAGAAAAAGCCCAACGTGCTCGGACTATACGACATGAGCGGAAATGTATGGGAATGGACGAGTAATTGGTATTCTAAAGAGAACCCCGGAGACAGCGGAGAAGTCATCGATAATCCGCAAGGACCCGAAGATGGAATCGCGCGGACCGTTCGCGGAGGAAGCTGGTTTGGTTTTGCTGTTACGCTCAGAAATCCCAACAGGTGGTATTTCGGGTTCAAATATGTTCGGGAGGATGATATTGGATTTCGTTGTGTGATGGATGTGCCCGGAAATTGATGATCATAGATTATTCTACCATTTTCCATATAATTTTGTGTCTGAACCCTCTTTAGGCACAAAATTAAATTCTGTTTCCAAACACCAATAAGAGATTTACCAATATTTCAATTACCTTTCAGCCGAACAAAACTATTAACACTTAATCGGGATTAATTATGGGGCTGGTAACTCGGCGATCTGATTATCTTTTCGCGTATCCCCCCAATATTCAGCGGTTAGATTTGGCCACATTGGTTCAGTTTTATCGCAATCGCGGGGAGATTCAAACTGTCGAATCGGGAGATTATACGGCCTGTTCTCTCACACGAAACCTGATTAAAAAATCGAAGCACTGGTTCGGGCTTCACTATTCTCAGGAAGCCTGGGATGAGCTGCTTACCAAAAATTCGGATGGTTATCCGCTTACCGAAACCGAACTAAACATCCTTGGACTCATCAAAATGCCTCCCGGAGATCAGGTTGACCGTGCTTTTATTGAGCATAATGTGGCTGTTCCCCAGCAACTTGCCTATCTGATCATCAATGACCTGAAGAAGTTTGGATTTATTGCCGATGAAGAGGGCTATCTTGAAATCACCACGCGCGGCGATAAAGCTTTAGATGGAATTGCCCGGCGTATCTACGAGAAAAACTTCATCCCGGAAATGCTGCTTATCTGCGAGCACGAAGAGTTCAAAAACTGGTATCGCCCAAAAGATCCCAAAGACCAGATCGATCTGTTTTAAGAAGTTTCCCCAAAAAAAGAAAGACTTCGGAAGTCACCGTCAACAACGTTTTTGCACATTTCAACCAGCTTCCCCACATTTTCGAAGTGACTTCAGAAGTCGAAAGCTCGGCCAACCTTCACATATTCTCAACCTGCACATTCAGCGGGACGGCAGAGCCATCCCCGGAGGGTTAATCCACCTTGCCAGGGTTAAAAAAGAAAGACTTCGGAAGTCACCGTCAACAACGTTTTTTGCACATTTCAACCAGCTTCCCCACATTTTCGAAGTGACTTCAGAAGTCGAAAGCTCGGCCAACCTTCACATATTCTCAACCTGCACATTCAGCGGGACGGCAGAGCCATCCCCGGAGGGTTAATCCACCTTGCCAGCTTCAACACCACCCGTCTGACGGCGTTGTCATTGCGCAATATTTTTGGATAGGTTCAGCCGTCGGACGGGGAATTCATTAGATGAGGAAGAGTGCTACCGGAACACTGCTCTCCTGGCAACCAACTGCCAAAGGCACAAAACTCCAATCAGGAGAGCTGTCGCAGGAGCTTATAAACTACATCATGTTTTCCATCTAACCGACAGTGACTGAGAGGACGAAGACAAAACCTTTTTTTTGGTGAAAAACCCTTCTCGCCCTCTCAGTCTTCGCCGATTTGATAATCTGCCCTATTCAAACCACTTCCGGCGAAGCCAGCTCTCCCTGATGTAGTTGGTAAACCTGGTTTTAACTCATGTGCGGGAGAGCATTGGCCAAAATTCCAACTTTTGGGCAGGAAGAAACACTGCTCTCCTGGCAACCAACTACCAAAAGCACAAAACTCCAATCAGGAGAGCTGTCGCAGGAGCTTATAAACTACATCATGTTTTCCATATAGCCGACTGTGACTGAGAGGACGAGGACAAGGACAAGGACAAGGACAAGGACAAGGACAAGGACAAAACTCTTTTTTTTGGTGAAAAACCCTTCTCGCCCTCTCAGTCTTCACATATTTTTAACCTGCATTCAGCGGGACGGCAGAGCCATCCCCGGAGGGTTAAAGAAAGTCTTTCTCCATGAAAAAACTTATTCTTCGATGGAGTTAGCCAGATCAACGATGTTTCTTACAATGCTGTCAAGTTCGTGGGATGAAGACATAATATGATCAAAATAGGTTTGGGTCTTTTCCGGATCTTTAAATTCATCATCCTCCAATATTCCAATTAATCCCATCAGGCGGGCGAGTGGTGCTCGTAAAACATGCG
>Ga0306910_1000866_pt1 | contig 11981 bp, 15 predicted proteins | sample AntRauMFilla2698_FD_190438 | JGI IMG/M metagenome (GOLD analysis project Ga0306910, IMG submission 190438) | Saline lake microbial communities from Rauer Islands, Antarctica - Metagenome Filla 2 #698 (v2) (version 2) | ecosystem: Environmental > Aquatic > Non-marine Saline and Alkaline > Saline ... | reverse complement strand
CGCTATCACGCGCCGGCTGCCTTTCCCGACGCCCTGGAGGCCGGGGTGAAGGTGGCGCGCCTTGGAACCAGCTCGGTGCGCTATGAGCTGGCGATCTTCAAGGCGGGCGAAGATCAGGCCGTAGCTGAAGGCTTTTTCGTCCATGTCTATGTGGATCGCGAAAGCCGGCGGCCGAAGCCGCTGGGTGCGCGATGGCGCGAGACGCTTGAGAGCTGGGGCTGAGGCGCCTCAACCCAATCTGATCTCGCGCTTTTCACGCTGCGATCCAAGCGTGCGCTAGCTAAAATGCAGCAGCGCCATCATGGCCAAGGCCGACAGGGCGAGGGCCAGCACGACATAGCTTGCGACCTGCAGATTATCGCGATTGAGGGTGAGGGCGTCATTGCGATCGCGCGGCGGGCGCGGTGGTCTCGGCTTGGGGCGGCGCATCACATGGGCGATCTGGCGCAGCGCCCCATGGGGGTGGTCAAAGCCCTGCCCGGCTGACAGGAGCCGCTGCAGTTCGCGCCAGTTTTCATTGCCAGCCTCGCCGTGATCGGGCTGCGCCTGCAGGCTGAGAACAGCAAGGCGCCGGGCGGCCCAACGCACCGGCTCGTAATGGCGCATGCCGTGTATTTCCAGCGCCGGCAGAATGATCGCGAGGCTGATGATTGCGGGTGCAATGGCATTGGCTGCGATCGCCCGCCATCCCTCAAGATCAAGGTTCAGGTTTAGCACCAGGCTCGCCACAATGCCGGCCAAGCCCAGCACGACCGTACCTGAGAAACGCAGCATGAAGAGCCAGCGCATGGTGCGCGCCTCGGCGTCGATCGCGGCGACCAGATCCGTGGCGGCGCCGGCCTGGCTCAGCCTGCCACGCTCTTTGTCTGTCAGGCCTTGCTGAAACATCACGCCCCCTGTGGCGTGTTTATGCCGCAACCATCGTGGGTTCGCAACGCCCGCCGCTTGGCCCGCGGCCCGGCGCGCGGTATCGAGGGGCGATGCGCCAGATTGAACGCCCTATCCTGCTGATCCTCGCCGCCGTGCTCGCCTTTGGCGCGCTGGCCGCCGCCATGGTGCTGTGGGGTTTAAGGTGACCGAGGCGGATACTCCGGAGCCAACCCGAGAGCCAGCTGAGGAGCCTACCCCGGCGCAGGCCCTGCGCCACGCGGTGGAGGCCGGCCGCCTGCAGCCCGATGAGGGACAGGCCGAGGCGGCTGAACGCCTGACACGGCTCAGCCATGAGATCGAGCGCTGGAAGGGCGGCCGCTCCGGCTTGTTCCGGCGCCGCCGCGAAACGCCGCGCGGGCTTTATCTTTACGGCGGTGTGGGCACCGGCAAATCGCTGATGATGGACATGTTCTTTGACGCTGCGCCCATTGAGGCCAAGCGCCGGGTTCACTTCCACCAGTTTCTGCACGAGCTGCAGGCCCGCCTCACAATCGAGCGACAGGGCAAGGGCCGCGATCCCGCGCTCCGGGTCGCCAGGGCCATCGCCAGGCAGGCCCGGCTTCTCTGCTTCGACGAGCTGCAGGTCACCGATGTGGGCGACGCCATGATCCTGGGCCGCCTGTTTGAAAACCTCATTGGCGAGGGCGTGGTGATGGTAGCCACCTCCAACCGGCATCCCACCGAGCTCTACAAGAACGGGCTTAATCGTCAGCTTTTCGAGCCTTTCATTGACCTGATGGTGAGGGCACTGGATGTGATGAAGCTGGATTCCGGGCGCGATTACCGGCTGGAGCGGCTGGAAAGCGCGCCGGTGTATTACGCGCCGCTGGGGCCTGACGCGGCGCGGTCCATGGACGAAACGTTCGCGCGGCTCACCCTGGGCGCGAAGCCACAGTCCTGCGACCTTACGATTCAGGGCCGCACGCTGCACATCCCGCGTGAGGCCGCTGGCGTGGCGCGCCTCACCTTTGCCCAGCTTTGCGCCCGGCCGTTGGGAGCTGCCGATTACTACGCACTTGCCGAGACCTTCCACACTGTGATGATCGACGGCACCCCGCTGCTCACCGCCGAAAAGCGCGACCAGGCGAAACGCTTTTCCACCCTCATCGACCAGCTCTATGAGGTGAAGACCAAGCTTGTCATGAGCGCCGCGGCTGAGCCGGATGAGCTCTACCCGCAGGGCGATTACGCGTTCGAGTTTCAACGCACCGTGTCGCGCCTGATGGAGATGCGCAGCCACGACTATCTGGCGGCGCAGCGCAAGAGCGATGAGACCGGCGACGCCTGAGCTAAAAATGTCCGGACGTTTGCCATTGGGGGGAATTGCGCTCCACGCCGCGTGGCGCTAGACCACGCCCAGCATATTGCGCACGCGAAGGCGCGCGCCTCCACTCACGCGGAAGAGGTTCTCCATGGCTCGCAAAAAGATCGCCCTTATCGGTGCCGGCATGATCGGCGGCACGCTGGCTCACATCTGCGCCCGCGAGGAGCTGGGCGATGTGGTGCTGATGGATCTGGCCGAAGGCACCGCCAAGGGCAAGGCGCTGGACTTATGCGAAGCAAGCCCCGTATTCGGCAAGGACAGCCACCTCACCGGCGGCTCGGTGGAGGATTACACCCCGATCGCCGGCGCCGATGTGTGCATTGTCACCGCCGGCGTTCCCCGCAAGCCGGGCATGAGCCGCGATGACCTGCTGGGGATCAATCTGAAGGTCATGAAGGCTGTGGGCGAGGGCATCGCAAAGCACGCCCCGGACGCGTTTGTGATCTGCATCACCAATCCGCTGGACGCCATGGTCTGGGCGCTGCGCGAGTTCTCCGGCCTTCCCGCCGAGAAGGTCGTCGGCATGGCTGGCGTTCTGGACTCCGCGCGCTTCCGCTGGTTCCTGGCCGAAGAGTTCGGCGTTTCGGTGGAAGATGTCACGGCCTTCGTCATGGGCGGCCATGGCGACACCATGGTGCCGCTGACGCGCTATTCCACGGTGGCCGGCATTCCGGTGCCCGACATGGTCAAGATGGGCTGGACCACACAGGACAAGATCGACGCCATCGTCGACCGCACCCGCAAGGGCGGCGGCGAGATCGTCCAGCTTCTGGGCAATGGCTCGGCCTTCTACGCCCCGGCTGAAAGCGCTGTATCCATGGCTAAATCCTACCTGCTGGACAAGAAACGCGTCCTGCCGGCGGCGGCCAATCTCACCGGCCAGTACGGCCTCGACGGGCTCTATGTGGGCGTGCCCATCGTGATCGGCGCGGGCGGCTGCGAGAAAATCGTCGAGATCAGTCTCAATAATGACGAGCAGGCCATGTTCACCCATTCGGTGGACGCGGTGAAAGAGCTTGTCGCCACCTGCAAGAAACTCGATCCCAGCCTCGCCTAGGGTCCGACCGCCGCGGTGAAAACCAGAGCCCCCGGACCGAGCCCGGTCCGGGGGTTTTTCTTTATGCGCGCCTCGTCCAGCATGGCGCGGCCCAACCTTAAAAAGGAGCCTTCCATGGCCCTCAACATCGCCGTCATGGGCGCGACCGGAGCGGTCGGCGCTGAAATGCTCACCATCCTGGCCGAGCGCCTGTTCCCAGCTGACACCGTGCACGCGCTCGCCACGCGCAAATCCATGGGGCGCGAGCTGTCCTATGGCGACCGGACGCTGAAGGTGAAGGATGTCGATACCTTCGATTTCACATCCGTCGATCTGGTGCTGATGAGCGCGGGCGGGGATGTGTCGAAAGAATGGGCGCCGAAAATCGCCAAAACCGGTGCCCTGGTGATCGACAATTCCAGCGCCTGGCGCATGGACCCGGACGTGCCGCTGGTGGTGCCGGAGGTGAATGTCGATCAGGTGGCCAAGCGCCCGAAGAAAAACATTATCGCCAACCCCAATTGCTCCACCATCCAGACCGTGGTTGCGCTGGCCCCGATCCATGCGCGCGCCGGCATTTTGCGGGCAAGCTGTGCGACCTATCAGTCGGTCTCCGGCGCCGGCAGGGAGGCTATGGACGAGCTGTGGACCCAGACCCGCGGCATCTTTGTCAATGACGAGGTGACACCGGAGCATTTCCCCAAGCAGATCGCCTTCAATGTTATTCCGAAAATCGACGTGTTCATGGAGGACGGGGCCACCAAGGAAGAGTGGAAGATGACCATGGAGACCAGGAAGATCCTTGATCCCAAGATCAAGCTCTTCGCCACGTGTGCGCGCGTGCCGGTCTTTGTGGGCCATTGCGTCGCGGCCCATCTGGAGCTGGAGCGCGAGCTGAGCGCCGATGACGCCCGCGATTTGCTGCGGGAAAGCCCCGGGCTCATGGTCATTGACCGCGCCGACGAGGACGAACCTCAGTTCATCACCCCGGTGGAAAGCGTCGGCGAATTCGCAACTTTTGTCAGCCGTATCCGCAACGACCCCACCGTGGAGAACGGCCTGGCCATGTGGATCGTGTCGGACAATCTGCGCAAGGGCGCGGCGCTCAATGCGGTGCAGATCGCCGAAGCCTGCGTCAATGCGGGCTGGTTGAAGTAGCCGCTTTAGTGAAAGAACGCTTTCAGCAGGCTGAGCAGCAGGCCGAGCCCACCGGTCAGGCCTGCGCCAGCCAGCGTGCTGAGGAGTGTGCCGCCCACCTGCCAGCCGATCCGGCCTCCAAACCAGACCAGGAGCGCAATCGCCAGACTTTGAGCCAGGATCAGCGCCGCTAGTGTGCTGAGCACGCCCATGGCAGCCAGTGCGAAGGCCAGGGTGGGCCCGTTGGCGGCCAGGAGAACCATGCGGCTATGGCGCCAGACCTCGCGCACATCGGCCCAGCTGATCGGCTTGCGCGACGCGATCATGCGCTGGCAGGCCTCGGCATAGGCCTTCGCGAGCGCCATGGCGAAGACCGATCCGAACAGAACTACAGCCTGCCGCGCGGGGTTTTCCAGCGGCGGGTGCAGCACCATCAAGACCGCCATGACCGAGACCGAGCCATAGACGATCCCGAAGGCGGCTTCGTCAATCTGCGGCGGGGCCGTCTTCATCAGACCATTTCGCGCCATAGTGAGAGCCGTCGCAGAATGGCTTGTTCTTCGACAGCCCGCACCGGCACAGGGAATATTTCGCCCGGCTTGCGCCCGCGCCGTTGAACTCAGCGTCAAGCGCGATATTGGCCACATGGTAGGGGCCGTTCTTCTCCACCTCGATGCGCACATCGCCGCCCGTCAGGTGCTGAGGCGCCTGATCGGCCACCGAAACCCGCAGGGCGCCGGACGGGCAGGCGGCGATCACCGCCATAACGCCCTCAAGCGTACCGTTTTCAGGCTGGATCCAGGGTCTCGCCTTTGGATCAAACACTGACGGGGCAAGCGCCTGACACCGCGCGGCGTGGGTGCACAGCGCCGGGGTGTAGCTGATCGTCACGTCCGCGCCGTTCACGGCGCCCGAATAAGCAATCGGATCATTGCGCAAGGCAGACCGGTCCGCGGTGCTGTCAAATCCGATCCTCGCATGCGCGCCGTCGCAGAACGGCTTGTTGGCCGATGCGCCACAGCGGCACAGCGCGACCTTGGGCTTGCCGGCGATGTCTGCTGCTCCAGCGCCCGACAGCTGCGGCGGGTGCTCGACGATCAGGGGGCCGTTATCGGCCGGCGTGATTTTGGGAAGATCGGTCACGGTGTCATCTCCTGTGCGGGGTCCGAGGACGCGGCTGCCCGCTCAGGCCTTGCGCTCGGTCAGCCAGACCCAGAAGCTTAATACCACTGCGGTGGCAGAAATGATCGTCATGATCGTGCCGGGCACGAAGTTGGCGTAACCAGCCAGATCTACAAAAACCAGATAGCCGATATCCAGCAAGCCGCCGATCATGCCGGTGACCCAGATGGCGGTGAAATTCTTCCGCCAGATGAAGACCGCGCCAATAATCGTGGCTGCGCCGCCCCAGGCGAGGTTCCAGGCGTGCTGGTTCAGCACGCCGCCCACCGCTGCGGGATAGTCCATGGCCAGCGTTTGAGGATCGACCGCATCGGCGATCGCCTGAAATCCGGACGCAGTGTCGCCGCCAAGGATCAGGATTCCAGCCAGCATGTGCACCAGCCCCCAGATGATCCAGAGGACTGTTGCGGCTTTCAATGCGAGGGCTTTGGTGGGAGACATGGGCTGATCCTTGCGTTTGCGGGAAGCGCAGCGCACCGTCTGCGATATGGTTGATAGTGTCAACTAAAACGAGGCCTAATGCCGGATCGTCACGAGCTCGCCTATCTGGTCGATCGCTTCATGCGCCGCATGGAGGCGGGGGTGCACATGCGCGCCCAGACCTTCGATGAAGAGCGCGTCGGCCCGTTCGGCGGCATGGTGCTGATGGCGATCGCTGACGCCGAGCCGGTGTCGATCCACGCCCTGACGCTGCAGCTCGCCCGCGACAAGGCCCAGATGACGCGCACGATCCAGCGGCTGGAAGCGAAGGGGTTTGTGGAGCGCGAAGCCAGCGCCGATGATGCGCGGGTCAGCATCCTGCACCTGTCGAACAAGGGCGAGGCGCTGGTCCTCACCATCAAGGCCAATGTGGCTGAGGTGCTCGATGACCTTCTCTCCCCGCTCTCGGCAAGCGAGCGCGCGGCGTTTCAGGACATGCTCAAGCGGGTCTGAGGCGTGTGGCACTCCTCCTTCGTGTTACGCACGCGCAAGAACCGCCCGTCGCAAACCGTGCGCGAGGCTATAAGTTTGGCGAGGGCGGCGCGGGAGGATCCAGGCCGAATCTCTTTTGTTTTTTTGAGGCCTGATACGACCCCCGCGCCGCTGAGATGTTTTTTCGGTCAGCGGACTCAACGGAGCCTCCCCGCCTATCCCTAACCCGCCTCTTTGCGGACCGGTGCGTTAGCCGGAACTCGCTCGGGACACCCCGTCATGCCAGCCCGAACAGGACGCTTCGGAGCGGCCTCGCTTGCGAGGTGACAGGGGCAGTCTGCAGGCGGGGAGAGCGGGGACGGACAAGTTTTCGCCAGCGCTCCATTCTGAGGGTCCTTCGAGGCTTTTCGCTGTCGCGAAAAGACACCTCAGGATGAGGGAGATGGAACGCTTTTTGAAATCTTCAGCGCGAGGTGCGAGCCCGGCGCATAGCCGGGCGAGCCTCGAAGGGCTGGCAACCCCTCACTACACCTCATCCTGAGGTGCGAGCCGGAACGGCGAGCCTCGAAGGACCGGCAGAATAAAGCGCCCCCTTGTACTCCCGGCCAAGCCGAAAGCGCAGAGCCGGGACCTGATACAGAAAGGAGGCAGCGCCTAATCGATCGCCTTGACGATTTGCTCGGTCATCTTTTTGGCGTCGCCCAGCAGCATCATGGTGTTGTCGCGGAAGAAGAGCGGGTTTTCGATGCCGGCATAGCCAGATCCCAGCGAGCGCTTGATGAAGAAGACGGTTTTCGCCTTCCACACCTGCAGCACCGGCATGCCATAGATCGGGCTGGTGGGATCGTCTTCGGCGGCGGGGTTGGTGACGTCGTTGGCGCCGATCACAAAGGCCACGTCGGCGGTGGAGAACTCGCTGTTGATGTCCTCCAGCTCAAACACCTCGTCATAGGGCACCTGGGCTTCGGCCAGCAGCACGTTCATGTGGCCCGGCATGCGCCCGGCGACCGGGTGGATGGCGTAGGAGACGTCTACGCCCTCTTCTTTGAGCACTTCGGCCATTTCTTTCAGCGCGTGCTGGGCCTGGGCCACTGCCATGCCGTAGCCGGGCACGATGATGACCTTGCCGGCGTTTTTCATGATGAAGGCGGCGTCTTCAGCTGAGCCCTGCTTCACGGTGCGGTCGATATCGGCCGCCGCTGACGCGCCGCCGGACTCGCCGCCGAACCCGCCGAGCAGGACCGAGATGAAGGAGCGGTTCATCCCCTTGCACATGATGTAGGAGAGGATCGCGCCCGAAGAGCCCACCAGGGCGCCGGTGATCAAAAGCGCGGTGTTTTCAAGGGTGAAGCCCAGGGCCGCAGCCGCCCAGCCGGAATAGGAGTTCAGCATCGACACCACGACGGGCATGTCCGCGCCGCCAATGGGAATGATCAGCAGCACACCGAGGACCAGCGCGATCACAGTGATGATCCAGAACGCCGTTTTGTTGTCGCCGCCGCTGGCGGTGAGGAAAGCGATGAACACAAAAACCGCAACGCCCAGCGACAGATTCACCCAGTGCTGGCCTTTGAAGACGATGGGCGCTCCACTCATCATCCCCTGCAGCTTCATGAAGGCGATAACCGAGCCGGAAAACGTGATCGCGCCGATGGCCACACCCAGCGCCAGCTCCACCAGGGAGAGTGCCTTGAGCCCGCCGGCCGGCGCGGAAATATTGAACGCTTCAGGCTCGTAAAGCGCCGCGGCGGCCACCAGAACTGCACAGAGACCCACCAGAGAGTGGAAGGCCGCCACAAGCTGGGGCATTGCCGTCATGGGGATGCGTTTGGCGATCACCGCGCCACCGCCGCCGCCGATGGCGACCGCCCCGGCAATGAGCAGCCATCCCAGACCGTCCAGCTCGATCATCAGCAGGGTGGTGAGCACGGCCACGGCCATACCGGCCATGCCGAGATAATTGCCCTGGCGCGCGGTTTCCGGGTTCGACAACCCGCGCAGCGCCATGATGAACAGGATCCCTGATACGAGATAGAGCAGGGCGGCGAAATCAACGGACATAAGAATCCAGCTCCAGGCGAGGGATCAATCAGCGAAAGATGACGAACGGGTCGAGATCAAGACTCAGAGGCGGCCGGCTTGGCCGGCTTTTCTTTTTTCTTGTACATGGCGAGCATGCGCTGGGTGACCATGAAGCCCCCGAATATGTTCACGCTGGCCAGAAGCACGGCCATGGCACCGGCCCCCTTGCTGAACAGGCCCGCATCGGTGGTGGCCGCAGCGCCCGCGCCAATCAGCGCGCCCACGATGATCACCGAGGAGATCGCGTTGGTCACGCTCATGAGCGGGGTGTGCAGCGCCGGGGTCACCGACCACACAACATAATAGCCCACGAAGATCGCGAGCACGAAGATCGCAACGCGGAAGATAAAGGGGTCGACGGTGGCGGCGACTTCCATGGCGGGGCCTCTCTGGCGGCTTATTCGGCGGCCTGCGCGCTCTGGGGCGCGAAGGCGTCGGAGTCAGGATCGGACGTGGAATTGATCACAATGCACGCCGACAGCATGGCGACGGCGGCAAGGGCGATGGTGAGCTGCGCGATACGCTTTTTCATGGGGATCACGCTTTCTCGAAGCTGGCGTGGACCACGTCGCCGTCGCGGGTCAGCGCCATGCCCTTGATGATGTCGTCATCCCAGTGCGGGGCGAGCACGCCGCCCTCACCCGTCAGCAGCGGCGCCAGATTGACCAGGTTCTTGGCCAGAAGCTGGCTGGCGTCGGCGGGCAGGCGGCCGGGCAGATTGGTGTAGCCGGCAATGGTCACGCCCTTGTGGACGATCACCTTGTCGGCCTCAGTCAGTTCGCAATTGCCGCCATTGGCCGCGGCAATATCGATGATCACGCTGCCGGGCTTCATCGCCTCCACCATGGCCTTGTCGATAAGGCGCGGGGCGGGACGTCCGGGGATCAGGGCAGTGGTGATCACCACGTCCTGCTTGGCAAGATGGCCGGCGACAAGCTCGGACTGCTTGGCCTTGTAGGCGTCGCTCATTTCCTTGGCGTAGCCGCCGGCGGTTTCGGCGGCCTTGAACTCTTCATCTTCCACCGCAACGAATTTCGCGCCGAGGCTGGCGACCTGTTCCTTGGAAGCGGGGCGCACGTCGGTGGCGCTGACAACCGCGCCCAGGCGGCGCGCGGTGGCGATCGCCTGCAGGCCCGCAACGCCGGCACCCATGACGAACGCCTTGGCGGCGGCGATGGTGCCTGCGGCGGTCATCATCATCGGGAAGGCGCGGCCATAAAGCTCTGCAGCTTCGATCACGGCGCGATAGCCGGCGAGGTTCGATTGGCTGGACAGGGCGTCCATGGACTGCGCGCGGGTGATGCGCGGGGTGAATTCCATGGCGAAGGCGTTGACCTTGGCCGCGGCGCACGCCTTGGCAAACTCAAGATCGCCGTGGGGCTCAAGAAGGCCGATCACGGCGGCGCCGTTTTTCAGCTTCTCCAGCGTTTCAGGGTCGGGCCGGCGCACACAAAACAGGACGTCCGCAGCTTTCAGCGCTGCGGCGCGCGTGGCCAGCTTGGCCCCGGCCTCTTCATAGGCGGCGTCGGAGAAGTTCGCGCCGGCGCCGGCCTTCTTCTCCACCGTCACCTCAGCGCCAGCTTTGATCAGCGCTTTGACAGTGTCAGGTGTGGCCGCAACACGGTTTTCTCCGGTGCGGGTTTCGGCGAGGACGGCGATAAGCATCAGTCAATCAGCCCCAAGCATTCGGTGTCATTCGCCCCGAACATGGCTGAAACGGCGCCGAAGGCAAAGGGGTAATCGGGAAGAAACACTGTGAAACGGCTAAATGGCCGCTAAAAAAACGCGCCTCAGGCCATAAGCGAGGTGAGCAGGCCGCCCGTGAGCGCAATCAGCCCAAGCCCGGCCAGGCACGTCCAGTACATAATGCCCTGCCGGGTGAAGAAACCACCGACCGCGCCCAGTACGCCGGTGAGGACAAGGGTTCCAAACCAGCCGCCGCCCGTGCCGAACACCAAGGTGAGGTAGATCAGGCACAGGCCGATTAGCAGCGACGAGAAGACTGAAACACTCATGACCGAATCAAAGGTCTTCTTGTGCTCGGAAATATCCATCTGACCGCGGGTGTACTCGTCAGTCATATCGCCCTCGAACGCTGGAAAAACTTGAACTGGTTTTGGTTTTATCATGCGGCCTAAGCCCCGCCAAGGTGCAAGCGCTGCGGCGAATCGCGTGCCCTAGCGCGCCCAGGCCTCGATCAGCGCGTCGATGGCTGCGACGGTGGCCAGCGGCTCGTCCAGCACGAGATGATGGCGGGCGTTGGACACCGTGACGAAGGGCGAGGTGGCGAAGACCGACTTCATATAGTCCCAGGTCTCCGCGCCCATCAGCGAAGAGTGCTCGCCGCGCACGAACGCGAGCGGGCATTGCAGCTGGGCGAAGGCCTCTTCAGGATCGCGCCGTTCATAGGTCAGCTTGGCCCAGATGCCCGGATCAAACCACCAGGTCCAGCCGCCTTGCTCGGCTTTCAGCGAGCCGCGCGCGATATGGTCGACCAGCCATACATTGTCGCAAGGCTGTTCCGGCAGCAGGCGGAACCGGGCAAGGGCGGTGGCCAAATCATCATAGATCTTGCCGCCGCGCTTGGGTGGCGCGCCCTCGCGTTGCTTTTCCGGCTTGCGGATCGGGCTGTCGAGAATGATCGCAGCTTTCAGCCGGTCGCCAAAGTTGGTGGCGGCTTTCAGCGTCACAAACCCGCCAAAGCTGTGCCCGGCCATGATCGGTGCGCCCGCGTCGCAGGCGCCGGCGTGCTCTGCGGCGGCCATGGCCGCTTCGCCATGGCTCTCCAGCGTATAGGTCTCGCGCCAGCTTGATTCGCCCATGCCCGGCAGGTCCGGCGCCACCACGCGGCGGCCCTGGCGAGCGAGGAACGGACCCAGCGCGTCCCACCAGCCCTTGTGCGCGGTGCCGCCATGGATGAGCACCAGGCCCGGATCGCCGCGCTTGCCCCAGGCTTTCCAGACGATTTCGCCATCCTCGACCGGCGTGCGGCCGAGCTCGACCGGGTCATTCTGGGCGTCGCTGAACCAGGCCGGCGCGCTCAGCGGTGCACCATTGGATGCGGCCAGAGGCGGAGGCAGGCGGTCAGGCTTGGGGGCGGGCTTGGTCATGGGGGTTTATTTTTTCCGGGAGACTTCAATGTGTCTTAGTGCCCGCTCATGGTGCGGCGCGTCAAATGAATGGCGCGCCATAGCCGGGGCTCGCACGTGCGCCTGGGTGGGCCGCGTGGATAGGTGAGTTATCGCTAACCTCTCGTTTACCCTAACCAATTCTCACCGCGCCCTACACGTGATCTTTACAGAGCCTGTCCCATAACGGGTCGCATCAAGAGCGAGGGCGGCCTCACCGGTCACGGAGAAAACTCCGGTCCGGCGAAGA
>Ga0306910_1000862_pt1 | contig 12019 bp, 11 predicted proteins | sample AntRauMFilla2698_FD_190438 | JGI IMG/M metagenome (GOLD analysis project Ga0306910, IMG submission 190438) | Saline lake microbial communities from Rauer Islands, Antarctica - Metagenome Filla 2 #698 (v2) (version 2) | ecosystem: Environmental > Aquatic > Non-marine Saline and Alkaline > Saline ... | reverse complement strand
AACTAAGGTCTTGACACACCACGCCTCCGTCGCCCAGTCAACGAATTAACTAAGACCTTCACACCACACCTATCGGCCACCCCATCTTTCCGTACGATGACTTCGAAATTTCGCGAGTTAGCCTCAACACACCTTGGATTGGAAGGGGACCGGGCAAAAGTTGGGTAAACTATCCTCCCGAGTGCTTTTGCCCGGCCCCCCTCCGAATCACCCTTCTTCCACCTCAAAAATCTCAATCCATCGCCCAGATCCCCAGATCGTTCTACCACTCCTTACCTACCCTCAGACTAAAAGGGGGGAACCAACACGTCACATCTCCGTCGCCTAGTCAACGAATTGACTAAGGTCTTGCACACCACGCCTATCGGCCGTCCCGTCTTTCCGTATAAGCACATCGAAATTTTACGAGTTAGCCTCAAAACACCTTGGATTGGAAGGGGACCGGGCAAAAGTTGGGTAAACTACCCTCCCGAGTGCTTTTGCCCGGCCCCCTCCGATTCACCCTTCTTCCACCTCAAAAATCTCAATCCATCGCCCAGATCCCCAGATCGTTCTACCACTCCTTACCCACCCTCAGACTAAAAGGGGGGGGGGCACACTTCGTAAATCGATCAACGATTCATGAAATTAAATGAGAACCTCCAAGAATCGATGAAAACTCGTCAGCCATACCCATAGCTGAACAAGCCCAAACGGCTCAATTCAGCCTTGGTGACGCCTTAACTAAGCTCGGGGGAGAGGTCAAGGGGTGCTCGGATTCCGCGATGAACGGGAGTTTCAAAACTACTGCTTAATGAATGTACCACAGATCGACCTCCGATGAGATCTCGTAGCATCGAGTCCAAGACGGTTTTACGGTCGCATTCTTCCGGACCGCGATCTGACCAACGAGGGCGATGAGCACCTTCTCATCGCGGTCCTCGTATGAAGAGTAGTCGAGAAGTGGGTCAAAGTCCGGGCTTAGGACCCGCCGTTCGAGAACGGTTGTTTGATAAGTGTCCGGGATTGGCACACCGGCGGGCACGTTCCCGGGGAACCCCTCTGCGTTGTATGACCGGAGGATCTCAGCCGTACCCTTCATCTTATCCCCCCCATCATCGGTCTTCTCGGTCCATTCGATGATGGTGTAGGGCTCATATGAGTACTCCCCGAAGTCGTTCGTCAAGTATTTCCCCTTCCACTTCATGGCCGCGTTGTTCCCAATGACCGTAGCGTTCTTACAGTGCTTCTTCGGTCTTGAGATTCCAATGATGGCGTCGACCTCGTCCAGATCTGCGTCAAATTCGCGGACGAGGGTGGATTGGCCAGACGGGTTGAAGGCAATTACTACGCTCTTACCGAAGGGGATGGCATTTCCGGTGGTACTTTCGAAGTACTCAGCGTAGTCTGCGGCTGGACTGCCCCATGACCCGTCAGCATAAGCGTTGCCACCTCCTTCGAACTTGAATTCGACCTCAATGGTATTGGCAAGGTAGATGGCATACACGAAGGCCGCGCTCTCCCGGCTGACTTTGATCATATGAGCCGCACTTGAGAAGCTGGCGTTCGACATCTGTTGGTAGATTCCAACGTCGTTCAATTCTTGCAGCATATGAAGCTTGTTGAGGGGTGTAGTGGTACCAATGCCGAGTCCAGTCGTGGTTATAGTCATAACATCGCCCCCTGCCTTGTTCCTAAAGGTGTGAATACCCGCACGGTATAGGGTTGTTACGGCCTCTGATGCTGAGTTTGTCTGCATGATGATTGGGAAAGATGCACCACCCCCTGCTTCGTTCATATGACCCAACGCGAAATCACCAGAGAAGCTCTTGAGCAACTGGGCCTTCCCAATTCCAGTTGCGGCGTCCGTTGACTCAAAAAGAACCTTAGCAAACGCTGTGCCCTCAACTAGGTAGTGCCCAGCCGTGACCGTTACACCGTTGCTGAACTTGCCGGCCCCCGTCACGTCAAGCGCCGCCGTGGGAGCTGATGCACCTTGACCGATGCTCAGCCCCACCCCGTCCTTGAGTTTCATAAGGGGGTTGCCGGTGGTCGCCGAGCCTACATGGAACTCCATCGTGCTGTCCGTGTTTGTACCGAACCCGTAGAAATTGCTGCCATCCGCTGCCCGGTAGAGAGCGATCGATTTGCCGGCTTGTGCGCCCGATGCTCCGGCAGCCGGAGTACCTAGATCAATTGGGTATACCGGCGTGGAGGCATTTGTGGCTTTGCCCACCCCGAGGTTCCCAGTCGAGGTCAGCACCGCGTTCGTCGTGGTCGCATTGTTCTGAAAGGTGTGAGTATTCGCGCGGTAGATGGTCTGCACGGCCTCTGACGAGGCGTTGGTCGACATGATGAGAGGGTAGTTCGCGTCGCTTTCGTCCGAGGTCAGGTGCCCGATCGCTATGTTCCCGGACGAGTCCTTGAGAATTTGGGCCTTCACGTACCCAGTCATGGCGCTCGTTGCTTCCAAAATGACCTTTGAATACAATGAATTAACAACACGGGAATCCCCTCCCGTTACCGTTAGATTGCTACTGAATTTGGCGTCCCCCGTTACGTCTAGCGTCGCCGTAGGAGCAACCCCTGACCCCAATCTCATCCCCGACTCTGCCGTCAAAGTACTCGTAGTGTGGATGGCTGATGCGGTGGGGTTCTGGAATCCGATGATAGGGTCAACGGCGGTCCCGGAGGCCACGAGAGGAGCTGTGGCGGAGACCGAGTCAACCGCGCCATAGGTTACAAGGGAGCTGACGTCGGCCTTTTCGTCAAGTACATCGATGAGACCCAAAACGTCCGACATGGAGACCTGGGCGGACGACGAAGTCCCTCGTAGAAATTTGTTCGCAGGCATTTTTTAACACCACACGTATCTCCCTAAACTCGAATTTGAACATCCGGTTTGGCTTTCGTGGGTGGGTAGGGCTGAACGGGCTCGATCGGCCTCGAAACGGCCTGAAACTCGGGCTTCCGAAACTCGATGTACCTCACACTTGCGCGGCCTTTTTGGCACCGAATCGGTCGAAGACGAGCAGCCACGCCATCGATCTCGCACCGCAGTCTTCCTCCCGAACAAGTTGCTCGGAATCTCGCTCGGTGTCTTGGATGTCCCCATTCCCACTCTTGAGCATCGATTTTAGCACGCGGTCCGTTGGTCTACCGAACGAGTCGTACACCCAAGTGTTGCCGGTCTTCCCGCGGGCAATCGCGATCCAGTGCTCCCCCGGTGACCCCCACGGGTCCGTGTTCACAATCGCGTACCCCGGCCGCTTCAATACCGGGATCTGGTCGCTCGCAAAGACCCCTTGAAACCGTTTGCCGAGGAGTTCGTCCCCCACGGAAGAGAGCTGAGACATCGAGGTACTCCCCGTGCCAAGCATCGTCCGAGTGACTTGTTCCAAGATCGCCGAATAGAGCTCGTCGCCCTTGCGATTCATTTTCGATCGTTTCCCAATCTTAGTGCTCATTCCAATTTGTTTGGTACAAATCGGAAACTCTAAGTAGGTTCGAATTTCTAGGCGAAGCTCACGGCTTCGTGTCCATGTCGGCAAGGGGCCTTTGGCTTGGCTTTGGCCTTCCCTCTCCCTCGTTGGGCACGAGCCCCAGCAAGACGGAGTCCCGTGCCCGAGAGCCGGATACCGTTCCCACTAAGCTTTTGTTTGATTTTCGGAAGAATGAACTTTTCGAGGAGGACGGGACCGAGCTCCTTGGCAAGGGGAATCCCGACCGATTTGATCGTGTCCCAAAGCCCTTTCCCACTCATTGTCCCCCGTCGAGCCTTGTGGACGGCAGCGATGGTGTCGAGGTCCTTGACGGTCAACATGGAGGCGATCTTGCGCTGATCGGCTAGTTTGAGTGGCATCGTTTAGTTCGAGTGTCCCACCGAATTTTAAACCGCCTTTAATGGTTGGAAAGCTCGAGGCGGTGGAACTGTCCGTCCATGATCTCCACAAGGGCGTTCTGCCTTGAGATATCGAAGCAACACAATCGCATCTTGTTGGAGTCGTCAGCCGCGTCGAATGCGGCAACTTCGATGTGGATCGTGATACGGGTGGATCGGTCGTCACGGTCCCGAGGGACGGTAAAGAAGTAGTATGGACCCCTCTTTACCCACTGAACGATCGACTCGGCTCCACCGTTCCCGAAGTAGGAGCCGTTCTGCATCATGGTGTTGACGTATGCCCCGGCAACGGTGAGCTTGTTGTTTGCCGCGTCGTCGGTGACATTCGTAGCCGGAGAGTTGTAGGTCTTGCCGGCGTAGGTGGCGTAGAAGGACGTGAGTTTTGTGTTCATCTTCGCGCCGTAGGCGGCGTTGTAGGCGATGAACTCGGTAGGAGGACACCGAGTGTCGGTGCCAGCCCGAGCATCCTGGAAGGCAATCGCCACACCCCAAGTTGATGGACTGATCTCGAAGGTGTGTTCGGATGAACCGGCCGAGCCGATTGCCGCGGCCTGCATCCGGTATTGCTTGAGGTCGAGGTAGAACGACTCGTTCGTCAACCTAGTGCCAACGAGCATCTGATTCATCAAGTACATCGAGACCACGGTCAGCTTCACGTCGCCGGCGCCGGTGCCCTGAGCCACTGCGCCTTTGCCAAGGGTAGAGTTGCAAAACTGCCGTTGGTAGGTTGTCGAAGACTGGGGCGTGAGAATCAAACGGACGTCGAGGGACCCGGGGATCCCTTGGGCAGAATCGAGGACCGAAAGTGGCGGTTTCCACGTCCACTCATAAGTCTTCGCGCGGTCCGAGGGCTCGACCTCGCCGTAGATCCCGACATCGAAGGCGACAACAGCCGCGTCAACGTTCTCTGCTCGTGTCCCGCTGACTTGGGACAAGAGGCATGTGTAGTCTGATCTCCACTGAACTACCTTGAAGGTAGTTACGGCCGGTGCGGGAAATCTGATCAACGAGCCTACTGGAATTACGAGGTTTGGGTTGGCGACGTCCGTGTCGAAAGTTAGAATATTGGTGATTTGGACGAATGCCAGCGTGGTGGTAGCGGCGATCCCGGTTAGGGTGCTCCCAGTGTACCATGTGAGGGGGGTGACGGCGTCCACGGTTCCGTCACTCGTCACACCGATGCGCCGCAAGTTGAAATCGCCCCATCCGCCGGTGGATGCGCCCACGGAGTCGATCCACGACGCGGAGTTGTTCATCCGAGTGTGGAGGGACGAAATCTGTGGGAGGTATGAAGAGATCTTGGACACGGTCTGCCCGCCGATTTGGCACTCGGCTCCGGAGAAGAGGCATGCCGCGGAGTTCAACGCCGGAGCAATGAGGTCGGATTCGGTCAACTGAGTCCCGTCACCGCGTGTTAGTGTCACTTGCCCGCGAAGGAAGGATCGGTCTGGAATCCACCACTTTGATCCGGTGATTTGAAACTGGAAGATTAGTTCACCCTCGGTAAAGGAGTCCCCGGCTACTCCTCGTTGGCAACTCACTTGCTCCAACGCTTGCGAGGAAAAGCCTTCGTTGGATGCCTCAAGTTGGTCGGGAGATTTAATTAGATCGAAGACGCTCATCGTTTTGGTTTTGTTTGAACTTCGTTCTTCGTTTTTTTAAACTCAGTTTGCCGCGGCAAGGGCAGATGCACCGCCGAGTGCGGCCCCGAGGGCTGGGTTAACGAAGCTCAATCCGGCCGCCGCCACCTTGCCGAGGGGACCACCCAAAATTCTCTTGAATTTCGACGCGAAGCTGCTAAAGAACCCCGAGCCGGACATGCCGACCGCTCCGGCCTTCCGGGCCTTCTTGAGACCCTTCGCTAGGGACTTGACGAGGTTGTTTTTAGTTGCGGTGTCGATCTTCTTAGTAGAACCGTGCATCTTGATCAGCTTCGGGAGGAACTTGGCGGCGGCCTCGTGATCGTTAGCCCCAGAATTGCCCTCGGCCTTGGCGAGCCGTTTCCGAAGGCGGTAGGCGGGGTCCTTTGGCTTTGGAGGGGCCTTCTTCCCGTACCCCTTCTGCTCAAGAGGGACGAGGGCCGTCTTCATTGCCGCGATGTCCGAGGTGGGGAGCTCGGCGTTCTTCGATAGGTCCCCGGAGAAGGCGTCCCGCTTGAGCACCCCGAGGGATTCTCCGTATTTTTTAAGTTTGATGAGATTGGCTTGGGCGATGTTGAACCTCGAGTCCCCCTTGCGGTCAGCGATTCCCTTCACGGCGCGGAGCATCTTGTCGTCGGCCGCCGAGATGTCGTCCTCGGTCGACGCGAGCCCGTACCGGATGTCGTGGGCCTTGGCGACCTCGTCTACCGCGGTCCTAGGGGGATCTCCGCGCTTCAACCTGGCGGCGAGGTTGGTACCGGGCCCGATGTAGTTGCCCACCCCCATCTTCCCGTTTGGAAGCTTGAGCATAGCGTGACGCTCCCCGGGAAATCCGGGCCGAGCGTTCTCGTCGGAGTCCGGGATCATGTTGCGGACAGCGGAACCGACACTAGAATCGTACACCGCTCCCGCAACGTCTCCGACCTTCTTCGCCTTGCTAAAAAGACCTTTGAGCTTCTTGAAGATGTCACCGATTCCATCGCCATTCATCTCCCGCCTGTTGTCCCATAGGTGAAACACCTCCCGAGGAGGGGCTCGACGGCCTCCTAGGGATCGATGTGCGTTTTTTGGGTTGTGTTCAAGTCCAATCATGGTTCGTATTTGCTACCATTGGAACCGTTCTTTTTAGAATTGTTTCTAAGAAGAAGTAAAGGGAGAGGCCGGCTCATTGAGTGACGAAGAGTGGTGTGAGCCAACGTAGGGTAATCCGGCACGACCAGTATTCGCCGTTGGTATCGACCGGCACATTCCGTTGGTCAGTGAGCCACATAGTGATCGAGTCACGAGAAGATCCGACGAGGTTTCTGATCGACGAGGCTGGTGGCCTGAAGGGTGCCGAAGTGATTTGCGACCCCGGTGGTACATCGATCAACACCTCGCCGATCACTTGCGAACTCGACGGGCCAATCGGGATTCCACCTGAGACTAGGTCCGAGTGGATTAGGAAACTAGTGAGGGGGGCGAAGTTAGCCGTGGTATCGGCCGTAACGTACTCGGGAGCACCAGCGTACGGGCCGAGCACCGCCGAATTGAACCCGAGGACACCCCTCAAAGTGTTTGCCTGAGTGAAATCGACCGTCCCTTCCGGGTACGAGATGTCGAGAACGATGCGGGAGGTAGCGGTGTCCGCCAGAATCGCGAAGTTGTCCGACGGGCTCACTTTCCCGTCAAGGTTCGACACCAATTGCTGCATCTTCGAATTCAAGGACTCGACGGAGTAGAGCCCGTCGGGGATCGTGATGTTGAAGTCCTTTTCCGCACCAGCCACATCGAGGCCGTGGAGGTAGAGTAGGTTGTTCCCGAGGGCCGCGGAGATGTTCGAAATCGACCACCAAACGTTGGCAGTCTCCATCGTCAGAGTAGCGGACTTCGCATCTTTGGGGACGGTGATGGGTGTGTTGAGGCGTACCTCGAATCGGCTTCCGTCGGCAGAGATGTTAGAGGCCCCGGCGAGTGGGTCGCTCGAGATTATGAAGGAACTTTCTGAAGGGGCTAGCATCGCGTAGTTTGGGATTCCACCCCCGATCTCTTAAAACAAATTAATCAGACTCCGATTCCGCTTCCGCTTCCGGGTTCAAGATCTTCTTCAGCTCAATGTTGATCAACCTACGGACCTCGGACTCCTCACCAATGGACGAATCCGTGCGGACGAGCTTTGCCGGTGCCCGAGAGACCTTGGACGGAGCCCGACACAACTTGGTCGACGGCCTTCGAGCGGGCTTCTTTTTGACCACGACGACCTCCTCCGACGAGGACGAGGACGAAGACGAGTCCGAATCCTCGGTTGCCTCCACGGCGGAGTACTCCTCTGGTATCGAGAACAACTCCCCACTCGCGAGAAGCTGCTTGTGGAGCCGGGATCCGACCTTCAGTGGCCTCGATGTCTTTGGGTTCACGACGAATTCGGTCATGTTTTTTTGGTTGTCGAGACGGCACCCGAGTTTTTAAATTAAAAAGCACCGATCCCCTTTAGCAAATTCAAATGCCGAAAAAGAAGACGAAGAAGATCCCGGACGGGCTCATCGTCCTAAAAAATCAAGACAAGGGTTTCCACGAGAAATGGGAGCCCGGGGCCAACATGCTCGACTTCCCCCATCCCTTTCGCGGCCTACTCGCCGGGCCACCGGGTGTCGGTAAAACGATGTTGATCAAGAACGTCATCGTACGGCAAAACCCACCGTTTGACCGAATCATCGTGTGCCACAACGACGCGGGGTTCACGATGGAGTACGACGACCTCGACGACGTCGAAATGCGGCCAGATGTCCCGGGGACCGAAGAACACGACGGTGACACAAAGACCCTCGTAGTGCTCGACGATCTCGAGTTTTCTTCGATGACCAAGGATGACATGAAGAAACTCGACCGATGCTGCGGCTACGACTCCACACACAAAAACCTTAGTGTCCTCGTCACATCCCAGACTTTCGTACGGCTACCCACAATCGTCCGCCGGTGTTGCAACCTCCACATCGTGTGGAAGACGGACCCGATCCAACTTCGGGCAATCTCTCAACGTACTGGTGTCGACCTACAGAAGGTCTTCGACGCGGTAGGCAACGAGGACCGAGATTCGATATGGGTCGACCGCACACCAGGCACCCCGTACCCTCTCCGACTCAATGGCTTCACACCCCTCTCGAAGAAAACCAATTCTAAAGTCGAAGATTCCCCGTAGCAAAAATGAGACCAGGATTCATTCAACCAACACCCGTGCGACCCGAATCCTTCGTGAAGCCTCTGAGCGAGGCTATACCGAAACGGGTTGGACGAGGGAACTACCACTTTACCCGCCGGGGGTTCGTAGCATCAGACCCCAGACCACGAGACGGAGGGAGGAGCGCCGCCGCCCGTGTCACATCGCTAGAGGAACGCCGAAAGGAGGTCAATCTCTCTTCAAAATCCCTTTCTGAGCTCTTCAACGTCAGGGTACCCGACCCAACCGATACCGCTTGGTTGAAGGCCAGAAAGGAACGCTTGGACGATCTAATGGCCGTAAAAGACGGAGTACCGGGCCTCACCAAGGCCGAGGCCGAAAGAGAGCTCAAGAATTGGCTACCACTCGGCCGAGAGCAACGTCACACTCAGAAGAAGGTTAACGCGTCGGAAGCGGCACTTAGCACCGGGCAGAAGATCAACGAGCTCGGGGAGGAGATCAGCGGGTTCCGCAACGTCAGCTCTCAGCAATCCGATGAGATCAAGAACCAGCTCTTACGCGTCCTCGCGGACACAGAAAGAATTTCGGAAATGAACCAAACCGAGATGGCCGATCTCGCCAAGATTCTCGACACAGTCCGATCGGCCAGAAATTTCGAGGAGGCCGGTTTCCCCCGTATCGTCGGATACGAGTTCTATACGTCAACCGTCAACGGGAAAACGATGGAGGGTGATATTAACCTCCTTCTTATGAAGACGTTCAAGGACGTCCAGTACACCGAAACCTTAGGTCTCTCTACCAAAAAACCCGTGCTGGGGATTAACGGAGGTGCCGTCGTTCTTCAAACGCTAAAGTCCAATCTCAATACCGGTAACTACCTTGATCTTCTTTATCACCAAATTTTGGTACCGGACGAGGCCTTCCTAGTTGTGAACAAGCTCTTGGAATCGGGTGTCCCGGGGGCCGCAGACGGTGTCGATCCAGAGAAATTGAAATTTAATCAATTAAAGATTCGTTTACAAAAACTTGAGATTGAAGTTTCAAGTACAAAAAATGAACTGACAGAAGCAAAGACTCTCGAGAGTCAAACACTCCTAGAACTTGATGACACTCTCGAGGTGGCAGAGACACTCTATAGAACAGTCGACATCGAAACCTATACCAAAATCAAGGAGATTAAGGAGGGAGAAAATCCGAATTCGAAAGCGAACACGAAATTAATTAAAGAACAAAACTCGATTTTCAAGAAAGCTAAAAAGGCCCTCGAAAGGTCACACACTATACACGACAAAGGCGTACTCGCCTCTTCTGCCCCGGTGAAGGCGCTCGAGACCAAGATGAAGAATCTCGAGGAACAAGTCAAACAGGTCGAAGCCGAAATCGCCAACCTCCAAAACCCGGGGGGGTCCGCCGCCGAGGCCGATCTTGACTCCCTTGAGTAAGCGATCCGATGACTTTAAAAAGTTGCAATTGAGTTTAAATCAATTACAAACAAAAAACACGGTCTCTTCACCAGAGCTCCGGGACCAAACTCAGCCCATCCTCGGGCTCCTTACCGAGGACCTCGTAAGTCCCTTGGGTCGCTTGAGAGTGAGCCATCGATGTCGCGATCAGCTTACGCGTCGCGAGGGTCAACCCCTTGGACATAACCTCGGTGATGTAGGCGTGGCGGAGGAGGTTCACCGAAGGGCCCCGTCCGCTGTCGGTGTACTTGGCGAAGGTCCGCGATACGAGGGTTGAGAACCCTCCCTCGAAGGACTTACCCTTCGTGTTCGGGAAGAGGAAGTCCTTGTTCTTCAACGGCCGCTTCAGCCCCGTCACCGGGTCCTTCACCCGGGCTGACTTAAGGTACTCGACGAGGTTCTTCTTGGCCTCGACACCCACCTTGTAGGTTTGCACCTTGAACTCCTTAACCGTCTTGAACCGACGGAAGATGAACCTCACCGGCTTGCCATAGGGTGTCACTACCAACCAATTAAAATCACCGGGGAGCGCCGGGTTCTCGTCAAGCTTGGCAACCTTCGCCTCCTCCTCGTCACTGATGTCCTTCATCTTGTGAATCTTCATTTGAGAGAAGTCGAGTATGCGCCTTGGGGCACTCCCCTCGCCGATGTACACGGACATGAGCACCGCGTCGCGCGACCCCACATCCGCCTTGGCCAACGCCACACGTAGCCCGTCCATGTCCACGTACACCTTCTCTTGCGCCGGGGTGAGCTTGTTCGAGGCCATGAGCGTCGCCACCTCCTCCACGTACACCTTCGAGGACTTCCGCGAGTACACCTTTTGAGCCTCGGAGTACCCCTTGAGGTGATTCAAAACACTCGAGAGAGCGATCCGATACGATTGCCCCGAGTGCACCGACAGACCCGCCGTCATCTTATTGATTTGGTCAAGGACGAAGTCCGTGTCCTTCACCCACTCCCAATCACGGCAGTCGTACTCTTCACCATCATGAATGTACGACCAAAGGCGTCGGATCGTGTTGATGTACTTGACCATCGTCTCGTCCGACGGGCCCTTCTTCGCACCCTCTGAATGCAACCGCTTCAGCCTCGCTACCACGCGGATCACCACGTCCTTGCACGAGACCGTTGCATCGATTTTGTCGACTATGTCCGGGATCTTCTCGTTGATTCCATTAAGCTCAACCACATCGTCCTTCGTCAACGCCTTGTTCTGAGTAAGGATTTCGATGAAGCGGTCGATCGCGGCCGAGATCCGCTTCTGAAGGGGGGTGGGAACCGCGTCACCAACGGCCTCCTCCACCCGCGGTGCCACACTCACCGCGGCCTTCTCGGCCTTCTTTTTGCCCCGCCAGGCCTCAACCTCGACCCGACGAACCTCTTTGTACGCCTCCTTACCCATCGCCGCCAACTTCTTGGCTCGGCTTCTAGCCGACTTCTCGCGGTTATACGCAAGGCGCTCCTCTTCGGTCTTTGCCATTTTCTTTGTGTTTGTTTGAATTTTATGGATATGTCTTTAAGTCTAGTTACCAACCAAATCCCGCGTTTCAAATTTTTTATGAATGCGGGAGCTCCGCCGGCCCCGGGACCACGTCTCGGATCTTCTCGAGGTCGTCCGGCGACAACACGTCTCTCTCGATCTTGAGACACGGGGTCTCGACCTTCGAACATCGACTCGAGAGGCAAGCTGAAAGCATCGCGGTCAACATGTTGCCCGCGAGGAGAAGAATGATCATCGAGTCCATCGTTTTTCCCTAGGGAGCACGGCTTCGTTTAAAAGCAAACGAACCCGTTTCCCCCATTTTAGCCTGAGGGTGGGTAAAGGAGTGGTAGAACGATCTGGGGATTGAGCGCCGGATTAAGAATTTTGAGGTGG
>Ga0306910_1000861_pt1 | contig 12023 bp, 10 predicted proteins | sample AntRauMFilla2698_FD_190438 | JGI IMG/M metagenome (GOLD analysis project Ga0306910, IMG submission 190438) | Saline lake microbial communities from Rauer Islands, Antarctica - Metagenome Filla 2 #698 (v2) (version 2) | ecosystem: Environmental > Aquatic > Non-marine Saline and Alkaline > Saline ... | reverse complement strand
AGAATTCTGCCTACACGTCCGTTTCCGTCTCTGAATGGATGAATTGCTTCAAACTGATAGTGAGCGAAAATCATTTTGAGCAGAGGCTCGTCAATCAGATCATTGCTGTTAAGAAATTGAACCAACGCTGCGAGCTTCTTCTCCACAATACCATCTCCGCGTGGCGGAGTGTATTTCACCTTTCCGGCGTTTGGACCGGTTCCGCTCTGTTTAATAACCGTTCGTGAAAAATCCGGTCGAATTCCATCAGTTGCGTCATTAATAACCCGATAGAGTTCAATAAAATAGTCCGTGCTGAATTCCTGTTGCTCGTTGAGCAGATTCTGTCCTGTCCAAATTGCCTCCCGGTATCTCAGTACTTCTTTTGCTGAGGGATCAAGTCCCCGCTCATCTTTGTCTTCGCTGTAGGCACGGTAAAGATCGTCTTCGGTGGTAAAAATATTTTCAACCTCGCTCGATGCTTTGGATTCCTGCAGCGCTATGGTATTAACCAACAAGCCCGGATCTGGCAGCGCCATGCTTCGACCGTTTAGCAATCCCAGCTGTTCCTTAGCTCGTCCCAGCGATTTGAATAGCTCAATATCCTGATACCGTTCTTCTTTTGGCGGAAGATCGGGAAGATCGTTCCACGGTTTTGTTCTGTCGGGGTTGATAATGCGAGATGCGTTGGACATTAAAATAAACCGTGATTAATGCATGATCTGTTTTGCAGCCTTAAAATACCAAAATCTATCGATTACATACATTACTTTTTATCCGTATTAATGCTTGAGGGGGGGATGGGTTTATTGTTGATGTCAAAATATAAACCAAGCATTAAATTCATTCTGTTTTAATGCTTGATTGATGTTGATGGTGCTCTTTTAATGTCTGATTCTCTACAATACCTTAAAAACAATCATTTTTGAGGTATGACTGACAACAAAACCGTGTAAAATGGCCAGATGAGTCTCGGGGCGTTGGTGACGGTGAAGAGGGATAGAATCACCCAGATGAGGGAGATCACGAGTGCGATACGCACCCAGAGGTTGAATGTGCGCACGTGGTAAAATCGTTTGATGAACGGAAGTGTCAGCCACAGAAGTCCCGTTGAGGCGATGAAGGATTTTAGAATGGTGAGCGGATGATGGGCGGAGAAGAGGGAGGCCCAGTCGGAGAGCCAGCGTTCGGGCTGAAGAAGATAGTTGTTTTGGGCATCACCCGCGCTTGCTGAGAATAGGAACAGGATGAGCGCGTAAAGTGCTCCGCTGAGCAAAAAGGGGAGATGCCACGAAACCCAGACTTTTCGGCTTAGCAGATCCCGCTTGTGGAGGATGATTCCAAACAGCCAGGCGAGGATGAATACCTCTTTTAACCAGAGTGAGATGAAAATCAGCACGGCAAAGAGAACCGGATGAACGGGGAATTCTTTGTACACGATCAGCATCAGCCAGATGGTGAAAAAGAGGGGCATCTCAAGCATCGGAAGAAAAGCTCCCCGCCAAAATGCCGGATGGAGCATAATGATGGCTAAGATTCCGGTCAACAGAGTTCTGCGCGCGTGGTTGAGATGCTGTGCCTTACGGGATGTGATAAAGAGTATGGCCGAAAAGAGGAGAACGTTTGCGGTCATCCATAAAACGGGAACAGAAAACGGAAGTAAGAAAAATAACGCTGTTATAAAACCCGTAAATACTATCCGCCAGCTAAAGTGGGTGGGACCGAAAAACTGCTGCTGGTGCACAAGGTCGATATAGTGAAGCACATCTGAATACGGATGCTCGTAGGTTATGTTATGTAACACTGTTATATATTGAAAAATCGCCGCTCCAACCGTAATGGCTATAGCGATGAGAAGAGGTAAAGATGTTTTGAAATCCCGGTTGAGTGATATCATGCTTTGAGTATAGTAATTCTAAGACTAAGTTTAAGAGCGGGAGATGATGGAATTGTTTTATTACTATTTCCCTTAGGTCTAACTCTGTCCCGCCACCCTTCGATACTTCGTCAAGCTCAGGACTCGCTGCTCAGGGTGGATTAATTTCGATCTTATAACTAAGAAAGGCATCACACTGAATAATGTGATGCCTTTCGGGCCAATAGGCGGCTTGGTGATAATTTGGGTGAATGTTATTTAATCAACGTCATCTGTTTTTGGCTGACGAAATCGTTGACCTGAATGCGGTACAGGTAGATGCCTGAACTCAGGCCGTGCGCCTCAAAGGATGCAATATGACTTCCCGCGCTCATCTGTTTGCTTATAAGCGTGGCTACTTTCTGTCCCAGAATGTTGTACACACTCAGCGTGACAAAGCCTGATCGGGGTAGATCAAATGCGATATTTGTTGAGGGATTGAATGGGTTTGGATATGCATTTTTAAGCTTATAACCATTCGGTATTTCACCATTAGTTTCCTCATCCTCAATACTCAGGCCTTGATGATATTCCAATGCACCTATATCAATGGTTCCGTTCATGCGATCGTGTCCCGCAAAATCTGTTTCAGAACTCATGATGTTGGTGTACAATTCATCATTCCCGGCGTCAATGAGAGGGCTGTTTTCATTCAGTGAAAAGGAATATTCTGACAGAAACATCGGGTCCTCGAACATCATGCCTTCTCCGTAAAACAAGTCGGCATCGCCGCCTTGTATAACACTATGCTTGATGAGGCTGGTGTCAATTTTTGAACTCCACCCAAACAAAAAGGGAATTTCGATCTCTCCGGTGTTTGTCATCCGTAAGTTCCAGAATATACTGTTGGATATGGTAAGCGTGGCGGTGGTATCTAAGTCTTGATACTCACTGACAGAGTTGGTTATCGGGTAAGAAAAAATTTCTTCCTGATTCACAAAGGTTGAATTTACAACATCCATGATGGTACTGCTGTTCTCAAAGACCCGGTACTGGGTTTTGTTGAATATGGAATTGCCAACGGTAACCTTGGAAAAACTATTTGAGACATCAGTACTATTGCCTTGGAACATGCAGTCTGTGATTTTAACCGATTTGGAGTTCTCTGCGGTTTCGGCAGCGTCTTTTACAAATTGATTAAATATAGCCTTTGTATTCGTCGTCGAGTTATTATCCTCGAAATGGCAACCCTTTATCACGGGGCTCATCCGGTAGTTTTTAATACCGATCCATCCATTATTTCTGAATTCCGAGTCGATAATCCACCCGTCAACACTCGAGGCAGTTTGAAAATGATTGGGGGCTCGATTGAAAGATACACCGTAAAACCGTTGGTCTTCGAAAGTTGAGCCCATTATCATTGGTCCGTATGTCTCGGACAATACGCCCAAATTGTTATTACGAAACTCGCAATTAAGGATTCTTATGGTATTGAGATCATACTTTTCGCCATATTTTACCGCATTTTTATTATAGATTCCTCCGCCTCCACGCGAATCTGAATACTGGATGTCGTCCGAAATATTTTCAAAAACACAGTTTTCAATTTTCGTTTGTGAGTGGTGGTTGTAGATTCCCCAGCCTTTACTATTTCGGAAAACAGTATTTCTGATGATGGGACTTGCTTCCACCATATCGTTTCCGCTGTTGAGCAAAGCGCCGTTTTGGATGCCATTTCCTCCGACATTTTCTAACACAAAACCGTCAATAACCGCGGTGGAATCGATGGTGTTAAGATTAGCATCGGCATTATAGAACAGAACAGATGTGTAGTTTACAGAATCGCGGCCAACCATCAGGGTGCCGGTTATGATGGATTCATTGTTTTCGAGATCTCTGTTTAAGAGGTTGAAATCGGCAGGTTCGTTGCCTTCAAATCCACCTGCCAAAGTCAGGCCGTTTTTCATTTGTAATGAGATGGCGTCTGAGGCCAGAGTGGAATTTTGAGCCTCGGTGTTACCTGATACCGAACTCTCAAATCTAAAGGTATAGTAAGTGCCATTCGCTACCCAAATCTGCTCGGCGCCGTCGCTGAAATCCAGAGCAATGCCAAGGTTAATGTTGGCGTTTTGCCAGCTGTTTCCTGTACCGTTGGCACTTCCATCTTCAGCATCTACATAAATGATTCCGTTCTCATCGGCGGAAAAGGGCGTTCGTTCATACGCGCCTACATCTATTTTGCCGTTTCGAATGCGCTCATTTCCTTCAGCATCATATAATGTATCGGCAATGCCTTTGATGGTGTACCAGATCAGCTTACCCGTATCTATGGCCGGACTGTCAAAACTGATATGAAGATCATCATCCAAAAACTGTGGAGAATTACCATAATTGGAACCGGTGCCATTATAGCCTCGGACAATATTGTAACTGTAGGAAATATCAGATTCGGAGATATTAATTTCAGATACGGAGTTGTCATCTGGGTTATAGTTATCCCAGACAATATTATTTGAAAAAACCAATTCGGAGCTGTGAATATTGACGCCTCCCCCTGAAGACTTCGCTCTGTTGTAGCCAAAGGAGTTATTCATAACAATCGCCTCATCGTTAGCGTTTATAATGAACAATCCACCACCACGTTGATGCGCTAAATTTCCGGTAAACACATTGTTTAAGATAATTGGATGAACGTACGACATTGAAAAAATCGCCCCGCCATCTCCACCGATGTTATTACGAAAGATATTATTGCGGATAATGGGCTTACTATGTACGCTGGAAAATCCTTCAATATAAATAGCGCCACCCTGTCCGCCTGTGCTGGAGTTGTTATTGATAAACGTATTGTACTCAATAACCGGGTTGTTTAAACCGCTCATATGGATCGCCCCACCATAAAAAGCGGTATTTTTGTCGAATACGCAGGACGTAATTCTGGCGTCGGAAGCAAACAACTTCATAGCTCCGCCATATCCACCCGAACTGGTTACATCGAATGTATTATTTTGGGTAAACGTACAGTTTTTAACCTGCGGAGAACTGTAAGAGATGACCATTCCGGCACCTTGTTGATTGCCATCGCCACTTGAGGTATTCAGACCTCGGGTAATTGTGAAGCCGTCAAAAACAGTAGTACTGTTGATCCCAAACTCAATATCCTCATCCTGTGAGTTTTCACCTCTCATCTGCACAACATGATAGTAGTATTCTTCACCATCCAATGTCGTGATATTTTCATTCCAGTCTCTTTGAGAGCGGTCGGTTTCATTACCTGAAAATCCCCCGTACAATGAGACATCTTTAATGACATAGATGCTTTTATAATGATCATTGTCAAGGTCCTGATCCCTGGTGAAGGGCGGAAATTGAGTTGGTGCGTAGGTCCCTGCTGCCACCCAGACTTCGGCTGAATCGTGCAGATTTATCGCTTCTTGCAGGTCACTCAATGCGTTATCCCAGCTTGACCCGTCTCCCGAGCCGTTCTGAGTTACATAAACGACGGGAAGGTCTTGCGCTGTTGATATTCCCGGAATGACTGATAAAAACAATATTAGAATCGCCGATAGTAACACATGATTTTTCATATATTCCTCATCACTTTAATATTAATACAGTTAACGGGTTTTATATCTATAAAAAACCCTAAAAGGTCTTATAATATTAAAATAGTATAATGTGAGATATTATATGCGTTTTTTTGGTATTAGTACCTATCTGTAGGTGTCAGATTTTATTCATTTTGAAAGCGAAAGAAAAGAAAGTGAAGAAGTAAAAAAATGTTTGGGAATGATGTGATTGTAAAAGGAAGCAGGGGGAGAGATAAGTACGTTTGATCCCGTCAACACTAACTTAGCCCGGAGTATTCACCAGGAAATTTTGCTGTGAATAATTCGGGTTAGTTAAAAGTTTTCTGATGCGCGATTTCGCCTGATGTATTGCTGGTATTGGTTTGCCCTGTCTCTTCTCAATTTCCGACACAGACAATTATGAATCGAAGGCAGGTTTATACTGATGTTTTTCGTGTATTCCATTTTTCCATCATTTCACAATTTAACCTTACCGGAAGAAGTTTTTCAAGATTTGTGAGGCTTTTGCCCGGTTGATATCAGTGTCTATGTGTTTTTTATGAATCACAAGCATCTGCTTCGCCGGATCGAGCTGCGTAGTTGGGGAAACGTTGCCAATATCAATGAAATCTTCTACTACGTTATTACGCTCGCAGAGTTTAAGTCTCAGCGCCTTGTAGATATGCTCAAAATCAACCAGCGTGGCCAGTGCGATGGGTAGCGTGGGATATTTGCGCCGCATCAGAACCACGACCTCTTCATAACCTTCAGGAACAACTGAGTTTATAGCGGTTGATATAACAGCTCCGCCCAGGGCGTCGTCGGGAATTTTATCGAGATGAGCCAGATTTTTAATTCCACGTGGATTGTATCCGCTTTGGGTGACAAACGGACCCATCTCATTTACGATAAAAATACTGGGTCTGGCTAATAAAACATGTCGTTTTTTTTGAGCGGTATTCATGAATCATCCCCTTTTAATGCTTGAACTTTTTGTTGTTTGATTAATTTATAGCGCGAATAGCTGGCTACGCTGAATGGAACGACGAAGTTCATTCCCACTTTGATCACTTCGGCTGTTTTGGTGAAGCCTGTAAACAGAATCTGATATTGATTGATCAGGCTTAAAATGATACCAACAACGAGCGCGATTTTAATTGAATCCCTCACGCAAATATGAATTTCTTCTCTGGTCACAATGTTTTTTGATCATCAATCTAAATATCAGACGCATTATAAGATGTTAAAGGGACGACAAAATGGAGGGTTTTATCTTAAAGACAGAGGAACTCTTCTCCCGGTCTGACCGGTTGAGGAAGGTGATATCTGGGCGTTGTTAACCCGTCAGACGGCTGTGTCGTGGTGATTAGGTTTTGGGTTTTTATGGGTGTGTTTTTGTTTTGAAGCTTTATCTTTTATTCAGTCGTCAGACGGGGATGTCTTGGTTTCTTACAGGTAAGACATCGGAAGTCATGGTCAAGAAAGCAAAGAGTTTCCTTTACGGGCCATTGTATTTCCGAAGAGACTTCCGAAGTCAAAAGTAATTAACCGAAACAGCATCCAACAAAGCGTTGTTTGGCTTTGACTTGCCAAAGTCTTCGTTTTAAACTCCCCCAAATAGTTTACCCGTCAGACGGCTGTGTCGTGGTGATTGGTTTCTGGGTTTTTATGAGTGCGTTTTGGGTTTGAAGCTTTATCTTTTATTCAGCCGTCAGACGGGGATGTCTTGGTTTTTTAGAGCAGGGGATCATCGATTAATGCCAGATACTGTTTGGCTGTCATAAACGGAATTGCAGAGGTTTTAAAATCTTTCGCATTTCTTGTGATTATGATATCAGCCATGGCTTTTACTGCGCTGAAATGTTGGATGGCATCTTCAAAATCACTGAAATCAGACTCAAGTGCACGGGTAATGACCTGTTCGTCAATTATTGTGATGGATGTGATCTGTTTGAACCTGGAAATCTTATCAAACGCGATGGCCTTATTTTCGTGTTTTTCTAAAATATAATATGCCGTTGCCAGCGTAAGTCCCGAACACAACAGGGTACATTTATTCTGCTCAGCTAAGGTTGCAATACGCGCGGGAAACAAGTAGAAAGGGTTCCTTTCTCCGAGCAAGTCTAATACAATATTGGTATCCCAAAACAGCTTTTTCATCAGGAATATTTTTTGTCTCTGATGGATCTGTATTCTTCCCGGTAATCTAAGTCAGGGTCGAGCTGATTTCCACTTGAAATATTTTTGATAAACGGACTGATCAAGTCAATTTCTTCTCCCGAATTCTCTTTAGTAAGAAGATCAAAATAGGATTCAGTTAATTTTGAGAGACTGATATTTTGTTCACGAGCATAAGTTTTAGCTCTTGATATGACCTCAGAGTCCAATTTCAGTGTTAGCTTCTTATTCATTATACGTATGCTTTTTATATTGAGTACGTACTAAATAGTAACAAATTCTGTTGATGATTTAAAGAATTCACTAAAGACTAATTTTTCCCGGTCCGACCGGTTAACAAAGATTTTTACGTTTTACAGCTCCAAAAGGCAATACAGGAAGAAAAATATTACCTGAAGTTCCGGTCTGACCGGTTGGGGAAGGTGATATTTGGGCGTTGTTTACCCGTCAGACGGCTGTGTCGTGGTTTTTTTCAGGGACGACATCGGAAGTCATGGTCAACAAAGCAGAGAGTTTCTTTTACGCTTCATTTTATTTCGGAAGTCTTCTTTTTAAACTCCCCCCAAATGGTTTACCCGTCAGACGGCTGTGTCGTGGTGATTGGGTTTTGTGTTTTTATGAGTGCGTTTTGGGTTTTAAGCTTCATCTTTTATTCAGCCGTGGGACGGGGGGACCTTGGTAGTTTGGATAAACAAAAAAAGCAGCCGAATTTCAATCCGGCTGCTTTTTGATAGATGTTTTTATGATTTTAATTCAGGGCGATGCTACTTTTTCGCTCCGGAACTCTGGGTGTATGGTTCAGTTTGCCAAATTTCTTCGGCGTACTGTGCAATTGTCCGGTCGGATGAGAAAAAGCCCATGCGTGCGGTGTTGAGAATTGCTTTCTCCCACCACAGGCTCTTTTTCTGATACTCTTTTTCCACGCGCTTCTGTGTTTCGGCGTAGTCCTCAAAATCGGCGAGTACCATGTAGTAATCATTCTCGTTGAGTAACGCGTTGGTAATCGGGTGGAACAGTCCGGCCTCTTCAGGACTAAAGAATCCATCTTTAATCTGATCGACCGCTTTTTTCAGTTCACCGTTTCCATTATAGTACGTTAGAGAATTATATCCCTCGTTACGCATGCGCTCAATGTCGTCCACTTTGAGTCCGAAGATGTACATGTTTTCATCTTCGATATACTCACGCATTTCCACGTTGGCTCCGTCGAGCGTTCCGATTGTCAGAGCACCGTTCAGGGCAAACTTCATGTTTCCTGTTCCGGATGCTTCCATTCCGGCGGTTGAAATCTGCTCGGAGAGATCGGCTGCGGGAATCATCTTCTCAGCCAGCGTAACGCTGTAGTTTGAGAGGAAGACCACTTTCAGCTTATCGCCCACTTCAGGATCGTTGTTGATCACTTCAGCAACTGAGTTGATCAGCTTGATCTGCATTTTTGCCATGTAGTAACCGGGAGCGGCTTTACCGCCAAAGATGATAGTACGTGGCTGAAACTCAGCATCAGGATTAGCCTTAATGCGGTTATAAAGCACAACAGCGTGGATGATATTCATCAATTGACGCTTGTACTCGTGAATACGCTTAATCTGGACATCAAAGATGGATTCGGTGTTTACTTTGATTCCGTTTTCGCGCAGAATGTAATCGGCCAGCACCTCTTTGTTGTGCTGTTTTATATTGGCGTATTTCTTCTGGAAGGCAGAATCAGATGCTTTATCCTCGAGATTTTTTAATTCATCCAGATGGGTAACCCATTTATCGCTTCCAAGCGTTTCTGTGATGAGAGACGCCAATTGTGGATTACACTGTTTTACCCAGCGCCGGGGAGTTACACCATTTGTTTTATTGGTGAATTTATCGGGCCAGAGTTCGTAGTAATCTTTGAAGAGTGTTTTCTTCAGGAGGTCACTGTGCAGAGCAGAAACTCCGTTCACTTTGCGTGATCCCACAATTCCCAACGTAGCCATGCGTACATCCGGCTGATGTCCGTCGCTGATGATAGACATGCGTCGAATCAGGTTTACATCTTGGCCAATATCGGCACGTACTTTATTGAGGAATCGGTTGTTGATTTCATAAATAATCTGGAGATGACGTGGCAACAGGCGCTTCACCAGGTGCACAGGCCAGCGCTCAAGAGCTTCCGGCAACAACGTGTGGTTGGTGTAGGCTATCGATTTTTCGGTAATGCCCCACGCTGTTTCCCAATCAAGTCCTTCTTCATCGAGGAAAATGCGCATCAGTTCGGGCACGGCCAGATTTGGATGCGTATCGTTACACTGAATAGCTACTTTTTCAGGAAATGTTCTCCAATCAGTATGCGATTTTTTAAAGCGGCGAATGATATCCCGAATGGTTGCCGCCACGAGGAAATACTCCTGCTTCAGGCGTAATTCCTGTCCCACAAACACTTTATCATTTGGATAAAGAACGCGGGAGATATTTTCCTTTAGCTCAATATCTTTCACGGCGTTGATGTAATCACCCTGATTAAAAATATCGAGGTTGAAATTTTTGGAAGAAGAAGCTTTCCACAGACGCAGATTGTTTACCACGTTGTTTTTGTATCCCGGAACGGGCGTATCGTAAGCGGTGGCTTCTACTGTGTCGGTGTTTTCCCATTTAAATCTCAGTTTTCCGTCGCTGTCGGTATAGGCTGATGATTCCCCGTAAAACTGAACATCATAAGAGAGTTTTGGTCTGACAATATCCCATGGATTTCCATAGCGAAGCCACAGGTCAGGACCTTCTTTCTGCCATCCATCAATAATACGCTGATAAAAAATTCCATAGTCATAGCGAATTCCATATCCGTATCCGGGAATTCCCAATGTTGCCATTGAGTCGAGGAAACACGCGGCAAGACGTCCGAGCCCGCCGTTTCCTAATCCGGCATCCCACTCTTCGTTGGCAAGTATGTTGTAGTCGAGGCCAAGATCGTCGAGTGCCTCTTGTACATTCTCCTTGATATCGAGGTTGATCAGTGCGTTATCTAACAAGCGACCGATCAGGTATTCCATTGATAGGTAATAGACACGCTTTACATCGTCCTTATAATACGATTGCTGCGTGTTGAGCCAGTTGTTGTGCAAACGATCGAGCACGGCCAGTACCACGCTTCGGTACTGATCCCATTTGGTAGCAGAGTACTCATCTTTTGCTAATGTAAATTTGAGATGACGCTGAATATCTTTTTTGATCGAATCAACATCATTTCCTGAAAACAGGGAGTTTTTTTTCTTTTTGGCCATAAGTAAAACGGTTTATTTGTAACGTGACAGGCTAAAAATGATGTATTTACATCTCATTAACAACCGCAAACTATGTAAGCGCTATCAATCGAGTATATAAACGCCAAAATCGGGCTGAAAAAGCGGTTTTGTGAGATTGGCCTGGTAGCCTAAATCTATAAAATTTTTATAAGCGCTCAGAGCCACAAAATCCTGCTCAAATAATCCAAATACAGATGAACCGCTTCCGCTCATAGCCGCGTATTCAGCGCCAAACTCTTTCATTTGATCCCGAAAATTTCCAACTGTGGGATGTAGCTGGAAGACACCTTGCTCCAGATCGTTAACCAGTTCATATTCCCATTCATCCACCGGAATGTCGGTGAGAATCTTTTCAATGCTGTACAACCGGTCGTCGTTGGGTGTGCAGTTGGCGTAGGCCAGCGGCGTGGAGCTTTCAAAGTTGGGATAAACAGTTACAATCCAGCGATCGGGTTGAATCTGTGCAGGTTTCAGCTCCGTTCCTGTTCCTGTACCGATAGCTGTTTTGCCTTTTATGAACAACGGAATATCGGCACCGAGCTGAGCTCCGATGTCTAATAGCTCTTCATCTGAGATATCAAGCTTTTCAGCCTTGCGCAACATTTTGAGCGCCATGGCGGCATTGGATGAGCCTCCGCCGAGTCCCGCTCCGGCCGGAATTCGCTTAATGACTTTAAATCGATAAGAGCCTTTCAATCCGTAAAATTCTCGCAGCAGGTAGTAGGCTTTCATGATGAGGTTGGAGCTGTCGCTTGGAATTTCATCATTCCCCTCAATAACAAGCTCAGGTTTCTCAGAGGCTGTCATGCGGATGGTATCCCGCCATTCTAAAAAGCAAAATCCCGTTTCAATATCGTGATAGCCGTTCTCATTGCGATGAAGAACGTTCAGCCCGAGGTTGATTTTTGCAAAAGAGTCAGATGTCCAGGTGGTGCTCATGGGGAATAATTAGAGATTGAAAAATGCTGATGACTGAGTGTGGGTGATAATATAAATGTTCGATCGAAAAGTAATCCATCCTGATTCGCCAGCGCAAAAAAAACGATCCTGAGTGTCAAGCCCGCCAGCACAAAAAAACATCCTGAGTGTGAAGCCCACCACATCCTGAGTGTCAAGCCCGCCAGCACAAAAAAACATCCTGAGTGTGAAGCCCACCACCAATCCATCCTG
>Ga0306910_1000859_pt1 | contig 12048 bp, 12 predicted proteins | sample AntRauMFilla2698_FD_190438 | JGI IMG/M metagenome (GOLD analysis project Ga0306910, IMG submission 190438) | Saline lake microbial communities from Rauer Islands, Antarctica - Metagenome Filla 2 #698 (v2) (version 2) | ecosystem: Environmental > Aquatic > Non-marine Saline and Alkaline > Saline ... | reverse complement strand
CTTCACTCACCGGACGACTCCCAAACAGCCCAAAATTTCTTGCCGATTCCTGCTTTTGGTGATGGCACCATTGACCAGCTTTTTTCAGTCGCCCGATGAGGTCCATCCCTCGTCCGGCGACTGGACAAGCTCACTTTCTCAAAAACCCCTCACAAGCTTTTTCAAAGAAAGCACGCCTTCACCACCTTGAGTCGTCGGGCGAGTTATACCACCTTGGAACTTCGCAAAAGCAGCTACACTAACAGTCCCTATCAATCTCAGATTGATCAGAAAATGTCAGTTCAAAACACGATCCGTGGGCTGGTATGCTTGTAATTGATAATGTTCCGTCATTTTTTTCCACAAACTCTTTTGTAAGTAAAAGGCCGAGGCCGGTACCACGTTCATTAGCTGTTCCCGGTGTCGATACTTTTTGTTCCGCCTTAAAAATTTCCTCCAACTGCTTATCAGACATACCGATTCCGGTATCTTGCACCCTTATCTTAATTTCTCTGTTATCATTGTCTCGATCCGTACTGATGGTAATATCACCGCCTACGTTTGTGTATTTCACCGCATTGGAAATCAGATTGCGAAATACCGTATCAATAGAGTTTCTGTCAGCACTGATGGAGTGAGATTCATCCACATCGGTATGAATCTTAATTTTCTTTGCCGAGGCCTGTGATTCATGCAGATCCACAGCGTCTTCAATTAGCTCCCTGAGATTCAACCTATCTTTTTGAAGGTGAATAAGATTCATTTGAGAGCGCGACCATTCAAGTAGATTCGCCAACACGGCATGACCTTTCTCAGCTGATTTTCGTATGTGTGATATAATCTCTCGTTGTTCGTCTTCTTCCAGCTCGTCTTTATCACTCAATAATATACTGCTAAGGCCAATTAATGACTGAAACGGGTTCTTTAAATCGTGTGCGATGATTGAAAAAAGGCGGTCTTTCGTCTGATTAAGGTCTTCAATTTTTTCATTTTTGTCACGCAATATTGTGTTTGCCTTCTTCTTGATTCTGAAACTTCGATACATTAATCCCACAATAATAAGTGCGAAAATCAATCCCGCAAACAACATATTTCGTTGTAATCCCTGTCTGCGAACTTCTTCCTCTTTCTGTAACAGTTCAGCTTTTTGTAATTGAATTGTTTGAACCTGCGTCTCAGATTCAAACTCTGCTTTCATTTTTTCGATTGCGTTGGTCTGCTGAATATTCAACAGACTGTCTTCTACCTGTTTGAATAGTTTATGAGCAGTTAATGCTTTTTCGTACCGGCCCAGCCCTTCGTGTGCTTCAGCCAAATAACTATGCGCATCACGAATAGTCCTCAAATAATTCGCATCAGTTGCAAAGCCCAGAGCTTTTTCAGCGTAATCCTGTGCCGTTTGATAATACTCCCGTTTTTGGCGTTGACTGTCAGACGATTCTGCCATGACAAGATGAATTTCAGCAAGATTACCATTCACCAATCCTATGCCCATGGTATGTTCCATCTCCTCTAATGTTTTCAGAGATTTCCTGTAGTACTCAATAGCTTCATCATTCATGCCTCTTCCAAAATAGATGACACCAATATTGTTATACCCCTGGGCAATACTGATTTGATCGTTTAACTCAATATAGATCTCAACAGCTCTCTCGTAATAGGACATCGCTTTGTCATACTCACCCAAATCATTATATATCACTCCTATGTTATTCAAAGGACCGGGTAGATATCGTCTGATTCCTGCCGCTTCATAAAACTGAAGTCCTTTTAAATAATAATCGAGTCCTTCCTCAATCTGCCCCTGCTCATAGAGCAAAATTCCAATATTATTGTACCCGTGCGCTAATCCAAGCGTATCTTTCAGATCTTCGAAGTGTCGTATTGCAGCCTGAAAATGCTCCATTGATTCTGAATATTTACTCAAATTCAGATATACATTCCCGATCAAGTTTTCTGTTCGGGCCGACCAGTACAGATTCCCCGTTTTGCTAAAAAGTGTATATGCGCGATTCAGATAATCATAAGCTCCGTCATAGTCGCTTTGCAGATTAAAAGCATCTCCAATTCTATACAGTGACTTACCCATCAGGAAATCATCTTCTAATTTTTCAGATAGCCTCAACGCTTCTTCAGCATAAATTTTCCCTTCTCGCGGATCTTCAATTGAAGCCTGATCTGATATCTCCAGATAGAGTTTTACTTTAACAGAGTCGTGCTCCGCTTGATCAAGTTGACTCTTTAGCGAATCTATTGTGCTGTTAGTAAACTGAGAAATGGCTGACTCAGTCACGCACAGTATGATGCATATAAGCCATATGGCAGTTTTCAGATATTCTGATTGCATAAAACGAATCCCCATAAAGTTTTACAATTACAAGGTAATCTACTTAAATCCGTGATTTATGCTAACGGAAATACATAAATTGCTGAATGAAACATTTTTACTCCGAATTATTCACAAAAAAACCTATATCACTTCCGGTAGAGATTTACGTGTCCTACGAGGCCCAATTCTCGTCCGGCGACTTGACAAGCCCTCCCTCACAAAAACCACTCACCTACTTTTTCAAGAAAAGCACCTCCTTTCCACCTTGAGTCGTCGGGCGAGTTGAACCATCTGTGAAATCCCCAAAAGCAACTGTTTTTAATACAAGTGAAATCCCCGTATGACGGCTGAATGCGCAAATCAGTTAAAAACCACATCTGCAGATAATCAGGGAAAGCACTCCCTCACCACCTTGAGCCGTCTGACGGGTTATCGTATTATCGCCAGCCTTGCCCATTTCCACTCACCGGACGACTCCCAAACAGCTCATACTTTCTCACCGATTTCTGATTTTGGGGATGGCACCATTGACCAGCTTTTTTTAGTCGCCCGATGAGGTTCATCCTCGTCTGACGAGTAAAAATGGCTACAAAGCCAATTCCCACCAGCGAGTGGATAACCCACCAGACGGCAGGTTGGTTGTGCTTGCAGTTTTTCCCTTTCTGCGTTTCTAAGTTTTATTGTTTGCTAAACAGCGACTCCAATAACTTCAGAGATCATTTTCGCATAAGCTAAATAGTTTCCAATCTGTTATTTATATTGATAAATAATAACACCACTTATACCAATCAAAAATGAAAACGATTCAACTACAGATTCCTGATAATCTTGACCTAAAAGATCACGATGCTTCAATGATTCTCGCCGTAAAACTTTACGAAGACGGGAAACTTTCTGCCGGCGATGCCGCAAGTATAGCAGGACTATCCAAACGCACCTTTATTGAACTCCTCGGGAAATATAATGTCTCCGTTTTCAGCTCATCTGTATCAGATTTACATTCCGACATAAAAAATGCCTGATGTAATTATTTCAGACACCAGCACACTGATTCTTTTTAAAAAAATTGATGAGTTTCAACTCTTGAGGCAAGTTTATAGGAATCTGTTAATTACACCTGAAATAGCCTATGAGTTTCAGGAACCACTACCTGATTGGATTCAAATTCAAGCAGTATCTGATACTAAATATCAGGATTTTTTAGAAACTCAGATTGATAAGGGAGAAGCCAGCGTACTTTCTTTGGCAAGCGAATTTAACCAACCTCTGCTTTTACTTGATGACCTTAAAGCACGAAAGTTAGCAAAAAATCTGAATTTCAATATAACAGGCACATTAGGAATCATTCATAAAGCAAAAAGTCTTCGGCTAATTGATGCGGTTAAACCAATAATCGAAAAAATACTATTAACTGATTTTAGAATTGCTGGCGGTATCGTTAAAGAACTTCTCAAACTTAATAACGAAGATTAATTTTTTTCTTTACACCTGACTGCTTCCCCTTTTCACTCACCGGACGACTCCGAAGTAGCTCTTATTATTTTGCCAATATCTGATTTTTTGGTAACGCTATTCACCAGCTTTTTTCAGTCGCCCGATGAGGCCCATCCTCGTCCGGCGACTTGATACGCTTTCAATCTCAAAAACCACTCACCTACTTTTTCAAGGAAAGCACGCCTTCACCACCATGAGTCGTCGGGCGAGTTGAACCAGCTGTGAAATCCCCAAAAGCAGCTGTTTTTAATACAAGTGAAATCCCCGTCTGACGGGTTATCGTATTATCACCTGCCTTGCCCATTTCCACTCACCGGACGACTCCCAAAAGCTCATACTTTCTCACCGATTTCTGATTTTGGGGATGGCACCATTGACCAGCTTTTTTTAGTCGCCCGATGAGGTTCATCCTTCGTCGGGCGAGTTAAAACCACCTGCCAATTTCGTAAAAGCAGATGCTTTCCCCTTTCAACTTTCCATTTTTGCCCTATATTATCCGCATTGTTCTAACATTGACATGACTGGCGGGGTATGATTTCAACAACTCTTCTGAAAAATAAACACTGGATTTGGGTCGGGTTATTAGCTTTTCTCATTGCCGGATATATATGGGCTCACTATGCGAGCATTTTCACAACTCCTGAACGCGTTGTCCTCGACACCAAATTTCAGCAGTTTCAGCGAGAAGAGGAATCCGGTCGGATCAAACTAATCATGATTGATCAGAAAAGCCTCGATGCCTTTGCACGTGAATACAATATCTATTGGCCGTGGCCGCGCGCATTTTACGCTCTGGTCCAGGATTATCTGTTCGCTCAGGGCGCCGACTTAGTGGTATTGGATATTTTTCTCGATCAACCCGATTTCGATCGACCTATTTTTTCTTCCAATCTGAGCGATTCACTCATGCAGTACTCTATGCTGCGCCATCAAAAGACAGTCTTAGCTTCTCAAACCGCCAAAAGTGATTCTGAAAAACTTGATCCGCCTGACCGGCAATTTCCCGACCCGCTTTTAGTTTCGTGGCCACACGAGGTTTTCGGGGAGGATGATTATGAGATACGCATTATTCCCAACCGCCGCTTTCTCTCTGCTTCGCGCGGAATTGGTGACGCCCATATTGAAAGCGGAAAAGATGGTATTATTCGTGAGATGCAGCTGCTCAAACCCCTGAAAAAAAATTCATATATCCCGTCATTGTCACTAAGTGCCTTCCTTTCATTAAATCAGCCGCTTGATACCCTGTTCTTCTCTGAAGATCTTTTGGTCATTAACGATCGCCAGGTTCCTCTAAACGAAGGGAAATTACTCATCAACTGGTACTCAAAGGGCGGCGTGGTAGACGGGACTTTTGATCAGTATTCATTTTACTCCGTGTACCAAAGCGCAATGGAATATCGTAGAAACGGTTCCGCTCCACTCGATTCTGTGTTTTCTTCCCCCAATGGAATCTACTTCTTCGGAGCCAACGCTGCCGGACTCGGCGATATCAAAAGCACGCCTATGAGTCGGTTTGAACCCTATCCCGGCGTTGAGATTCAAGCTACCATTCTGAATAATTTGCTCGATGGCGAGTTCATCACCATTGTCCCCGACAGCCTTACGCTCACGCTGATTTTACTTCAGATTCTTGTTCTGCTCACACTCATCTTTTTCGCCGAATACAGACTCAGCATTCCTATCTCCCTTGGATTAATCGGGATAGGAATTGCGGCAGGACTTGTTCTGTTTGCTACCAATCGCGTCTGGTTTTCAACCGCTGAATGGACATTAACAGGATTTACTGTTCTGGCCGTTGGATTTATGATGCGTTACGTAACAGAAGATCGTTCATCCAGATTGTTGCGGGGAGCGTTTAGCCTCTACGTTCCTAAAACGCTGGTTGATGAAGTGGTTGCACATCCCGAGCAATTGAAATTAGGAGGAGAAAAACGTAACCTCACCGTTTTATTCAGTGATTTAGCTGGATTCACTACGCTATCAGAACAGAAAGAACCCGAAGAGCTCGTTCAATTTCTGAATGAATATCTCACAGAAATGACCGACATCGTGTTTAAGCACGACGGGACGCTCGATAAATACATCGGAGACGCCATTATGGCTTTCTGGGGTGCTCCCGTGGCAATGGATGATCACGCCATCAAAGCCTGCAAGTGCGTAATTGACATGCAGACACGACTTGTGGAGATGAATGAACAGTGGAAACTTCAGGATAAGCCACAGGCTGATGTTCGTTTCGGTATCAACACCGGCGATATGATTGTGGGAAATATGGGATCACTGAATCGTTTTAACTACACGGTAATGGGAGATTCTGTAAATTTGGCTGCACGACTTGAACCCGCTAATAAACTCTATGGAACAAGCATTCTTATTTCTGAGTTTACTTGTAAATTGGTGTCAGATCACTTTATAACACGAGAATTGGATCGATTAAAAGTGAAGGGAAAGCAAAAAACGGTTTCTGTATATGAACTTATCGGAGAAAATCATCCATCGCTTCGTCAGCACTGGAATCCGATAATAATAGCATATAAGAACGGTATGAAGGCGTATTATGAAAAAGATTGGGATGAAGCCATTTCAGCTTTTCAAAACGTTTTGCAACTTCGTCCCGGAGACGGACCTTCAAAAACGTACATCAACCGAATTCAACATTATCAGTCAGCTCCGCCACCGGAAAACTGGGACGGGGTTTTTGAACAATTAACTAAGTAGCTATGAAACATTTTACCGTATTATTACTATTTCTTCTTGTAGGATCATTTTTGATTATTGATTCATCCCACGCACAAACTGATACAAAATTAACCTCTCAGGTAGTTGATCTCCGGGAAGGTCCCGGCGCCTATTATCCACTCGTGGTTCGGGTGATGGAAAGCCAACCTGTAACCGTTTTGAAATCAGAGGAAAACTGGAGTCAGGTGCGCGTAAATGCTCAAACAGGCTGGTTGCCCGGCTACCTACTTAAATCCCAGGAAGCAGAAACATCATCCGACAATAAGCCGAAAAGGGATTCTCCTTTCGACAGAATGGACAAGGTTTTTGGAAAAAGCTCAGATAAAACCAAGGATTCGTCCGCCACAGCTTCTCCCGCCGAAATTGCCGCTGCCGTGAAAGGCTTTGCCGACAATTATAAATCCCGGGCGCAGGGAAAATACCCATTAGCAGCACGAGCCATCACACCTGCTCACAATTTCAGCCTCGATTTACGTGGATATCGCCAGTTTTTAAATGAGCGCGGAACTGACATTCAGCGCCGTAATCGTCATCGCGAAATAAAGCTTAAAAAGATTAACACACCCGCGATGAATTCACGCGTAAATACCATAGGATATGCCATCGCTCAGCATGTGGCCCGGCAACACGGTATTTATGAAGATAAAGAGCTTCAAACCTATCTGACCTACATCGCCCAATCGCTGGTTGAATCTTCCCACCGCGTAGAACTTCCCGTGCAGGTTTATGTATTAGATTCTGATGATGTACTTGGCTACGCTGTCCCCGGTGGCTATATCTTCATGTCGAAAGGCGCTCTGAAATCTATGAATAATGAAGCGCATGCCGCTCACTTTTTAGCTCACGAAATCGCCCATTTAGTTCAGGGTCATGGCGAAGAGCATTATAAAAACAATGAGCACGTCATCAGAAAAGACAGAGCAATCTCAAAACTCGACCGATTGGTGGAAACCGATGAAAAACACAAGCAAACGGTAAAAGATTTATCCGTCATGGCCGACCGCATCCGCGATTATTTGAACCGAGACGAGCTTGATTCATACGAACTCGACGCCGATTATTGGGGTATGATTTACATGAGTCGTGCCCGTTATCATCCATTTGAATCTGTTGCCTATCTCAAACAAAATCTGATTAAACGGGGCGACCTTCCCAAAGCATCCAAAGCGATGTGGAACGGCGCAAAACTGGAAACCCGCATCAAAAAATTAGAAAAAGAGATCAGAAAACAAGGGCAATATCCCGGAAATATCCTCGAAGACGAGTTCCTGAGCTATCAGCGCAGATTGAAATAGGTGTTGAGGTTGAGCAATCGAGGACGGCGGAACCTGTCCTCTGAGGATTTAATTTGCAACGCCTTCCCGGTCTGACGGCTGAAACCACCCAAAAACTCCTGCGCCCCGACAACGCCGTCTGACCAGTTGGGGTGTTTTGCAAGCTGAAAAGTGGGCCTTGATTTCGTGGTTCCCAATCAGTCAGACCGGGATTGCCAACCTGTTAGATTTCATCAATATTATTTATAAGACTAAAGTATCTTTTATCGTCAACTCATTCAGTATATTTGGGACAAATAACAAGTTAACGCATAAAGATAACTACCATGAAAACATATATTGGATTAGATACCGGAAAAACAAAAGACCTAAGTAAAAAGCTGAATCAACTGCTCTGTAACTATCAGCTGCTGTACATTAACACCCGTGGTTTTCACTGGAATATTAAAGGTGACAACTTCTTTGAACTACATGTAAAGTTTGAAGAGCTCTACAATGATCTCCAGCTGAAAATTGATGAGATTGCGGAGCGCATTCTCACACTTGGTTTCACCCCTTACCATAGTTTTAGCAATTATCTTGAAAATTCAGAAGTGCCGGAAGCACAAAACGTAACCGACGGAAAAGCCGCACTCAAGAATAATCTGGAAGCATTTGAAATTATATTAGGACTCCAGCGCGAGATTCTCGAACTCTCCGACGAAGCCGATGATGAAGGAACCAACGCCCTAATGAGCGATTACATCAGCGAACAGGAAAAACTCGTCTGGATGTACCGCAGTTACCTCGGATAATTACTCCATTTTTTACCATCTCTATTGCCAGCGCCGGTGTGATATACTTCATCCCGGCGTTTTTTATTTTGGTTCAAAACGCATCCATCCTGAGCGCGAGTCTTCGAGTCCGCCGGGTGGACGGAAAGGATCATTGGGAATAGCTCAAATCAAGTGAATCAAACCAATAATCCCACTTTAATGTAATAACGCGTGAGCCTAAATCAATCCCGTCCCGCCACCCTTCGACTGCGCTCATGATGGATTATGGCTTTACATCTATTCTAATCCCAACAAATTTACCCATCTGCCTGAAAGCGCTTTTTCTATCCTTACATTCCTTGTATTTTCTCCCCGAGAAACAAAGTACCTTTTATTCACAAACAAGATTTACACTATGGATTTTTTGAAAGAACTCGGTATTCAGGATATCAACCCCGGGACAGCAACAGGCCGATCACAACAATCCTCACATACATTTGTTGACAGCTTTTCTCCCTCTAACGGGAACAAAATCGCTTCTGTAACCCTCACCACACGAGAGCAATATGAAGATGTAGTTGAAAAAGCTCAGGAAGCCTTCAAAACCTGGCGTATGACGCCCGCTCCCAAACGCGGTGACATAGTTCGTCAGATTGGTGATGAACTTCGTGCTCACAAAGACGCTCTTGGTAAATTAGTCGCCTACGAAATGGGCAAAATTCATCAGGAAGGCCTCGGCGAAGTCCAGGAGATGATCGATATTTGTGATTTCGCACTGGGACAGTCACGCATGCTGTATGGAAATACGATGCACAGCGAGCGTCCCGAGCACAGAATGTACGAGCAGTGGCATCCTGTCGGAATTGTGGGAATAATCTCAGCCTTTAATTTTCCTGTGGCCGTTTGGAGCTGGAATGCCATGATCGCCGCCGTTTGTGGTGATGTGACGATCTGGAAAGCCTCTGAAAAAACTCCGCTCTGCGCTGTGGCTTGTCAAAATATTGTGAATAAAGTGCTGGAGCGAAACGATCTGCCGGAAGGAATTTTTAACATGATTACCGGTGATAAAGAAGTTGGTGAGTGGTTGACCGAAGACGAGCGTGTACCGTTAATTTCGGCTACCGGATCAATTCCAATGGGTAAAGTTGTGGGCAAAACCGTGGCGGGACGACTCGGCCGAACCATTTTGGAACTCGGTGGAAACAATGCCATCATTATTTCAAAAGAAGCCGATCTTGAAATGGCTATTCGTGCCGTGGTATTTGGTGCCGTTGGTACAGCAGGACAGAGATGTACGTCCACCCGACGACTCATTATTCACGAAGATCAATATGATGAACTCAAAGAGCGACTCATGTCGATCTACAAAAGTGTGCATATCGGTGATCCACTGGATTCAGATACCCTGGTCGGCCCGCTCATCGATACCGATGCTGTTGATAAAATGCAGGACGCATTAAATCAGGTTGAGGAAGAAGGCGGTTCTGTCATTTTCGGTGGAGAAGTTCTGACCGGAGAGATTTATGATACCGGAACCTATGTACGTCCGGCTTTATGTGAAGTTGAAAATCACTATGACATCGTTCAAAACGAAACCTTCGCCCCTATTTTATATCTGATTAAATACTCTGGTGATATTGAAAACGCGATAGCCATTCATAACGATGTTCGTCAGGGACTCAGTTCGTCCATATTCTCGCTGAATATGCGCGAAACCGAGCGTTTTCTCTCTCACGCGGGATCTGACTGCGGAATCGCAAATGTGAATATCGGCACCAGCGGAGCGGAAATTGGCGGAGCATTCGGCGGCGAAAAAGAAACAGGCGGCGGTAGAGAATCCGGCTCTGATTCCTGGAAAGCATACATGCGCCGACAAACAAACACCACCAACTGGGGTGCCGAACTACCACTCGCCCAGGGCATTACTTTTGATGTGTAAGTGTTGAGTTTGAGAATGAGGTAAAGGCTGAGGCTAAGGTTGAGAATAGGTACGCAATCTACATTGAGCTCGTCGAAATGTCGATTGCTTACCGGCTCAGACTCAGATTCAGAAAAGACATCCGAAGTCCTCGTAAACAGCGTTTATGAACTGAAATTACAATTTTTGCGCCTTGCGTAGGGGAATTGGAAGTCCAAAGTTCAACAACGCCTTCCCGGTCCGACGGCTGAACCCACTCAGAACTTCTGCGCCACGACAGCGCCGTCCGACCGGTGGATTGTGCTATCTGAATTGTGGGCTTTTTTACGTTTCTCCTTCACCGGTCGGACCGGGTTGTCGTGGTATAGCATTTTTGGGTATTTGTTGGTGTAAAAATGGTAATAATATTGGAAAGCGTTGGTTACTGGTCGGACCGGGATTTTCACCTTCCCGGTCAGACGGCTGAATCCACCCAGAAACTTCTGCGCCACGACATCGCCGTCCGACCGGTGGATTGTGCTATCTGAATTGTGGGATTTATTACGTTTCTCCTTCACCGGTCGGACCGGGTTGTCGTGGTATAACGTTTTTGGGTATTTGTTGAAGGAAAAATGGTAATAATATTGGAAAGCGTTGGTTACCAGTCGGACCGGGATTTTCGCCTTCCCGGTCCGACGGCTGAACCCACTCAGAACTCCTGCGCCACGACAGCGCCGTCCGACCGGTGGATTTTACTACCTGAATTGTGAGCTTTTTTACTTTTTCCTTCACTGGTCGGACCGGGTAGGATTCCAAATCTTTGCAATTTTCGCTTTATCGATAGTTTGTATTGATTTTTCAAAGAAATCATCATAATCACTGAAGCTGAAAAGTTGCATTGCTACATATTTGGCAACTAAATCAATCCCTGAGGAATTAAGATTCATAAAATCTAACCATGAAGAATAAGGCCAATCATAATATGATGTTACAAGTCCCGCTCTGAGAGGATTTTGATGGATATAATGAAAACATGTCTCAGCGTACTCAATATTTTCTATGCATTTTGATTTTGTATTCTGCTGAAATAAACTGCCTGTTTTTCCATTCTTTTTATTGACAGCCTGTGTATAGGAACTTAACATTGTTCCAATGCGTCGGGGTATTTTCTTCTCTTCAGATAGGACTAAAATTAATAAATGAAAATGATTGGGCATCAGGCAAAATGAAAGTACATGGGAATTATTCTTAAAACACATACTCACTTTTTTTAGAAAAAAATTATAATTGTCAGGAACAAAAAATATTTTACTTCCATCATTTCCACGATTATAAATGTGATAAATATGATCTCTAAAAAATTTCATTTGTTTATAGTCTTTGTAATTATTAAACCTAAGAATAATAAAATTTAGGATTTATTTAAAAAGTTAATAGAGAGCCTCTTCCCGGTCCGACGGCTGAAACCACCCAGAAACTTCTGCGCGATGACAGCGCCGTCCGACCGGTGGATTTTGCTATCTGAATTGTGGGCTTTTTTACGTTTCTCCTTCACCGGTCGGACCGGGTTGTCGTGGTATA